>Ga0137464_1000453_pt1 | contig 13406 bp, 13 predicted proteins | sample EasRivERMGT814_2_FD_102306 | JGI IMG/M metagenome (GOLD analysis project Ga0137464, IMG submission 102306) | Soil microbial communities from meander-bound floodplain in the East River, Colorado, USA - East River MetaG ERMGT814_2 | ecosystem: Environmental > Terrestrial > Soil > Floodplain ...
CGCTGCGATCAGCAATGACACGATCGCTAAAATCATTTTGAGCTTTTTCATTTTTGACCTCCCGGTCTCTTACGTATAGCCAGACTGACTTGGGCCTGAGGAACTTCACACGACACAGCGCTGAAACCGCGAACCACCGCCAGTCAGGGCAGTCCGCAGATCTACGCGAAGGGGGGTTACAGTTGAACGGAATTGGCAAGCGTGAAGCTTAAGCCGGTCTCTGCAGGGTAGCGGATCTCTTTGCCTTTGGTGGCAAGCACTACACCCGTGCCTGCTCCTCCCCCCGCGATTGCGCCGATTCCGGCTCCCTTTTTACCGCCGGTAATCGCGCCAATGGCAGCGCCGATGCCGGCGCCCCCGGCGATGATTCCCGCATCACGCTTGGTCGTGGAGTCTGCGCTTGCCGTGAAGGTGTCGGTTGTAATCGCGATCGTCCGGTTGCCCTGCATAATATCGGTGAGTGTCAGACGAATGCTCGCCTGCCCCTTGACGCGGCCCGAGTCCTCAACATCGATAACACGGCCCCGAACTTTCATCCCTTTCGGAAGAAGCGTATTCCCATCAACGACTACTGGCTCTGCCAGGCTCGCCAGGAAACGATCACCTGCCGAGTTCGTGTCGCTGCCGAGCCCGTCGATCAGCAATACTTTTAGTACGGTTCCGGATGGAATCGTAAGTCTCTCTTTGAGCGCGTCGGCCTTCGCTGCCGGCGTTGTCGTGGTCTTCACCCGAGCATCGGCTTTCGCGGCTTCGACGCCGGCATCCGCAGCATTAACGCGGGCATCCGCGGCCTTCACGTGCAGGTCAGCGGCCTTAACACGGGCATTCGCATCCGCCGCGTCAACGCGAGCATCTGCGGCCTCGACCCGGGCATCCGCGGCAGCCTCTTCAGAAGACACCGACGAACATCCCACTACTCCAACCAGCAGAGTCGACATTAAAAGTAACTTAATCAGGTTTTTCATCTCACACCCTTTCTAGCTGACAGAGTGTGTGCCCAAGGTCTGCCGGAAGCTGTGCACTTCAAGACAGTTGTGCAGTAAATCTTTCCTAGTTGAGAGAAGTACGCGCGGAAGATCAGGCCAGAACCTCTCGTACTTTGGTGCATAACGCATCAATGACGAAGGGTTTAGGCAAAAACGGCAAGCCATTTGGAACATCTAATAACTCGGGGAGCCCACCCGACATGAACAGGACTTTGATATCCGCGCGTTCGGCGCTGATTCGGCGATAGGCGGAAATGCCATCCAGCCGCGGCATATCGACGTCCGTTAACAGGAGGTCAATCGGTCCCTCATAGGTTCCGGACAATCGAAGAGCCTCCTTGCCGTCGGCTGCCGCAAGAACTTCATAGCCTTCCTCGTGAAGGAGCTCTCGGATTAAGTGGCGCAGCGGCGTCTCGTCCTCGGCTACCAGGATTACTTTACGGTTGCTTTCCATGTGGACGTCTTTCTCCTGAGAGGCAATTGTCTTGATATGTCCAGCCGAGAACTGTTCACATTTGCACATTGCAATCGAGCTGGCTGTGATCAGTTCTGAACAGCGTTTGAATAGGGTTCGAGGCGAGAGTGAAGCTATGCGTTTTCAACTATTCGTCACTATCTCGCTCTTGCTGAGTGTCCTCGCTGCTGGAGAACTCCAGGGACAAGTCAACGACAGTTCATCGGCTAATCACGTATTTGCGCAGTTTGCTGACGGCAGGTTTTCGGACGAAAGCTTCTATCGCTCCACTCTTATGGTGTCCTCCGACAATCTGAATGCCACCAACTGCACTGCAACACTCCATGGATTGACAGTAGCCGGATTCGGCGACGGGATCCGGCGGCTCTTCACGGTGAATTCAGGGGGATGGAACATCTATCAGAGTCCCGGCTCCCAGACTTTCCGTGGCGGATACTTGACTCTGAACTGCAGCTTGCCGGTCACTGCCCAGATTCTCTATTCGTTTTTCTCATCCTCCGGGATCGTTATTTCTGAAGCCACGGTGTTTTCCTCACCTCCAGCAACCTATGCCCAGCTCCTGGCCGACCAACGCGGAGCAGCTCAGCTTGGTATTGCCATTGCCAACGCCGGCAATACGACGAAAGAGTTCCTTGTCGTGGCGATCGACGCAACAGACACTGAAATCGGGAGACGGAGTGTTCAGATTGCGGGCAGGTCTCAGACGGCCAGCTTTCTCAATGAGCTCATCAGTCTTCCGGCGGATTACGTTGGGCAGGTCATGATTTACACGAACTCAGGCGACACGCTTGATGTTTATGCCATCGGCCTGAGATTTACAGGCAGCGCATTCACGACAATACCAGTGACAGTCCGAACGCCAAGATAACCGCTCCGCTAGTTGCTTCCCAGTGCAAACCTTCCCCACGACTTGCTGGGCGGTTGGCGGATCTCGAGGACGAAGAGCGACGGCAGCATCGCACCTCTGCTTCTGTCGTTGCCCCAGGAACTGGCGGCGAAAACCATATTGTCAATGCCATCGATCCACAGCGCCCGTATCTCGATATCCTCTGACCCGGTAAATCCTGTTGCCGCGGGAAGATCGATAGAGTCGATAAACTGGTACCCGGCTTTGTCGAAAGCATATAGATCGACAGAGCCCCCTTCGCTTCCACCAACCGCCAGAGGGATGCCCCTTCTTCTCACACTTGCCACCGTATTCGTGGGCCGGCTCAATACCTGTATTGCCCTAAGGTCGCGGGCGTCGTAAACGTACACTCCCGCACTGCAGCATCCGGGGCTCGTGAGAAACAAGAAATCTTCCCCGGCGTGAATGTTGAAAAAGCTCCGCCCGGGACTGGGCAGCGTGCCGAGCAGCCGCTGAGTTTGCCGATCGAAGACAAGCGTTGCACCCGCGACGAATGGCGTCTCACCGTAGCTCCGCATGCTGCCGACCTCAACAGCAAAATCGCCGGGATTCAATTCAGCCAAATACACCATGCTATCGGTTGCAGTCAGCGCGCCCTGGCCTTTCGCCACGTAGACTTCCTTGCCCACCAACTCCATGCTGGACAAACCATAGTTTGACAGAACGAGGGTACGGGACAGTTGAACAGGCCAGGTCTTGTCAAACACGTACAGCTTTCCGTTGCGGCTGGCCACGTAAAGCTTATCTTTGTCGCCGCGCACCGCTGACAGAGGTGCGCCTATTACGATCGTTTGGATTAGCGGAAAACCCGACTGTCGATCCCTCTCCAAAATGAAAATGTCTCCCTGGAACGAACCAACGTAGATGCGTTCCGAATCCGCATAGACGGCCTGCGGCGTGACGAAAGATCCTGGCAGGGATAGCGACGCCACTAATGAAATCTGCTGTGAGGAGACATCCACGGTTTGGCTGAATGTGAAAGTGGCGCCGATGAAGACGATGCCAAATGTCAACACGAGGGCTGGACTCAGACACCGCAACAAATATCGAGTCACCATGTTCACTCCTTATACTTGAGGTTTCGCGCTATCGCGCTCACGCTCCGCGACATTAGTTCTTTGGCCGCTGTAGGAGTGTGTGAGGAAAAGCAACACGAATACTGTCCGGAAGTACACACGTCGCCGACAGGAATCCTGGTGTGTGCATCCAGGTGCACTTCTGCACAGTACTTCAGCCATCTTAAAGGGGATACTCGCAGCGACTATGGATGGAATACTCCAACCCGCTTCGCCCGGCTTGATGAGGGCGGTACTTTCAGAGATCGGCTTACTCAGCGCCTTCGCGGTGCGCGCAGTCCGGGCCGCGTTTCAGCGGCCGTTTGAGTTAAGCGAGACCGTCCGTCAGATCTACCTGGCCGGATGGCGTTCGTTGCCGCTGGTGATGACATCGGGTCTTGCCATTGGGGTGGTGCTCTCGATGCATACCCGGGCGACAATGGAACGGTTCGGCGCCGAAGCATTGATCCCCGCGGCTCTCGCTATTGCGATGATCAGTGAAACCGGTCCATTGATGACCGGACTGCTCGTCTCCGGCCGTGTTGGCGCCGGTATCGGCGCCGAGTTGGGCGGTATGAGAGTGACCGAGCAGATTGATGCGCTGGAATCGTTAGCCGTGGACTCGTTCCACTATCTTGCAGTCACTCGCATCATTGCCTGCATGATCGCGCTGCCGATCCTGACGACGGTCATGAACTTTTCCGGTTTGACCGGCGGCTTCATCGCCGAGACCGCGATTTCGAATGTTTCCCTGCAGCTCTATCTTCATCAGGCTTTTGCCGGCATCGGTTTCATGGACTACGCTCTTCCAACGCTGAAGACCGTCGTCTTCGGTTTCATTATCGGCACGGTCTCCTCTTATCTGGGTTACACCACCACCGGCGGCTCCGAAGGAATCGGCCGCGCGTCGACTCGGAGTGTTGTTTTCTCATCGATGCTTCTCATCGTCATCAACGTTCTCCTTGTGCGAATCATCCTTCTGGTGTTTTCGGCGGATGCATTGTGAGCGCGTCAGAGCAGGCCATCCGCTTCGAACAAGTCACGAAGTCGTTCGATGGTAGGCGCGTTATCGATGGCGTTTCCTTCGATGTGCCCGCACGTACCGCATGCTGCATCATGGGCCGCAGCGGCAGCGGGAAGAGCGTGACGTTGAAGCTGCTGATGGGATTGCTGAAGCCGGATGAGGGAAAGATCTGCGTCAACGATGTGGGGATAGAGACACTCGATAGCGCCGGCATGGTGCAAGTGCGAAAGACAATGGGATTTCTGTTTCAGTACTCCGCGCTCTTCGACTCGCTATCGGTCGCGGACAATGTGGCATTTCCTCTTCGCCGCCACACTCGGATGTCGGAAACAGAGATCGCGGCTTCCGTGCGGGAAAGGCTGGCTGAAGTGGGCCTGGAGTCCGAACTCGACAAAATGCCGCTGGACCTGTCCGGCGGCATGCGAAAGCGGGTCGGTCTGGCGCGGGCCCTGGCTCTCAAGCCTTCCATTCTGCTGGTGGACGAGCCGAGCAGTGGCCTCGATCCAATCACGACACGCGAAATCGACAAGCTACTGATCGATCTGAAATCGTCCAACAAAACCACGGTCGTCGTCGTGACGCACAACGTGGAAAGCGCTCGAAGAATCGGCGACGCGCTGATTGTCCTTCATGAAGGACGCATTATCGCGCAAGGCACGCCCCGAGAACTCGACGAAAGTAAGAACGATGTTGTGAAGCAATTCATGAGTTCGGACCTGGAGGTTGACCATGATATCCAAGGATAAAACCGCGACAGGCGCTTTCGTCGTCGGGGGACTGCTGTTATTCGGCTTCGGTCTGTTCGTCATCGGAGACCGGCGAATGTTGTTCTCAAAAAGCGCCGAGTACTACACGGAATTTGCGCAAGTTGCTGCCCTCGAAGCCGGAGCGAAGGTCCGAGTGGGCGGTATGGATGCAGGCGAGGTTGTTGAAGTTCGCGTGCCGCCCGGGCCCGGATCGAAATTCCGCTTGAAGCTCAGAATCGTCGAGAAACTGTTTCCTGTCATTCGTACCGACTCGGTTGCGAGCATCCAGTCCGATGGCCTGCTTGGAAACAAGTTCCTGCTGATCGATATCGGAACCACGGGCGAGGCGGCGCCGGGATACACGCTGAACAGCAGAGAGCCGTTCGAAATCGGCGATCTCCTGGGCAGAATCCGAGAAACCGTCGCGGCTATTGATGCCACTGTCGGCGAAGTCAAAGGCGATGTTACGGATGCGACCCAAACAGTCGCTGAAGCTGCAAAGCATGTGGACCAGATCATCGCTGAAGCGCGGGAGCCGTTCGCGAGATTCACAGCAGCGGCGAGCAGGATGTCCGAAGACGCCGGCGCCATCATCGCTCGCGTTAGAGCAGGCGAGGGTACTATCGGCAAACTGGTCAACGACGATGCTGTTTACACCAGTGTTTCCGCCTCGGCGACGGCAATTCATCAGGCGATGGAGAACCTGCGAGAGACTTCCACCGAAGTGAAGGAACTCGTTTCCAGGTTCAAGTCCGGTGAAGTGCCCGCCGACATCGAGCGAACGATGAAGAACGTTGCCGAGTCTTCCGAGCGCATGAAGGTGCTGGTTTCGTCCTTCCAGCCGGGGCTCGGAACCGGCGACGACGGTGTGGCGGGCGACCTGCGAGCCACAATGGGCAGCGCCCGGGAAGCAATGTCCGATCTCGCAGAGAACCTCGAGGCGCTGAAACACGGCTTCTTCTTCCGCGGATTCTTCAAGGATCGCGGCTTCTTCGATATCGGCAGCCTTTCTCCAGTCGAATATCAGTCCAAACAATTCGAAAAGAATGTCACGAAGGAACGTGTATGGGTTCGACACGATGAACTGTTCACCCTTAAGGAGAACGGCTCGGAGGAACTCTCGGACCAGGGAAGGAAAAAGCTCGATACGATGATCGTAAACTTCCTTCGGTTCACCAGGGATCGGGCCGTCATCGTTGAAGGCTATGCCGCGGCCGGAACGCCGGATGAACAGTTCCTCCGCTCGCGTGAGCGCGCGACAAAGGTGCGGGATTATCTCGTCAAGAAATTCACGCTCAGTCCGGACTACGTTGGTGTCATGCCGATGGGAGCAGTCGCTGAATACGGGGACGGCGTTGCGCTCGTTCTGCTGAAGAAATGAGCCACGATGTACTGGCTATCTGGATAGGTACTTCGCTTGTCATTGTTTAGTTTTGTATGCAGCAGCTCTGGCGGGATAACCGTATCCGTAAACGTCGTGGCGGATTTGAAGGAGTCCAGCGGAGTCGACCCAGGCGGTCCAATACACGATGTGAACGGGAATGGGGGACTTGAGGGCAACGTGCTTTTCGACTTCACCATGCATGGCGGTTTCGATCATTTCCGGAGTCCATTCGGGCTGGTCTTTAAGGAGATACACGGCCAGTTTCGCCGGGTGTTCGATGCGAATACATCCGTGGCTGAAGTTGCGGCTGACCCTGTCGAACAGGTTGTCCGCGGGCGTGTCGTGAATATAGACATTGAACTCGTTCGGAAAAAGAAACTTCACAAGCCCCAGTGAGTTACGCGCACCGGGCCTTTGCCGGAGGCGATATTGGAAATCACGCGGCGGGTCATTCCAGTTGATCGTCGAAGGATTGACTACCTCGATGGTCTGACCCACTCTGACCACTTCGATATTCTGGCGCCGAAGATAATTCGGATCCTTCATAATCCTTGGCAACGTCTCGTTTGTGGCAATGCTATCGGGTATGTTCCAGTAGGGACTGAAAACCACGGATTGCATCACATCGCTGAATAGCGGCGTGCGGTGTTGATTCGTTCCCACAATGATTTTCATCTTGACTGGAACCTGATCCCCCTCTCGAACTGCGAGTTCGTAGGACGGAATATTCACCAGCACATGTCTCGTCCCCAGATCATTTGGCAGCCAGCGGAGGCGCTCGAGATTTGCCTCGATCTGGGCTATGCGGAAATCAACAGGCACGTTCATGATGCCAATGACCTGAGGATCGAGTATGCCGTCCGGTTTCAGACCGTGCCGTGACTCGAAGCGGAGTACCGCTTCCGACAACTCAATGTCAAATTCCGTACTGTCCGTAACTGTCGTCTTCAGATCTCCGGTGATGGCGAGGTTATTCCGGAGAACAGCAACATTCAGGTTATTCTCGCCCTGCTTGAGCGTAAGCTCGACCGGCAGCGTGCTCCAGCCTCCCCTGGTCGCAATCTCACGATACTTCCGCAGCATTTCCTTGAGCGCGATGTATTCGTGGTGTGGTGGTGACAGTTTCGCCGGCAGCTCCTCGAGAGCGTTCGCTTCAATTGCATCGTTGATGATTTGAGGCAGGTTATCGTTGCGCGGCACATATCGCCAGTTTGGATCGATAGTGCGAGGATCGTCGCGTCCAGAAGAAAGGTATGAGCCGCACCGCACCAGCGAATAGGTAAAGAACATATCGAAGTCAATCAACTCCTCCACGTCTTTCGAGGTTTTGATGGCTTCCCATTTGGCGTGCAGGTCAGCCATGCCAAGATCTTCGGCTGAAAATCCCTCAGCTTCGGTGCTTTCGAAAGTCCGCATGAGACTATCCATTCGGAGTGTCTGACCTTGTGCAATCCACACGGGGCGAAACCCTCTCAGTTCATACAGCCTCTGCGTCATGCTCCACACTTTCCCGGCATCATCGGTCTCAGACACGAAAGCGGGTGGAGAACCGCGTTGAATATGGGTTTTTAGTATCGTGAGTTCTTCTAAGGTTGGTTCCGGCATTTTGGAACGGCACGCCGGCAGAAGAAGTAACAGAAGGAGTACGAAAAGCACCTTGCGTTTATTCATCTACGCCCAAGATAGAGACAAGCTTGAGGCGCTGCTGTGCATTTGTACACAAACGTTGAAGGACCTGACTGATCAATCGACGGAAGAAATCGCAGACTGTTCAACAGTGCACAGCTATCTACCCGCGTGGACAGCACGATGTAGTGCGGTACTAAGGAGGATTCATCGTGAACACATCGACAGGCTTCGTGCAAATCTTGACAGTGGCGGCACTGCTTTCTAGTCCTATGGTTCTGGCGGGGCAGCAAATGATCGTCCCGGAAGGCACCGTTATCGAATTGCGCATGGGCACTGCGCTGAACTCTGAGACTTCAAAGGTCAACGACACGTTCAGCGCGAGCGTCTTACGATCCGTGTGGATTGATGGAAGGATTGCAGTTCCTGAGAACAGCACGGTTGGTGGGCGCGTCACGACAGTGCGGGCGGCCGAACGGAGCTCACAATCGGGCGTGATCGGAGTGGAGTTCAATCAACTTGCGATTAACGGGCGGCCCTATTCCATCGACGCGGTATTGACGAGTCTGCAGGCGGAAGAACGGAAACAGATCATTGACGAGGAAAGCCGCATCACAGGACAGTCCTCGACTAAGCGGAATATTCTCTTCATCGGAGGCGGCGCGGGCGCAGGTGCGGTGATCGGCGCGATTGCCGGCGGCGGCAAGGGAGCCGGCATCGGAGCGCTGTCAGGCGGTGGAATCGGCGCTCTTGGCGCACTGCTGTCGCGTGGCTCAGAAGCCGAAGTTGCAGTTGGATCGGAAGTGGCGATGCAGCTCGTACGGCCTGTCACCGTCAACATCGATCAACGGCAGACCACCCGTCAAAGCAGCGCCAACGACCGGACACTCTATACGGCTGCCGGCATGGTGCGCGGAGCACAGACGGCGTTGCGCCAGCGAAAGTATTACGCGGGTGCCTCGACTGGCAGGCTCGACGAAGCCACTCGCCGCTCGCTCGCACACTATCAGATCGACAACAACCAGCCGGCGACTGGCGATCTGGACGAAGCTACAGCGGCCAGTCTGGGACTGGTCCGAACTGGCGCTGATTCTCACTCCGTCGCGGACGTAACAACCAGGCAGGTCGCCATAGACGTCAATCGCAAGGCGGCCGCGCTCTTGACCAGTTACGAAAACAGCATGGGTGTCCGCGTCGCCGATATTCGAAACAATCCGCGGGTATTGGAATCCGATCTCGAACTGCTGCTCCATGTTCATGGTTTCGCGGCTGCAGCCATCTGGTACGAACAAGCTTCCAGGTCTGGAAACATTGGTGAAGCGGCCTTCGATAATGCCGGCCGCATCCTGCTGCGCAGCGCCCGCCGTGTCGAGCAAGGAATGGAAACGGCAGCGGAAGATCGCCGGTTCGGAGACGCGTGGGCCAGCATACAGGCCAACTTGCGCCAGATCCGGTTGGATGAAGGGATAGCCGCGCGATAAGTATCATTCCGCATGGAAGGCAACGACCCAGAGACACAAAGCCTCTGGGTCTTTGCCTTTCTACTGCCAGTGAGCGCTGTTGCACAGCGAACAGAGCCGGAACTGAGTAAGGTTTAGTGTGTTATGAGAACAAACAAGGAACTCATCAGTGCGCTAAGGGGCGCACCTTCCCCATGGATGGATACTGCGATTGTCGTGGCCTTCCAGAATCGCTTTGAATTCGTTACGGAGGACGATCCTGATCCCGTTAATCGGCTGAACTCTCTTCAAAAACAGGGCGGACTTGCCATTGGGTTAGCCGGAGTCAAGCCCACTGAGAGTGCGGATCGCGGTTTCACGGTCCAGGTATTTCAAGAGTACGAAGGCCAACCGTGGGCGCATCGATACATGGATACGCTCCGCGGAATAGTCCGAAGTCATTCTTTGTCGAGTTAAACGAGATTACGCGAAAGATGGCCACACGCTAGCAACTGAAACACCCCGCATGTAACGGCGCACATCTCTGTCAAAAACCAGAAGGGAACCACGGATTGGGCCGTGGAACTCGGTAGCCCGACGGTTCTTGTGAAATACGGATGGACTCAGAACCTATTGAAAATTGGCGATCGGGTCACAGCGAACGGGTGGCTGGCCCGTGACGGAAGAAAGATGATCAGCGCCATGAACCTCAAGTTGCCCGGTGGAACTGAACTGTTTGGTGCATCCGCCTTGTTCGACACTCCCTTCCGTGCTGCCAAAGGCACGGCTGGAATCTGTATAAGCGACGAGGTGTGCGCTGGACATGGATCCCGCCCAACTCACTCGGCGTTAGCGCCATGCATGGACTTTTGAAAGACCTCTTTGTAGCTTGGTCCTCCCACGCGATCGTAAGCGCGGCCCATTGCGGCCGTGCTGGCGGCGCGGGGACTGCCAGCATGGCATTCTTTCCTGGAGATTCCGCGCGCCGGCTCGCCACTAAATCCGGCAGCCTGAGAATCATGGGGTGATCAAAGCTTCATGCTGGAAACTCTCAAGCCGGCCCTTTACCACATCCCACTGGACGACGCTCCACCAGGCTTTCAGATAGTCGGGGCGCCGGTTCTGATACTTGAGATAGTAGCTATGCTCCCACACGTCGCAAGCCAGCAGTCCTGCCTTTCCGTGTAGCAGCGGGCTGTCTTGATTGGGCAAGCTCATAACCTCCAGCTTCCAGCTCTTGGGGTCGATCGCCAGAAAGGCCCATCCCGAACCAAATACTTTGGCTGCTGCTTCGGTCAGCTTTTCCTGAAGGTTATCGAATGAACCGAAATCGTTCTTGATTGTTTCCGCAAGCACGCCATCGGGTTTTGCGCCATTCGGCGGACCGATAACGTTCCAGAGCAATGAATGATTGGCATGCCCCCCGCCGCTATTGCGGACCGCGTCGCGAATCTCTTCCGGCAATTCGTTCAGGTGCTCCAGAAGATCCTCGACCGTCGTGCTTTCAAGCTGGGGATGATTCACGAGCGTCCTATTGAGCAGGTCCACATAGCCCTGGTGGTGCTTGGAGTGATGAAGCCGCATCGTCTGCGCGTCAATCCAAGGCTCCAATGCATCATAGTCATAACCTAAAGCTGGAAGCTGATAAATCACGGTTCATTCCCTTTCGAAACGGATGCGCTATCGGACTTGCATTCGCAGCCGCTCATGCTTACTGAGGACCTGGCGACCTGTATCGACAGTGTTGCGAGCAATTCAAAACAAATCTGCTCAGAATTGCACAGGTGATTTGTGTGCGGTTGTGAACAGTTATTGGCAACGCTGATTGAGACAATTCAGGCTCAGGCTCCATTCGAACGCTTGATGGAGAGACGGTCTCGAATCCATTTTTTCAAATTACTTCCGAAGGAGGAGTTGTTTATGACTGTTATGACACGCCGTGAGTTTTCCGCCCTGCAAGACCGCGTCAACCGTATTTTCCGTGAGTCGTACACACCCGAAGGCCCGCAAGAGGCGTTGACCACCAGCAATTTCGCGCCGCTGGTGGACGTCTACGAAGACGAACACAACATTACTCTTAAGATTGAAGTGCCGGGCATCGACGAGAAGGACATCGATGTCAGCATCGAGAACAACACGCTCACCGTTCGGGGCCAGCGCATGTTTGAGAAGGACGAGAAAGAAGAGAACTTCCACCGCGTCGAGCGGCACTATGGAAGTTTCACCCGCACGTTCACGCTGCCCAATACCGTGGATCCGGAGCAAATAAGCGCCCATTCCGACAAAGGCGTGCTGAAGATTCAGCTGGCCAAGAAGACGGAAGGCAAACCCAGGCAGATTAAGGTGACCGTCCAGACGCCGGATGCCAAAAGCCCCGTCAAGGCGGCGTGATTAGCGCCAACCGCTTGTCCGATGAATGCGTATCAACAAAGCGTTGATGAAGCGCTGGCTGCGCTCGGTACGGATGGTCGTCTCGGCTTGAGCGCAGGAGAAGCGGGGGCGCGGCTCGACAAGTACGGCAGGAACGAGTTGACGGCGGAGAAACCCATTCCTCAATGGAGGAAGTTCCTCGCCCAGTTTGAAGACGTGCTCGTCATCCTGCTGCTAGCTGCAACCGTGATTTCAGCAGGGCTGTGGCTGTATGAGCGTGAATCGACATTGCCCTACGAGGCGATGGCGATCTTTGCAGTCGTGCTGCTGAACTCGATCATGGGTTACATCCAGGGGGCGCGAGCCGAGCGAGCGGTGGCTGCATTGCGCCAGATGTCGGCGGCGCACGCCAACGTCATTCGGGACAGCGCGCGGCAGAGCATCACGGCGGCTGAAGTCGTGCCCGGAGACATCATCCTCATCGAAGAAGGCGACACCGTTCCGGCCGATGCCCGGCTGACCGAGTCCATCGCGCTGCAAACAGCGGAGGCGGCGCTGACGGGCGAGAGCTTGCCGGTGCAGAAGGATACGCTTCCGATTACGGAAGCTGCCGAACTCGGCGAACGGCACAACATGATCTTCAGCGGCACAGCGGCGACTTATGGCCGGGGCCATGCAGTAGTCGTGGCGACGGGAACGCAGACCGAAATGGGGCGCATCGCCGGGATGCTCAGAGAAGCCCCGCCAGAAACCACACCGCTGCAAAAGGAACTCGGCCGTCTCGGCAGACTGCTGGGAATAATCGTTGTTGTTATCGCCGTCGTGATGATCGCAACGATCATCTTCGTCCAGGACGTCAGCGGTTTCTCTGCGATTTTCGACGTGCTCATCCTGGGGGTCGCGCTCGCCGTCGCGGCCGTACCGGAAGGTTTGCCTGCGATAGTGACAGCCGTTCTCTCTCTCGGCGTTCAGCGTATGGCGAAGAGGAATGCCATCGTGCGGCATCTGGCGGCGGTCGAGACGCTCGGCTCGGCGAATGTCATTGCATCTGACAAGACCGGCACTCTGACGAAGAACGAGATGACAGTGCGGGCCGTCGTCACCGCGACCGGTCGCGTAAGTATAGGCGGCATGGGTTACGCTCCCACCGGCGAAGTACGGCGAGAAGGAAGCGAGGCGGGTGGGGCGATGGACGGCCCACTCCGGTTCGAGTTCCTTCGCGCTCTCACCGCCGCCGACCGCGACAACAACGCAGTGCTCCAGGAACGAGACGCGCGATGGACCGTACTGGGCGACCCGACCGAAGGAGCGTTGATTGTCGCGGCGCGCAAAGCCGGGTTGGAAGATCAGGCGCTCAACGCACGCTTCGCGCGCGTCGCCGAAGTTCCGTTCTC
>Ga0137464_1000454_pt1 | contig 13403 bp, 11 predicted proteins | sample EasRivERMGT814_2_FD_102306 | JGI IMG/M metagenome (GOLD analysis project Ga0137464, IMG submission 102306) | Soil microbial communities from meander-bound floodplain in the East River, Colorado, USA - East River MetaG ERMGT814_2 | ecosystem: Environmental > Terrestrial > Soil > Floodplain ...
AGCTCTCCGGCGGCGAGCAGCAGCGCGTGGCGATCGCGCGCGCCATCGCCAAGCGCCCGCAGGTGCTGCTGTGCGACGAGCCGACCGGAGCGCTCGACTACGAGACCGGCAAGCTGGTGCTGGAGGTAATCGCGAAGATCAACGCCGAGCTCGGCACCACCGCGATGGTGATCACGCACAACGCCGCCATCGCCGGCATGGCCGACCGGGTGCTCAAGCTGGGCGACGGCAGGATCGTGGGCGAGTCGCGGCCCGAGAGGAAGCTGACGCCGGCGGAGATTTCCTGGTGAAGCCTTCCTCTCTGAACCGCAAGCTGCTGCGCGACCTGTGGTCGCTGAAGACCCAGGTGCTGTCGATCGCCCTGGTCATCGCCTGCGGCATCGGCGCGTTCGTCGGCTCGTTCTCGACGCACAGCTCGCTGCTGCACGCGCGCGAGCACTACTACGACAGCGCGCGCTTCGCCCATGTGTTCGCCAGCGCCAAGCGCGCGCCCGCCTCGCTCGCCGCGCGCATCCGCGCCATCCCCGGCGTCGCCGAGGTCGAGACCCGCGTGGTGCGCGACGCGCAGCTGTCCATCCCCGGGGTGACGCCGCCGATGATCGCGCGCCTGATCGGCATCGACCTCGCGCATCCGCCCGGCATGAACCGGCTCACCCTGAGGAGCGGCCGCTGGCCGGCGCCGGGGGCGCGCGGCGAGGCCGCGGTCAACCAGCGCTTCCTCGAGGCGCGGCGCCTCGCGCTGGGCGACCGGGTGAACGTGCTGCTCAACGGCAAGCTCGAGCGCCTGACGCTGGTCGGCACGGTGCTCACCCCCGAGTACATCTACGCCACGCGCGGCGGCGGCATGCCCGACGACGAGTGGTTCGCCGTGCTGTGGGTCGAGGCGGCGCCGCTCGCCGCCGCCTTCAACATGGAAGGCGCATTCAATTCGGCGCTGCTTCGCCTGTCGAAAAATTCTTCCGTCGAAAAAGCGGTCGAAGCCCTCGACGCCATCCTCGAGCCCTACGGCGGCTTCGGCGCGGTGGAGCGCGAGGACCAGATGTCGCACAAGATCCTGTCGCAGGAGATCAACCAGCAGCGCGTCTGGGGCACGGTGCTGCCCGCCATCTTCCTCGCCGTGGCGGCGTTCATCCTCAACGTGGTGCTGCACCGCCAGGTGAACGCGCAGCGCGGCGAGATCGCGGCGCTGAAGGCGCTCGGCTACGAGGACCGCGCCATCGCCTGGCACTACCTGAAATTCGCCTCGGTCATCGCGCTGCTCGGCGTCGGCCTCGGCCTCGCGCTCGGCTGGTGGCTCGGCCGCGCCATGACCGGCCTGTACACCGACTTCTTCCATTTCCCGCGCTTCGAGTTCGTGCTGCCCGCCGGGGTGCTCGCCGCAGGCAGCGCGGTCGCGCTGGCGGCCGCGTTCGGCGGCGCGCTGGCCGCGATCCGCGGCGTGCTGCGGCTGCGCGCCGCGGAGGCGCTGCGCCCGCCCGCGCCGGCCGAGTTCCGGCCGCTGCTGGTCGAGCGCCTGGGCTACGCGCGGCTGTTTACCCCGGCGCAGCGCATGATCCTGCGCAACCTGGAGAGGAAGCCGGTGCGCGCCGCGGTCACCGTCGCCGGCATCGCCGGCTCGGTGGCGATCCTGCTCGCCGGGACTTTCTGGACCGACGCGGTCGAGTACTTCATGGACGTGCAGTTCAACAAGGTGATGCGCTCGGACGTCAACGTCGGCTTCGCCGAGCCGGTGCCCCACTCGGTGCGCAACGACCTCGGGCGCCTGCCCGGCGTAAGCCAGGTCGAGGTGACGCGCGCCTTCCCGGTGCGCCTGCGCGCCGGGCACCGCAGCTACCGCACCGGCATCACCGGCCTCGCCGACGGCGCGATGCTGCAGCGCGTGCTCGACGCCGAGCTGCGCGAGGCGCGGCCGCTGCCCGGCGGGCTGCTCCTCACCACGCGCCTCGCCGAGCGCCTGGGCGTCGCGCCCGGCGACAGCGTGGTCGCCGAGCTGCTGGAGGGCAAGCGCGTGAAGGCCGAGGTGCGCGTCGCCGGCACGGTGCGCGAGATGGCCGGCATGAACGCCTACATGCGCCTGGAGGAGCTCAACCGCCTGGCGCGCGAAGGCGGCGTGGTCTCGGGCGCGGGGCTGCTGGTCGAGCGCGCGCAGGAGCCGGCGCTGCTCGAGCGGCTGAAGACCATGCCCGGCGCGGCGGTGGTGATCGTCAACCGCACGCTGCTCGACACCTTCCGCTCCACCAGCGGGCGCAACATCATCTTCTTCACCACCATCCTGACGGTCTTCGCCGCCACCATCGCCGTCGGGGTGGTGTACAACAACGCGCGCATCCAGCTCGCCGAGCGCGCCTGGGAGCTCGCCAGCCTGCGCGTGCTGGGCTTCACCCGAGGCGAGGTCTCGCTGCTGCTGCTGGGCGAGTTGGCGCTCGAGATCGCGCTCGCCATCCCGCTCGGCTTCCTCGCCGGCTACGGGCTGTGCGCGCTGTTGATCGCGCTGATGATGCACCAGGAGGTGATCGAGTTCCCGCTGGTGATCCTGCCGGCCACCTACCTCTATGCCGGCGCCGCGGTGGCCGCCGCCGGCGTGGCGAGCGCGCTCATCGTGCGCAATCGGATCGATAATCTGGACCTGGTCGGCGTACTGAAAACACGGGAGTAGAAACAGGCGAATGAAGACGCGCAACAAGATTCTTCTCGGCATTCTCATTGCAGCGGTGGCTGCCCTGTCGGGCTGGGCGCTGCGGCCGCAGCCGGTCGCGGTCGAGACCGCCGAGGTCGCGCGCGGCGCGTTCGAGCAGACGGTATCCGACGACGGCAAGACGCGCGTGCGCGACCGCTACGTCATCGCCGCGCCGCTCGCCGGGCGCGTGGAGCGCGTGCGGCTCGAGCCCGGCGACGCCGTGAAGCAGGGCCAGGTCGTCGCCCTGCTCACCCCGACCGCCCCGGCGCTGCTCGACGCGCGCACCGCGCGCGAGCTGCAGGAGAGGATAGGCGCGGCCGAGGCGCAGTTCGCGCGGGCGAAGGCCGAGACGCAGAAAGTGCAGGCGCAGCGCGACCAGTCGCGCGCCGACTTCGACCGGCAGGCCCGGCTTTCGCAGCAGGGCTTCGTCTCGGCGACCGTGCTCGAGCAGGCCGGGCTTTCACTCAAGACCATGGAACGGGCGCTGGACGCGGCGCGCTTCGCCGAGGACGCCGCCGGGCACGACTTTGCCCAGACGCGGGCGGCGCTCACCCGCTACCGCAGCGGGGCGCCGGGACCGAAGTGGGAAGTGACCTCTCCGGTGAGCGGCTCGGTCCTCAAGGTGGCGCAGAAGAGCGAGAGCCCGGTGGCGCTCGGCGCGCCGCTGCTCGAGATCGCCGACGCGCGCAGCCTCGAAGCGGTGGTCGACGTGCTGTCGCAGGAATCGGTCGGCATCCGCCCCGGCATGCCGGCGCGCCTGGAGCTCGGCGCCGGCGTGCCGGCGCTCGCCGCCCGCGTGCGCCTGGTGGAGCCGGCCGCCTTCACAAAGATATCCGCCCTGGGTGTGGAAGAGCAGCGTGTCAATGTAGTGCTCGACTTTGCCGAGCCGCTCGATCGCGTGCAGACCGTCGGCGACGGCTTCCGCGTCGAGGCGCACATCGTGGTCTACCGCGCGGAGAACGTCGTCAAGGTCCCGGTCGGCGCGCTGTTCCGCGAGGGCGAGGGCTGGGCGGTGTTCGTCGCGGAAGAGCGCCGCGCGCGCAAGCGCGCGGTCAAGGTTCCCCGGCGCAACGGCATCGAAGCGATGGTCGAGGACGGCGTCAAGCCCGGCGAGCGGGTGGTGGTGTATCCCTCCGACGCGCTCAAGGACGGCGCGCGCCTCGCACCGTCCCGCCCCCGCTAGGCGGGCCGGAAGAACACCAGGCGGTTGCCTCCCGGCTGCTTGGCCTGGTACATGGCGATGTCGGCGTGCGCGCGCAGCTCGCCGGCTTCCCGGCCGTCGCGCGGGCAGCTGCAGGCGCCGATGCTGACGCCCGACGCGATCGCATGGCCCTCGAAGGGCACCGGCGCGGCGTTCGCGGCCACCACCTTGCCCAGCACCGCGGCGGCCTGCGCCTCATCGGCGCCGGGAAGGATCAGCGCGAACTCGTCGCCGCCGATGCGCGCCACGGTGTCGGTCTCGCGCAGGCAGCCCCTGCTGCGGGCGGCGACGGCCTGCAGCACCGCGTCGCCGGCGAGGTGGCCGTAGCGGTTGTTGACGTCGCGGAAGCGGTCGAGGTCGAGCAGCGCGAGCGTGAGCGGATCGCCGCTGCGCGCCGCCTGGCGCACCGCCAGGTCGAGGCGGTCGAGGAACAGCCTGCGGTTCGGCAGGTCGGTGAGGCTGTCGTGCGTGGCGGCGCGCTCCAGGCGGCCGATCTCCTGCGCGCGCTCGGTGGCGTCGCGCCCGAAGGAGGCGAAATGCGTGACGCGCCCGGCGCCGTCGAGCAGCGGGCGGATGATCTTTTCCTCGTAGTAGAGCTCGCCGCCCTTCCTGCGGTTGACGAACAGCGCGCGGAACTCGCGCCCGGCGAGCAGCGCGCTCCACAGGCCGCGATAGAAGTCCGCCTCGTGCGCTCCCGACTTCAGCACCGCCGGCGTGCGCCCCGAGAGATCGGCCAGGCGGTAGCCGGTCATGCGCTCGAACACCGGGTTGACGTACTCGATGCGGCCGTCCGCATCCGTGACCAGCACCGCGTCCGGGCACTGCTCGGCGAAACGCCGGAAAGCCGGATCCATGATGGGAAGGCTAAGAGGGCGGCACGTAGCGGTGTTGACCTCGGTCAAATCCGCCCCGCCCCGCCGCTCTAGACTGTCGTCAAGGAGACATGACATGCCGCTCAACCGCCGGGACATCATCCAGCTCGCCTCGCTCATCGAGGAGCGGCGCGACGCGCTGCGCGAGGAGATCCGCCGCGAGGTCGCGCGCGGGCGCGACGAGAGCTATGCCGCCGTCGCCGGGACGACGCACGACGCCGGCGACGAGGCGCTCGCCGACCTGGTCGCCGACCTGGGCAACGCCGAGGTGACGCGCGACCTCGGCGAGCTGCGCGAGCTGGAGGCGGCGCAGCGGCGCATCGCCGACGGCAGCTACGGCGTGTGCGCCGACTGCGGCGCCGACATCCCGCTCGAGCGGATGCGCGTGCAGCCCGGCGCCGCGCGCTGCGCCGCCTGCCAGGGGCGGCACGAGAAGACCTACCGGGCCTGAGCGTGCGCTGGCTGGCGCTGCTCGCGCTCGCGCTGCCGCTCGGCGGCGCCGCGCAGGCGCCCGATTTCACGCGGCTGGTGCGCGAGCAGGGGCCGGTGGTGGTGAGCATCGCGGCGGCCTACGCCACGCCGCCGGTGCTGCCCGACCTGCCGCACGACGAGGAGGGGCCGGGCCTGCTCGAGCGGCTGCTCGCGGGCGCGCTGCCCGACTTCGACATCCCGCCGCTCGGCACCGGGTTCATCGTGTCGAGCGACGGCGACATCGTCACCGCGCACCACATCGTCGAGGAGGCGTTCAACGACGAGGTGGTGGTGCGCCTCGCCGACGGGCGCGAGCTCATCGGGCGGGTGGTCGGCAGCGACCGCGCGAGCGACATCGCGCTGGTCAAGGTGCGCGCCAGCGGGCTGCCGCGGGCGCGCATCGGCGACCCCGCCAAGCTGCAGCCCGGGCAGTGGGTGGTGACCATCGGCTCGGCCTTCGGCTTCCAGCAGACCGTGGCGGCGGGCGTGGTCAGCACCGTCGCGCGCGCCATCCCCTCCGAGTCGCTGTTCCGCTTCATCCAGACCGATGCGGCGATGAATCCGGGCCACTCCGGCGGGCCGCTGTTCAACCTCGACGGCGAGGTGGTGGGCGTCAACTCGCGTATGTTCAGCCCCAGCGGCGGCTCGATCGGGCTGTCCTTCGCCGTGCCCGTCGACCTGGCGATGAACGTGGTCGCGCAGCTGCGCGCGCGCGGCGCGGTGAGCCGCGGCCGCTTCGGGCTCAACGTGCAGGAGGTCACCGCCGAGCTGGCGCAGGCCTTCGGCCTGCAGCGCGCCGCCGGCGTGCTGGTCACCTCGGTCGAGCGGCGCGGGCCGGCCGAGCGCGCCGGCCTGCGCGCGGGCGACGTGCTGACCGCGCTCGCCGGCCGGCCGGTGCAGAAGCACGCCGACCTGATGGCGCTGGCCGCCGAGCTGCCGCCGGGCACCGACGTCGCGTTCGAGGTGGTGCGCGAGGGCAGGACCGAGCGCCTCACGCTGCGCACCGACCCGCCCGGCGAAGAGCGCGAGCGGCGCGTCGATCTCGGCGGCACCGACCGCTTCGGCTTCAGCCTGGCGCCGCTTTCCGAGCCGCAGCGCCGCCGCCTCGGGGTGCCCGGCGGCGCGGTCGTGCAGCGCTCCGAAAGCACCGCGCGCCGCGCCGGGATCTATGCCGGCGACATCGTGCTGGCGGTGAACGGCCTCGCCGTGCGCACGCCGCAGGAGCTCGGGGCGCGGCTCGCCGCGGCACGTCCGGGCGAGGTGGTGGCCCTGCTGGTCGAGCGCCTGGGTAGCCGCGCCTTCGTGCCGCTGCGGATTCCCTGACGGGAAAAGCGCAAGGCCGCACCCCGGGCGCTACTTCGTCAGCAGCCCGAGCCAGGACCAGTAGGTGCCGGCGAGCAGCAGGATCAGGGCGTAGCCCGCCGCGGTCAGCACCAGCCCGCTGCGCACGAAGTCCTTCACCACGAAGGTTCCGGTGCCGTAGGCCACCATGTTCTGCGGCGCGTTGACCGGCAGGATGAAGCCGAAGCTCACCACGAACTGCAGGATCATGGTCATGCCGATCAGGTTGAGGCCCGGGGTCTGCACCGACTGCAGCACCGCGATCATGATCGGGATCATGGCCGAGGCGAGCGCGGTGGCGCTGGCGAAGCCCAGGTGCACCACGATGAGAAACAGCGACAGCAGCGCGAGGATGGTGAACGCCGAGGCATTCGCCAGCCCGAGGTTGTGCACGATGATGTTGGCCAGCCAGGCCGCCGCCTTGGTCTGCAGGAGCGCGCTGCCGAGCGAGATGCCGACGCCGAACAGGACGATGGTCCCCCAGGGAATCCTCGGCTGCGCCTGCTTCCAGCCCATCACGCCGATCCAGGGCAGGAACATGACCGCGATGGCGGCGACCGTGGTGGTCGAGGTGTCGAACGGGTGCAGGATCTTCTCGGTCGACCAGAGCGCGAGCAGCGTGGCGGAAATCGCGAGCAGCCGCCACTCGGAGCCCTTCACCGGCCCGAGCTCCGCCAGCGCCTTGCGGATCGACTCGCGGCCGCCGGCGATCTCCTCCATCTCCGGCTTCATCAGCCACATCATCGCGAAATACAGCACGATCGACATCGCGATCGCCCACGGCGCCGCGGCGATGAGCCATTCCGGATACGTGACGCTGCCCTTGAGCGTCTTCTCCATGAAGCCGATGGCCACCATGTTCTGCGCCGCCGCGGTCTTGATGCCGACGTTCCAGATCGAGGCCGCCTGCGCGGTGGTGATCATCAGCAGGCCGGCGAAGCGCGAGTGCCGGTCGACGCCGAAGGCGAGGATGATCCCCATGATGATCGGCACCAGGCACGCGACGCGCGCGGTGGTCGAGGGCACGAGGAACGAAAGCACGATGCCGACCAGGATGGCGCCGATCACGACGTGGCTGGTCTTCGCGCCCACCTTCGACAGCACGAACAGCGCGATGCGCTTGTCCAGGCCGGTCACGGTCATGCCGGCGGAGAGGAAGGTCGCCGCCGCCACCAGCGCGAGCGCGGTGTTGGCGAAGCCGCCCAGGGCGAGGCCGAGCGCCGCGCTGGTGCCGAGCAGCGTGTCGGGCTTGGCGGCATTGGGCGCCAGGCCGAGCAGGAAGGCCATCAGGGCGGTGATCAGCACCGCGCTGACGGCGTAGTCGACCGCCTCGGTCATCCACAGGATGACGGAGAACAGCAGCAGAGCGAGCATGATCTGGCCGGCGTAGGGCAGGCCCTGCGGCGTCGGCAGCGCCATGACCGCGACCAGCGCGGCGAGCGCGGCCAGCAGGCCCCAGACGTTGACCGATTCTGCCGGCGCGGCGGGCGAGACGGCTGACATGCGGGCGGCCCCCTTTTCTGCTGCTACTTGCGCACGAGCAGGATCCCGGTGATGAGGCCGATGCCCGCAGCGACGCCGACGGCGGTCCAGGGATGCTCGCGGACCTGGTCGGTCACTTCGCGCGCGGCGTCTTGCGCGCGGGCGTTCACGTCCTCGCCCGCCTCCTGCAGCCGCACGCGCACTCCGCGCAAGGATTCCTCGGCTTTCGCGCGCACCTGCTGAACGCGCTCGCCGGTGTGGCCGGCGGTCGCCTTCAGCAGCTCCTCCGCGTCGCCGACGACGACCTGCAAGTCCTTCATGAGCTTGTCTGTAGTGACTGCGCGCATTGCGTTCTCCTGTTGGTTGAAATGGCCTCGCTCCATCCTAAGAGCCCGCCTGCCGGCCCTGTTGACCTGGATCAACCGAAGAGCCCCCCGACTCGCGTGCCGGCGATGCGGTTGACGACGTACAGGCTCGCCGCGCACAGGGCGATGAGGATCACCCCGAGCGCCGCCGCCTGGCTCTGCGAGCCGGCGATGTAGAAGGTGAAGATGCCGACCGGGATCATCTCGTAGCCGCCGATGGTGAGAAAGATGGTCGCGGAGGCTTCCTGGATCGAGGTGATGAACGAGAACAGCGCGCCGACCAGGATCCCCTTCCACACCAGCGGCACGGTGATGTCGCGGAACACGCGCAGCTTGGTGGCGCCGACGCTCTCGGCGGCCTCTTCCATCGACTTGTGCACCAGGAGCAGCGAGGAGTAGCTGCCGCGCACCGTGTAGGGCAGCCGGCGCACCGCCAGCACCAGCGGCAGGATCAGCCACATGCCGGTGAGCGACACGTCGGAGAACGGCAGCGGGAAGTTGAAGGCGCGCACGAAGGCGATGCCCACCGCGGTGCCCGGGATGGCGAGCATGAGCGTGGTGAGCGCGTCCATCGCGCCGCGCCCCGGGGCGCGGGTGCGCGCCATGATCCAGGCCATCGGCACGCCGATCACGACGCACATCACCACTGCGATGCCGCAGAACAGCAGCGAGTTGAGGATGAACTTGGGCGTCTCGACGCTCACCTGCTCGAAGAACTCCAGCGTGTACTCGAGCGGCAGCGGGGTGAGCGACCAGCCGCGGCCGACCGCGGCCAGCAGGACGCCGACCTGCGGAATCAGCGATATGGTCATCAATGCTGCCAGGAACAGGACCGCCATCCAGCGCGCCACCGGCCCGAGCTTGCGGCGCTCGACCCGCGAGTAGGAGAGCGAGCTGTAGTCCTTGATCGCCACGTACTGGCGCGCCGCCAGCACGAAGACGATGGCGAGCAGCACCAGCAGCGCCGAGATGACGATGCCCATGCGGAAGATGCGCCGGTCGACGAACTGCACGATGTTGAGGTAGGCCTGCGGCGCGAGCAGGTCCTGCACGCCGAGCACCAGCGGCGTGACGAAGTCGGCGAAGGTCCAGATGAAGACCAGCAGCGCGCCCGAGATGTAGCCCGGCGTGGTGAGCGGCAGCGTGACGTCGCGGAAGCGCCGCCAGCCGCTCGCGCCCATGCCCTCCGCCGCCTCCTCGAGCGACGGGTCGACGCGCGCCAGCGCGTCGAGGATGCTGAGCGTCATCATCGGGAACAGGTGCACCGTCTCGACCAGCAGCACGCCCTGCACGCCGTACATGAAGTTGATCGGCTCCATGCCGAACCAGTCGTACAGCAGGACATTGATCGTGCCGGCGCGACCGAGGATGAAGACGAAGCCGAGCACGCCCACCAGCGGCGGCAGGATCATCGGCAGCATCGTCAGGTAGGAGAAGGTCTGGCGGTAGGGAAACTCGTAGCGGATCAGCAGGTAGGCGACCGCGATGCCCACCACCGAGGTGGTGACCACCGCCGCGGCGCCGAGCAGCAGCGACTTCCACAGCGAGCGCAGGTAGAACGAGTCGGTGAAGAACTCGTAGAAGTTCTCCAGCACGAAGGCGCCCTGCTCGTTGGTGAACGCGTCGTAGAAGATGCGCGTCAGCGGGTAGAACACGAACACGATGAGGAATGCCCAGATGAGGGCGAAGCCGAGGAGCGCCAGCGACGGCCTAGGCAGCGTCATCGACGACCGCCACCGTGCCGCTCTGCGGGAAGCTCAGCTCGACCTCGGCGCCCGGCGCGAGCGGCTCGTGGTGCCAGGAATCGCGGATGTCGACCCTGAAGATCGTCCCCTCGCCAAGGTCGACGTCGTAGCGCAGCGTGTGCCCGAGGTAGGCGGCGAAGCTGATGCGCCCCTTCGCCCGGTTCTCGCCGCCCGCCGTGCCGAGCGCGATGTTCTCCGGCCGGATGCAGATCACGCAGCGGCTGCCCGGCGGCAGCGCCCCGTTCGGCAGCGCGCGCAGCTCGCCGAGCGGCGTGTCGGCGGTGAGGAAGCCGCCGTCCGAGGCGCGCACCGTGCCGCGCGTCAGGTTGTTGATGCCGATGAAGTCGGCGACAAAAGGATTGGCCGGCCGCTCGTAGAGCTGCTTCGGCGTGCCGAGCTGGAAGATGCGGGCCTGGTTGAACACCACGATGCGGTCGGAGAGCGTGAGCGCCTCCTCCTGGTCGTGCGTGACGTACACGGTGGTGATGCCGAGCTCCTTCTGCAGCTTGCGGATCTCGGCGCGCACCTGGATGCGCACCTTGGCGTCGAGGTTGGAGAGCGGCTCGTCGAGCAGCAGGATCTTCGGGTTGAGCACCAGCGCGCGCGCCAGCGCCACGCGCTGCTGCTGCCCGCCGGAGATCTGGCCCGGGTAGCGCGCCTCCAGCCCCTCGAGGTGCACCTTGGCGAGGACGGCGTTGACACGCTGTTTCAGTTCAGCGGAAGAAACATTACGCATCTTGAGCCCGTAACCGACGTTGTCGAAGACCGTCATGTGCGGCCACAGAGCGTAGTTCTGGAACACCATGCCGATGCCGCGCTCGTGCGGCGGCACCTCGTTCACGCGCTTGCCGTCGAAGCGGATCTCGCCCTCGTCCGGGGCGTAGAAGCCCGCGATCAGGCGCAGCAGCGTGGTCTTGCCGCAGCCCGAGGGCCCGAGCAGGGTGAAGAACTCGCCCTCCCCGATGTCGAAGCTGGTGCGCCCTACGACCTCGTTCTTGCCGAACCGCTTGACGATGTCGTGGACGCTGGTCTGCATCAGTACTTCTTCTTCAGCTGGTCGATGACCGCCTCGATCTCGGTGCGGAACTTGCTGTTCACCGCCTCGTAGCGCTTCTGCGCCGTGTCGTCGTCGTAGATGTTGGTGACGTCGATGTCGAAGTACGAGCGGATGCCGCCGGTGAACTCCACCGCCATCTCGGCGCGCGAGCCCGGCGCGCCCTGCACGCGGTACTTGGGCGTGATCGGGAACACGCCGCGCTCCATCGCCACGCGCTGGCCGCGCTCGGAGAGCAGGAACTCGATGAAGGCGCGCGCCGCGTTCGGGTTGCGCGCGCCGGCGAGGATGGCGATCGGCTCCGGGGTGATCCAGGCGGTCTTCGGCGCGACGAACTTGATGTCGAAGCCGGCCAGGCGGTCCTCGAAGGCCATGTAGCTGGGCACCGCGAAGCCGGCGGCGAACTCGCCCTTGGCCACGACCGAAGGCACGTCGCGGCTGCGCGCGGTGAACATGCCGGTGTTGGCGCCAAGGCGCTGCAGCCACTCCCAGCCCTTGACGTCGCCGTCGCGCTGCAGGATGACTTCATACGTGGCATGGCTGCTCGAGGAGCGCGTCGGCGCGCACTGCGCGACGTGGCCCTTGAGCTTGGGGTTGAGCAGGTCGTCCCAGTCCTTCGGCGGCGGCACGCCCAAACGCTGGAACAGGCGCGGGTGGTAGACCAGGCCGTAGGGCTCGAGCACGGTGCCGATCCAGAAGCCTTTCGGGTCCTTGAGGTAGATCGGCTTGGGCTTGCCCAGAGTAGCGGGGATCGCGTCCACCGTCGCCTTCGGCAGCGCGTGCGGCACGAGCAGCTTCTGCTCGGCGAGCTTGTCGAACAGAGCGCTCTCCCCGCCCCAGAATATGTCGGCCTGCGGCCGGCCCTTCCATTCGACGATCTGGCCGTAGGCGACCGGCGTGCCGGCGGCCACCGCGCTGGTCTTGACGTTGACGTTCCAGCGCTCCTTCGCGTACTTGGCGAACTCGGCGAGCGCCGGGTCGGTGAGCGTCTTCGCCACCGGCGTGATGAGCACGAGATCGCTTTCGATCTGCTGGGCCTGCGCCGCGCCGATCAGGCAGGCGGCGGCCGCTGCGATGAACCGGACCATGACGTTCCTCCTTCGTTTGGGTACTCCGCCAATCTAGGAGCGGGCGGACGCTTCCCTTTGATCCTAGTCAACCATAGCATGCTGCCCGGCGGCAATCATGCGGCTCATGGCTCGAATCGGGATCGTCGGCGGGGGTGCGTTCGGCACCGCCATGGCTTGCGTGGTGCGCCGCTCCGGCCACCAGGCCCTGCTCTGGGCGCGCGAGCCCGAGGTCGTGGCCGCCATCAACGCGACCGGACGCAACGATCAGTTCCTCTCCGGCGTCGAGCTCGCGCCGGGCATCCAGGCGACCGGCCGGCTGGCGCAAGCCGCGGACGCCGATCTGGTCCTGCTCGCCCCGCCCGCCCAGCACATGCGCGCGGTGGCCGGCGAGCTGCGGCCGCACCTGCGGCCCGGCATCCCGGTGGTGAGCTGCTCCAAGGGCATCGAGCGCGGCACGCTCGCGCTGATGCCTCAGGTTCTGGCGCAAGTCCTTCCCGGCGTCCAGGTGGGCGTGCTTTCGGGACCGTCGTTCGCGCGCGAGATCGCGATCGATCTTCCCTGCGGTGTTGCGCTTGCCTTCGACGATCTGGTCCTGGCAAGACGGATTTCCTCTGCAATCGGCAACCCGCGCTTCTGCGTCCACCCGAGCGACGACCTCATCGGCACGGCGCTCGGCGGGGTGATGAAGAACGTCGTCGCCATCGCGAGCGGCGTGGCCGCCGGCCGCAAGCTGGGCGAGAACGCGCGCGCCACCGTGGTCACGCTCGGCCTGGCGGAGGCCGTACGCCTGGGCCTCGCCCTGGGTGCGCGGCGCGAGACCTTCGACGGCTTCGCCGGCATCGGCGACATGATGCTCACCGCCAACAGCCTGCAGTCGCGCAATACTTCGCTCGGCATAGCCCTGGCCGAAGGACGATCCGCGCAAGACGTTCTTTCGACCAGGCTGGCGGTCACCGAAGGCGCCTTCTCCGCCGGGGCGGTGGTCGCCCTGGCGAGCCGCCTCGGCGTCGACATGCCGATCTCGCAGGCGGTGGACCAGGTCCTCAACCACGGCGCGGATCTCGACGCGATGATCGCGCGCTTCCTGCCGCGCGGGACGCTCACGCCGCCTGCTGCGTGAGGAGA
>Ga0137464_1000458_pt1 | contig 13317 bp, 14 predicted proteins | sample EasRivERMGT814_2_FD_102306 | JGI IMG/M metagenome (GOLD analysis project Ga0137464, IMG submission 102306) | Soil microbial communities from meander-bound floodplain in the East River, Colorado, USA - East River MetaG ERMGT814_2 | ecosystem: Environmental > Terrestrial > Soil > Floodplain ...
TGCGCGTCGAGCTGCCAGTCGGCGACTATTTCGGCGACGGCGACCGGATGGGAGATGTAGGGATGTCCGCTCAGCCTGAACTGTCCCTGGTGCGCGGAATCGCTGAACTGGTAGGCTTCTTCGATGCGGGCGATGTCGCTCGGCTTGAGGTAGCCGAGGTGCTGCCTGAGATCGGTAATGGCGACCGCGGCCATGTTAGACGCTGGCGCTGCGGGTTTGGCGCTTCTCTCCCCTCCTCAGGTGAGGAGGGGTGCCGGCCCAAGGAGGGGGTGGGGCCCCTCCGCCCCACCTGGCCGGTGGGGTGGTGAAGCAGGCGGCCAACCACCCCGGCGCCAACCTCACCCCCGACCCCTCTCCACGCAGTGGAGAGGGGAGCAATATGTACCCTTCTCCCGCGTACGGGAGAAGGGCTAGGGATGAGGGATGGCGCCACCCCTCCTTAAGAAAGGAGGGGAGGGCGAAGGAAGATTTCAGACGGTCACAGTCTGCGTTCACCCAGTGTGGACGCGGTTCAGGTATTCCACGCCGACCTTGCCCGCCGCGATTTCGCGCAATGCGATGACCGTCGGCTTGTCGCGCGAGGTCTCGATGAGCGGTGTGCCGCCCTGGGCGAGCTGGCGCGCGCGGTAGGTGGCCGCGAGCGTCAACTGGAAGCGGTTGGGGATTCGTTTTAAACAATCTTCGACGGTGATTCGTGCCATGGGTCCCTCTCTTTAGTCTAGCCAATTGATTTGAAGATTTCAGGATGCCGTGCGCTCTGGCGGGATAGATTCAGTCTGGCCGCGCGCACGACGGCGGAAAGATCCCGCCGGGCTTCTTCAAACTCTTTGTTTATAATAACATAATCGAACTCGGCGACGTGACTGATTTCCTCGCGGGCGTCACGCAATCGCCGCTGGATCGCTTCTTCAGGGTCCTGGCCCCGCCCCCGCAGCCGGCGTTCGAGCTCCTCCAGGACCGGCGGCGGCGGAAGGATGAAGATGCTCACCGCGTCGGGAAAGGTCCGTCGGACCTGCCGGGCGCCCTGCCAGTCGATCTCGAGCAGGATGTCCAGTCCCTTGGCGCGCGCTTCTGCGATCCACTTCTGGGAGGTGCCGTAGCGATTGCCGTGGACTTCGGCCGATTCCAGAAACTCGCCCCGCTCGAGCATCGAGTCGAAGGTCCTGCGATCGACGAAATGATACTCGCGCCCATTCGCCTCGCCCGCGCGCGGAGGCCGCGTGGTGAAGGAAACCGAGAGCGCGAGCCGCTTGTCCTCGGCGAGCGCGGCATTCACCAAAGACGATTTGCCCGCGCCCGAGGGCGCCGAGAGGATGAAAAGATTGCCGGTCATTGCGATTTGAGGGGAACTCTCCCCTCATTCTCCCCCGAGAGTCCGTTTCAAAAAGGTCCATGTCATCCCTGCGAAAGCGGTTTCAAAAAGGGCCATGTCATCCCCGCGAACGCGGGGATCCAGTGACTTTCGCGTTGCTGGATTCCCGCTTGCGCGGGAATGACGGCATTTGCCTTCGCTCATTTTGCATCGGTTCCAGGTTAGAGCCGTTGCAAACAGTCTAGCAACGGCCCGTTCATTCTATATTCTGAATCTGCTCGCGCATTTGCTCGATCAGCAGCTTGAACTCGAGGCTCGCGTCGGAGAGTTCCTTCGACACGGACTTCGAGCCGAGCGTGTTCGCTTCGCGGTTCAGCTCCTGCATCAGGAAATCCAGTCGCTTGCCGACCGCCCCTCCGGCCCTGACCACGCGGTGCACCTCCTCCAGGTGCGCTCCCAGGCGATTGAGTTCCTCGGCGACGTCCGCCTTGAGGCCGAAAAGCGCGATTTCCTGCCGGATGCGCTCCTCGTCCGTGCCGCCCAGCACCTCGCGAAGGCGCGCGGACAGCTTTTCCTCGTAGGCGGCGATCGCTTCGGGCAGTTTCGGTTGAATCGAGGCGAGCAGGGATTTCATGCGCTCCACACGCTCGATGAGCATCGTGGCGAGCTTTGCGCCCTCGCGCGAGCGAGTCGCCGCGAAGTCCTCGAGGAGCTCCTGCACGAGCGCCACGCAGGCCTCGCGCAGCGCCGCCGACCGGTCGTCTCCGAGCACGCCGGGCCAGTGCAGCACCTCGCCCACGCCGAGCGGTTGCGCGTCGGGGACCGCCGCCCTTACCTTTTTCGACGCTTGGGCGAGCTCGGCGAGCAATCCCTCGTTCACGCTGATCCGCGGTGCCGCGCCCATCGGCGGAGTGACCGAAACCCGGCACTCCACCTTGCCGCGGCCCACGCGCGCCTGGATCAGCTCGCGCAGCGCCGGCTCCGCTGCGCGCAGCTCTTCGGGGAGCCGGAACTGCACGTCGAGAAAGCGGCCGTTGACGCTTTTTACCTCCGCCGCGAGCGAGGCTGTCGGCAGCTCTCGGGTCGCCGCCGCGTAGCCGGTCATGCTGGTGATCATGGATTGCGATGAGTGGCGCCGTAAAATGCCGGCAGCAATTGAAAACGCCGCTATGATAGCGGTTACAAACGCCGCACCGCTACCCCTTTAATGCCACAGCAGGTCAATCAGCCGCTGCCGGAGGGCTATCAGCTCGAAAACTACCGCATCGCGAGCGTGCTCTCCTGCGGGGGTTTTTCCATTGTCTATCTCGCCTACGACGAAAACGACCAGCCGGTCGCGATCAAGGAATATCTCCCGAGCCAGCTCGCGTTGCGAAAAGAGGGCGACGCGCTGCCCTCGATTTCGGATGAAAACCTGGCGACGTTTCGCTACGGCATGCGGTGCTTCTTCGAGGAAGGCCGCTCGCTCGCGCGACTGTCGCATCCGAACGTGGTGCGGGTGTTGAATTTCTTTCGCGCCAACGAAACCGTATACCTGGTGATGCGCTACGAGCGCGGACGCACGCTGCAGGAACACATCCACGCGCGCCGCGGAACCATCAAGGAAAGATTCATCCGCCAAGTGTTCACGCAGCTGCTGACCGGGTTGCGGGAGGTTCACTCGAACAAACTCCTTCATCTGGACATCAAGCCCGCCAACATCTACATCCGCAACGACAGCACGCCCGTGCTGATCGACTTCGGCGCCGCCCGCCAGACGCTCGTCCAGGAGGGCCAGCGCCTGAACCCGATGTATACGCCCGGCTTCGCGCCGCCCGAGCAGTACAAGAACCGCGAACTGCTCGGGCCCTGGAGCGATTGCTACGCCATCGGCGCAAGCATTTTTGCCTGTCTCGCGAACGCGGCGCCCCAGGCGGCCAACGACCGCGTCGTGAAAGACCGCTACGTGTCCGCGGCGAAATTGTGGGACGGCAAGTATTCCCGGCAACTGCTCGAAACGATCGACTGGTGCCTGGAGCTCGATCACATGAAGCGCCCGCAAAGCGTGTTTGCGCTGCAGAAGGTGCTGCTGCGCGAAAAGGACCCCGAAGTGCACCGCAAGAGCTCTCTTCTTGAGAGCGTTCGCAGCGCCTGGAAGAAGCGGTCCGGACGATGAGATTCTCGATTTTTCAGGAGAGCCGCAAGGGAGGCCGCGAGGCGAACGAGGATCGCACCAGCTACGCCTACACCCGTGACACACTGCTCATGGTGGTCGCCGACGGCATGGGCGGACATCTGCATGGGGAGGTGGCCTCGCAAATCGCCGCGCAGCTGCTCACCGAAACGTTCCAGCGCGAAGCGAAGCCCAAGCTCGCGGACCCGTTCGGCTTTTTGCAAAAGAGCATCACCGACGCGCACTTCGCGCTCGGCGATTACGCCAAGGCGCGCGGCCTGATCGAGTCGCCGCGGACCACTTGCGTGGCTTGCGTGGTGCAGGATTCGACCGCCTACTGGGCGCACGTGGGCGATTCGCGGCTCTATCACGTTCGGGAAGGCCGGATCCAGGCGCAGACGCGGGATCATTCCCGGGTGCAGATGCTGGTCGACCAGGGCCGTGTTCGCGAGGAGGCCGTCGCGGCCCATCCGGATCGCAACAAGATCTTCAACTGCATCGGGGCCACCACGCTCCCGCAGGTGACGCTGTCGAAGCCCACCTTGCTGCGCGAAGACGACACTTTGATTCTGTGCAGCGACGGCTGGTGGGGCGCGCTGACGGGAAAACTCATCACGGCGGCGCTGCTGAAGAGCGACCTCATGAAGGCGATTCCCGAGCTGCTGGATCTGGCGGAACTTCGAGCCGGCGCGGATTCCGACAACATTTCGGTCGTGGCCATGACCTGGGCGGAAACGCATCCCGGCGCGCTTGCGGGGGAGGTGTCCACGCAGGCGCTGTTGCGGGACGGGATCAGCACGAAGCTCGAGGATTTCAGCAAGGCCGACGACAGCGACCTCACCGACGAGGAGATCGAGCGCGCGATCGGGGAGATCCGCGCCGCGATCCGCAAACATACGTCTCAAAAGCCCGGATGAGACCTGCCAAGCTTCGATCGGACGAGCCGCACACGCTCCTTGGGCCCGCGACCCGGAGGGGACGGCCGTCATGACGCGACCTTCCGGGCGCCGCCCCGAGCAGCTGCGCGAGGTGCTCATTCAAAGAAACTTTACCCGGCATGCGGAGGGCTCGGTGCTGGTCGCGTTCGGCGACACCCGCGTGATCTGCACCGCGAGCGTCGAGGAGGGCGTGCCGGGATTTCTCCGGGGTCGCGGCCGGGGCTGGGTGACTGCGGAGTACGGCATGCTGCCGCGCGCGACTCACACGCGCACCGACCGCGAAGCGGCGCGCGGAAAGCAATCCGGGCGCACGCAGGAAATTCAACGCCTGATCGGCCGTTCCCTGCGCGTGGTGACCGACCTCGAGGGGCTCGGCGAGCGCACCGTGAAGCTCGACTGCGACGTGATCCAGGCAGACGGGGGCACGCGCACCGCAGGCATCACGGGAGCTTTTGTCGCCTTGCACGACGCGGTCGGGACGCTGCTCGAGCGCAGAGTCCTCTCTGCGTCGCCGATCCGTGATTTCGTCGCCGCCGTGTCGGTGGGCCTGGTCGAGGGCGTGCCCGTCCTCGATCTGGACTACGCCGAGGATTCGGGCTGCGACACCGACATGAACGTGGTGATGACGGGCTCGGGCGGCTTCGTCGAGATCCAGGGAACGGCCGAAGGCGAGCCCTTCTCCACGGAGCAGATGGGGGCGCTGGTCGCGCTGGCGAAGCAGGGGATCGCCGAGCTCATCGCCAAACAGAAAGCGGCGCTCGGGGTCTCTTGATTTGGAAAGCGGCGCTCGGGGTTTCTTGATTTAGGGAAGCTCTGATTAACGTCGTGCCCGCGAAAGCGGGCATCCAGCAAGCGGTTGAAATTTCTGGATTCCCGCTTTCGCGGGAATGACGAAATCAGGCGTTGTTCAGAGTTTCCTTAGAAAGCGGCGCTCGAGGTCGCTTGATTTAAAGAGCGGCGCTCGAGCTCTCGTGATTTCCCCTCCTCTCATGAGGAGGGGTGCCCGCGGAGCGGGCGGGGTGGTCGGGATGCCTCGCAGGTTAAAATGGATGCGTGAAAAAACTCGTGCTCGCCTCCTCCAATCCCGGCAAGTTGCGCGAGTTCGAGATGTTGCTCGCGCCGCTCGGGATGGAGATCGTCCCGCAGGCGAGCCTCGGGGTGTCCGATGCCGAAGAGCCGCACGGCACGTTCGTCGAGAACGCGCTCGCCAAGGCGCGCCACGCGAGCCGCCGCACCAGGCTCCCTGCGCTCGCAGACGATTCGGGCATATGCGTAGGGGCGCTCGGCGGAGAGCCCGGCGTGCACTCGGCGCGATTCGCCGGCGAGCCGCCGCCGAACTCGGCGCCCGGGCGCAAGACCCAGGATGCGCGCAACAACGAAAAGCTGGTCCAATTGCTCACCGGCAAGGACAGCAGGCACGCGCACTACACCTGCGTGATCGTGCTCATGCGCCACGCGGAAGATCCCGAGCCGATCATCGCCGAAGGCAGCTGGGCGGGAGAGATCGTTGCGGAACCGCGCGGCGCAAACGGCTTCGGCTATGACTCGCATTTCTTTCTGAGGGACTTCGGCAAGACGGCCGCCGAGCTCGATCCGGAGCAGAAAAATCTCGTCAGCCACCGCGGCAAGGCGCTGAGGCGCTTGCTCGCGAAGCTCAGGGAGGGCGTCTGACCGTGGGCGTCGCCATCGCGCCGTCTCCTTCCGGGGTGCGTCTCGCGCAGCTTCCGCCCTTAGCGCTCTACGTGCACATACCTTGGTGCGTGAAGAAGTGTCCCTACTGCGATTTCAATTCCCACCAGGCAAAAGCCGAAATCCCGGAGAAGGCTTATGCCGACGCGCTCGTGGCCGATCTCGAGTTCGCTCTGCCCGACGTTTGGGGGCGCCGTGTGCAGAGTGTTTTTTTCGGCGGTGGCACGCCGAGTCTTTTCTCTGCAGCGGCGATCGAGGCGCTGATTTCGGCATTCCGCGCGCGGCTGACGCTCGCAGCCGATTGCGAGATCACTCTGGAGGCGAATCCGGGGACATTTGAAGCCGAGAAATTCCGCGGCTACCGCGAAGCCGGCGTGAATCGGCTCTCGATCGGGATTCAGAGCTTCAACCTGAAGCACCTCAAGGCGCTCGGCCGCATCCATGACGACAGGGAAGCCCGGCGCGCGATCGAGATCGCACAAAGGCATTTCGACAACATCAATCTCGACCTCATGTACGCGCTGCCCCAGCAATCCCCGGAGGAAGCGCACGCCGACGCCAGGGCAGCTCTGGCGGCCGCCACTACGCATCTGTCGTTCTACCACCTGACCCTCGAGCCGAACACGCATTTCCACCGGCATCCGCCCGCGCTGCCCGACGAGGACGCTGCCGCGGCTATGCAGGACGCCATCGCAGCAGCGCTCGCCGGGGGCGGCTATGTTCACTACGAAACCTCGGCCTGGGCGAAACCCGGGCGTGAGTGCCGCCACAATCTCAACTACTGGCGTTTCGGCGACTATCTGGGTATCGGCGCGGGCGCCCACGGCAAGCTCTCCTTTCGCGACCGTATTGCGCGGACGGCGCGCTGGAAGCAGCCCAAGGAATATCTCGAACGCGTGGCCGAAGGCCGCCCGATGCAGGAGAGCCGCGAGGTCGAACGGGCCGATCTGGTGTTCGAGTTCATGATGAATGCGCTGCGCCTGACAGAGGGCTTTCCGGTCGGCTCATTCGTCGAGCGCACAGGTCTGCAGATCGCGGCGGCGGAAAAACCGCTGCGCGAGGCCGAAGCGCGCGGGTTGATCGCCCGCGACCACGAGCGGATCCGGCCAACGGATTTGGGGCAGCGCTTCCTCAACGATCTGCTGCAGCTTTTTCTGCCGGACGCAAAGAAAACCTGACCGGCTCACCACCCCGGCGCTTCGCGCCACCCCTCCTTAAGAAAGGAGGGGAACAAAAGCCCCTACGCTTTTTCTCCTCCTCGCATGAGGAGGGGTGCCCGCGCGAGCGGGCGGGGTGGTCAGATTCTTCTGAATACCAGATCCCAGACGCGGTGGCCGAGCTCGAGGCCGCGTCGCTCGAACTTGGTTTCCGGCCGCGTGTCCGGCCGGTCGGCATAGCCCGAAGCGGTATTTTCGAGCGCCCGATCGGCGCAGAACACTTGCAGCATCTGTTGGGCGTATTCCTCCCAGTCGGTGCAGGCGTGCACCGTGGCGCCGGGCTTCATCCTCGAGGCGAGCAGCGCGACGAACGCCGGCTGGATCAGGCGGCGCTTGTGATGGCGCTTCTTCGGCCAGGGATCGGGAAAGAAGACGTGCACGCCGCCGAGCGCGGCCGGAGCGACCATGTGCTGCACCACCTCGACCGCGTCGTGCTGGATGATGCGGACGTTCTCGAGATGCAGTTCGGCGATGCGTTTCAGGAGGCTCCCCACTCCCGGAGTGTGAACCTCGACGCCAAGGTAGTCGTTTTCTGGATGCTGCTGCGCGATGGTCGCGGTGGTTTCACCCATGCCGAAGCCGATCTCGATAATCTTCGGCGCGGAGCGGCCGAACAGGCGATCGAGGTCGAGGGGTGCCGGCGCGAATGGCACGCCGTAGACGGGAAGCAACTCTTCACAGGCACGCCGCTGCGCGTTGGTGACGCGCCCCTGGCGCAAGACGTAACTGCGGATTGGGCGCCGTTCCTGCAAAAGAATCGGGGTTTCCGGTGAAACTGGGTCAGCGGGTCATCCTGAGCCCTACGCTTTCGCTCAGGATAAATTCCGAAAAAAATCTGCTATGCGACCCCAAGCAGATTCTTCTGATGGCGTCCTCAGAATGACCCTTCATTGGAAGGGTGCGTCTACGCCGCTTTGGGCGGAATCAGGCCCGAAGCCGGTGAGCTGGGGCTGGCGGAGTACAGCTTCTTCGGCATGCGTCCGGCGAGAAAGGCTTCCCGCCCGGCTTCGACCGCTTTCTTCATCGCCTGCGCCATCAGCACCGGGTTCTGCGCCTTGGCGACCGCCGTGTTCATGAGCACGGCGTCGCAGCCGAGCTCCATCGCGACGGCGGCGTCCGACGCCGTGCCGACCCCGGCATCGACCACCACCGGCACCTTGGCATTGCCGATGACGAGCTGCAGGTTCCAGGGATTGAGAATGCCCATGCCGGAGCCGATCAGCGAGGCGAGCGGCATGATCGCGACGCAGCCGATGTCCTCGAGCTGCCTGGCGACGATCGGGTCGTCGCTCGTATAAACCATCACCTTGAACCCTTCGGACACGAGAATCTCGGCGGCCTTGAGCGTTTCGATGACGTTCGGATAAAGCGTGCTCGGGTCGCCGAGCACTTCGAGCTTGACGAGGTCATGGCCGTCGAGCAACTCGCGCGCGAGGCGCAGGGTGCGCACGGCGTCCTCCGAGCTGTAGCAGCCCGCCGTGTTCGGCAGAATGGTGTATCGGCTGGGCGGCAAGGCCTCGAGCAGCGAGGGCTCGTTCGCATTCTGGCCGATGTTGGTGCGGCGGATCGCGACGGTGACGATTTCGGCGCCGCTCGCTTCCACGGCGCGGCGCGTCTCGTCGAAGTCCCGATACTTTCCCGTGCCGATCAGCAGGCGCGAGCGATAGGCTCGCCCGGCGATGAGCAAGGGGTCGGCGATCTGTTCCGTGAGGCGAGTCGGCGCGTTCATCGAGCTAGCCTCCGCCGACGGCCACGACGATTTCGAGCGCGTCGCCTTCGGCGAGCCGCGTGTCCGCATAGCGGCTTCGCGGCACGATCTCACCGTTCTTTTCCACGGCCACGCGCTTTCCCGCGAGTTCGAGCGCTTCGAGCAGTCGCGTCACGTTGGCGCCGGGTTCGAGACGCCGTACTTGACCGTTTACGGAGAGTTGAATCACTTTGAAACCCAAGGACGCGAGGGTAAAATCATCTTACCATGCGGGCGTAGTTCAATGGCAGAACGAGAGCTTCCCATGCTCAAGATGAGGGTTCGATTCCCTCCGCCCGCTCCAAATAGGCCGTCCTGACGGATCTCTCTTCGACTCCATGCCCGCCTCTTTCGATGGAAAGCTTGTCGTAGCGATCTCTTCGCGGGCCTTGTTCGATCTGGAGGAATCCAATCGCGTGTTCGAGGAGCAGGGCGTGAGGGCCTATCACCAGTATCAGCTCGAGCACGAGAATGAAATCCTCGCACCCGGCATTGCGTTCGCGCTGGTGAGGAAGCTCCTCAGGATCAACACGCTTGCCCCCGCGCAACCCCGGGTGGAAGTAATCCTGCTTTCGCGCAACACCGCCGACACGGGCATGCGGATCATGAACTCGATCGAGCATTACAAGCTCGACATCTCGCGCGCGGCGTTTACCGGGGGGGAGAACACCTATCCCTACGTGCCGGCGTTCGATGCGCATCTGTTTCTCTCCGCCAATCCCGTGGACGTGCGCAAGGCCCTCGACGCGGGGCATGCGGCCGCGACGATCCTCCCTTCCAACGTCGGGCAGAACGTCGAGGCGACCGAGGGGCTGCGCATCGCCTTCGACGGGGATGCGGTGCTGTTTTCCGACGAGGCCGAGCGTGTCTATAAGCGGGACGGGCTGGACGCCTTCACCGCGAGCGAAGTCATCGCGGCCAAGGAACCCCTGTCGGGCGGGCCCTTCAAGAGTTTTCTGGCGGCGCTGCACCGAATTCAGTCCGAGTACCCGGCTGAGCGCGCGCCGATCCGGACCGCCCTGGTGACGGCACGCAGCGCTCCCGCCCACGAACGCGTCGTGCGCACGCTGCGCGCCTGGAACATCCGCATCGACGAAGCGTTGTTTCTGGGCGGATTGGACAAGGGCCCGTTCCTGAAGGCTTTCGGCGCGGACATTTTTTTCGACGACCAGCGCGGCCACTGCGAGTCGGCGAGCCGGCACGTCGCGACCGGGCATGTGCCGTTCGGCGTCGCCAACGAATAGGAAACGGAGTCGGGCATGAAAGTCTTCAAGACCCTGCTGCTCGCCGTCGTCGGCATCGTCGTGCTGATCGTGCTCGCGATCGCCATCGTCGTCGCGACTTTTGATCCCAACAAGTACAAACCCGAGATTGCCGCGGCGGTGAAGGACAAGACCGGACGCACGCTCGCGATCGAAGGCAATCTCGGCCTGACCGTCTTTCCGAGCATCGGGATCTCCCTAGGAAAGGCGTCCTTGTCGGAGCCCAATAGCAGCAGGATCTTTGCCGGCGTCGAGCAAGCAAGAATATCCCTCGCGCTGTGGCCCTTGGTCTCGAGGCAGGTGGTGGTCGATCGTGTGATCCTGTCGGGACTCGCGGCGGATCTCGTCAAGCGCAAAGACGGTAAAACTAATTTCGATGACCTGCTGAATGCGCGCGAGCGCGCAGGGGCCGTCAAGCCTCAGCCCCCGCCCCAGCGGGACGCCATGCACCTGGACATCGCGGGGATCGAGATTCGGTCGAGCGCGATCGGCTGGCGCGACGAATCGAGCGGCGATCGGCTCAAAGCGACCCTCGCGGAGTTCAAGACCGGGCGCATCGCGAGCGGCGTGCCGGGAAAACTTTCGCTTTCGGCGAAGATCGAGGGAATCAAGCCGCGCGCGAGCCTGCAGGTCAAGCTCTCGAGCGGCTACCGCCTCGATTTCGAGAAACAGAAATTCGCGCTCTCGGGGATCGATCTCAAGCTCTCGGAGGAGAGCGCGGGCGGAAACGCGTTCGAAACCTCTCTCAAGGGCGATGTGGAGATCGATCTTGCACCGCAATCGATTCAGTTCGGTCTTGCCGTCGACCGTCTTGATATCGACTCCTATATGGGGACGGCAAAGGGCAAGGCGGCCGCGAGCGGCGGCGCGCCCGCGGCCGGAACGGAAGAGCCGATCGACCTCTCCGCGCTCAAGGGACTCAATTTGAAAGGCGGTCTGAAAATCGACCACCTCGTCGCGTCGAACGTGAAAATGGAGAAGGTCAACCTCGGCATTCAGGCCGCGGGCGGCAAGGTCGAGGTCAGCCCGCTTTCCGCAAGCCTCTATCAGGGGAACCTCGTGGGCAGCGCGAGCGTCAACGCAAACACCCACCGTTTCTCGATGAAGGGCCAGCTCGGCGGCGTCGCGATCGGGCCGCTGTTGCGCGACGCGCTCAACAACAATCTTCTGGAGGGCCGGGGCAATTTCGCTCTGGACGTGCAGACGGGAGGCACAACCGTGAGCGCGATGAAAAAAGCGCTCTCCGGAAACGCCAACCTCGCGCTGCGGGACAGCAGCTTGAAGGGCGTCAATCTGGACGAGTTGCTGCGCAAGGCAAGATCGCTCCGCGGATCGAATCCCCCGGCGGAGCAGGGGGCGACCCCGGCCGATCGGACCGATTTCACCGAGCTCGCAGCGACCTTCGCCATAAAAAACGGCGTTGCGCACAACGACGATCTCTCCGCCAAGTCGCCGCTGCTGCGCCTCGCCGGCTCGGGCGACATCGACATCGGAGCCAATTCGATCGATTACCTCATCAAGGCTTCGGTGGTCGCTTCCTCGGGGGGGCAGGGCGGCAAGGATCTCGCCGAGCTGCGCGGGGTCACGGTGCCGGTAAAGATCACCGGCCCGCTCGATGCGCCGCGCTTCCGTGCCGACCTGGGCGCCGCGGTCGGCGATGCGGTGAAGCAAAGGGCCGAGGATAAGCTGAAAGAACGCGTGCAGGACCGGTTGAAGGGTCTTCTCGGACGGTGAACACTCTTGCCGGCAGGCTCATACGCTGGCAGGTCCGGCACGGGCGTCATCACCTGCCGTGGCAGCGGACCCGCGATCCGTATCGCATCTGGCTCTCGGAAGTGATGCTGCAGCAGACCCAGGTCGCGACGGTCATTCCGTACTATCGGCGGTTTCTCGCGCGTTTCCCGGATGTGGGATCGCTCGCCGGGGCGCAACTCGACGACGTGCTGGCGCTGTGGAGCGGCCTGGGCTACTACTCGCGGGCGCGCAACCTGCACGCGGCAGCGCAAACGGTGATGGAATCACACAGTGGCCGGTTTCCGCAGACGCGCGAGATGCTCGCATCGCTGCCGGGGGTGGGCCGCTCCACCGCGGCCGCGATCGCGGTGTTCGCGTTCGGCAAGCGCGAAGCGATCCTCGAGGGCAACGCGAAACGGGTGCTCGCGCGTCATTTCGCGGTGCGCGGCTACCCGGGCGAGAGGCGGATCGAAGATCGCCTGTGGAGACTCGCCGAGTCGCAGCTTCCGCGCAAGAACATCGAACGCTACACGCAGGCGCTGATGGACCTGGGCGCGGGCCTGTGCACGCGCACGCGGCCTGCCTGCGCGAGCTGTCCCTTGAGGGCGAGTTGCGAGGCTCGTGCGCAGGGCAAAACGCAGGCGTATCCACAGCCGCGGCCGCGCAGGACGCTGCCCAAGAGGAAGACATCGATGCTGCTGCTGCTTCGCGAGGGCGAAGTGCTGCTGGAGAAGCGCCCGCCGGTGGGTTTATGGGGAGGCTTGTGGTGCCTGCCCGAGATGCCCCTGGGTGCCGATCCACACGATTATTGCGGCCGTCGCTTCGGAGCGAAGCTCGCGAGCGCCAGGCGCCTGCCGCTTCTGCGCCACGGCTTCACCCATTTCACTCTGAATATCACCCCGGTCGTCTGCCACGTGGCCGGCGCGTCGCCATGCGTCTCGGAGCCAGGGCAAGTCTGGCTCGCCCCTGACGATGCGGTATGGGCAGCGGTGCCCGCGCCGGTGAGGAAACTGCTAGCAGCGTTGCAGATCCGCTAATTTAGCCGGTACTCGCGTCCCGTTCGCCCAGCGCGCTGTCGGCGTCGGCGGGAGCACAGCGCCGCCGATGCGCCGAACATCGCACCCCAGCCGGCGCCCTCCGGCAGCCAGAAGCTGGGGAAGCTCTGAACAACCGCTGATTCGTCATTCCCGCGATCCTCACCCCCGACCCCTCTCCACTCGCGTGGAGAGGGGAGCGATATGTTCCCTTCTCCCGCTTGCGGGAGAA
>Ga0137464_1000460_pt1 | contig 13293 bp, 18 predicted proteins | sample EasRivERMGT814_2_FD_102306 | JGI IMG/M metagenome (GOLD analysis project Ga0137464, IMG submission 102306) | Soil microbial communities from meander-bound floodplain in the East River, Colorado, USA - East River MetaG ERMGT814_2 | ecosystem: Environmental > Terrestrial > Soil > Floodplain ...
GTCCTTGATGCTGGCCGAGCCGACCCCTTGATCCATAGGCGACTTGCCGAACCCGGAGAGTGTGACGGTGAGTGATGCCATGTATTCTCCTGGGGTGGGGCCGCCCCCGATTGCTCAGGGGCGACCGTCACCGTCAGTCATCAGGGGTTGACGATTGACCCGAACTTCAGGCACTTAGCCGGCTCAGCGATGAAAATGGTCATGTCTGAGTAACTTCTGAACTCATAGCCATTGTTGTCCGGCAGGTTGAGGAAGATCTCGTCGGCGCGTCCCGGGTTGTTGAGTGTGATGTCGCTCGAACCGATCTTCTTGACGATGCCGTCCGTGATCGGAAGCGCGAACGCCTCGCCTCCCTTGATGACGCTGTGCGGGATCACGTCGATCTTGCCGTTCGGCCCGATGTACCGCAGCTTCGCCACGCCCGAGACGCCGATCTCTTCCTTGTACGAAGAGTCCACCGTGCGGCCCGCGTTGAAGCTGTCGGCGAGGCTCGGCCAGGTGTCGGTCGAGACGAAGAGCGAGACGCCCGTGTCGAGACCCGCCTTGCCCACGGCCTTGTTCATCCCGGCCATGACCTTGCCGAAAGTGAGCGCACCGCTGGCACAGGAGTGCTGTGTGCCACGCCACAGGCTGTTCGTCGTGCTGATGTTCCAGAGCGTGTTCCCGCTCGCCAGGGTCAGCGCGTAGTCGACGCCCTCGCTCGCGGCGTAGGTGGTGAAGTTGGTCGTGCGCGCGCCTGCGAAGTCCAAGTAGAGCTGCGTCACCTGCGCGTGCAGGGCGGTGCAGCCGGTCGAGGTCCCGGTGAGCGTGACCTTCTTGTTGTCGGGGTCGATGCTGGTGACGGTGAAGATCGCGTCGGCCGCCGAGCTGATGAGCGCGCCCGTGTCGATGCGGAAGGCGTTGAGGGTGGCTCCCTCCTGCCCCGACCAGATCCCTACCGCCCAGGTGGCCGCCGTGATGGTGACCGTTTCCTGCGTGCCGGAGTCTGCCGTTCCCGCGCTCGTGGCTGCGATGCCGGTGGGGCTGCGGCCGTACCACATCTCGAGCTCCTTTCGGAGCCCGTGGCTGGCGAGGTTGGACTTGATGACGAGCCCAGCCGTCGCCTTGAACGCCTTGGCCGAGCCGACCGCCTTGCTGGCCGCACGGACCGAGATGCGCGAGCGGAGCGTGCCCTCAGAGCCCTCGAGCTGCGCGTCTGCCATGGACATGGCAACCGGGGTGTTGAGCGCGTAGGCGTCACCGACGTTGCCGCCGTAGGTGTAGCCCTGCTCCTTTGTGAGGATGACCGGCTGGTGGTACTTGTTGCCGACGCGCTCCGACTCCGTGAGGTCGCCGATCTCCTTCTGCAGCTTCGCGACGTCGGGGTAGAGGATGCGAACGCCGTCCGGGTACGCTTCCTTGAAGTTTCCTGCGAGTGCTGCGACGTTGACGTTTGCGCCCACTGTGTTCTCCGAGAGTGAATGAAGCCCGTCCTGCGCTTCGCCACGCTCGGGTAGGGACGACGATCGTCACGCCCTTACGACTTGCGGCCTGTGCGCTGCACTCGCGGCGGGGTGGAGAGCGCCCCGTTTCCGGGGTAGGTCGCGTCCCGCCGGCCCGTCAGCACCGGCACCTATCGACTTGGCACAATCCGTGCGCTAACGCAAGCGTTTCCACCACGGGATGAGGTAGCCGAGGCGCGTGCGCGCGTGGAGCCACGGGTTCGGCATGGCCGGCGGTGGGCCGCTGTCGTTGTGGCCGACCGCGAGTCCGAGCGCAGCAGCCCCCGCCAGTGCGATGCCCGTCCCGGTCCGGTCCGAGTACCCTTGGAGGGCCCCGAGCGCGGCCGCACCCGCGAACGCCTGGCCGCTGCCGGCAACGTCTCGGGTCCCGACCGCGAACCCCAGCGCGGCGGCCCCTGTGAGCGCCTGGGCGCCCCCTTGGACGTCTCTCGTGCCCACCGCAGATGAGAGGGCGCCGGATCCCGCGAGCGCAGCGCCCGTGCCGCTCGCCGCTCGGGTCCCGACTGCGGCGCCCAGGCTGGCCGCGCCCGTCAGCGCTACGCCGGTGCCCGAGACATCGCGGGTGCCAACCGCGGGGCCGAACGCGCCCGCGCCGGTGAGCGCGAACCCGGTGCCCGTTCGGTCATCGGTCGGTGGGCCGCCACCGAGCTGTGTCAGTAGCAGCGACACGGGCTATCTCACTCGAAGTAACAGTTCACGAACACGTCGCCACGGATGACCTGGGAGGCTGTAGCCGTGCCGATCGGCACCTGCACGATCACATGGAAGAATCGGCCGCCCTCCACCACGGCGGGGATCTGGAAGGACCGCTTGATGGCCTCTGCCGGAGCACCGATGCCAGCCGCGACGATCCATGACTGCACGCCAACCGGGATGCGGCGCGGGGCCCATGTTCCGGCGCCGTCTGCCGTGGCCAGTGAGACCGCTGAAGCGTTCACCCCCACCGACCAGTCGAGCATGGTCGCCGTCGTCGCTACCGCTGCCCCGGTGTTGACGGAGTCGATGTAGACGCCCTTGACATAGAGCTGGTAGCCGACCGGGACTTGGAAGCCGAACAGGGCGAAGTCCGTCGCTGCGCCGAGTGGGGCCGCGAATTGGAAACGGCCGCCGAGCGTGGTGTACCCAGCCGTGGTGTTGCTGAGCGTCGCGCTCGTGGGACTCGTGCTGTTCGCGTGGTTCGCGGTCTGCGCGAACGTGGTGACAGGGCTTTGGTATCCGCCGCGCCCTATGCCGGCGAGTTTGTCAGCGTACGGCTTATAGAACGCCGCGTTCCGCTGTTGGATACTGACTTGCCCAAGCTTCAGCGTCGGCGAGGCCGCCGGGATCGTCGAGGTGTTGTACACGCGGGCGACGAACGGCTGCCGGTTAGAGTTGGTGATCGCGCCCCACGCCACATTCATGTCCACTTCAGCGAGGAACACGGACCCGGCACCCGGAGTGGCCTCCATATAGAGCCGCGCTGAGTCGCCGTGGACGTCGAGCACGAAGTCCGCCTGGCTGTTGATGGTGGGCAGCGTGCCGAGCGCGACCGTTTGCTCACTGCCGGTGTTGTTCGCGATGAGGGACCATGCCCCCGCGATCACCCGGATGAACACGCCGTCCGTGGGCGCCGCGTTCGTCGCGCAGGTCATCCACCCGATCTCTGCCACCGTGTTCACGGGCAGGTTCCAGAGCGAGGCCTGCATTGTGAAATGGAAGTGCAGCGGCAGGCAGCTCGTGACGTAGAACGTCTGGATCGTCTGCAGGATCGCGTAGGTGCTCGCGGTCGTGCTGGCCGTGGCGTTCACGTTGATGAGCGAGGACGCCTGCGTGACCGTCATCGTCGATGCCGATGTGGTCCACAGGTTCGTGTTCAGCGCAGCGCCATCGACGCCGTCGAGAAACTCCAGGTTCTCGATCGACACACACGGATAGCCGAACACCGTCGACTTGATGCCGAACCCCTCCTTGCTGGCGAGCTTCGCGTACCCCGCCTGCGTCGCCGTGGTCGGGAGGTTGACCTTGAGCGCCAGCGCAGTGGAGTCGCCGCCGATCTGCGTGCCATCACTGCCCTCGAGACGGATTCCGCTCATGTCACCCTCAGATCCATACCCAGTTAGCGGTCCAAACGCCGGTGAGCGTCACCGTGGACCGAGCGTAGATGGTGAACCCGGCACCGGCCGAGATGTTCCCACACGCGAGCGAACTGAACGACGCCGCGAGCGCGTGCTCCTCCGCGTTGTGGTCCGCGCTTGTCGTCGCCATGAACCACGCTTCACAGGCGCTACCCGAGACGACCCCCGCCTGCCCCGTCACGTCGACCTGGGCTGCATTGCCTCCCGGCGCCGCCCCGAAGTCGATCGTTGCCGTCCCGGTCGCGCCCATGGCCTACAGCGACAGGTTCCCGATGGATGTGATCGTGTACGTCCCGTTCGCGCCATAGGCGCCCTCGGCCGCGGTGAGCGCTGCCCCGCCCTTGTACTGGGCTTGAGTGCCTGCGGACGAAACCGACCACAGCGCGTAGTAGCTGAAGGCGTCCCCGGTCTGGATCGAGACGACTGCGCTGGCCGCGAGCGTCTTCACCCCGGCAGCCGCAGCGGCGAGGTTGAGCTGGACGCGGCCGTAGGGAGCACCTGCGAGCTCGTTCGCGAGCGCGGTCGCGACGGTCGTGGTTGGGTCGGCCGAGTGGAGGGAGAGCCAGGTGCCCGAGCTTGCGCCGGTGCCGAAACCAGCGTCAAGCATCGTCTGCTTTACGTCGTTGGTCATCGCCATCAGGCCCTCACTCCCCGCAGCGTCGTGCAGTAGTAGTAGAGCCGCAGGCCGCCAGCCGAGACGCCTACCCCGTTCGCCAGGTGCGCGACGAAGCCGCGCGGATTCGCCACTGTCCAGCCCGTGAACACGATCCGGCGCTGCCCGTTCGCGCTCGAGTCGATCGTGACCGCGCTGTCTTTCGCGAACGCCCACCCGCTCTCATGCTGCCGGTAGCCCACGAGCTCACCCGTACCAGAGAGCGTCTGGCCCTCGTCCGCCTCGACGACTAGATCGAACCCACCGACGTCGTTCACATTCACGCCGTCGCCGTCCGCGGGCGGGCCCGCCTCGGTCGTGGCCTGGACGCTGACCACCGATCGGCCGCCGCTCGCTGTCGGCCCCCATGTCGCCATCAGACCACCCGCCGGCCAGGGAGCCGTTTCACTCGCCGCAACGCGAGCAGGATGACCACGACGTTGAACGCGAGCGACACGACAGCGGCCACGGCCGCGACGATGGCGAGGGACTCCATCGCCTCACCCGATGTTGAGCTTCGTCCACTCGGCTTCGCCCATCCACGCGCGCTTCCCGTTCGCCTGTGACGGCGCCCGTGGCTCCTCGCGCTTCGGCTGCGGCCCCTTCGCTTGCGCGATGAGGTGCGCCTGGAGCTTGTCGAGCGCGTCCTTGCCGAGCGCCTCCACGATCTGCGCCTCAGGCAGGCTGCGCAGGAGCGAGAAATTCCGCGTGTAGAGCTCGTCCTTAACCATCGTGCATGCCTCGACGATGTCCGGCGGGTAGCCGGCGCGCGCCATCGTGCGCATCGCGTCGATGACCCGCTCTGCAGCTTCGGCGGTGCGCGGCAGGCCCGCCTTCTCCATTTCGGTCGGGAGCGCCTTGTTCCAGCGGTCCGCGAACTGCTTGGCTTGGCCGGTCAGCTTGCCCTTGTTCGCGGCCTCCTGCTCAGCGCGGAGCCGCTCGAGCTCCTCCTTCGCCTTCCGGCCCTCCTCGACCACCTGCCGGATCTCGGGCGAGAGCTGCGCCAGCGCGGCCTGCTCCTGCTCGCGTTGGATGATCCCCATGATGCGCTGCTGCGCGGCCTGATCCGGGTCGACCCCCGCCTGTTTCAGGATCGCCCATGGGTCCTTCTTGATCGCGTCGAGCCGCGCCTGCAGTTCGGCCGTGCTCTTGTTCGCCTCCTCGAACCGCTTGCGGGCCGCCGCGCCGCGCTGGTAGCCGCGCAGGAGCTCGTCGCGGGTGACCCGGTGTTTCTGCCCGTCCACCGTGACCTCGTACTCCTCGGGGGGCACCTCGGGCTTCGCAGGCGGCTCGCCCTTCGCTTCTACGGGCGGGGGCGAGGCATCGACGGGGGCCGCGGTCGGCGGCGTGCTGACGGGCGCGGGCGGCGCTTCTGCGGGGGTTGCGATCTCGTCGGCCATGGTCGCTCCTACTGCACCGGCATCGGGTTGGACTCGCCGGTTACCGGGTCGGGCGGCATCGGCGGAAGGTTCGGCTCGACGCCGTTGCCGGGCGGGGGCGGCATCGCGTCAGTCGGTGGAGCGCCGGCAGCGCCGGGACCGGGCGGGGTGGGGCCGCCTGGTGTGACTCCCGGCGGGCCGGCAGGCATTGGCGGAGGAGGCGGGGGAGGCACCCCCATCGCCATGAGCAACGCGGGATCGGTCGTGCGCCAGAGCTGCGCGTGCTCCTGTTGGTGCAGCGCGAGCCCCTCGATCAGCGCCACGTTCTCGCGCGCCTCGGGGCTCGCGCCGACGACCGCGTGCTCACGCATGTGCAGTGGGTGGTTGTCGGTTGCCATCGCGAGGACGGTCCCGCCCTCTTGTAGCCGCTCGTTCTCCGCGCGGATGTTGAGCAGCTCCGCCTGCGTCCCCTCGATCGCGGGCTCGAGCCGCCCCGTGGAGAGCACCTCAAGTAGGTGCTCCGGCGTCTTGATCGGAGAGCTCGGCATCTCGAGCAGCATCTGCGCAATCGCCATGCGGCCCGCGATCGTGCGCGTCATCGGGTTGCCGATGTCGACCGTGACCCGGTTTACCTTCGCGATGCTCTCGCCGGTCCACTCCTTCATCAGCATTGCCTTCGACTTCCCGGCGATGTACGCGACCTGAGGTGCCTTCGCGAACCGCTGGTAGATCTCGACGGTCTTCGTCGCCATCGCTTCCAGCCACCGCACGTAGCCGCGCTGCAGGCCCGCCGTGAACTGGACGGCCTTGGAGTCCATGAGCGCGAGCGCCTGCGCGGGGGCGCCCTTGCCGAGGCTCTCCCCGGGGTTGCCGCGCACGACAGCGTTCACCCCCGAGATCGTCTCGATGTCGCCGACGAGCTGCTGCTCGGTCGCGGGGAGGTGCTCGGGTAGGAGCGGCGGAGGCTGCGGCACTGGCGGCTGTGTGCCGCCCTTCACGAGCGTGAAACCTCCCTTTAGGTCCTCGACCGTGTACTGCGCACCAGCGGGAGCCCACCACACACCCGTGCCGTAGTTGCTGATGTGGCTGAGCGTCAGGCTTTTGAGGCTGTTGACCGCGTGCTGCAGCGGCAGGAGGTCGAAGAAGCTGGTGTACCCGCGCTGCGACCCTGGAATCTCCTCGGGCGCGAGCCGCACCACGGGCAGCCACGGATACGGCAGCGGGCCCTCGAAGCACCACAGGTCGCCCGAGAGCATTTGCACGTACCGGCCGTCAGGTAGACTGTCCGTGCGGTCGTGGTACCAATGCCACAGCCACACGTCGTCCGAGTCGACGCGCCGGGTCTCATCCTGCATCCGTGGCCGGCGCTGCTGCTCGCTGACGCACGACGGGAGCTGGCGGATCTTGTCCGCGAGGTCGGGGAAGCGTGCCGCCAGGTCCCACTTGTTCACGGGCTCCCGGATCGCGTACCAGACGTGCTGCCGCGTGTTGCTCTTTGTGGTGTCCCGCGCGACGTCGCAAGGCAGCACGCAGGCGTACTTGATGTCGCCGCCCTTCTCCGGCCGGCCCGTCGCCGGGTTGACCGCGAATTCACGGCCCGCGTTCGGATCCCACGTGATCGTCCCATACGCCTCGCCGAACTGGCCGCCGTTGCGGGTCGCCTCGATGCTGATGCCTTCCAGATCCTTCTCGCGGTGCGCCGTCTCGAGCAGCGCCGCGGCCAGGATGGTCTGCGCCATCGACTCATGGTCGGTGTTGATCGCCTTCGGTTCGAAGTGGGGACGCGACCCGGTCACCATCACGACGATGTGCTCGCCGATGTTGTGCAGGTGGTTGGCTTTGATCGTCGTGTACTCTTCTTGGTCGCCAGCGACCCCTAGGGTGCCGCCGTCCTCCGCGCCCGCGTAGTAGGCGCTCATCATCAGGCGCCAGAGGGCGAGCTGCCCCGACGTGCGGAGCCACTCGTAGAACGTGTCGATCTTGGTGTCGAGGATGCGGCAGAGCTCGGCTGTAGGCTTCGTCGCCCAGTACTGCTCGGTCAGGGTGTCAGCCACGGGCTGCACCCTTCAGCCATTTCTGCAGCGCCCCAACGCAGTCGCCACAAAGGAGCAAAGGGGGAAGAAACTCGGCCTTATCCATGAAGTTGGGGGCGACAAGGTTGAGCCACCCGCGCGGCAGGGCTCTAACCATATTGTCAAGGACCGCCTCTTGAGGTGACTGCAGCCCACACCTATCGCAAGCGAGAATGATCACCGTCTCCTCCCAAATGCCTGCTCGAACGCCTGCGCCGTCTCGCTCTTCCGCTCGCCCTTGCCCCACGGGATGTGATGGGTGAACGGGATCACGTCCTCCGGGAACGCTGGGTACGGGTTCGACCAGGTGTCCAGGTTGCGATGAAAGTAGATCGCCGCGTCGACCGCGTCGAAGTGGCCGTCCTCTTTCGAGCGGTCGAATTCGGTGCGCTGCTTGTTCCACACGCCGAGCCGAAGCTGGCGGCGCAGCGCCGTACAGGACGGCGAGATCCACCAACCGTGATTGCGGACGCTGATGCGCAGCGCGTTGACCTGGGCCTCCTTGTCGTCCTTCTCGGTCGGGTTGAACCCGAGTCGGTGTAGCTGGTCGAGGTCCGCGATCAACCGTAGGTCCGTGTCGCTCCAGCGCACCGCGGGCTTGAGCTCACGCAGCCCGGCAGCCTTGCGCGCGGCGGGTCCCCAGAGCTTCTCTTCCGTATCCGCCACCGCTGCCGCGATCTTGTCGGTCGTCGCGCGCTGCAACCGCACCTCGGCCTGCACCACGCGCTTCGCCAGCTTGAAATGGTAGTAGCCGAAGAGGATGTGATGCCAGTCCTCGAAGCCGACATCCATCGCGACGACGGGCTGCTCGTAGGTGGGCGCCGGGGGCTCGGACGCGGCGAGCAGATCATCCACCGCCTGCGTGTACTCTGGACAGATCGCGCGCGACTCATCGACCACCCACTCACACCAGAGCTCGCGCCTAGCCTTTGTCGACTCGCGCCCGCCCATCTCGCCGATGAGCTTCGTCTTGGCGCCGTCCGATAGGTGGCGGTTGTCCTCAATGGTGCGCCGCACATAGTTACCGCGCGTGCGGCACCGCTCCATGATCGGCGTTACTTCGTGCGCGGGCGTCTCGGGCGGCGTCGTGATATGCAGGATGCGCCCGCCCGTGGTGGTGAGCATCGGCAGCTCGACCGACGTGACGAGGTAGTCGAGCCGGTCCACGAACGCGGCCTCTTCGTTGACGATCAGGTCCGCGCTCGGGCCACGCGCATCGTTCTCGTGGCCGTTGTTGACGCCTGCCAGGTGGATCTGCGCGCCGTTCGCGAAGTGGTACGCTGAGTCTAACGTCGACCAGTGCGGCTCTTGCTCTGGGGGGCAGTCGGCGAGGACCGCCGCGACGTTCGGTTGGACGAACTGCCAGAGTCCAGACCGCGTCGCGCTCGTGTAGAGCACTCGTGACCCTGGGTTACACATGGCGTGCTCGATAGCGACCAGAACCCCGATGAACGTCTTTCCGTACTGTCGGCAAATGTCGAGGTAGAACTGTTCGTACCGGGTAGCGGGATCATCCAAGAAGGCACAGATACGCTCGTACACTTCCCTTTGGTCCGAGTACAGTTTCCATCGCAGCCACCCGCGTCGCCACAACTCGGCTTTGCGTTCCTCGACCGAGAGGGCGTCCGCGGCATTCAGGCTTGCGCTCCGTTCGGCCCGAGCTGCGCGGCCAGGAGCTCAGGGGCGAGCGTATCGACCGGCCCCGCGCTCGCGTCTTCGATGAGCTCGATCGTCTCGACGGCCTTGCCCCAGCCGCGATCAGCGAGCCAGTTGCGCGCGTCGATCCTGTCCTCCATCGGTGGCGGCACCATCACGGCCTGGAGCGTCCGCGTTCCGTCTGGATTCTCGATGGCCTTCGCGACCCGTATTTCCGCGGTGCCGCGCAATACACTCAGCGCGAAATCTACAAGTTCACATCCTTGCTTCGTCTGTGTGCGGATGTAGCGCGCCAGCTCGCTTTGACTGCGGCCCTTGGGTCGCCCTAGTGCGTTTCCGCTCTGTCCTTTGACCCAAGGCATTGTTCTTTTCAGCCCTAAACTCGCGGGCTTACGCGTGCCTTGAGACCGGCCGCGAGCGCGAGGGTGGAGACGGTTTCACGGAGCTCGGTCAGCTCGCACGCGTTCGTGGTGGTGTGTTCGAGGTTGTCCAGCCGACCTTCCAGCGCGAGGTACCTGTCGGCGTTCTTGGTGATGAACCCCTGCAGCATCTGCCGGTACTGGTCTGGTGTCGGCGCCCGCCGCATCCACACCACGAACGCGACGAACGCGAGGGAACCCAGGAACGCGAGGGAGCACGCAAGCGCGGTCACATCGTCTCCCGGACGCGCCTCATCAGCATGCCCTCGACCGCGCTGCGGGTGTCGGGCTCCGTCTCGCGCCTGCTCGCCACGGAGTCGCCTTTAACGGTGAGTGTCACGAGCGACCAGGTGTTGTCAGGGCGGCGCTGCAGCGAGTAGGCCGTGACGGGCAGGAGCGGGGGCACGGTGGTTGCTTGGCACACCGCATGCGCGAACGCAAGTCAATCCAACTCGTGGAGGATCCTCGAGATGGTGTCGCGCGGCTTGCCGAAGCGCTCGGCGAGGACCGCAGCGGTGAGCCCCTCGGCGTGGTGTAGCCGCCGAATCCGCTCCCGTACCTCAATGGGTGTAGCTGGCTGCCGGATACTGCGCCGCTCCGCCCGGACGCGCTGTTGGGCCGCTGGCGAGTTGGACATGGCTACCCGCCCTCTCGTGCGGTCGGGGAGGCGATCGCGCGCCCTGGGGCAACCCTGGCGTTCACGGGTGGCCTCGCCGGGGGTCCGCAGGTTCCGGCCACACCCGCGTGACCGGCTCGAGATCCTTGAGCGCGCGGAGCTGGGCGCGGCGACGACGACGCTGCGGGGGCTCGTGGTCGACGAGGGTGCGGGACAGCGCGGCGACGGCGAGGAGGGCAACGAACGCGAGGGTGGCGAGGACGATCACGGGTCCTTCTCCAGCATGGATTCGAGTTGGACAGCGACGTCGGCGAGGGCTGCGGCGCGGCCCCGTGCCTCACCGGCCTCGTAAGAGGCGCGCGGGAAGCGGCTACGCATGGACTCCCAGCGCCGGGCGCGGGTGCGGAGGGTGGCCGCGAGGAGGGCGATGGGGGAGGGGGCGGTCTGGGTAGGCATATGTAGGGAATCGGGCCGTTAGGGTATGTATGGAAATGTGTTACTCTGGTGGGTTACTATGGTTACCATCTACCCCCCCATTTCCATATGATGGGTTGGGAAAAGTAGTAGTAGGGCGATCACCTGAGAATGGGGGGTCCGTGGGTAACCTGGGTAACCGCGCAGTTTTTGCGTCCTCAATACTTACGGGCATTTGCAGTTGTACGTCGATCGGGTAAACGTGCGTTACGTTCGCGTGCCCCTTTCGTACCTCGTACCCCTTGGCTCGGAGCGCGGTGGCTAAGTCGCGTAGTTGACCCGGCCGCTCATTAACCCCTTTGGCGTACTCACACCACGCCGCAAAGAGCTCCTTCAGTTTCACTGGCTGTACCACTGGGCGCTCGGCGATGAACGGCCCGAGGACGTCCTCAGTGACCCGGTACTCGGCGGTGGCCGCTCGCACCTCCGGGGGCTCGCCGAGGCCCTTCTCGGCCCACATGACGGCGCCCCTCACGGCCCAGGCGAGTACGCCCGGCAGCTCGGTGAGGAGCGCGGCCTCAAGCGTCGCATCCTTGACCGGCCACACCTGGGTCTCGGGGCGTGCGTCGTCCTCGTCGTGGAACTGGACGGGGAACCGGATTTCCTTGAGTCTTTCCCACAGTGAGTCGCCCTGCCCGGTGGCCCTCGGCCGCTCGTTCGTGGCGATCCAGAGCTTCCAGGTTGGGCGCATGTTCCGGTAGTTCTCGCGCATGCCGCGCGCCGGCACCGTGTCGCCGCCGGTGAGCTGCTTCAGTCTGGGCTCATTCCATTTCCCCTTCGGGAGTTCGGAGGCCACCACAAACCGGGCGCCCTCAAGGATGGCGAGCTCGGCCGGGTGGTCCGCGCCGCTTTTCGCGATGAGCAGGTCCATCGGCGCCACCGCCGCGTAGTCGCCGAGCACGTGCGCAAGCGTGCGCATCAGCACCCCTTTCCCGTTCCGCCCGGCTCCCACGGTCATGAAGAAGAGGTGGTCGCGGATGACGCCTGAGAGGCTCAGACCGGCCGCGCGCTGCACGTAGGCCCGCACCTCGGCGCTCGGTAGCACCTCGGCGAGAAAACGCTCCCAGCGCGGCGCCAGGGCCCCAGGATCGAACGCCACGGGCGCGAGCCGCGTGTTGAGGTGCGTCGGGTCGTGCGGGCCGAGCTCGCCGGTGCGCAGGTCGATCGTCCCGTTCTCGACCACGAGGAGCCAGTCCTGCAGGTCAAAGCGCTTGGGGTCGATCTTGAGGTCCGGGTAGCACTTCGCTGCGAGCGAGATCGCCGCTTCGATGGCTCCCGACTTCTGGGCCGAGCGCGCGTGCTTGACCAGCGCGTCCTGCGCTTCCCGGGTTGTCGCCTCGGCTGCGTCCTTCCACCATGAGCGGGCTACCTTCGCGGCAAGCTCATGGATGGCCGCGCCCGCGTCTCGGTTCCAGCGCCTGCCGTCCCAGTGATGCCAGGGGCCGCCGTGGGCGTAAAGGAACGTACCACGTGCGTATTCGACGAGCCGGCGCGCGGACATGAGATCGCCCGAGTCGTGCGCTACCACGGACGAGCGTTTCGCCTTCTCGGGCTCGACCACGTGTACGCCGCGGATCGTCTTCCACGCCGCGCGCACCGCGGTAGCCGAGAGCGCCTCTCCTGTGAGGTCCATATCGGCAACGGCGCTCGCGTCGGTGTAGCGCTTCAGCCGCTCGAGCGCGGAGACGAGGGCGAGCCGGGACACGCCGCCGTTGGCGCGCTCCCGGAGCAGCTCGCGGAAGTAGTCGTTCCAGCCGGCCCCCGCTACTTCCGCGGCGTCCGAGGGCCAGACGTCGATCGTCTTCGGGTCGATGAGCGCGGATAGGACGAGGTCATACGCAGCGTCACTCATAAGGCGGCCTCCACTGCGTTGACTGCGTCTTCGACCGAGCGCGCGAGGACGTACAGCCCGCCATGCCCGACGATCATAGTCCGAAACGCTATCTGTTCAGGCCGCAGCCGGCCCGCGGGGGTCTTGGTCTCGATGGCGAGGAAGCGACCACCGCGCAGGATACCGAGGATGTCGGCCGAGCCCTTGAGCCCGAAGGAGATCCAGCGGCCGAAGCGGTCCGGAAGCTTCCCGGTGTTGTTCCGCCACACGCGGCAGTCGGGCCGGGAGCCGAGCGCAATGAGCACGCCCTGCATGACATCCGACTCACTCACGGGCGAGCGTCTCCGCGCCGGTGCTCCACTCCCGCTTCGGCCAGAAGCCCCAGCGCTGCTTGAACCGCAGCTTCGCCCAGCCGGGCTTGTACTGCCGCGCCTCGCCCTCTTCGGCGAGGGCACGGAACGCCGCGCGTGCAGTGCCGTTCGGCACGTACCCCCGCCGCGGCACGATGTCCCCGAACGCCACCTCTTCGCCAGCGACCTCTTGGATCTCACTGGGCGCGGCGAGCGCGACGAACACGA
>Ga0137464_1000461_pt1 | contig 13289 bp, 7 predicted proteins | sample EasRivERMGT814_2_FD_102306 | JGI IMG/M metagenome (GOLD analysis project Ga0137464, IMG submission 102306) | Soil microbial communities from meander-bound floodplain in the East River, Colorado, USA - East River MetaG ERMGT814_2 | ecosystem: Environmental > Terrestrial > Soil > Floodplain ...
CGCAGCGCGTCGCCGACCTGGAGCCGTTCACCGAAGTGTCGGCGTAGAACATCCTGAAATAGTCCACCGGGCGCTTCGCCATGCGCTTGAGGATGACGGTGTAGTCCTCGTCCGACGTGCGGGTTCCGAGCTGGTCCATGCCGTAGCCGATCCTCGCGTCGAAGAACGGCGCCATCGCGCCCAGGTGATGCGTGATGATCTTCAGATTGGGGAGCTTCTCCATCATCCCGGAAAACACGAGCCGCGCCATAAAGGCGCTCGTCTCGTAGGGCCAGCCGAACAGCCAATAGATCTCGTACTTGGATTTGCTCTCGCCCGGGTAGTCGGCGAATTTCGACGTGCGCGTCGGGTGCACCCAGATCGGCAGGTCGTAGTGGTTCGCCATGCGCTCGAAGATCGGGTAGAACTCCGGCTCGTCGAGCGGCCGTCCGTTCATGTTCGTGAAAATCTGGACGCCCTTCGCGCCGAGCCTCTCGTTCGCGCGGTCCATCTCGCGCAGCGCCTCGGGCACGTTGTTCATGGGCAGAGAGGCGACGAAAGCGGGGAAATAATCCGGATGTTTCGCCACGATCTCCGCCATGCCGTCGTTCGCCAGGCGCGCGAGCTCCGGCGACTGGTCGGGCGGCGCGAGGAACTCGATCGCCGGAAGCGACAAGGTGAGGATCTGCTTGTAACCCTTGAAGCGGTCCATCATCTTCAGGCGCGCTTCCAGGTCCCACAGCACCGGGATGTGCAGCCAGCGCTTGATCTGCGCGGCGAGCGCGGGGTTCTGCTCCGCGATCGCCTTCATCCGTTCGAAAAACGCCTTCGGAAAAATGTGCGGGAAGATGTCGAGCTTGAGATTTTGGGTCATGGTTACACAATCCGGTGACAGTATCACTCGTCGGAACGTCATTCCCGCGCAAGCGGGAATCCAGTGTCGTTGCGTGAAAGTCACTGGGTCCCCGCTTTCGCGGGGACGACGGCAGCAAGAGCGCGGTATTGTGCCCGAAATCCGGCCGTTCCAGATCGCGCGGCTAGGCTCCGCCCTCGAGCCGGGCGATGAAGCCGGCCATCGCCTCGATCACGACACCGGGCTGGTCGCGGTGCGGGGAGTGCCGGCAGTCGGCCAGGCGCAGCAGCTCGATCGGGCCGCCCGTCTGCCTTGCGATGGCTTCGAGCTGCGCCATCGTCCCGTATTCGTCGTCGAAGCCCTGGATCGCGAGCACCGGACAATGTATCCGCGGCAGGACCTCCTCGATGTTCCAGCTCCTGAAGTCCGGATGCAGCCAGATGTCGTTCCACCCACGGAATGTCTTCGCCGCGTCGGCATGATAGCGGCCGAGCTTCTGCGCGAGGTCCGTGCCCTCGAAGTCCGTCTTCGCCTCGGCGATGCTCCTCACGCTGATGTCTTCGACGAAAACATGGGGCGCCATGACCACCAGCCCCTTGACGCTGTCGCGCATTGCCGCATAGATGAGCGCGATCGAACCGCCGTCGGAATGGCCCACGAGAACCGGCTCCTTTACAACGAGCCGCCCGAGCAGCTCCGGCAGGACTTCGAGCGCTTCGACGTGCATGTAGTCGACCGCTCGCGTCCCGCGCAGCACTTCGGATTGACCGTGGCCGTAGCGCGAGTAGACCACCGCCGCGCAGCCGGTGGCCGCCGCCGCCTTCTGCGGAAAATCGCGCCACATCGCGACCGAGCCCAGGCCTTCGTGGAGAAACACGAGCGTGGGCGCACCGGCGCCGGCGATTCTGAGGACTTCTAGCTTGCGGCCCTGGACGGTAACGAAGGAGGTTTCTTGAACTGCGGGCAATGCGTCTTTCCTGCGCGGGATTCCCGGACATGATTCTATCCGAAGCTTGCAGATCCTCAGAGCCTCAGAGGCTTCCAATATCCGGTCAGCTCGAGATAACCGCGCCCGGCCTCCTTCTCCCCTGCCCGCGCGCGCACCGCGCCTTCCCAGTAGACGGTGCCGGTGCTCGCGCGCGCGTCGAGCTCCTGGTCCTCCATCAGCGGTTCGATCTCCAGGGTCAGGGCGCCGGCCTTCACGCGCACCGAAACCGGATACTCGGTTCCGGTCCGGGGCGAGCGCCAGCGCTTGAGCGGCTCGAATTGCACCTCTCCCGGTTTCAGGTTGCGCACGCGGCCGTCGGCGCTCCGCAGGGTTCCGCCCGCCCAAAAACTGCCGCCGTTCTTCGAGCGCATGCGAAACGCCATCAGCGCCCCGCCGTCGGCAAGATTGATCCCGATCCAGTCCCAGCCGGCCGCCTCCTCGGCCAGGGCCTCGCTCGACCATTCGTGATCGAGCCAGGCTTCGCCCGAGACCTCGAGCTCGCGGCCGCCGATCACGACGCTGCCCGTGACCGCGAGATGCGGCAGGCTGTAGTAGTAGCTCGCCTGCGCCGGGTTCGGCCCCTTGCGGCTGAAGCCGCGCTCGCCCTGGAGCAGCACCGCCTGTTTCGCCTCGAACCGGAGCCTGTAGCGAAAATCGCGCGCCGCGACCTCCGCCGCGTAGCCGCTCCCGGTTTGCCTGAGCGACCAGTCTTCGATCGCGACCTCGGTGCGGCCCTCCTGGGCCTCGGCGAGCCCGAACCCCGCGCGCGCGGCGCGCTGATCGTGCAGCAGCTGTCCTGCACTCGGATCGGCGAGCGCCGCATGCGCGAAGAGCAGCTGCCGCGGCGCGAACCGGCTCGAAACGTCTTCGGCGACACGCGGCCGGTTGCGAAAAAAGGTGATCTGCACGCCGAGCTCCCTGCCGCCGTCCGCCTTGAGCCAGCCGGTGATGTACCACCATTCGCTGCGGAACTGCGGATGGCTGCCGTGGTCGCGGGGGAACTGCAGCGCCACGCCCTGGCGCACCGGGGGATAGTCATCCGCCGCGAGCACACGAGCAGGAACGAGCGCCGCAACCGCCGACAGCAGTACGCAAATCCTCCTCATTCGCCCCTGGTCCCCGGGCGTGCTCACCAGTCCTCCTTCACCGCGCGCACGGCGTCGCCGCTCATCGCCTGCCGCCCGCTCGCGATCGCCGTGAATGTCGCCAGCGCGAGCATCACCGCCACGAATTCGGCCAGAAGCCGCCAGGGCAGATGCAGCTCCATGCCCCAGTGGAATGATTGCAGGTTCACGACGTGGATAAGCACCAGGCTGATCACCCAGCCGAGCGCGATTCCGACCGCGAGACCGAGGGCGCTCACCAGCAGCCCCTGCGCGGCGAGCATGGCGCCGATCTGCCGCCGCGTCATTCCGATGTGGCGCAGCACGCCGAACTCGCGCCGCCGCGCCAGCACCAGCGCGCCGAAGCTCGAGGAAAGTCCGAAGAGGCCGATCACGACGGCCACCGCCTCGAGCGCATAGGTCACGGCGAAGGTGCGGTCGAAGACACTCAACGAGGCTTCACGGATCTCCCCGGGGCCGGCGATCTCGAGGTTCGTTCCGCCCGCGACGCGCGCCTGGATTTCGCGCGTCAGACTCGCCGGGTCCGCGCCCGGGGCGAGCCACAGCGCCGCGTCGTTGGCATAGGCGTCGCCCGTATGGCGAAGGTACTCGTAGCGCTCGATCAGCACCGCGCCCTGCTGGCGCGCGTAATCGCGCCAGATGCCGGCGACGGTGAAGCGCGCGTGCCGCCCGCCCAGCGGGAGCTCGATGACATCACCCGGACGCCACCCGTATAGATCGGAGGCGACCTCGCTCACCCATGCCGCGGGCGGGTCACCGGCTTTCAGCGCGTGCGCCGCGCCCAGGAGCGGCGGCGCCCTGCCTTCGGCTTCGACCGCACGGGCGAGGAGCGTGAGAGGCGGCCTGTCCGGAGCGACGATCAGGCGCTGGCTGCGCAGGAACTCGACGCGGCGGGCCCCGGGCAGCGCCGCGATCGTCTTCTGGTCGGCGGGCGAGAGGAAGGCCGTGTCGGAGCCCGGTCCCGCGCGCAGATACAGATCCGCGGGCAGCATGCGCTCCAGCCACTCGTCCAGCGACTGGCGGAAGGAGGCGACCATGATCGCCATCGACACCATGAGGCTGACGCTGGCGACGATCGCCGCGAGGCTCACCCCCGCCTGTCCCGGAGCGCCGCGAAGCTGCGCAAGCCCGATGCGCGCCGACACCGGCCCGAGAAGCGGCGCAGCGCGGAAGGCGAGCACGGCGATGCGCGGCATCAGCATCACCGTACCGATGAGAAGGAGCGCGATGGCGCCATAGCCGAAGAAGGGCAGCCCGCGCACCGGTCCCGCCTGGGTGAGGGCCGCGCCGGCGAGAAGCACCGCAAGTCCCGGCCACACCGGCTGCAGCCGTCGCAGAGCGCGCTCTTCGTCGCCCGCCTTCAACGCGGGCGCCGGCGCCGCACCGGCGGCTTCCAGAGCCGGCGCGAGACTGCCGAGCACCGCTGCGAGGATCCCGAGCGAGAAGAACAGCGCGAGCGCCGGCCAGTCGAGCACGAGCGTCGGCTCCAGGCCGCGAAAATATCCCCCCCCGAGCTCTGCGCCGAAGCGCTGAAGCACGAAGGCGGCGCTCGCATGGCCGAGCGCAATTCCGGCCAGCGCGCCCGCCGCGCCGATCACCGCGGCCTCGACGAGGAGCATTGCAATCAGCGCCCTTTGCGTCATGCCCAGAACGCGAAGCAGCGCGAGCTGCGGGCGCCGGCGCACCACGGCGAGGACCTGCGCCGAAAAAACGAGCAGCCCGCCGGTGAAGAGCGCGACCAGCGCCAGCACGTTGAGATTGACGCGGTAGGCGCGCGACAGGGCGCCGCTCCGCTCGAGGTCGGCGTCCGGCCGCTCGACCAGAATGCCCGGCGGCATCTCGGCGCGCAGACGTCCCGCCAGGCGCTCCGGGTCGGCTCCCGGGCGCAGCCGCAGGTCGATGCGGTTCAGCAAACCCGGCCGCAGGAAGATCGCCTGCGCCGCGCCGATGTCGATGATCGCGAATCGCTGCCGGCGAGCCTCGCCCAGCACCCCGGCGACCTGCAGCGAAAGCACGCGCAGGCCCACCTGGACGGAAAGCGCGTCGCCTTTTTTCAGGCCGAGCGACTCGGAGGCCGCGGCGGAAAGAAAAATCCGGTCCGGACGCAGAAAATCCAGGCGGTCCCCCCCTTCCCCGGCCGCGAGGAACGGCTGGATGCGGGCGGCGCGAAACAGATCGAGCCCCAGGATCTTGAGCGGCTCGCGGCGCCCGGGAAGCCGCGCCTCCACTTCGAGCACGGGACTGGCCACCGCCACTTCGGGCAGCTTTGCAAGACGCGGGTAGAGCGACTCGTCGAAACCCGCCCGGGAGCCCCGCACCGCGAGATCGGCCTCTCCGGAGAGCGTCTGCACGGCGGCGGCGAATTCGTTGAGTGCCGCCTGGTTGATGAGCTGGACGGCGTAGCCGAGAGCGACGCCGAGCGCGATGGCGAGGACCGACAGAGCGAGCCTGCCCTTGTGTTGCGAGAGCGGCGCGAGCAGGAGACTGCGGCGGACCGCGTAGCGGGTCATTGCGCCATGTTAGCGCGCGCGCGGCCCGCGCGCCGGGATTCAGTCGCGGCTCGGCGGGGTCTGGTTGATCAGCATCCAGTACATCCCGAGCTGCGTGACCGCGTGGGCGAACTCGGAGAACTCGATCGGCTTGCGCACGTAGCTGTTTGCGCCGGACTGGTAGCTTCGCAGCATGTCTTCGTCCTCGCTCGAGGAGGTGAGGACCACCACGGGGACGAGCCGGGTGCGCGGGTCGGCGCGCATTCTTTGCAGCACGTCGATGCCGTCGAGTTTTGGAAGCTTCAGATCGAGCAGGACCACGGCGGGCATGGTCAGCGGCTCGCGCCCCGCGTGTTGACCCGTGCCGAACAGAAAGTCGAGCGCTTCCTGGCCGTCCCTCGCCACGAAAACGTTGTTGGCGATGCTGGCCTTTCGCAGCGCGCGCAGCGTCAGCTCCTCGTCGTCCGGGTTGTCTTCGACGAGCATGATCGTTTTTTCCATCATCGTCTCCCCGGCGCGGCCGGCAGCGCCTTCAGTTGGATTTCGCTCCGGTCGGATCGAGCGACCCGGCCGCCAGAAGCTGCGCCATCGCCCCGGGGTGGACGGCAGGGGAGAAGAGAGTCCCCTGGGCCTGATCGCAACGGTGCATGCGCAGGAATTCCAGCTGCTCCACGATCTCGACTCCCTCCGCGATCACCCGCAGCCCGAGCGAATGCCCGAGCGAGATCACCGCCTGCGCGATCGCCGCGTCGTGCCCGTGTTCGTGGGCCTTGCTTACGAACGAGCGGTCGATCTTCAGGCAATCGATCGGCAGCCGCGAAAGATAGCTCAAGCTCGAATAGCCCGTACCGAAGTCGTCCACGGCGATCTGCACGCCCAGCTCTTTCAGACTATCGAGGATGGCGACCGTCCGGTCGCGGCTCTCGACCAGCACGCCTTCGGTGAGCTCGAGCTCGAGATTGCGCGGCTCGAGCTGCGATGCGCGCAAAGCGCGCTCCACCGCCTGCACGAAACCGGGACTGCGGAACTGCTGCGCCGAAACGTTCACGGCAAGCCGCGGCACGGCGAGCCCGGCCTCGCCCCAGACCCGGATCTGCCGGCAGCTCTCCGCAAGCGCGAATTCTCCGAGCGGATGGATCAGATCGGAGTCCTCCGCGACGGGGATGAACCGCGCGGGAGGTATCCATCCGAGCTGCGGGTGGTTCCAGCGCATCAGGGCTTCGACCCCGACGACGCGCCCGGTGGCGAGCACGACCTGAGGCTGGTAGTGCATTTCCAACTGGCTCTTCTCCAGCGCGAGCCGCAATTCGTTCTCCATTTCGACCCGGTCGGTGGCCTGTCGGGTCATGGCGGCGGCGTAAAACTGGAAGCCATCGCGGCCGTCGGTCTTGACGCGGTGCATCGCGGCCTCGGCGTTGCGCAGCAGGATGTCGAACTCTTCGCCGTCGCGCGGATAGACGCTCGCCCCGATGCTCAGCGTGACGTGGAGGTCGCGCCCCTCGAGCCGGAACGGCGAGTGCATCGTCTCGCGGATCTTGCGCGCCACGGAGAGAACATCGTCCGGACGCGCGAGGTCGGTCGCGAGCACCGCGAAGGCGTCGGCGCCGAGCCGGGCCACGGTATCGCCTTCGCGCAAGGCGCTGCGCAGGCGGTCGGCGACCCTTTGCAGCAGCGTATCGCCCGCTCCGTGGCTGTAGCCCTCGTTGATAAGCTTGAAGCGATCCAGATTCAGGACCAAGAGCGCCGCCGGCCGGTTCGCGCGCCGGGCGTGCGCAACCGCCTGCAAGGTGCGATCGCCGAGCAGGGCGCGGTTCGGCAGACCGGTCAGCGGATCGTAATTCGCCAGATACAGCAGGCGCGCTTCGTAGGCTTTTCGCTCCCTTATGTCGCGCGCGATCGTCGAGAAGAAGCGTATCTCCCCGTCCGGTCCCCGGTGGGCGATGATCACCTGCGAGACCGGGATCTCCGTCCCGTCGGCGCCCAGGATCGCCGTTTCGCCGTTCCACACGCCCGCACGCGAAGCGGCCGGCGTTCCTTCGCGCTCGATCAGCTCGCGCGCCCACGCGGGATAGATCTCGCCCGCCGACTTGCCCGCGCCTCCCGATTCCGGCGCGCCGATCAATTTGCGCCCGGCGGCGTTCAGGTAGGTGATCGCTCCCGCGGGATCGGTCATGCAGACGTAGTCGCTGGTCGCCTCGAGGATCTGCACCAGGCGCGCGCGCTCCTCCTCCGCGATGCGGATGCGTTCGTGTTCTCCCACCTCCGACAGGGCGCGTCTTACGGCCGTGCTCAGGCGCCGCATGTTGTTCTTCAGGACATAATCGGTCGCGCCAAGCCGGATCGCCTCGATCGCCTGCTCCTCGCCGATCGTGCCCGAGAGGAAGATGAACGGAACGCCCGGGGCGAGTCTCTTCGACAAGCGCAGCGCATCGACGCCGTCGAAGCCCGGCATCGTGAAATCGGAAAGAATCGCCTGCGGTTTCGACGAACCCAGGGAGCGTTTCAGATCCTCTTCGAGTTCGACGCGTTCCGACGACACCTCGAACCCGCCCTGCTCGAGCGAGCGCAGCGCGAGCTCCACGTCGGCTTCGGAGTCCTCGATGAATAGCACCCGGATCGGCGTTCTATCCATGGGCCTTTTCCCCGACCGGCCCGGCATCGGCAGACTCCTCCCCGGCGATCGCCAGCGTGAAGAAGAACACGGCCCCCGTGCCGACTTCCGCTTCGGCCCAGATGCGCCCGCCATGGCGGTGCACGATGCGCTGTACGGTCGCAAGCCCGATGCCGGTGCCGGCGTACTCGGTTGCGGAATGCAGGCGCTGGAACGCGCCGAAAAGCCTGTGGGCATAAGCCATCTCGAAGCCCGCCCCGTTGTCGCGGACAAAAAAGGTCGTGCGCCCGCGTTCCTTCAGGGCGCCGATCTCGATGCGGGATTCCGCCGCCTTCGAGGTGAACTTCCACGCGTTCCCGATGAGGTTCTCGAGGGCGACCCGCAACAGATGCGGGTCGGCCTCGGCGAGCATCCCGTCCGAAACCGAGACTTCCACCGCGCGGCCGGGCTCGCGCTGTTGCAGTTCACCGGCCACCTGTCGCGCAACCTGGCTCAGGTCCACCGTGCGGCGCTCGAGCGTCCCGCGCGACACGCGGGCCAGGTTGAGCAGATCCTCGATCAGCCGGGCCATGTGCTGCGTCGAGGTGCGTATTCGCGACAGGTAGCGCTTTGCGTCGCCGGGAAGGTGCTCGGGAAAATCCTCGACCAGCGCCTGGCCGAACCCGTCGATCGCGCGCAACGGCGCGCGCAGGTCGTGCGACACCGAATAGGAGAACGACTCGAGCTCCCGCATTGCGGTCTCCAGCTGCGCGGTGCGTTCGCGCACCCTGATCTCGAGCTCCGCATTGAGGCGCAGGATCTCCCGCTCGGCGCGGCCGCGCTCCTCCACCTCCTGCGCGAGCCTCGCGTTCGAAGCCTCCAGCTCCCGTGTGCGCCGATCGATCTCCGTCATCATGTCGTTGAACGAATCGGCCAGCATTCCCACCTCGTCGGAGCTCATCTTCACGGCGCGGCGGGAATAGTCGCTCTGCCCGACCACCTCGCGGGCGATCCGGGCGATCGCGAGAATCGGCCGCGTCACGATGTTCTGCATCCACGAGGACATGAGCAGCGCGACCAGCATCGCGGCGGACAGAACGACGACGGCGATCCCGAGATAATCGAGGACCCGGTCGAAAAGCTCGTAGTCGGCGCGCAAGTACACCGTCCCGAGGATTTCTCCGCCCTTGACGATGCGTTTGAACAGAACCAGGTCCCGGTCATCGACGCGCGCGCCGTCGGGATCGGGCAGGTCCGGAAATACGTGCCGGTCGTCCCCTCGCGCATAGGTCGCGAAAAGCGCCCCCCGCGCGTTATAGAGGGCGGCGGAGCTCACCAGCGGCCGGAACCGGAACAGGCTCAGATTTTCCTTCGCCACCTTGGGATCGTCGGAGGCCAGCGCCGGTGCGCTCGTGCGTCCGAGCAACTCCGCCTGAGTGGTCATGTCCGACACCAGGATCCGGTGGTAGAAGCTCAGGTCGTAACCGATCATCGCGGCCAGGGCGACGACCAATGCCACCAGCGTGGTGAGGAGCATCATCCCGAGCAGCTTGTGCCGCAACGAGCGCGATGAGGGCAGCTTCATGGCGATTTATTGAGAATTACGCAACGGCATGACATACCTTCGTCGTCCCCGCGGAAGCGGGGATCCAGTGGCTGTCGTTGCACGCTCTGGATTCCCGCTTTCGCGGGAATGACGGCACCAAGGCGGCGGTCCATGTCACGAGCTTTGGTAAAGATCAATAGGCACGACTTTGCGCGCGACTCCGGGCAGGCGCCCTGCCACCCGAATTGAAAGAGCGAACGCCCGCAGCGAGCGTGTCGTGCCGGCGGGCATGACCGTCGAGCAAGTCCTTGAAATTTCAGTGCGGACCATCCTGCCGGCCCCGTATCGTTTGTCCTGACGATTCGAGCCTAAGCAGACGGCACGGTGGAGTCCATGGGGTAAACCAGACACATCGTGTCGGAAATACCCTCTAAATAGGGTGAAATCAGCTGATAAGTCCGTGCCTCATGGAGAACTTCACGAGCTCGACGGTATCGCGGACTTTGAGCTTCTTCATGATGCGCGCGCGGTAGGTTTCCACGGTCTTGGGCGAAAGCGACAGGGCCTGCGCGATCGCGGCGTTGGTGCGCCCCTCGACGACCAGCTGCAGCACGTCCCTCTCGCGCAGGGAGAGGCTGTCGAGCGGGCTCAGGTTCGCGCCTTCGCGAAGGTAGTCGTCGATCACCGTTTCGGTGATCCGATGGCTCAGGTAGCGCTTGCCCGCCCGCAGCGCGCGGATCGCCTCCACCACTTCGTCGCCCGCCGATTCTTTCAGCACGTAGCCCTGCGCGCCCGCCTGCAGCGCGCGGAAGATGTGCTCGGCGCTCAGATACATGGAGAGGACCAGCACGCGCGTCTCCGGACACTTCTCGACGATGCGCCGCGTCGCCTCCACGCCGTCGAGCTCCGGCATGGCGATGTCCATGATGACGATGTCCGGGCGCAGACGGATCGCCTCGGCGACCGCCTCGCGACCGTTGCCCGCGACGGCAACCACCTGCAGGTCGCCCGCTTCGAGCAAGGCCCGAAGACCGTCCCGGACGACCGCGTGGTCGTCGGCAAGCAGTACCGTGACCGTCATGTCACACCCCCTGTCAGACGTGGTATTCCACGAGCACCTGCACACCGGTGTTGAGGCCGGCCTTGAGCGAGAACTGGGCCCCGACGGCCTCGGCCCGCTCCCGCATGATCAGCAGCCCCCAGCCGGCCTCCCGGTTCGAGCTCTCGATTCGATTTGGATCGAAGCCGATGCCGTTGTCACGGACCGACAGGGTCGCCAACCCGTTGGCGCGCCGGATCGCGATTTCGACGCGTTGCGCGTTCGCGTGCTTGGCGACGTTGTTGAGCGCCTCCTGGGCGATCCGGAACATGGCGAGGTCCACCGGCTTGGGCAGATCGGCCCCCGGAGCGTCCCCCTTGAAAGCGACTTTGATGCCCGTTCTGCGCGAAAAGCCCGTGGCGAGCGAGCGCAGAGCGGCCGGAAGCCCGTAGTCGTCCAGCGCGTGGGGCCGCAGCTCCGCCATGACGTTGCGCATCGCGTCGACCGTGCCTTCGACGAGCGAGCTGCATTCCTCGAGCCGTCCGGCGAGCTCGGGCTTCGAACCCGCGGGCAGGCCGCTTGCGACGATGCTCAGGTTTATCCCGAGCGCGGTGAGATTCTGCCCGACCCGGTCGTGCAATTCTCTTGCAAGGAGCCTGCGTTCCGCCTCCTGGACCTCGACCAGGCGCCTGGAGGTGGTTTTCAGGCGCTCGGCGTAGCTGTGGAGGTCTTCTTCGGCGCGCTTGCGCTCGGTGATGTCGTGCGTGATCTCGGAGAAGCCGCGCGATTTCCCGGTCTCGTCCAGCAGGGGCGTGACGATGACGTGGGCCCAGAATTGCGACCCGTTCTTGCGCACGCGCCAGCCCTCGCTTTCGTATCGTCCCTGGATCGCGGCGAACTGGAGCTGCATTCCGGGATCGCCCCGGGCGGCGTGATCGGGCAGGAAAAAGCGGGAGTAATGCTTGCCGATGATCTCTTCGGCGCGATATCCCTCGATGCGCTCGGCTCCGAGGTTCCAGCTGGTAACGTAGCCGTTCATGTCCAGCATGTAAATGGCGTAGTCGCGGACGTTCTCCACCATCATGCGAAACCGCTCCTGGGAAACGCGCACCTGCTCTTCGGCCAGTTTCCTCTCGGTGATGTCCTGGCAAACGCCGATGACCCGCACCGGACTGCCGGAATCGTCACGGTCCACACGAGCCTGGCTGTGGATCGTCCTCACGGATCCATCGGGCCGCACGATGCGAAACTGATTTTCATACGCGTGTCCGGTGCGCAGCGCCTCTTCCGCCATCCTGGCCGTGCGTTCCCGATCTTCCGGATGGACGAGCGGATAGAATCCATCGAGGGTCGGCGGCACCTGATCCGCGGTCACACCGAATATCCTCGATAGCTGCTCGGACCACGTGCGCGTGCTCGTACGAAGGTCCCACTCCCAGCTTCCCAGATTGGCCAGTTCCTGCGCTTCCTGGAGCTGAAGATCACGTGCCCGTAACGCTTCCTCGGTCTGGCGCCGTTCCGTGACGTCGCGCGACACCGCCACCACCAACCCGACGCCGCCCTGCGCATTGGACACCGTGCTGAGCTGGCTTTCGATGTGCCGCACCTGGCCGTCCGGGAGCAGGAATCGGAACTCGCTGCGCCGCGCTTCGCCGCTTTTCACCGTGTCGAGAAAGCGCTGCCGCACACACTCCCTGTCCTCGGGATGGATGTCCTGGAACGAATCGGTGCCGATCATCGCCTTGTCGCCGAAAATCCGGCCGAAGGCCGGATTGACGTAGACCCGGCGGCCCTCGGGATCGCGCAGCGCGATCAGGTCGGAAGCGTTCTCCGCGATCGCTCGGAACCGCTCCTCGCTCTCGCGCAAGTCCTTCGTCATCTGCGCAGCGAGCTTCAGCGCGCGATTGCGCGACGAGGACAGGGAATAAAGCACGCCGAAAAGGAGCAGGCTCGAGAGCAGGCCGCCGGCCAGCACCCATGACGGCCAGAGGCTGTCGAGGCGGCTCATTACGGCGTCTTTCGGCGCTGTATATTGGAATTCCCAGATTCGGCTCGCGACTTCGACCGGCAGTACGTGAACGAATTCTGAGCTGGAATCACCCAGGGCAGATTGCGCAGGAGACCCTTTGGTCGGCTCGCCGCTGTCAAACAGAAGGCGCTTTCCTTCGGATTCCGAATTGCGTTCGCCATCGGCAGATCCGGCATCGAATAACCTGATCCTCATGCGCTGCAGCATTTCTGCGTTGAGTGCTTCTCTCATCAGGCTTTCAACATCGAAGCCTGCGCCGACTGAACCGAGGTAGGCGGTTCGTCGCTGCTCCACCGTCTCAATAGGCATCCCCTTCCTGTACACCGCCAGGCGCATCGCCAAGTAGATGGCTTCCTTAGCACGCTTTACCCGGAGCGGCTGTGCGGAACTGATTAGCTTTCCGTTATCCCTCCCTAACCGAATGGCCGCGGCTATCTTCTCGGGAGTTGCGGACAGGGGACTTGCACCAAGGTCAAGACCGAACGCAAACTCGTAGTCGGCCATCGGTTCGAGGTACACGACGACGTAATATTCGGAGCGCTCCCCGGGAGGTTTGATCGCAAACTGAGGATAGCCCTGTGGGACATAGGTGGTATCGCGACGCATCGCTTCTTCAAAGCGCTTCCTGTCCCGGGCGGCAACGTACGCTGCA
>Ga0137464_1000464_pt1 | contig 13238 bp, 22 predicted proteins | sample EasRivERMGT814_2_FD_102306 | JGI IMG/M metagenome (GOLD analysis project Ga0137464, IMG submission 102306) | Soil microbial communities from meander-bound floodplain in the East River, Colorado, USA - East River MetaG ERMGT814_2 | ecosystem: Environmental > Terrestrial > Soil > Floodplain ...
AGCTCGCGCAGGATCGCGTCCTGCTGCGCGTCCGTTGCGGCGTCACCGCCGAGCAGCGTCTGGACGGGATCGATCTCAGTCCCACTCATGGTAGTAGGTCTCGTTCTCGCCCTTTGAGCGTGCCAGGAACTCCTTGAGCTGCTTCTTGCTGTCAAACACAGGGCGGCCGCTCCTGTCGGTCTCCTTGATGCCGAGCCTCTTCATCGCAGCTCGGTCCTCGGCCTTCGCCTCGTTGAAGCGCGGCAGTGTGTGCGACACGAAGCCAATGTTGCGCTTCACCACGACGTCGGGGCCCTTGCGGCTTTGGCGGGTCATCGCGGCGGCCTCGTCGGCGGGTTCTTCGCTTGCGCCGCCTTGATCCGGTTCGCCTCGATCTGCCGCTGCGCGGGCGTCTGCCCAGGCGTCGGCGTTCGCGGCGTCAACCCCTGGATCCTCTGCCCCGTACGCCGCGAGTGCTCTTGCGCCCGCAAGCGGCCCTCGTGCGTGTCGGGGAATGTGAGATTGCCGACCCTGTAGCCGTTGCTCATGCGCTCCTCGCAATCTGCTTCACCGCAGGCTTCTGTTGCGCCCCAGGCGATCCCACGGGCTTGGGCTTCATCTGCCCGCTAGGCCGGCCCGCCGGCCCTCCGCTGAGCTTGGGCGCCTTCACAGGGGAAACCAGGCGCGGCTGCACCTGCGACGGACTTGCGCCACCCTGCGACTGCTGCTGCATCGCCGCAGCCGCGCCCTCGACGTTCAGCTTCTCCCCGAGGTTCGGCGTGTTCATCGCGTCCCCGAAGTCGTTCAAGAGGCCAACCCAGTCGGCCCCATCGGGGAACTGCGCCGCCATCGGCACGATCTGGGAAAACACCTGGATCGCAGCCTGCGCGCGCTCCTGGTTCAGGCCCTCGTTCGTGCGCTCCATGGAGTAGGGCTCGATCTCCATCTCCAGGTCGTCGTACGTGTAGCCGGAGTCGGCCTCGCCCTCGCCACCGAGGAACCACGCCTCCTGGCCCAGCTCCATCTGCTCCTCGGAGGCTTCCACCGGGAACGCAATGTTGTTGTCGTGGTAGAGGTACCAGGCAACGGTCTTCAGCGAGTGCTCTACCCCGTCTTGGAAGCGCTGGCGGATGTAGTCGAGGCGCGCGGCAGCGGATGCATCGGCAATCTGGTGCTCGGTTGCGGTCCCCGCACCCGTCACACTGCCGCGCTGCGCATCATCCATCCCCGAGATCTCGAACAGTGTGCGCCGGTGGACTTCGATGGCCTCGCGCAGTGCCGGCGATGCCCCGCCGACCTCGACCTGGAACACTTTTGCCCCCTGCACGTCTAGGTTCTTCAGCGCCATGACGTGATCGGTCGGGCTGTGCTGGATCTTGTCCGCAAGCTCCGAGTCCACGTCGGGCACAAAGACCATGCGCTTGTAGCGCTTGTCCGCGATGTCCGCCGCGACGCGCAGCTCGTTCAGCGAGCGGATGTTCTGCTCGATGGCGGGGAGCGGCGCGAGCGGCAGCGCCGAGTCCGAGGCGTAGTAGCAGCCAAACACCGAGTAAGGCCCCCAACGCGGCCCGTAGTAGTCGCGCGGCTCGCGCATCCAGGCGCTGGACACCTTGCCGTCTGACGCCAGCACGCGGGAGAGCGTCAGGAGCTGCCCGTTGTAACGCGTGTCCCCATCGTCCACGCCGAGCTCGGGCACCCAGACCTCGAAGTACTCGACCTGGTTCCTGTCTACTTGGCGTGTACTGCGGCGGAACGGCACGCGCCCGCCGTCACGGTCCATCTGGTCAAGGTCTCCGGACGCTTCCAGCATGCGCACAGCGTCCAGGTTCCATGTGCTGTCCTTCTCGGCTTCCGCGATCAGGTCTTCCTTGTCGCGGCGGATCACATGGCCCCGGAAGCGCAGCTCGCGCTCGCACCGTGCACTTGGATCCTGGAAGAAGTCCACCGGGGAGATCCGGTACACCCGTGGCATGAAGGGCGTCTTGACCTTCGTCCCGTTGGGCAGCTCTAGCGGCTGGTGCGCCGGCAAGGGCTCGTTCGCGGTCAGCACCACGCCCCAGCCGAACAGCATGTCAACGGCAGGGCCCTGGGAGAGGAACTTGCGCACCTCGTTGTCCCGGATCCAGCGGTTGATCCCGTGCTCGACGGCCTTTGCCGCCATGCGCGCCCCACCGCCCCGCGCTGTCGTGGTGCGCACCCGCGGGTTCCGGAAGATGATCTTCGGCACCACGAGCGAGACGTAGGAGAAGTAGTGGTTCTCGGGGTACGCCTGCTCGTCGTTGCCCTCGCGCGTGTAGTAGGGCCCGACGTAGCGGCGCATCTGGTCAAGCCCGCAGGCCATATAGGAGCGCGTCATGCGGATCGCCGCATCCACCTCCTCCAGGCACTTCTCGGGCGCCAGCGCGCCGGTATCCTTGTCGGCGAAGATCACGCGCGCACCTCCCACAAGTGCAGCCGCGCTTGCCTGGCGCCGTGGTAGACGATCCAGAGCGCCGGCGTGCCGCCCTGGGCTGGGATGGCATTCTCGTGCCGCATGAAGTCGCGCCGCCGCTTTACGGATTCAGCACTAGACGGCGGCCCGGGGTACGGATCGGCCGGCGGTCCAAGCATGGGCATGCGCGGCCGTTTCACGCCGTGGCCTGCTGCTCCAACTGCGCCTTCAGGTTGAGGTTCTCGATCGCAGCGGCTTCCAGCGCGTCAGCCAGCGCCATCACCGCATCGCGCGCCTTCAGGTGGAAGATCAGGTCCGCCTCACGCATGCGCTGCTCGGGGTGCCACTTGCGTGACCCGCGCGCCTCCAGGCGTAGCTGTTCTAGCGTCATGCCGGGCGCGTACTTGTCCACCCAGTTGTTCCAGATCTGCTGCGCCACCACCTCGGGCGAGCCCTTCGGGATGTTCGGGATGTTGTGCGGGATCCGATGGCCCGGGGGGTGCTGAGCGCCGGCCATTACGCCCGCCCAACGGAGCGCCGAGCGCCAGCGCGCTCTTGGATCCGGGCCCTTGTCCGCCCAGCCACACGCTTGTTGATCCCCGTGGCGGGCCGTCCCAGCATGCCGCCTGGGCTGAACGGAGTCGCTGCGCCCGGCCCACGACCCGGGCCGCCAGACGCGCCCATCGCCCCCGCAAACTTCGCCTGCTTGACGCGCGCCTGGTTCCTCGCAATGGCTGCACGCGCGCCCTCCTGGCGGTCCTTCTGCTGCGAGCGGTAGTCCTGGCGCATCCCCATACGGGCCGCGACACGCTCGCGGTCTCGATTGGCGATGTCGTTCTGCGCCCCCTCACGCCGCGCCAGGCCCCTCGTGCGCGACTCCACCGAGGAGATCGACCCTCCGAATCCTCCTGCAGGCATCGCGCTCCCAGGGCGTTTGGCGAGGCCGGGAGAGGTCGCAGGGCCAGGCGTCGGCTTAGGGGCCGGCCGCGAGCCGGGCGAGCCCCATTGGCCGGTCGGCCCAGGTGGCAGGTTGGCCTTGCCGCGGCGCTGCCAGGCCCCGCGCCTGGGTCGCCCGAAGTCCAGGTTGCTGTACGCGGTCATGGGCGGCGGACTGCCTGCCACGATGCCCGTGTTCGGGGGCTTTTGCCCCATTCGCCGGCCACCGCTGCGCCTTGAAACCTGCTTGACACCCGGGAGACCAATGTTCATTGCGAATAGCTCCGGCTTGATCCATGCACCGGCTGCATGGGTCTGCGTGGCGTAACACCAGGGGTTGTGGATGTCAAGGGCACAGTGGAACCTACGGCAAGAGCTTCCGCGGGATCCCCAGCACGTCCCCAGCCGACCCAGGCGTCCAGCCCGTGTCCTTCTCCGCCTTCGCCAGGTTGCGCCGCCACATGAAGTTGCAGGCATAGCGCAGAGTATCGCAGTTGCTGACAAGCACGCCTGCGGCGAAGTAGACGTGCTGCGGCTCAACCGTCAGGTTGTAGACCGGCTCGCTTCTTCCTGTTGCGGACACGCGGAGCACACGAGCGGCAAATGGGCGACAGCCTGTACTTGCTGCGCCGGCCGATCGCGCCACATTCTGTGCATTTCCGCTCCACATCGTCGGTGCCAGCCAACCGGCGCCAAACCGCCTTGCATTGGCTGGAACAGAAGCGGCCACGCCCTGGGCGTGCGGTGCTGTATTCAATGCCGCACTGCTCGCAATTTGCCGCGACTCGCGGGTGGCGACGGCCGACAAGACGAAGCGCGTGCTGTCGGTGCCATTCCGCGCCGGCTGCGCTTCGGTGCCATTCGGAAGCCAGGTGGCGGACGCGCGCAAGGTGCTCGCGCTTAAAAGCCCTGCGCTCATCGTTGAGCGGATGTCTGGCGCAGTGCTCCTTTGGCGTGCAGCACTCAAGGTTTCCCGGGTCATTGTTGCCAGGGTCTCCGTCGCGATGGTGGATGTGATGCCCCGCGGGGATCGGCCCGAAGTGGTGCTCCCAGACTTCGCGGTGGAGCCAAAGCGGCCTGCCGCCCACTTTGGCGCTGAAGTAACGCTGGCCAGCACGCTCTCTCGACAGGTCCGGGTATCTGCGCCAAACGATGCCATTCCACTCGCGGAGCTCAACCCGTCCAACCACAGCGCCATGGTATCGCCGTACCGCATTGCATCAAGCCTGGTCCACGTGCCATCGCTCCAGATCGGATGGTTGCCCGTGGCTACAAGCGAGCCGTGCTCGTGCTCCATCTCCAACAGGGGCTCGAAGCCCGTGCACGCGGCGTCGGTCACGAGGCCGTGACCTGTCGGCGTCACGACCCAATCGCCGGGTCCAATGGTCTCGATCGGCCGCCACCCGGTATCCGTGAGCACCGGTGTGCCAGCCGGGAAGCAGCCATCGTCCCAACAGTCCGGGTCGGTTTCTTCGGCCCTGCGCCCGTGCTCTTCCCCTTCGGGCGTGGCAAAGACATAACTCGGGATCTCCTCCACGGTGCGCGTGGGCCGTGACGCCTCCACAAGCGTCTGATCCACGCCGTAGCGCAGCGCGTCGCGCACAAAGTAGATCCTCGGCCCGCCGTCCTGCGATGGATCCAGGGCCCAGCGCACGAGGTCAAGACCAGCCAGGTCGCCGTGCGAGCGCCGCGTGTTATTTGCTCCTAGGGCCACCTGCGCGGGCTTGCGGGCGATGCGCGACAGGTGCCGCCCCCTGTGCCCGCCGATCATGTCGTTAAACTTGGCGATGTTCTCGGGCCTTGAGGGGTCGCACACGATGGAGTGCAGCCCGTACTCCGCGTCGAGCTCACAGGCCACCTCGGCCCACCAGTCCAAGAGCCGGTTGCGCTGGTACACCTCGGCCACCATGTACATGCGGTCCATGTCGCGTGTCGGCCCGGTCTCCACACCCCAAACCTGGAACACGCCCGTGTCACGCCAGCCCCAGTCCATGGCGCCAAAGAACCACTTGCAGTCCGCAATCGGCGCCTCGTCGATGATGTGGATCGTGGGGTCGAAGGTCTCCCACACCTGGCCTGCAGCGCCCACCCATTCGCCTAGATACAGCCGTGCCCTCAGCACGCCCGTGTAGCGCCGCAGGATCTCCAGGTCCGCCTCACCGCATGCCGGGTTGTCCTCGTGCCGCGCCTTGAAGCGCGCCATGTGCCCCTGGTTTGCCCGCACATTCAGCCAGTGGCCTGGGGCGTCGGGGTTGGTGTCAGCGATGATCTGCTGCCAGGGGACCTTGTGGTTGCGCAACGAGCGGAAGAGCTTCATCCAGTTCTTCAAGCTCACCTGGAACGCTTCGAACACGGCCACGATGTCGTAACGGGCCGAGTAGGTGCGTTCGGCCTGCTTGTCGTCGAGGCCCCCGAGCACCACCATCGAGCCGTTGGGCCACCTGTAGAACGAGCGCTGCGTCGCGGTCCCGCCCTGGGACAATGCCGGATGCCCAGGCCACAACACGCTGTTCTCCCACACGTCCAGCACCGAATGGGAGAGGCTTTCCCGCGTCGCACGTACGAGCAGGATGCGCGCGCCTGGGTATGTGTCGCAGATCCACGCGCAGTATTCGAGCACGCCGCGCGTCTTGCCAGTGTTCGCAGGCCCCTCGATCAGGACTTCAGTGGCCCGACAGTCGAACAGCGCCCGCGCCGCGCCCTGGGGGCGGTATACGTCTTCCTGGATCGTGGGGGCCGTGGTAGCGTTTTCCTATGACCCGCGCAAGCGCCAACGTAAAGCGGGGCCGCAAGATGCCGCGGTGGACGGGCCCTGAGGTCGCCGTTCTGCACATGCACTACCACGACATGGACACGGCCGAGCTTGCCAAACACCTCGGCCATTCCCATGGCGCCGTGCGTGACAAGGCCCACGCGCTCGGCCTGCGCAAGTCCAAGGCGTTCCTGCAGCGCATGGGCCGCGAGAACATCAAGAGCAGGTGGCCAGCGAAGCCCTAAGGGGCCTTGCGCCCCCCCGGCCTGTGGTGCGCCGAATCGCTGACCGGCACCATTGGCACACCAAGCTCCCGGAGCTTGTCCATCAGCATCGCGTTGCGCTCCTTCAGGTGCGAGATGTAGTACTCGCGGTCCTTCGCGTCCTGCTCTAGCTGGTGGATGCGCGTGTGCAGCTCCGCGAGCGCGGCCTGCGGGCCTGATGTGGTCACAGGGGGGGCTCAGCTCGCGTCCACAGCCAGCTTGCCCTCGGGTATGGTCTCGTCGCCCACGACCGGCACCCCGCAATAGATCGGCGGGCGCTCTGGATCGCCTGGATACTCGGCCAGCAGGTGGCGGTGGTAAGCCTCCCGGGTCTTGGGGTGCATGCGTACCTGGGTCACGCTATCGACCAAGAGCGGCAGGAAGGCCTCGTCCAGGCGTGCCAACAGGAGCCCCATCTCGGACGTGCAGTGAGGGTCGCGCCTGTTGCGGATCACTTGGCCGGCTCCTCGCCCTCACGCTCCAGGATGATGCGCTTGACCCGCTGGGTGTCCCCAAGCTGCAAGGCTGTACTGCCCGAGAAGATGGGGTCGAAGCCGCCCAGGATCTTGGCCATGACAGAGGGCGCGCAGGCGTTGCCCTTGTCGTTCAGGCTCTCGGAGAGCTGGATCGCCCGTGCGACATAGGCTTCCTTGCCCATTGCGAGGCACACCGGCCAGGCTTCGATGAACAGGGGCACGGCATCCTCTGGGCGCTTTGGGAAACGGCCGAGCCAGCCGTAGACGGTGACGTGGGAGCAGCCGGCGGCCTTTGCGGCGCCATGAACTGAGGGCATCACGGTAACGGCCCCGAGCACTGCTGCCTGGCGATGGCTTAGGCCGGGCCAGCGTTCAAGGATCGCGCGCGCAATGGCGCTTGGTTGCCCTTGGTCGTCTTGCTCGGTACCGGCCATACTGGCTCAGCTGTGAGGCTGCTGGCGGCCCTGGCGCCACATCTAGACGCTCAGTAGCGGGACGCAATGTATCAACCATTTCCGGCGAATCGAGCCATACAGCGTGGTGAGAAGCCTCAGCTCGACGGCGTACATATGCCCACCCATCATGGTAGCCGAGAGGTCGGACTGCAGGATGCGGTAGAGGACTGTATAGCCCGTGTCGTCACGTCCGAGTTCGCCCCAGACACCCCCCCAAGTGGAGCTGACGGCCTTGACTGCGGCGGCCACCACTGGCTCGGTGGAGAGGTTGGAGGTCGAGGCGCCGGCACCGACGCCGGTCTCGGTGAGGAGCGCGGTGGAGGGCGTGGCCGATGAGAGGTCATAGACGGCCAGGGTGTAGTCGGCGGTGCCGGTGAGGTCGGCAGCGACGAGACTGGCTCCGGTGGGGAGCTCGGGTCGGTCCACCAGGATTGGGTCCGTGCCTTCAAAGACTGCGAGGATAGCGACGAGCAAGGGCCGAGGGCTACCACGGGGTTAGACTTGCGTCAATGGCTAAACGGCGCATTCGGCATCCGAGCAGAATGTTCCACACAAGTTCGGGGTGGTGGTACTTTTGAGCAGTATGGCCTTGGCGATGGTGCTGGGGCCTGGCACTCGGAGGTGCCCGAATGACTGCGCTGCTCGTATTGGCCGGCCTGGCCCTGCTCGCACTTGGCGTGCTGGCGTGGGCGTTCTGCGCTGCACTTCTGACGCTCCGCCGGGGGTGGCAGTGACCACCATCTACGCCTGGTGCGGGTGCGGGCGCTACGGCGTGGCGGTGCGGCCGTGCGTGGTGTGCGAGCGTGCGACATGCGACGTCTGCCGCCCAAGCATCCTGACACGCTGGGCCATGTGTCCGGCGTGCAGGCGTGGGAGACAGGCGGCGCCGATTGCGTGGCGGCCGCTGGCGGTCATCGGCGCGATCATACTGGCCGTGCTGGCCCTTGAGATCCTTGTGAGGCTCTGGTGATGAACACCCTGTTTCTAGCCGTAGCCATGGGCGTATGCGTGGGCTTTGGCCTGGGCTGGCTCGTCGCGATCTACTTCCAGGAAGACGATCCTGCCTGTCAGCATGCGCGCTTCGCGCTGCGGATGGCGGACGCAGCCATAGCCGAGCTTGAAGTGCAGTTGCAGCGCGAGGCGGTGCTGAAGTGAAGCGCCCCGTGCATCCGAAGAGTTCGATCGAGAACGCGCCTGGCATGACGCTGCGCGAGCACTACGCAGGGCTGGCGATGCAGGGCCTAGTCACTGGCCACATGAACTGCGGTCCCGGCTCGCACGTCAACATGGCCGCGTTCTTCGCCCACTTCGCCGTGGAGTACGCCGACGCCCTGCTGGCCGCGCTGGCCGAGAAGCCGGAGGCGGGGAAGTGAAGATCGCGTGGTGTGAGGAGGACTACGAACACGGGCCATACGACACGTTCTGCGAAGCCTGGAAGTTCGCGCAATGACCGTCTACCTCTGCCCGCACCTCACCTGGCCGCCTGCACGCGACGTCTCGCACATGATCGACACAAAGCACGGCGGCGAGCGGGTCGTGTGCATTCCGTGCTCAGAGGTACTGGACTACCGCGGAAAACGCGCGTGGCTCACCGACGAGGGCTGCATCGAGGACTGCGAGCCGGGCGTAGAGTGGGCCGTCATGGCGCCGCCCCTGTGCGGGAACACGTGCGACCGGCCGATCGAGAAGGACGGCTACTGCCTGAAGTGCTGGCCAAAGTGCCACCTGGTTGAATGCAAGGTGGCGAGTTGCGACAACAACTTGGTGGTGCAGGATGCAGAGGAGTACGAGGGGTACTGCGCAGACCACCGGCCGACGTACACGCGCTATAGCGACGGGAGTCGCATGTGATGCTGCCCGCCGCGTGTCCGATCTGTGAACTGCCGGACTGCCGGCGTGAGCGTTACGCAGTGACGATCGGCGTCGAGGAGGAATGGCAGGAGATGGTTCTGGTCCACGCCGATGACAAAGAAGATGCAGCGCACTTCGGCTTCTGTCTCGTGGAGCGGACGATGTGCGAGCTTCTGCGCGTGGAATACCGTGGGGGCGGCATGTGACGCCTGACCCGATGTCCATGCGCTGGTGGCTGCACGCGATGAACACCCGTGGCGGTTTGCTGCGGGAGAAAGGAAGTTCCCATGAAGAAGATGCTGCTCTGCGTCGCCGTGCTCGCCCTGGCGGCGCTGCCGGCGATGCCGCAGGCCCGCTGGGGCCCAAGCGACGTGTACGTCACGACCCCGATGGGCGAAGCGCTGCAAGTGATGAAGCAACGCTACCCGAAGAACCAGGTGAAACAGGATGACGGCGAGCAGACGCTAACGCACGCCTACCGAAGCGGCGGCAAGCTGATCACCGTCAAGACCACGCGCTTTCGTTTCAACGACCACGGCGCGTGGGAGGCGAAGGGCTCCTGGCTTGATCGGCACGCCAAGGCCATTGCGGAGATGCAAAAGGCGCTGCCGCCCGATCCACCGTCCGTTGGTGGCGGCGGCGACGTTGTGGGGTCACTCCCGGCTCCAGAGCACGCGGGCGCCTGCCCACCGGGGGGGTCGCTGGCTAGCGAATGGCTCTCAGAGATCCCCTCGCAGCCGGGCGCGTTCTATACCGTGCGGCACCACATCCACCAGGCGACGCTGCCGGCCTTGGAGCCCTACGAGGTGTTCCAAGCCCGGTTCCTGGATGGCGAGACCGGCGCGACAGCGCTCTGGCCCCTGCCCTGAACCCAGAGAATCCCCTGGGGGGCCGGCCTGCCCACTTCCTGTTCCAGGGCCGGCTCTCCGGGGGATCTCTACTGCCCGAGCAGGACGACGCGCCCGCCGCCTGGTGAGCCTGCACCAACCGCACGCTCCCAGACCTGCTGAGAACCCCCCTGGGGCGTCCAGATGAAGCGCAGCACTCCAGGCCTGGCCATGGTGAGCGTGCCGCCAAGCTCCGCCTGGAGCCATCCTGGGACGAATGGGACGAGGAAGAGCCCGCGGGTCACTGGAACCGTAGCGCTGACACCGGGGACGGAGAGGTGCTGAACCATGATCGAGCCCGCGTCCGCGCCAACGATGCCCCCGACCAGCATGGAGGCGGCAGCCTCGGCGTTGGACGTGACCGGCTGGTACCAGACAAGCTCCGCACTCGCCTGCGTGAGGTCGTATGGGAAGCCGTAGGCCGTCTGCCCGTAGTGCGGGTTGCGATACAGGGCCTTGAGCTTGTAGAGCCCGGTTTGAGGCTTGGGGTAAAAGATGATCGGGGATGGCGAGGGGAAGGGGCCTGGCCCGGGGTTCGTCTCCGTGAACATTACAAACTCAAACCCGATGCCAGCCGCGCAGTTGTACGGTCCGCAAGCTTGAGCCGGGGCCCACCAGGGCATGTCCTCGCTGGTGCAGTTCGCGGACGTGACCTTGAAACCGTCCCAGGAGCGCCAGACGACTAGCGTGCCGCTGACCGGCGGAAGATTGAGCCGGTGGTACAGCCAGCCCGGGCCCGGCGGCACTTGCAGGTATGTGGCCCACTCCGAGCCGTTGGGGAACGTCTCGACGTAGTGCACACGGGAGGCCGGCTCCCATGTCGGAGTCCACCACTCGCGCCAGATCCAAACCTTCTTCCCCGGCGTTGTGACGCAATCGAGGATCCGCTGGCGATCGACCCATGCCGAGACGGGCATCGCGTCCACGGTTGACATGTAAGTCGCCATGAGCGCCACGAGCTCAGCGCGCGTCGGCTTGTACCGCGGGTTTGCAGCAACCGCCTGATCGACGTAGGCGTACCAAGCTGCGTTAAAAGCGGAGAAGAAGCTCGGGCTGACGGCATGGAGCTTCAGGAAAGCGGCGGCGCCCTGCTCGTAGCGATCGAAGTACTTCCAGGTAGCGCCCGAGTCCGAGAAAAAGCCCGCGGCTGTTGCCATGGATCCGTCGTTGCGCAGGTCGTAGTCGCGGTCGTTGTCCGAGAGCCAGTAGAAGTAGCCGACATGCGGATCGCCCTGGCCGTAGATCGCCGTGTAAGCGTTCAGCGCTGCGTAGGAGCCACCCTGCGCCATGCCCTCCTCGAAGCCCGAGAGCGTCGGGTTGTAGAGGTACGGCGAGGAGAGATCCATGGTCACCGTGCGCTGCCAACGCCAAGCGTGCAATAGCTCGTGCGTGATGAGCTGCGCGTCGAGCGGGATCAGCGCGGCCGTGTGGATCTCCAACGTCAGCGGGATGAAGATGTTGGTCCCGGAGTACTGCAAGTCGCGAACGATGGTCAGCGTGTACTGGGTGTACGGCGGCCCGTAGAGGGCCTCGACCACCGGCTGCATCTTGTCGAAGAAGGCTTGAGCGTGCGCCTCTTCGGCTGGGCTGAACCCACCGTCCAGAATCACCTGGCCTTGCAGGTTGATCGTGTAGTCGCTGTAGGCGATTGTGAGCGGCCCAGCGGATTCCGGGATGCTGACAGGGCGCGGACTCTGCGCGTGCGCGTCGAGCGCCCTGGCGATCTGGGCCGCGTCTAGAGCGACCGGGGGCGCCTTGTTAGGCGGCAACCGGCCAGCAGGCGGTGTCGGGCCCTGGGCGAACGCTAGAAGCAGGAGGGGGATATGCATGCCCCCAGCCTACGGATTATGCGTTCAGCACATCCAGCGCCTGTTGCAGGGTCTCGATCGTGGCGACCTGGCCGGTCCATGCGGCGTGCCACTTCTCCTCGTCCTCGGTGAGCCTGCGGGCCTGGGCTTTGCCACGCAGAGCTGCCGCGTTCTTCACCTCGAAGAGGAAGTTCCTGTGCTTGAAGCCGACGAGCAGGTCGGGGCAGCCTTTGCCGACCTGGTGGAGGAACTGCACGGACGCACCGATCGCGCGAAGGGACTCGGCGATGGCCTTCTGGTTGTCGTCGGCGCGGGCGAAGCGCCTCATCGGAGGGGGCCCCACTTCCACGGATAGACGCGCCGGTAGCACTCTTTGCAGGCATCCGCCGGGGCGTTCTTGCCGTGCTCGGTGTATTTCATTCCGGCAAGCGCGATGCCGCACAGCGTGTGCGTGGGCTTCGGCCGGATTCCGAGCCACTTCTGGAGGATGCTCCGCTTCGGGATCTCGACGGCGTGCGACCGCGGATCGGGGGGCGGCCAGGACGGCAGTGGCTCAACCCCGGGGAAGAGGTCGGGCTTCGGCGCTACATCAGTGTGCTTCATGGCCGGCGAAGACCCGAAAGCAGAAGCCGCTTCTTCATTTCGAGCAACGCGCTGGGCGGTGGATTGTTGCGCGCAAACCAGCCGGCGCCATCGGTAACGCCGGACACCGCTGGCGGCTCCTTGCCGAGATCCTTCTCGCGGTCGGTGATCGCATCGAAGAGGAGTGCCGCGGTGCGCGGGGCGCGTGCGGTCAGCTTGTGCCCCAGCGTCACGATGTCGTCGGGGTTCAACGCTCGGAGCCCTGCCACGAGATCGTCGATCTGTGAGGCCTGGATCTCGGCGCGGGTGCGGCGGGCGCGGGGCTGCTTGTCGGGTTGGGTCATGTCTATGTAGTGACGGTCGGGGCGATTGTAGAATTCGCGGCGCAGCACAGCCACGGGCCTAGAGTGCTGGCCAGCGGCGGCTTCAGCGTCCAGAAGCATTCGGTGCAGGTCGGCAGTAGGAACGTCGCTCAGCTTCATCGTGTGTGTTGGTGCGGGGGCCGGGCTGACGACCGGCGGCAATTCCATACGCGGCACAAGGGGAGTATCGAGCGCCGACGAGATGCCGGGCGTTCATCCCGGCGCAGCACCCCGCATGTTCCATTTCTTCGATTGGCAGCGCGGGCAGCGGCGCGGCGTGCGGCGCAGCTTGCCGTTCTTGGGCCGCGGGAACCAGGCGTGCTTGCAGAGGCGGCAGCGGCAAACGTTGGGGCTCACTTCGCGGCGGCCTCGTCGAGCATGCGGCAGACCTCGGCCGGCGTGCGCACACACGCGACCTCGCTGCGCGTGCCGATGGCACAGCAGTCGAGGATGAGC
>Ga0137464_1000465_pt1 | contig 13231 bp, 12 predicted proteins | sample EasRivERMGT814_2_FD_102306 | JGI IMG/M metagenome (GOLD analysis project Ga0137464, IMG submission 102306) | Soil microbial communities from meander-bound floodplain in the East River, Colorado, USA - East River MetaG ERMGT814_2 | ecosystem: Environmental > Terrestrial > Soil > Floodplain ...
CCGTATCGCATACTCGAGTCGCGCGTCTTCCGGATCGTGCCGACCTTCATCCGTCGCCTCGATACTCTGCCGACTAGTTACGGGTTTCGATGGCTGCGGGGTGGAGTACGGCCCAGAGATACCTCGGTCGGAACAGGCCCGCCGAAGACGTTGCTGTCATAGGTCAGCGTCCAGTCTCCGACGGGAAGCGCAGGGCTACCGACTTGGTAGAGATCGCCGTTAGCGAGCGCAACGAACACGCCGCCATCCGAGACTCGGCTCCAGATTGCCACGGGCGTATCGGGGGTCGTGCCCACACGGCTCCATTGCTGGAGATGTCCAAAGTAGATTTCCCCCGTCTGATCTACAGCGACTGCGGAGTTCTGGAGCCGTGGGTAGTCCGCCATCGACACCAGAGCGTTTGAGCCTTGGCCCGAAGCGCTGGTTGCTCCGAGGTGCCAGACCAGAGCGAGCAGGAACACGCCCGACGCGACGTAGAAGAAGGCACGAGCCTTGTGCATCGCCGACCCTCCGTGGTCTCGGCCGAGCAGGCGGCCGGTGAAAGGAATCGAGCGCCCTGCCGCGCCCAAACCCCTTCGCAATACTTCGCACAATCAGACTGAATTCACGGGGTTATCGCTTCACCAAGCGCGTCCTCTTGAGCGGGTCCCATTGGGCGTTCGTTATGCGGGTGCTCACGAACAAGATCGACAATGCCCGTGCCCGTAGAACGTCGTTGCGTTGATGTACTGCGCTTCGATCGAGAGGATTTCTCCCGAGCCTGGCATCGCGAAAGGTCCGTAAGCCTCGTTGTACGGTGCAGCGAGGATCCACAGATTGCCGGACGGATCGACGCCGCACGGACTGAAACCAGCGTGGTAGGAGCCGGCGACCAACTGCCCAGAGGCCTGTGCGCCCGCGCTCTGTGCTCCCAAGTTGTAGCTGAGCGCTAGCAGGAACACTCCTGCCGCGGTTTGGAAGAACGCTTTCGCTCTCTGCATTGTGCGAACTCCCTTCGAGTGTGGCCGCCTTCAGGAACTACTTCCTGCGATCGACTCCGAAGAACACGGTGAAGTTGCCCCTCTCGGCGTTCATGGCTTCGGCATGTTCACGAATTGCTCCCGCAGCCCGGCGATAATTGCTGCCCAAGTGCACGCGGGCTCGTGGCCGCGAGCCATCGGGTTCGGCGGCGCAAGTCCCCTGCATTTCGGGCACATCTTGATCCCTGAGGGGTCGCGATCGCCCCACTCGGCGGCGTCCAGAACCTCGGCCATGAAGGACCGCGGATCGAAGTCCTCGATCACGGCGTCCACTCCTGCACGCCGCCCGCGAGCCGCGGCGCGTCCTCGACCGCTACGCTGCCCTTGTACCAGTGACCGCGGAAGTCCTCGCGACCAAGGGCGTCTGGCCCCCAGCCATCGTGTTGCGCCATCATGATCAGCGTCCACCCGACCTCGGTCCACGGGGCGTAGTCGTCGCGATTGATCCACGGAATCCCAATCTCGTCACCGACCGCGATCATGTCGGCCTCGATCCGCAGTGTCCGCCCGGTGATAGTGAAGGTCACTGCATCTGAACCAGCCGTGCTGCCGCCGACATCGCCGTAGAAGGCCCACCGGTTAACGTAGCCAGTGCCATCTACGACGACGTAGTCGGAGCGCTCCCAGCCATTGAGGTCGATCTGCGCGTGGATCACGAGCCGGTTCCCGCGCAGCTCCGCGCGGATGTTGCGCAGCTCTGGCGCGTCGGTGGGCGGACCATGGTGCCCGAGCGCGGACGCCTCGAGCTCGAGCGGATCGTTCGGTGCGGTGACGTTGCGGCAGCTGACGACGGAGAGCAGCAGCAGTGCGGTGAACAGGTGTCTGATTCTCATGGGTGCGACCTCCTCCTGGGATGCTGGGACATCCGATCAAACCATGATCGCAGCGCCCCGGATAGTGCCGGTGTTCCTGACGGTTCTTACGGCGTTTCTCGCGGACGAGGAAGGCCTGCCGCGTCGCGATCACGGCCCGCCGGACGCTCGTCCGGGTCGTGCCATAGACCTCTTCCATCTCGACCAGGAGATCCCTCGGACGGCTTCTCACGGCCGCGCTCGAGGAGCCCGAGGTGGTCGGAGGCGCGACAAATCTAGGCAGTCAAAGCGCCGACACGATCAAGCCGCAGCAGGAGCAAGAGGCGACGTCGCCATGGTGACGGCTGACGCGGGTGTCCGGAGCTCACGACAAGGCCGAGAGAACTGCACCACGAGATCCTGAAGGTCTTCAAGGGTACCCCGACCTCTGCCGGACGGCACGGGGTGGGGTTTCTTCGAGAGGCTCCGTCGTCGGCCTCGACGATCAGGCCGAGATACACCGCATCCTCACCGAGGAGATCGAGCGCGCGGTGATGGAGCTCCAGAGCGTCTTCCGAGGGGAGCGTAGCGGCCCCTAGTGGCCGCCGAACCATCCTCGCACTATCCACGCGATCACCGCTACGAACAGCAACACTTCCAACCTCACCATTCGGCTTGAGATCGCGTGGAGCGAAGCCGACGCGGAGTGGCGGCGCCGGTATCCCCTTCGCGGAGACGGCGTAGTGAGCAGCTCGCGACGTCACCCCGCAAGCCTAGATTGGGGGACGACGGCGGGGATAACCCCGTCCAGGATCTCCCGGATCTTCCCCGGCCTCCTCTTTGGGGAACGGGCCAGCGAAGGTGCCGCACGAGTAGCAGCGCCATTTTTCTCCCTGCTGCAGTGTTCTCATCGGCACGTCCTTGCCGTCATGAAAACACTTTGGACAGTACCGCACACCGTCGTCTGCCTTGGCCTTCTTCCGGTAAGTGTTAGTCCTGCTCTCCCATTCCAATTCTTCCCGGACGGCGAGGCGCTGTTTCAACGACGTCACCTGTTCGCGAAGTTCTGCATTTTCCAAACCGAACTTCGACACCTCGATCACGCCGTCTGTGAGCTGTTTCTGCAGGCTGACTTCGGTGCTGACAGACGGACAGCTAAGGTCACGTACCCGGCGCTCGAGGGTTACGTACGGGCGCGTCGGACCGCGAAAGCCGCGCCGGCAACCGTGCGCTTCGAGTTGGCGGTACTCGCGCAGGCGTTCAAGATCGCGCGCAGGCGCGGCGTGCTCTCCTCGTCGCCGCTGTTCCCCACCGTCACAGTGCGGAACGTCCGGACGGAACACTTCACCGAAGAGGAACTCGGCAAGCTGATGGCCGAACTGCCCGACTACCTCGGGCCGGTCGTCCGGTTCGCCGCAGCGACGGGCTGGCGGCTCATGGAGTGCCTGTCGCTCCAGTGGACGGCGGTCGATTTCGCCGCCGGCACGATCCGCCTCGAACCGGGCGAGACGAAGTCGGGGCGAGGACGCGTCTTCCCGTTCAAGCGGTTCCCGTCACTCGCCGCCGTACTCGAGGAGCGGCGGCAGGCACGGTGGGCCATCGAACGCGAACGCGGGGTCGCCGTGACGCACGTCTTCAATCGCAGAGGCAAGCCGCTTCGGGACATCGACGAGGCTTGGCGCTCGGCCTGTGAGCGGGCGGAACTCGTCGACCGGCGGTTTCACGACCTCCGGCGCTATGCGGCCATGCGGCTCGTACGTGCGGGCGTAGCGCGTTCGGAGGCAATGGGGCTTCTCGGGCACGAGACGGAGTCGATGTTCACACGCTACGCTCTCAACGACGTTCCCGCGCTGGAACGGGCTGTCGATAAGTTGGCGGCACTCGATGCGAAGCGCTGAAAGAGTGTCCGGTCCGAAGGCACACTCGGACAAATACTCGGACAAATGAAGGACCCGCGCCCGTAACTCCTTCCGAACGCGGGTCGAGAGTGGTGCCCGGGGCGAGATTTGAACTCGCACGGGTTTCCCCATACGCCCCTCAAACGTACGTGTCTACCAATTCCACCACCCGGGCATGAACTCGATCAGCGGCCGCCGGCGGGAGCGGGCGCGGGGGTCTGCGGGCTGGCCGGTGCGCTACCCGGAGCCGTTCCGGGCATCGCGGAACCCGGGGCCGAGGTCCCGGCGGGAGGAGTCGCGCCCGCGGGAGCCTGAGTCGCGCGCTTGGCCTCGCCCTGGATCAGGCTCCGCGAGGAGGAGCTGGTTCCCGACGACATCAGGGCCAGCGTCAGCGACGAGATGAAGAACGCGGCGCCCAGCGCCATGGTCGCCTTCGAGAAGAAGTCGGTGGCGCCGCGGCCGCCGAACACGGTCTGCGCCGAGCCGCCGAACGCGCCGCCCGCCAGACCGCCGCCCTTGCCCGACTGGATCAGCACGACGCCGATCAGGCAGAGACAGATCACGAGATGAAGGAACAGCAGGAATCCGTACATGGAGAAGAACCTTTCGAAACGGGGCTGCGGAGTCCGTGAAGGCGAAGGACGTTACAGCCCCCGCCGGCCCTCAGTCAACCGCCGCGGTACCAAGATTTCAGGCCGCGGTCACGATGCTCCAGAACGCGGCCGCATCCAGCGAGGCGCCACCCACCAGCGCGCCGTCGATCTCCTCGTCCGCGAACAGGGACGCCGCGTTCGCCGCGTTGACGCTCCCCCCGTAGAGGATGGTGGCCTTGGCACCCAGACCTTCGCCCACCGCGCGCTCGAGCGTGGAGCGGATCACGCGGTGCGCCGCCGCGGCCTCCGCGGTGGTGGCGACCTTCCCGGTGCCGATCGCCCACACCGGCTCATAGGCGATCACCGTCCGCGCGGCCTCGTCGGCGCCCAGGTCCTGATAGGCGCTCTCGATCTGCCGCGCCAGCACCGCGTCGGTGATCGCGCGCTCCCGCTCGGCGCCGGTCTCGCCGACGCACACGATCGGGATCAGTCCGTCGCGCCGGGCGGCGCGCAGCTTGCGCGCGATCAGCGCGTCGTCCTCCCCCATGCCGTGGCGCCGCTCGGAGTGCCCGACCAGCACGAACCGGCAGCCGACCGCGGCGAGCATCGGCCCCGAGACTTCGCCGGTGAAGGCACCCTGCGGCTCGGGATGGAGATTCTGCGCTCCCAGATGGAGCTGCGAGCCGCGCAGCACTTCGGACACTGCGGCGAGTGCCGGGAACGGAGGACACAGCGCGACCTCGGCTTTTGAGAAGGTGCGCGCGCGATCGAGCACGGCGGCCGCGAGCGCCGCCGCTTCGGCCGGCGTCCTGTGCATCTTCCAGTTGCCGGCGACGAGGCGCGGGCGGCGCGGCCAGGGTGCAATCATGCGTCGTCGAGCGCCGCGACGCCGGGGAGCGTCTTGCCCTCGATCAGCTCGAGCGAAGCGCCGCCGCCGGTCGAGAGGTGCGTGAACTTCTCCCCGAGCCCCGACTCCTGGACTGCCGCCACCGAGTCACCGCCGCCGACCACCACCGAGGCGCCGCCCGCGGCCGCGTCGGCGAGCAGGCGTGCGACCTCGCGGGTGCCGGTCGCAAAGGCCGGGACTTCGAACACGCCCATCGGTCCGTTCCAGAACACGGTCTTCGCTCCCTGCAGCCGGCTGCGGAATAGTTCGATCGTGCGCGGCCCGATGTCGAGGCCCATGTCCTCGGGCGCGAGCGCGGTCACGTCCACCGTGCGGGACGGCGCCGAGCCGTCCGGGGCGGTGGACACCACAGTGTCGACCGGGAGCACCACCTCCACGTTCCGCGCCGCGGCCGCCGCCAGCACCGATCGCGCCTGCTCGATCCGGTCCTCTTCCACGAGCGAGCGCCCGGTGGCCACGCCCTGCGCTCGCAGGAAGGTGAACATCATCGCGCCGCCGACCAGCAGGCGGTCGACCTTGGACACCAGCGAGGTGAGCACGTCGATCTTCCCGGAGATCTTGGCGCCGCCCACCACGGCGACGAACGGCGCGGACGGGTGCTCCAGCAGCCGGCCGAGGTGTTCCAGCTCCTGCTCCATGAGGAACCCCGCGACGGCGGGATGGAGAATGCGCGGCACGCCCTCGATGGACGCGTGGGCGCGGTGAGCGGTGCCGAAGGCGTCGTTCACGTACATCTCGCCGAGCGCGGCGAGGCGCTTCGCGAAGCCTAAGTCGTTGGCTTCCTCCTCGGGGTGGAAGCGCAGGTTCTCGAGCAGCAGCACGCCGCCGTCTTGGAGGCGCGCGGCTTCGCGCTCGGCTTCGGGGCCCACGCAGTCGGAAGCGAACGCCACCGGCTGTCGGAGCAGGCGCTCGAGCCTCGCCGCGACGGGCTTGAGGCTGTACTTGGGATCGGGTCCGCCCTTGGGTCGCCCGAGGTGCGACATCAGGATCACCCGGGCGCCGTGCTGCAGCAGGTGGCGGAGCGTCGGCAGCGACGCCACGATGCGCGTGTCGTCGGAGACCTCGCCCTTGGCGAGCGGGACGTTGAAGTCCACCCGCACCAGCACGCGGCGCGACTTCGGATCGATCGCGCGCAAGCCCTTCTTTCGCGCGTTCACGTTTCGATCAGGCCATCTTGAGCAGGGCGTCCACCACGCGGTTCGAGAATCCCCACTCGTTGTCGTACCACGACAGCACCTTGACCAGGCGCTTGTCCATCACCGAGGTCGACAGCGAGTCGAAGACGCTGCTCGCGGGGTTTCCGATGATGTCCACCGAGACGATCGGATCCGTGCAGTATTCGAGAACGCCGCGCATGGAACCCTGGGCGGCGGCCTGGAACGACGCGTTGACCGACGCCACGTCGGTGTCCTTCCCCACCCGGCACACGAGATCCACCAGCGATCCGCATGCCACCGGGGCGCGCACGGCGATGCCGTCGAGCTTGCCCTTCAGCTCCGGCAGCACCAGACCAATCGCCTTGGCCGCACCGGTCGAGGTGGGAATCAGGCTCACCGCGGCCGCGCGGGCGCGACGCAGATCCTTGTGCGGGAGGTCGAGGATGTTCTGGTCGTTGGTGTAGGCGTGGATCGTGGTCATCAGGCCGTGCTCGATCCCGACCGTGTCGTTCAACACCTTGGCCATCGGGGCGAGACAGTTGGTGGTGCAGGACCCGATGCTCACCACGGTGTGCTTCGCGCGGTCGAACAGGGAATCGTTGACGCCGAAGACGAACGTGAGGTCGGCGTCCTTGGCCGGCGCCGAGATCAGCACGGAGCGGGCGCCGGCCTGCTGGTGGAGCGCGCCGCCGTCACGGTCGGTGAAGCGGCCGGTGGCCTCGAGCACCACCTCGACCCCGAGCGACTTCCAGGGGAGCTTGGCCGGATCCTTTTCGCTCAGCACCTTGAGCTTCGCGGACCCGACCTCGATCGCGTCGCCGGCGACCCCCTTCACCTCCGGCCACGCGCGATGCACCGAGTCGTAACGCAGCAGGTGAGCGAGGGTCTTCGCGTCGGTGAGGTCGTTGACCGCGACGAACTCGAGCGGCGCCTTGCGCTGGGCTGCAGCGCGGACCACGAGGCGCCCGATCCGACCGAAGCCGTTGATTCCCACCCTAAGCGCCATGACGGAGTCCTCCGCGCTTGCCGAAATGGTCGGTGATCGAGCAACCCCCTGATAAATATGAGGGTTGGGCCGACCGCGGACTATGCCGCAAGGCGCGGGGAACGGTCAAGCCAACGACCCGAATCATCGAATCACCACGAAGCGTCCGCGCTGCGTGCCCTCGCTGGACTCCACGGTGAACATGTAGATGCCGCTCACGATATCCTGCCCGTTGCGGGAGATCAGATTCCACCGCGCCTGTCCGTCGTTGGCGGTGTCCTGCTGCCGGTTGAAGCTGGTCTGCACGCTCCCGTCCGACTGAGTACTCGAAGGTCGCAGCGACTCGTTCACGGGATCGGTGGATTTCAGGATCTCTACGAGATCGCCCGAGACCGTGTAGATCCGGATCGTCCACTGGCCGGTCGGCAGCCCCAGGAAGTCGACGTGAGTCCCGGTGGGATCGCTGGCGTTGGGGGTCAGGTCCCACGACGACGGCCGTTCGGCAATGCGCGCGTAGCCGCGGTACGGATTCGGGACCACCCAGACGCCCTTGCCGGTCTTGGTCGCAGACTGCGGGACCACGCCCTCCGCCTCGACAGCCGAGCGCCGGCCGTTGAGCTCGATGGTATGACCCAGCTCATCCGTGGAATCGAAGGCGGTGACGGAATAGAAGTAGGTGAACCCGTTCTTCACCTCGTGGTCGACCCACCGGTAGCGGCCGATCGGATACCGGGTGCGAACCTGCTGATTGCCGGGGTCGGTGCAGTCTGCCGCGCCGATGTTGCAGCCACGGACCTCGACACAGGCTCCGGTCTCATTCGTCACGCAATCGAGCGATCGGTCGGGCTTGAGGATCTCGCCGGTCTGACGGTTCCACAGGTCGCCCTTGTCGAGACAGATCTTCACGGTCGCGCTGTCGGTGGTGCCGGTCACCGGGTTCGTGTACGAGGGGATGAAGACTGTGGGGCAGGTGGTGTCGCCGGCTGCGACGTCGAAGTACCTGTTGGAAGTCTTGTGGTCGAACAGGCGGAACTCCCCGACCAGCGTCCAGTCGTCTTCGGACGGCCCGCCCGCACCGACCGGACGCAGCCAGTCGGAGACCTTCCAGACCTTGTAGCCGCGGAAGTCGAACCAGGTGGTCTTGGGATCAGGCGTGACCTCGGAGAGGTTGTCCCAGGCGAGGACGATCGCATTGTCCTGGCCGGGGGCGGCGACGCGGTCCTTGTTGTCCGAGTAGTTGTAGGCCGCGGCGGTATTGATGAGCGGGTTGGGTGGCGGGGCCGCAGCGTTCCAGGTCTTGTGGAACATGCCACCGGCGCTCGGGTCGGACTCACCGCGGTCGAAGTCCCACACGCCCGTGCAGTAGTCGCAATCGAAGTCGAACCAGCTGTACTGGTTGTCGAACACCGGCCGCGTGGCGCCGAACTCGGCGTCCCGGCAATCGGCCAGGTAGACGACCGGCGAGAGCCGGGGAATGATCCGCGGCGTTTCGCGGCCGTGGAAGTCCGGGGTGATGAAGCCCTGCCGGAACTCGTGCACGCCCTCGTAGGCGATCTGCGCGGTGAGTGCGTTGGCGAGCACCGGGTAGAGCGCGAGCAGGTCGCCGCCACTCATCGACCCGTTCTGGTAGCGCGCATAGTCGTCGGGATACTGCTGGGCGGCGGTGTAGCTCCCTTCCTTCACCGCGAAGGCGATCGTGACCGAGATGCTCTTCCCATCCTCCAGGTTCCGCCACGGACCCACCGACGCCCACTGGATGTAGTCACCCTTCTGATCGCCGGGCGCCATTTCGATGAACCCGGTCTCCTGATTGATGTTGTCGTGGCCGGACATGAATTCGTAGCGCTGTTGGTCGACGACCGGGTTGCCGCCCTGCGGGAACGGCGTCCCCTGGATGAACGAGCGGAATGCCCGGAAGCCGACCCGGCGCGGGCCGGTTTCACCGAGCGGGTCCACCGTGTGGTTGATGAGCAGCACGCTCGGCAGGCCCGGGGTCCGGTTCTCGTCGCCGTTGTCGTCCGCCACCGAGAACCCGTTGATCCTCAGGACTTGTCGGGGGCAGAGCGCCGAATCCGGGGCCACCGTCTGGTTCAGCGTCGGCGAATGGGGACTTTGACGGCGGGCCGCGTCGGGATTATTGCCGGGCTGCGATCCCACCTCGAGCACGAACTCGCCGGAAGGAAAGTAGGGAACGTCGAAGTCGTCCGAGAAGTAGTTCGTGAGCTCGGCGGGGCCGGCGTCCATGTCCACGAACCACCCCACGTAGACGCTGTCCAGCGGGTGGCCCGAGCGGTTGAAGACCTCGTATTCAACGACGTTGAAGTCCTGGAAGCCCGAGATCGAGTAGGCCCACGCCTTCTGCCGGACTTCGAGCCCGAGCGGGACGTGCTTCTCGTTGAAGACCGCGTTGATGGCCTGCGGGGTGTCGTCGCGCATGACGCACGAGTACATCTTCTGCCCGATGGCGGCGTGATCCTCGTCGATCAGGCCGTCGCCGTCGTTGTCCCGGCCGTCGAGGAAGTCCTCGTCGATCCGGGGGCAGCTCAGCACTCCGCACGAGCCCGGCGGATCGAAGTCACCATCGTCGTTGCCGAACCGGGTTCCGTTCACGATTCCGTCGTAGGCCCGGTACATCCTGTCCTCGGGATCGAGCGTCGGCGGGCGCCACTCGGTGTAGAAGCTCACCCGGCGGACCGCGGCGGGATTGGTCGAGGTGGGGTTCACTCCCCCGACCGCCAGGCGGACCGAGCTGAGGTATTCGATCGCGGAGGCGCCTCTCCATTGCCCGGCAGGGTCGCTCGAAAGGTTCGGGAAGGCGTTGCCGAAGTGCCCGGCATTGGTGACCTTCATGTGGATGTTGCCGACGTCCAGCACCGCTCCCGGACCGAAGACGTCGGGAATGGCGAGCCTTCCCACCCGCCCGCTTCCACCACCGAGGTGGAAGTACTCCGGCATCATTCGCTGCAGCTCGGCCAGCGTGAGACCGTCCGCGTCGATCTTTCCGGGTTGAGCGTGGGACGAGACGACGAACAGAGTTGCCGCTCCGAGCACGGCCCACAGCGTCCTGAAGAACATGCAGCCCTCGCTGCCCGGTCGATGGAATCAAAGGCAACTGCGCAGCATGAACCCGCTATGCGTTCAGAGTCGTCAGAGGAACCGCGGACACGAGGCCCGGTCTTCGCTCGCGCAGAGGTGGCGCGGAGATGCCGGCTACGCCCAGCCGGCGCCGGCATGGTCGCCGACCTGCAGTCGGCGTTCAAGCCCGAAATCACGCCAGCCCGGAGTTCCGGCTCGCCTCCGCTCCCGACTACTCGGTCGAGTAGCGGAGCGTGTAGTCGCCGAGTCCCTGCTCGTCCACGAACAGGAACACGAGACGGCGGCGGCGGTTCTGCATCGCATCGGGAGCGGCGTCGGGCGGCGGCGGAATCATGCCCTCGTACACCCACACTTCGTAGGCGCGCATGTCCCCGCCCGGGCCCTTCTGCTCGACGTCCCCGACCGGGCGGTCCTCGGTGAGCTCGAGCGAGCGGACCACCTGGAGCAGCGTGTTATCGCCGGCCGGGATCACCTGGCGGTAAACCTCGGTCGGTTCACCGTAACGGATGTACACCCGGCCCATGTCGCTGAACATCCCGCGATGGAGACCGTAGCGCCCGTAGGTGCGCTCGGCCTGTGCGATGCGCGCCAGAAACTCGTCGCGCCGCTCATTCCGGTCGGTGCCCGGTGTGGGGTCGCGCGGGAGCCAGAAGTCCTCGAGGAAGCGCTCCTGCTCGCCCGGCTGCATCAGGGCGAAGGCGTCCTCGGGGTCGGAGGTGAGGAGCAGGTGGACCACGTCGAGGATGTCGCGCGGGTTCGTGAACCAGGTCTCGGCCTTCCACCCGACGCTGAACCGGGCCTTCCGCGTCACCTCGGTCTCGCCATCGCAGGCGGCGGCGATCTCGAGCACGTAGCTGCCGGCCGGGTAGCGGGAAATGTCGAAAGTCGCGAGTGCGGCAAGTGACACGCCCTCACTCGTGCTGTCGCGTTTCGCGAGCAAGGTGCCCTTGGTGTCGAGGACCCGGGCCGACCAGCGCCACGCGCGCGAGGTGTCGGAAACCGTGCGCGCTTCGAAATAGGCCTTGAGCTCGCGGGCAAAGGCGCCGTAGAGGCGCTCCGGGTTCGGCAGGAGTCCCGGGCCCGAGCGGCTGAAGACCGTGCCCGAGGCGCCCTCCACCTCCATCCAGACGAACTCCGGATCCGAGAGCCGGATCCCCTGTCGCGGGAAGCCGACGCCGAACTGGCCCTCGACCTTCACGCTCTCGAGCACCTTGCCGTGGTAGATGAGCCCGACCTTGTGGGAGAGCGAGTCCGCGATCTTGACGCTCACCTTCTGGTTGCCGGGCCGGGTCGGGAAGCGGAGCACCACCACTTTGCCGAAGCCGTTGGCGGTGTCGGCGGGGCTGACTTCGAGAACACGCTGGGCGCGATGGGTCTTGGGTGGCGCGCTGTTCCGGACCTCGGCGCTGATCAGGAGCCGGCGGATCCCGGTGGTGTCGCGCGCGAGCTGATCGAGCGTGGAGGGCGGAATGCGCACGAACAGGTCGAGCGTGAACCCGCCGCTGTCCGGGAACGCGGCCGCATCCAGCGTGAACCCCGTGCGCCCGCCTTCGCGCCACGGCAGGGGTCCCCGCTCGTCCGGGTGCTCCGCGAAGGCGGGCGCGGCGGCGAGCAGCAGTCCGCAGACAGCGAGGCGCGCTCCCCACACTCGGGGGAACGCGCCTCGCGACTCAGCGCCTGGGGGACGGACGCGCCGGCGGATCAGAACACGAAGCGCAGCGAGAACCGGTGCGATCCTCCGAGCTCCATCATGTCGGTGTATGCGTAGTCGAGGTCCGCCCGTCCGGCCACCGACACCGGGAAGTGGAAGCCCGCGCCGGCCGCCAGCCCTTCGGAGTCGTAGTTGATGTTGTAGCCGCCGCGCAGGAACAGGTACTTCCGGAACTCGTACTCGCCGCCGACGTTCATACGCTCCGAATTGTCCGGCGGATGCGAGAACTCGAACGAGCCGATCATCTTGTGGTCCGCCGACTGCAGGAGCGTGGCCGAGGTTCCAACCCGGAAGATCGCCGGAATGCGCGCTTCGCGCTCGATGAACTTCACGTTCGAGCCGATGTTCGAGATCGCCATGCCGATCTTCATGCCGAGCGTGCCCACGTCGTAGAGGGTGCCGACGTCGAAGGCGATGGTCTGCTGCGTGAATTCCGCGAGACCCATGTGGACGAAGTTGGCGGTGACCCCGGCGCTGAACTTGTCCGTGAACGAGCGGGCATAGGTCAGACCGGCCGTCATCATGCCGGCGTCGAACTCGTTGCCGGTGCCGACGTCGGGATCCGGCTGATAGGCCGTCGTCTCGATCATCGGGTCCATGGTGAGCGCGCGCACCTGGAGCCCGAAGGCGCCGGGGATGCGCTTGACGTGAAAGACGTAGCCGACCTGGTCGAACGACAGCTCCGCCGGCCAGCTCGCGTGGTTCAGCGACAACTCCGACTTGTCGGACTCGATGCGCGCGATGCCGGCCGCATTCCAGAACAGGGCGGTCGCATCGTCAGCCACACCAACGAAGGCACCACCCATACCCATGGCCCGGGCTCCGACGCCGATCTTCAGAAACTGGCCGTCGAACGTCCCGACCTTTTCGAAGATCTCTCCAGCTCGGGCACCACCCGGCGCGAGAGCAGCCAGCAGTACGATGGCGATGACCGCACGTTTCACGATGCTTCCTCCCAGGGAGTTTCCCTTAATCATCGAATCACCACGAAGCGTCCGCGCTGCGTGCCCTCGCTGGACTCCACGGTGAACATGTAGATGCCGCTCACGATATCCTGCCCGTTGCGGGAGATCA
>Ga0137464_1000477_pt1 | contig 13018 bp, 9 predicted proteins | sample EasRivERMGT814_2_FD_102306 | JGI IMG/M metagenome (GOLD analysis project Ga0137464, IMG submission 102306) | Soil microbial communities from meander-bound floodplain in the East River, Colorado, USA - East River MetaG ERMGT814_2 | ecosystem: Environmental > Terrestrial > Soil > Floodplain ...
GGTCCGGCGTTACGCGGCAGAGTCACCCGTCCTGCCGCGGTCGCGTCACGATTTACGCCGTCGTTTGATGTGTTCATCATGTCGAACAGAATGACGGTCGCGCTCCTCGGGATTTCTCCGGCGGTATTCCAGATGTTCGACACAGTTCCAGAAGGCGTGGCTATCGGGCCTGCTTGCTTCGTAGTTCTCGTATCGGAGAGTACAAAAAGGTCGATGCGTTGCGGCTTTCCGTTGTCGAGGAGCGTGAAATCTTCCTTGCGCAGATCTGCGACAGGGCCGTCCTTCCCCTGAACGACGACGCTGACTTCGACGAGTCGCGTGTTCACTCGCAGTGTGCCCTGCTCTATCGTTTGAGCGCAGCTGAAACCGGCGGTGGCCAACAGAACGGCAGAGAGGGCTAAATGACGCATTTGCATTTGACGGCTAGTTAACACTGAAAAGTGACACTCGGCAAGATCAGCCGATCTTTTCAGAACGCATACCCCAGCGTGATTCCGGGCCACAAGGCCTGGTCACCATCCATGGCGATTCGACTGATCGTTGGCCGGACGACGATTCCGCGTCCCGATCGGTACTGATACCCCAACGTCAACGTGCTGAAGGCGCCAAAACGGGTTCGCGTGTTGCCGAGTAAGATCTCGGTTGCCCTGGACGTCGCCATGGTGACACCAGCCGCCAAATAGGGACTGTGGTTTCGACCAATCGGTGTCCATGAGAGATAGGCCGGAATCACGAACGTCGTGGACTTGCTCGAGGGCGCAAACGACCCGCTCGAAGATGTCGTCCAAACCGCAAGTCCTCCGCCAACTCCGATCCGGTGCGTCAGCAGTCTTTCGTAGTTGAGGCTATAAATCAAACCTCGTCCAAGCAGCTCAATTCCAGCAATGTTCGGCGGAGGACCGCTCGTCGACTGCGCCAAGAGTTGTGACGAGCATAGCGTCACGAGCAAGACTATCGTTGAAAGGCATCGAGCCCCATATTTCATCGCGAATTCCTTCCTTCATACGGCAATGAAGAGGAAAGTTCGCCTTGTCACGCCGCGGCCCGACTTTGACGCGGGGTGGCCGGCCGGTGGCCGGGCTACTCTTCTCGCAGCACGACCATCGGATCGACGCGGCTTGCGCGTCGTGCGGGAATGTAGCAAGCCGTTCCGGCTGTCGCGACGATGAGAAGCGTCATCGCCGCGAAGGCGACGGGATCGAAAAACTTCACTTCACCGATGTTTCGACTGAGCCATAGAACGATGATCGTCACTGCAGCCATGCCTAAGCCGATTCCGATGGTGATGGACTTGATCCCTTGCAGCAGGATGTTCCGCACCGCTGCCGAAGGACGGGCGCCGAGCGCAATGCGAATCCCCACTTCCCGCCGGCATTGAGCGACAAGAGTGGCCATCGTGCCGTAAGTTCCGAGGATTCCCAAAAGGAGAGCGAACAAGCCGGGTATCCCGATGATGTAGCCAACGAGCCGAATCGTAAGCGTTCGCCTTTCCAATTCGTTGTCTAACGACAATACGTCGTAGACGAGCAGCGACGGATCCAGTTCCGCAACCTTCTCCTGAATGGCGAGGCCTGCCGCATTGCCTGTTCCTGAAAACCTCATCACGACAGTGACAACGTCGGAGGACGTCTTTTGTTCCTGCTTCACCGGGCGATACAGAACTGGTTTTGCATATCGGGCTCCGACTCTGTAATCGATGTCGCGAACGACTCCGACGATTTCAACAGCTGTGCCGTCGGCAGTCCGTACCGTTTTTCCAATCGGGCTCTCTGCCGCGGGGAACATCAGAGCTGCTTTCTGACTCATGATTCCGACCGGTGCGGAGTTCATATCGTCACGTTCATTAAAAGCTCGTCCCGCAAGGAGCGGAACTTTCAAGGTTTCGAAGAACCCTTCATCGATCGGCATCTTTGTGATCGAGATGTTTGCGTTCGCGGCGGTTTGAATCCTGTCGTTGGAACCATCGAGACCTATCGCGTTATTCACTATGGACACGGACTCGACACCAGGAGCTGTTGCCAGCCGCGGCAACAGCCGGCGGTAAAACGCGAGCTGAGAGTCGCGGTCATATGACGTTCCGGCAAAGTTGATGTCCGCTTTCCACAAATGATCGGTGTTGAAACCGGGGCCCACGAAAGCTTCTCCTTGAAAAGCCCGCGCAGAGACGGCTGCGGTAATCAGCAGCGCCGTACAAACGGCAATTTGTCCGACGATGAGGTTCGACCGGACGCGGCCCTGCCGCCGATAGGCAGCCTTCGCTCCCGGCGTGAGCGAGGCCACGACATCGCGGTTCACGCATTCGAGCGCGGGTCGCAGACCAAAGAACAGGGTCGTCGCCAGAGACGTCAGAATGGTGAAAGCGAGCACGCGCCAGTCGAAGACTGCTCTTGTAGAGTCGGGCAACTGAACCGCAAGCCGCTCGATCAGTCGCGATGCGAGCAGGATGAATATCATCGCGCCGGTTCCGCCCAGGATCGAAATCAGGACATTTTCCGAAACCAGCTGCCGGATCAGTCGCGCGCGGCTGCCGCCCAGCGCGACGCGGATGCCCATTTCACGTTGCCGCGCTGCAATCCGCGCGAAAAGCATGATCGCAATGTCGTCGCATGCAATCAGGAGAATAGAGAAGACGACCACGAGAAACAGGGCTGCCTGCGTGGCCTGTGAAGAAAGGACACGTGACGGCGGCAAGTCGGACCGTTCGACACCGGCCCAGGACAGCGCCTTCTTCTCCAAAGAAAGCTGCGCCGCAATCCGTGAGAAATCGGCTTGAGCCTCGCTCCGTGACACACCGGGCGCGAGCCGCGCCGCCATGTCCAAAGGGCCGCGGGGTGGGGCGTCTTCGCGCAAAGGGATGTACATCTGCGGACTCGGCCGCATCGGGAATAAGGAAAACGCATCCTGCAGCGCTTGTGGCGCCACGCCCGCGATTCTGTACGGTGTGTTGTTCAGGTAGAGGTTCTTTTCGAGAATGCCCGAGTCTCGTCCGAAGTACCGCTTCCATGCCTCGTCGTTCAAAACGACCACATTCGGCGCTCCGGCCTTTTCATCCTCTGCCTCGATTCCTCGTCCCAGCAGCATGCCCGCGCCGAGGGCTTTGAAGACGCCGTTACTGACGATCCGCGGTTGGACGATTTCGATTGGAAGTGTTCCAGGCCCATTCAATCGCAGCGGCGATCGCATCCCGCTCGGGGCGGAGATACCGATGTGCGCGAGTGAACGACTGCGGTCGCGGTATTCCACATATGTCGAATAGCCGATGGGCCTGCGAGTTCCCTCATTCGCGTAAATCCTTACGAAGCCTGCGGCGTTCGGAATATTCAGCCGCTTGAAGAACATCGAATTGAAGTACGCGAACACCGTTACCGTCGCGCCGATTCCGACTGAAAGAATCAGTGTCGTGAAAACCACGAATCCGGGTGTTCTCAGAAGCGATCGCGCGCCGATACGGATGTCGCGAAGAAACTGATCGAGCCAGGACCAGATCCACACTTCCCGGGAGTTCTCGATCGCCGAAAGAGTGTTGCCCAGCGCCCGGCGTGACTGTGCCGCCGCATCGTTGGGTTGCATTCCTGCGCGCTCGAGATCGTCCTGCTTCATGGCGCGATGAAACTCGAGTTCCTCGGTCAGTGCCTTTTCGTGCCGGCGATGACGGATCCAGTAACCGATGCGTCGTATCCATCTGACCATTAGGGCATGCTCCAGTCGTCTGACGATGGGAGCGAATCGTACTCGCCTCATGATCGGCTTGTCAATCGCGGGTTTTGAACACGAAACGATTCGGCGCGCAAATGAATGAAAAGTATTTGTTTGCGCGTCCTGTTACGGAGTAACCTCGCCCCACTTTCCTAAAACAAATTAGTGGGGGGTCTCATGAAAAGCTTTCGAATCGTCTGGATTGTCGCAATTGCCGTCGCCTGCTCGATCACATCAATAGATGGATTCAGCCAGTCCAGCAACGCAACGCTGAGCGGCACCGTTTCGGACGCTGCCCGCGCGCTGATTCCCGGCGTGTCGGTAACAGCGACCAATACGGAAACCGGTGTCGTGGCCACCGCGGTCAGCAATGAGAGCGGCACGTATAACATTTCAGGCCTCTTGCCTGGTGTTTACACAGTCAGCTCAGAACTGCCCGGCTTTCAGACCCAGACATTCACGGACGTCCGCCTTGGAAACGCGGCGCAAGCACGTTTGAATTTCACGTTGCAGGTCGCGGCTTTGAATACAACGGTTGAGGTCACTGTTTCCGCCGACCGGCTTCTCCTCGAATCCACATCGTCGGTGGGCGCAGTGCTTCCTGAAAAGGCCGTTCGAGAACTTCCGATCGTGGGTGTGATGGGCAATGACGCCATCAGTCTCGTACGCACGCTGCCGGGCGTGAATCTGGCCAGTGACCTTGTCCTTGCGGCGAACGACTCGAAGCTGGCCGGCGTGAGTGCGGCCAATGTCGTCGTTCAGCGGGACGGCGTCGACGCGAGTGGCGCCGGACGGTGGGCAGCGGGACTGCAAGGAGCGACGATCGTCAATCCCGACCTGGTGGGCGAAATCCGCATGGTCATTTCGCCAGTGGACGCCGAAATCGGCGGCGGCAATGCTCAGATTCAAATTCAAACACGCTCGGGCACGAACAGGTACCGTGGCGCGGCCGTGTGGAACTTCCGCAATAGCGCCCTCGACGGGAATACGTGGGCTAACAACAGAATTCAACCGACGCCGCCAACCCGGTCATGGACCAATATCAATCAATACACCGGCAACGTCGGCGGCCCGATCATTAGAAACAGAACGTTTTTCTTCGCGCTGTGGGACGGCCTGCTTCCGGCGTCGCGCACCGAAGTGAATTCCACCGTGCTGACTCCCTGCGCCCAGCGCGGCATCTTTCGCTATTTTGATAACTGGAGCAACGGCAACGCACAGCAGGTCGAGAGCGGAGGCGCCACGCCCCGCATCCCTGTGGTGGACTACCTCGGCAATCCTAAGACACCCTCCCTCAATCCGAACGGCACTCCCTTCACGGGACAATTGCGATTTGCCAGCGTGTTCGGCCCTCTTGCCAGGAATCCGGTTCAGCCGGACTGTTCCGATGCCGTCGTTCAAGGTTCGCCCTGGGATCCGAATCGCAGGGGTATGGATGCGAGCGGTTATGTCGCCAAAGTACTGGGCGTGATGCCGGCCGTGAACAACTATGAAATCGGCGAAGGCTTGAATACCGCCGGCCACCGCTGGACTCGAAGCTCAAGGGGCGGGCAAAACCGGTTTGGCTTCGGCTCGGCCGACGTTCGCAAACAGCTCAACACGAAGATCGATCACAATTTCAATGCGCGGAACAAAGTGTCCGGAACATGGACTCTCGAACGCATTCGTGCCGACTACGGCCAAACCCAGTGGGACACGGTCCGGTTCGACGGTGCAGCGCGCCGCAAGCCACAGGTTCTAAGCATTAACTACACATCCACGCTCTCACCCTCAATCGTCAACGAAGTCCGCTGGGGAATGCGAAGAACCGGCACCAACACCATTCACGGCCTGGCCTACAATCCTGAGGCCCGAAAGTTCATACCCGAAGTCCAGGGAATCCCCGTGGTGATGCAGCTCGGCCTGCAACCCCTGGCGGCCGCCGGCCAAAACGTCGTGTGCTGGTGCAGCGGCGCGCCGCTGTTCCAGGGCGAAGCCAATACTCTGTTCAACGGCAACATTGGCGAAAAGACGGTGCTATACACGTATGCCGATACATTGAGCTGGGCCAAAGGCGTGCACACGTTCAAGGGCGGTTTCGAAATGCGGTCCGCCAGTTCGGAGCTGAAAGACGACGTCGACGCCAATTCCTGGAGCACCTATGCTCGAGCGTTCGGCGGCGAAACGCAATACACGCCCATCCAGGGAATCAACGGCACGAATATGCCCGGAATTCAGGGCACAGCAACTACGGGAAATGTCCTGGCGGCGCGCGCTCTGTTGACTCTGCTCTCGGGCTCCCTGGCGGAGATCCACCAGATGTACTGGCTGGGATCGTCTCAACGGCTGGACAAATTCGACAACTATCTCGACTCGGTCCAGAGAACCCGGCAACTCAATCAACGGGAATACTCCATGTTTTTCAAAGACGATTGGAAAATCGGGCGCAATTTCACGGTGAATGCCGGCTTGCGTTGGGACTACCACGGCGTTCCGTGGGTGTCCAACGGCTTGACGGTTTCACCGCTTGGCGGAGGCGACGCATTATTCGGATACTCCGGCCGTGGATTCGACAATTGGATGCAGCCGGGAAAACGCGGCGACAGCACTCAGTTGATCTTCGTAGGTCCGGAGTCTCCGAACGCCGGACAAAGCGTTTGGCCGAAGGACTACAACAATTTTGGTCCTGCTCTCGGCTTCGCGTGGAACGTGCCGTTTTTCGGCTCCGGTAAAACCGTCGTGCGGGGCGGTTACCAGGTCAATTATCTCGTCGGGGGCGGCCGCTTCAACACGTTGAATGGGCCGCTTGCGAATCCTCCCGGAAGTTCTTACAACGCCGTGTTCAATGGTTCGACGGGTATCGAGTACCTCGACCTGACGAAGGTCAGCAGCCTCGTTCCTGTACCCATCACTCAGAAGCCGATGGTCCCGATCGGTGAACGCGACCGGACGGTCAGCCTGACGGCCATCGATTCCAACTACACGACTCCTTACGTTCAGAACCTGACAATGGCCATCACCCGGAACATCGGCCGCAACCTCACGCTGGACACGCGCTACATCGGAACACTGAGCCGCAAGCTCTACGATAGCGTGAATATCAATTCGCCCAACTTCCTCTATAACGGATTGAAGGAAGCGTTTGACGCCGCACGCTACGGCGGCGAATCCGCCCTGCTGGACCAGATGTTCAGAGGAATTAATGTCGCAGGAACAGGATGCGCGACGGCCGCCGGCGTCGCAGCTACTTGCGGCCAGGTCGGCACTTCTGTGAACGGCGTATTGCAGACAGGCGCGATGCATTTGCGCGCAGCGGCGACCGGCAACCTGCGAAACAATCTGGCGAATGGGAACTACATGGCCATCGCCAACACGCTGTACACGCTCAACTACAGCAAGACGTCAGCAGGCAATGCCGCGCTGCCCGATATTCCGGCCGGCGAACAGGGCGCGGTGCTTCGCTACAACTCATTCGCCGAAAACTTCATCAAAGCCAATCCGCAGTTCAACAATGCAACCCTGCTGAACAACCTGGGGAATACGAATTACCATTCGCTTCAACTGCAGACCACGATTCGTCAACTGCCGGGCATCAGCGACATGCAGGCGTCTTATACGTGGAGCAAGCTGCTTGGGCGCAGCGGAGGATTCACGAATCCGGTGGATCGAGCAGGCGACTACACGCTTCAAACCGGCGACATCCGTCATGACTTCCGGACCAACGGTACGTTCGAGCTGCCCGTCGGCCCCGGACAGTTGCTGGCCGGAAACAGTTCCGGAGTCCTTGCTCAGATTGTCGGAGGATGGAAGATGAGCTGGATCATTCAACTCTCCAGCGGTCAAGCGACAAACATCGCGGCAAACACCACGCTGTACGCCAACTCTGTGCCGGATCTTGTCGGGGCCTTCGACCCGAGCCAGGGCAAAGTCCAATGGCAAAGCGGAGCGCTCAACGGCAATTACTTCGGCGACACTTACGGGAAGATCACCGATCCTCAGTGCGGAACGATCGCTCTAAGTGTGCGCAGCCTCTGCACGCTGAGCGCGATCACGGATAAGTCGGGCAACATCGTTCTTCAGAACCCGCAACCTGGAACGCGCGGCACTCTCGGCCAGAACGTCATCGAGCAGCCTGGTACGTGGACCTTTGACGCCGGCATGGGCAAGAGATTCAAGGTTACCGAGTCGAAGGCCTTCACGTTCCGGATCGACGCGACCAACATCTTCAACCACCCGCAGCCGGCGAACCCCACCCTGGATATCAACAGCGCCACCCCATTCGGCAACATCTCGACGAAGGCCGGCGTGCGCACGTTCCAGGGCCAGTTGCGGCTGGATTTCTGATTCGATTGGAGAGAGCCTGAAGGAACTGTAGGGGCGCTCTATGAGCGCCCAGTTTTTAAGAATCAGGATACTGGGCGGTCATAGACCGCCCCTACAGGTTTTCTCCAGACACGCAGGACAAGCAAAGACCCCCGCAGTCCTTGCAGGACCTCGTAGAGGCGGGCTACTTCCGAGAACTCCCGATCGATCCCATCACGAACTCGAATTCGAGTTGGAAGCCCGTCATCTAGAACGGTCGAGGTATCACGGGCGTGCAAAGTGGGTCGAGTTCGGTTTCGTCGAACGGAACGATTTATAACGCCTGGTGACGCAGGCGTAGCCTTGCGATCGGGCCCCGGCACGTCCCGCCGGTTCCATACGATGGTGTTCGTGCGGGTTCATTTGATCACTGCCGAGTCGCCGGAGTCGCGAAGGCTTCGGTGGGGAAGGCTGATTCAGTTTCCACAGCTCACGATGCCTCTGATTGCGGCGCTCACGCCGCCCGGCCATGAGGTCTCGCACACGGATGAAATCATCGAACCGGTGCGATTCGACGTGGCGGCGGACCTCGTTGGGATTACGGCGCCGACGCCATCCGCTCTTCATGCTTACCGTCTTGCTCGCGAATTCCGGCGGCGCGGAGTGCGCGTCGTCATAGGCGGGCCGCACGCGACCGCTCTTCCCGAGGAAGCGGCGCGCCACGTCGACGCAGTTGTTGCCGGAGAAGCGGAGGACACGTGGCCGCGTGTTCTCGAGGATGCCCGGAGAGGAAAGCTCGAACCCGTTTACGTTTCCACACGAAAGGCGAAGCTCGCCGGCATGCCTGCTCCGCGCTGGGATCTCATCAGGGGACGCCGCTATGGCAAGTCCGTGACGATCGCCACGCGAGGTTGTCCCCACCGCTGCGACTACTGTTCGATTCCGCGCATGTACGGACCCGGGACGATGCGCTACCGGCCCATCGACGAAGTCGTCCGCGAGGTCGCGACGAGTCCCACACGCGCCGTCGTACTGTGGGACGACAACATCGGCGCGAACGCAGCGTACTCGAAGGAACTCTTCAGGGCCCTCACGCCGCTCCGGAAGTGGTGGACGAGCCAGTGTACGGCGAATGCCGCGCGCGATGAGGAGTTCGTCGAGCTCGCGGCGCGCAGCGGCTGCAAGGCGCTGTTCCTCGGCCTCGAGTCGATCTCGCAGGAGAGTCTTGAAGCGACAAACAAAGGGCACAACCGCGTGGATGGCTACTACCGTCTGATCGCGAACCTCCACCGACACGGCATCGCTGTTCACCTCGGGATCATGTTCGGCTTCGATCAGGACGACATCGGGATCTTCCGCCGCACGGCCCGCTTTCTCGACGATGCCCGCGTCGACGTTGCGACCATCAGCATGGTGGTGCCGATGCCGGGGACTCCGACTTTTCAGCGCCTCAACGACGACGGAAGAATCCTCACGACCGACTGGTCGAAATACGACGGAAAGAAACACTGTGTCTTCGAGCCGGCCCTCATGTCGCCTTCGCAACTCGCGGCCGGAACCGAATGGGTCGCCCGCCGCTTCTATTCTCCCGCATCGATCGCGTGCCGGCTCGCCGGCTCGGGCGCCGGCCTCTGGTGGAATCTCCCACGGAACGTGGGTTATATGCTCGCGGGTCTTGTGAACAAATTGTGAAGCAATTCGGGGACGGTCGCCTAAATTCCCTAATTTGAACTGCAATTAGGGAATTTAGGCGACCGTCCCCGAATTTGTTCACACCCTCAGAGTGGCGCGCCGCGTGCAGCGTAACGTCTAACGTCTCACAGGAGGGCGTTATGTTGAATACTCAGGTTTCGGGGGGACAGCGCTGGCGGTGGGAGAGGTTCGACTTCGACAGGAGCCAGGTCCACGTGTCCTGCCCCGTCTGCTACGCGCTGACGCGAGCGCCGATCGATGACCTGACCGGAATCATCAAATGCGCGCATGCGAACTGCTCCTTTACCGGGACCGTCCAGACGGATTCGAGCGCGGAGGACCAGTATCAGGAGTGGAAACAGCGCAACGGGTCGGCGGGCGCCGGTCTTGTCGACAAACTCACGTGGAGTCCTTTCGGAATACCGCTTTAAGCCTGCAACGCCGAAGGCTATGAGAGCCGGTCCTTTTCTGAATCCAACCTCCATTAGCGCTCTCCCCCTCCTACGACGCCTTCCTCGATGGCAAGACCACGACAGTAGGAGCTGTAGGGGCGGTCTCTGACCGCCCGGCTGAATTCAGTTCCGCTCTCTGTCGCGAGAAAACGGCGGTCGCACCCTTTGCCGAGTCGAATAGAAGATGTCCGCTGCGCCTTCAACGCCGGCGCGTGCCGTGCCGAAATAAAGAGTCTTCCGGTCCCACGATAAGAACGGCCGCGTCTCTCCCAGGTTGCTGTTGATGTTCGCTCCCGCGTTTTCTGGAACCGACCACGCATCCGATACGTCGCTGCGATTTGCCGTCCAGATGTCCAACCCGCCAAAACCACCGGTCCGGTCGGAATCAAAGACAATCTCCAGACCGTCGCGACGGATATTGGGGCGCGCATCGTTAGCGGACGTGTTAACTCCCAGGGCAAGAACCGGGGTTGCGACGGATCCGTTCGGCCGCACGGCGCTGACATAGATATCGCTGTCTCCTGTGGCGGCGCCAGGCGAGTCGGTGGCAAATCCTCCCGGCCTCGTACTCGAAAAATAAAGTTCCCGCTTGCCGTTTTCATAATCCATCAGAATCGGGCTCGCTTCGTCGGCCGGGCTGTTCACCTGACAACCCAGGTGCGATGGCGTCTCCCACCCCTTCCTCGGAAGCCGGCGCGATACATAGATGTCGGAGCCGCCACAGCCTCCAGGCTTCGTACTGACAAAAGAAGCTGGCGATCGTTCTGAATCGGAGTCGGACAAAACTCGTCGGCCGCGGTGTTGATCGGCGCTCCGAGATTTGAAGGCGGGCCCCAGGGATCATCCGTGCTTTCGCGAGTGGAGACCCAGATGTCTAACCCGCCCTGGCCGCCGGGCCGATTGGACGCCATATAGATCACCAGATGGCTTCTGGCCGGCGCGGGACAACCGTCTTGAAACTGCGTATTGAAGCTCGGGTCGGTACCGGGAACACTCTCGACACTTGCCGCCGGCGACCACTCGCCAAAATTCTGCGCGTTCAGGGAAACGGCGCTAATCACAAAAACTACCGCAAAGATCAAACTTCGACGTCGCATGCGTTAACCTCCCAGGCAATGTTGTGGGGCCTCATACCACTCGGCCCTTTCCTGGTTAGGCGTCAATCGCGCGTCAAAGTGCTAACGAGCACTCTGTTACTCCCGCACAGGGACCTCAGTTGCCCAATGATGCACGCAGACTCGCCGATATGACGGTCGGACAGCACACACCCAGGCTGGAAGCCCTTGCGCTGGCGATACCGCCAGAAGACGTCGTGCTCGATCGCCGCGGGGTCATCCACAACGACGTCCTCCGACACTCAGCGCACCTGCACACGCCAAATTTCACAGCGATCCACACCGCGGATCTTCGGCGGCTGTTTGCCCTGTACGACCAGTATTGGTTCGAGCACCACTGCCGGCAGACCCTTGGCACAACCCCACTCGATTTTCGACTCTCAACGCGCATGACAAAGGCTGGCGGCTCAACCACGCGCTATCGTACACATACCGGCGGCGTCCGATACGAGATCGCCATCGCCTGCGGGCTGCTCTTTGAGAGCTTTGGCACACAGGACCGCACGATTACAGTCTGCGGCCTGGTCTGCACAACACGACTCGATGCACTGCAGCGGATTGTCGAGCATGAACTTGTCCACCTCATCGAGTACCTCTGCTGGGGTGCCAGCGACTGTAGCAAGGAGCGCTTTCAACAGATCGCTCGCGCGCAGTTTTTGCACGAAGCGCACACGCACCAGCTCATCACGCGACGTGAACGGGCTGCCAACGCCGGCATCCGACCAGGACACCCTGTCACGTTTACCTTTGAAGGGCGTTCTTACGCTGGCATCGTCAACCGGATTACCAAACGCGCCACGGTGCTCGTCGAAGACCCGACCGGTCAGCCATTTTCCGACGGCCGACGTTACCGCGCCTTCTACGTCCCCATCCAACTCCTCCACCCCGTGCCACAGCACCAGGTACACTCTGCGAGATCATGATGTCCGCAGCTGCAAAGTTTCATGGGATCGTCGTCACGCTGACTGCCGTGGTGGTGTTTACGCTTGCGACCATACTCAAGCCGATGATTGACGATGCAGCAGGCAGGTACGCAGCGCTTGGTGTATTGGCATCAGCATTGTCGACGGTTGGCGTGTACACGCTCATAGCGAAAGCTCTATCCGCCACGCTGGAGCGTCTGCGACTGTTTCAGCGCTTCGTCTTTGGCCGTTCGTACCTGCATGGGACATGGGCTGGCTGGTTCGAAGGCCATGCCGGGCATCGGCGGTGGACAGTGCAAACGTTTTTGCAAACGCTGTACGACCTGCGCATTAACGGTCGCTCGTATGACGATGCTGGTGGCTTGCACGCGACCTGGAAGGTGCTTGCCAGCCGCGTTGACGATGCGGACGGGACTATGACGTTTGCCTATGAAATGGATATTCTCTCGCGCGGTGAACCGGTCCGCGGCATTACCACAATACAGTTCGACTATGATCCAAAGACACGCCGGCCGGCCGCACTCAGCGGCCTTGCCCGGATCTCTCCGACCCGGTGCGAATTCCGATCTATGAACAAAAGTGGACTGACGACGTGGTCTCGTTTGAAGAAGGCTTGCGTGAAGCTAAGAAGCGATTCCCGCTAGTGTAGAAGCGGCGGTCTATGACCGCAGACGATCTCGCAAATTGCAGTGCACGCCGGAGGCGTTCCTGGCACGCCTCCGGCGTGCACCAAACGGATGAGTTTTCAGCCGGCGCTCACAGAGCGCCGCTACAACGCGTCGGGTTGACCAATGCGGCGGAGGTGCTCTTTGTAGCGAGGATCCTTCCGGAAGTTCTCAAACATCGGCATCCGCGGACA
>Ga0137464_1000483_pt1 | contig 12947 bp, 13 predicted proteins | sample EasRivERMGT814_2_FD_102306 | JGI IMG/M metagenome (GOLD analysis project Ga0137464, IMG submission 102306) | Soil microbial communities from meander-bound floodplain in the East River, Colorado, USA - East River MetaG ERMGT814_2 | ecosystem: Environmental > Terrestrial > Soil > Floodplain ...
AAACAGTCCTTTTGGAAACATCACGCAGAAAGTTATATTACCCACAAGTTCCATTCGTCTCAAATGAAATCAATTATATTTCAATAATTCACTCGTCTTTGTCTTCATATATGGCACAAGACGATAGTTTAAACTCGTCTCCTATCATCCTCGAATCGCACATAAAGCAATTATTAGCACTCTTACAGTTTACGACGTCGTACATGTTATAACATGCCCAATATTTCTGTTTCGAACGAATAGTTCCCACAATATATATATATATATATATATATATATAAAACCCTACTCAGAAAATGTGTATGTATAGAGTAAGTCACGATCTGGTCATTAACAATGGCTGTGCTATTATGCGTGTGTTTCTGATTAGAACAACTATGCAATAACGAGATCCTATAAAAGCTAACTCGCCACAGGTTTGAGTATACACTTCTCCTTGTCTGATCATAAAAATGGACGCATCGAAGAACAACATGGAATGGTCGGACTGCTCATCGCCAACGGATTCAGAACTGGTTCGCTGTCTTGATCTGATCGAACGTCAATGTTGTAAGTAGTAATTTTGCATTTATAATCATTTAAAGTAATTCGAAAATTTATATATATACTCTACTCTGAACTATATAATAACTTTGAATCTCTCATATTATTTAGCAACGGAAGATTTTAGCAGTCAGCATTCCGATTTAGAGTTGTTACGATGCGTAAACGACATCGAACAACGACTCGACAACGACGACAACAGCAACAACAATGACAACTCTCAGGACCATTGGGGTCCAATGGAAGACCAAGACCTGCTCGTTCTCGTAAAGGAATATGAAAAAGAGGCTCGCAGACTGGACCGTGGTAAACAGCCCAGTGAGTATTACTTTTGAAACTCACTTCGTATATTTGTGTACAGCGCTCAATCGTTCTATACTTAAGTCTTGCATATTTCATATTGTTTTATATCTATCTCAAGGACTGACATTCTGCATATTGACATGTTAACGTTTTGGTTTTTATGTATCATCGGTTTATTCCTTATGCATTACAAGTTTACAAATTAAGTATTTAAAATTGATACGCATAGCAAAGCTATTACATTTTATTTTTGGCGTTTCTAGAAAAGTAGACACAGAGTTGTATAGTTCCTTTAGAATATATTATATTTATTTTAATTATTTTATTCTCGGTGTTTCAGTGAAGAAAAGAAAGGCAGAGCCGTCTACCTCATCAGCCGAAAATCCGTGCAAGAAAAGCCAGATAGTCGAAAACCAACAGTCTTCAGACCAACCGTCTACGTCTGCACAGCAGAATCCTCAGAAAAAACAGCGTGAGTTTCTTAAACTCTATAAATTATTTAATTTCACATTCTTTGCGCATGAGGTGAAGTATGTGCATGCGTGTATGTATGCGTGCGTGCATGTGTGTGTGCGCGCGTGTGCGTGTGCGTGTGTGTGTGTGTGTGTGTGTGTGCGTGTGTGTGTGTGTAGTAGTGGTTAAAGTGCGCATACAAATATTCTAATACGATTCAAAATTGTATTGTTTTAGACGTGGATAAATACTGTAGAAGCTGTTCGAGTTTCAAGAAAGTCCATCTATCAGAGAACGGGCTTTGTCACATTTGTCTCAACCGCAAAGTCTGCTCCATCTGTCGTCAGCATCGCCAAAGTCGGTTTTTCGCCAACGGCGGCGATGTTTGCACTACTTGCGAGAAGAGACAATCTTCTCCACAGATAGTGCGCAGTTCAGTCGGGCACACGTTTGCTGAGGAAGATCTAGTCATCGATTCCAACTCAAAAGATGTCGATCTCATCATACGTGGGCTAGAGGACAACATCGCAGAGCGACTACAGCAAAGGTTTATAGAATGCGGGTAAGTTTACATTATCAATCTGTAACTTTTATATCGTAGATCTCTAATATAATTTCAGAATTTGAATCTCGTTTTGTAAATACCTATAAATAATACCTTACTTAGGCGTATATTCTACTACAGAATCTGAGGTTAAATTTGGAAATCCTTGTAAATAATTCGTTATAGTATCCCTATTTAAATCTCCGTTCATTTGGAAATCCTTATAAACAAGCTTGACTTATACTCAATACATAGTCCTATTTGTATTTTAATTTTAGCCCAATGAAATGGTTCCTATCCATTGATATGAGATTCCTCCGTGAGAAACCGGATGGGAGTGCCACAACGATGGCATATTTCAAGACAAGTCCTACAATTGCACTGAACCCGACCGAGACTCGAACATCCTTGGAAGACGGCATCAGTCGATTCCAAAACCTGATCGACAATTTTACCTCCGACGGTTCAGGTTGGGTTATAGATGAAATTGTAGGACTAAAATTGCATATGGCAACATATGACCCCATCGGTGGCTCTTCGTACATACCTACCCCAAAATGGATCGCTGTCAAGAAAGCTACTGTAAATATTAAAAACTCTGACAATCATTGTTTCCTCTACTGTATGTTATCTGTTTCGCACCACCAGAAGAATAATGCGCATAACATTAGTTATTATAGTCCATATTTAAAAGAGTTAAATGTGCAGAGCCTTGCGTTCCCACTACCGATCGCTCAAATTCCCACGTTTGAAGAAAACAATCCAGATTTCTCGGTAAATGTCATTTACCCAAATTCTGATGATAAGACTTTTGCTCCATTATATGCATCCCCTCATCGAAATAGAAGACATGTTGTAAATTTGCTTCTTTTGGACGAGGGTGAAAGAAGGCATTACGTAGTAATACGTAAGCTTTCAGCTCTTCTGGCCACTCGAAATTCGCATAATGGTAAATCATTCCCATGTCCATATTGTCTGCACTGTTTCACCACTGAATCTGGAATACAGACTCATATACCCGAATGTGCTAGGCACGGTCTTCAAAATGTGAAATATCCCACAGAGACGAATAATATTCTCAAATTTACCAACAGACAGAACGAGTTTCCAGTTGGTTTTGCAATTTATTCAGATTTTGAATGTATGTTAGAGAAAATAGACGACGACGAGACTGCAGACCATGGGTCTTCCACTAAATTTTGGGACACCCATAATCCAAGCGGGTTTTGCTGTTTGACTGTGTCCTCTTTCGACCGCTATAACCAGGAACAACCATACGTTTATAGCGGGCCAAAGGTTATGGAAGCCTTTTTCGTTCACTTGAAAAGCGAACAGGTTAGAATTAATAGAATTCTGGCCAAGAACAAAAAGATGAAGAAAATGACCAAACTGCAGATTGAAAATTATACAAATTGTCGAAATTGCCCCTCTTGCAATATTAATTTGGGTGCACATAATAAGGTGAGACATCACTGTCACGTGACCGGTGACTACATTTCGGCCCTCTGTTCAAAGTGTAATTTCCAAATGAAATTTAAGAAACGGTCTCACGGCAAAGAGGATCAAAATTATATTATACCCGTCATTTTCCACAATTTGAAAGGGTATGATTCCCACATCATTTTAAAAAATCTATCTCGATTCTTTGCCCCAAACGATGTTAACGTCATTGCAACTAATATGGAAAAATATCTCAGCTTCGAAATCGAAGGATTGAGATTTCTGGATTCGTTGCAATTTTTAAACTGCAGTTTGGACATTTTGGTCCAGAATTTGGCGAAAGAGGGGCAGACAAAATTCATTCATATGAAGAGACTTTATCCAAACGACGAGCAGTTCAAGCTGCTTTTAAGGAAGGGTGTCTTTCCCTACGAACATATGACGAATAAAGACAGACTGACGGACACGTGTTTGCCTTCTCAGACCCAATTTTACAGTCACCTGACGGACGACACAGTTAGCGATGCGGACTATTCTCACGCTCAAGACATTTGGGCGAAATTCGGCATGAACAACATGCAAGAGTATCACGATTTGTATTTGCAAACCGATGTTATACTTCTGACCGATGTTTTTGAAGAATTTCGAAAAATGTCTCTAAATTTCTACAAGTTGGACCCTCTGCATTACTACTCTAGCCCGGGTCTTAGCTGGGACGCGTGTCTTAGAATGACCGATGTTTCATTGGAACTTCTAACCGACCCCGATAAGTACCTCTTTATTGAGAAAGGCATGCGTGGGGGTGTTAGTATGATCTCCAATAGGTACGCCAAGGCTAACAACAAATATCTAGTCCAAGGATATGACGAAAATGTTGAACCTAGTTACATCATGTATTTGGATTGTAACAATCTGTACGGATACGCCATGTGCGAACCTCTACCCACTGGCCAATTTAGATTTTTGGATCCCGACGAGCGTGAGGACTTTGACTTGCATTCAAAATCTGCTGAAGATTGCAAAGGGTACATTCTGGAAGTGGATCTGGATTACCCAACCAACCTTCACCACTCGCACAATGATTATCCACTGGCGCCAGAGAAAGCAAAAGTCACTCCGCATATGTTGTCTCCGTATGCACTCGATTTGGCTAAAAAATTAAAAATTGGACAAGGCAAAACCGAGAAACTTGTTCCCAACTTTTATGCTAAGACTTCTTATGTTGTCCACTATCGAAATTTGAAATACTATTTGGAATTGGGCATGAAATTGACCAAAATCCATAAAATCTTGGAATTTGAACAGTCGAGGTGGATGAAACCATACATCGATTTTAACACCGCTAAGCGTCAAGTTGCTTCCTCTTCTTTTGAAAAGGACTTGTTCAAACTGATGAACAATTCGTGCTATGGCAAGACTCTTCAAAACAATAGGAAGCACCTTAATGTTAAAATCGTGACGAACGCGAGGTCTGCCAAACGTTTCATAGCAAGACCCACCTTTCAGTCCTTCAACATCGTCAACGATGAAGTGACCGTCATAAAACTATTGAAAACAGATGTATTTTTGAACAAGCCTATATATGTTGGCATGTCCATTCTGGACATCTCCAAACTGTGCATGTATAGGTTTCACTATGACCATATCGTCAATATGTACGGTGAAAGAGCGAAGCTTTTGTTCACGGACACCGACTCTCTGACATATCACATACGGACAGACGACGTTTATGCCGACATGCAACAGCATATGTCCGTTTACGATACGTCCGACTATCCCACAGACCATTTCCTTTACAGCAAGACTAACGCTAAGGTTATTGGTAAATTTAAAGATGAAGCCAATTCTGCGCCGCCTTTGGAATTTGTGGGATTACGGTCGAAAATGTATTCTCTATTGCTACCTAACTCGAAGGAGAAAAAGACGTGCAAAGGAGTTAAACGGTCATATGTAAGTAAAGTCATACGACATAAAATGTATAGAGACTGTCTGTTCAACGAGACACCGACATCGTCCAATTTCTTCGTCATACGTAGCACTAAACACGAGCTACATACGACAGAAATTACAAAGGCCGCTCTTTCACCGTACGACGATAAACGCTATTTACTAAATAACGTCGACTCTTTGGCGTATGGTCATTGTGACATTCCTACATCCGTTGATTAATAGTTTTATTAATTTATTGCTTGTACATAAATTGTAAAGTCTTCTGGAATTGTAAATATTGTTTAATCTTTGAATGTACAAAAGAATATCGTATACACCATTTCTCAGTGTTTGTGTTTAAATATAAATATGCATAACTATTATTGTTGTCTTCATTTATTAAAATGGATCCTACGTGGAAACATCCGTTTAGTGCCATTTTAAGCGGTCCGAGTGGATGTGGGAAAACCCAATTCACTCTTCGTTTTATAGATAACTTGCAGTACATGATAAATCCATCAGTTGACAAGATAGTTTGGTGTTTTGGGTTATACCAAGATATATTTGACAAGTATCCGCAGATACAATTTCACGAGGGGCTTCCAGACTTGAACATTTTCGATGGCAAAGAAAAAACTCTGCTGATTTTGGACGATCTTATGAGCGAAATAGATGAGAGAGTTACTAAGTTATTTACCAAAATTAGTCATCACAGAGATGTTTCAGTATTATTTCTGACACAAAATCTATTTTACAAAAGCAAGCATACTAGAACTATTAGTCTCAACGCACACTATTTAGTTTTGTTCAAGAATGTAAGAGATACTACACAAATTGCAAACTTAGCCAGACAGATGTTTCCTGGGAAATCACATTTTATGCTGGAAGCATTCAACGATGCAACCATGGTTCCATTCGGCTACCTGTTAGTAGACCTTCGAGCTGATACTGACGAGAGATGTAGATTAAGAACAAACATATTTCCAGGCGAGACCAAGTATGTATACGTTAGAAAGTAAATATATAAATAGTTGAACACAAAGAGTATAAGAATCATTCGTGAAAAATGTCTTCAAGACTAAAGAAGTACTTTGCCAAGCTAAGTCTGCTTAAAAAAGCTTCCGCCAAAGTGAGGAAAAATATTTTGAAGGATTGTAACAAGAATCTCTTATGTTGTATATGCGAATGCGCGAAGAATGTCTTAAAAGGCAACGTTCCACTTAGTAAGCCTCAGAAGAGTAAACTAAGTCGGTTTAAGAAGAAGTTAAGACACCTGGTCTCGAAGAAAATTCGAGCTACCGTTAAGAAGAAACTCGTTCAATCCGGTGGATTCCTCGGCGCTTTACTCACTCCGGTGCTGTCCTTTCTTGGTTCGCTTTTAAATCCTAATCGTTAGCATGGAACACGCAAAGAAAATGGTTTTAGTAGAACCTAGGCAAATTGAGAAATACAAAGAATCGATGGTTGACAAAACTCTATCCAAACTCGATGGCGAAATTTATGAAATACTACACAGAAACATGGCCGACGATGAAAAAGCTAAACTTTATTCAAACAGTTTAAGTCGATATTTAAATATCGATAAACCGAATATCGTTACAAAATTTAGTTTGAACGAGAGCGAAGAGAAGAAAAGTGAAGTCGTCAAAGATTCGAAAAGCGTAGAGTCTCTGGTATTGGAAACAGTTCCAAAGAAATGGAAATCCCACGCTTCGCGTCTTTTGACTCATATAAAAAATAATCCAGACGTAACTTGGAGTGAAAAGGGAGAGCTCGTTTTGAAAACTACAACTATTCCTAAAACGCATATTGTCGATTTGGTCAATGATCTGCTAAGAAAACGAACTTCTACTCCGAGCCCTACGGGTTGGAAGCAGCTCGCGGATGCCTTGAAAGATTACAATATTCCGCGGGAATTAATCGGGAACGAGGACAGATGGAAATATATTAATGACTCACACGAAGAAAGCACGCCAGTTACTTCGAGCCGTAGACGAAGAAGACAAAGAAAACAGTTTAATTGGGAGCCGTACTGATGGATTCGTATTTCGATCCGAAGCATCCGGGTAGTTTCGGTGGAGTGGACACGTTTAAAAGACACGTAAAAGGACAAATTAAAACTAAAGATATCAGATCTTGGTTACAGAAAAAAGATGCATATACTTTACATAAACCCGTTAAGTTAACGTTTAGACGTAGAAAAACGTTCACCGTTGGTATTGACGATCTTTGGCAGTCAGATTTGGCAGATGTTTCGTCGTTGTCAAATTATAATGATAAGAATAAATTCCTTTTAACGTGCATCGATGTCTTTTCTAAGCAGGCTTGGGTACTTCCACTCAAATCAAAGACTGGAACTGCATTGACAGAAGCCTTTTCACAATTATTGATAGATAGACATCCTGCTCATTTACAAACCGATAAGGGTACAGAATTTCTAAATAAAAACTTTCAATCTCTGTTGCACAAACATGCCATCCGCTTTTACACGACCGAAAACGCCGACATAAAAGCTTCTGTCGTGGAAAGGTTTAATCGAACGCTTAAAACCAAGATGTGGAAATATTTCACATATGCAAATACCTATCGTTATACGGATGTTTTACAAGATTTGGTACATTCGTATAATAACACTTATCATAGAAGTATAGGCATGCCGCCCAGTCATGTGTCTATGGAAAATGAGGACGTTGTTAGAAATCGGTTATACGGTGACAAGAAAAGACCCGCAAACTGGAAGTATAGTGTGGGTGACAAGGTGAGAATAAGCAAAGCTAGAATTGCTTTCAAAAAGGGATACCTACCTTCTTGGTCTGGTGAAATTTTCACGGTCGTTGCACGAATACCATCGGATCCAATAACGTATGAGCTCGCAGATTTAAACGATGAGAAATTAAAAGGGAAATTCTACCAAGAGGAATTACAAAAAATTTTGAAAGAAGACGATATTTATAGAATAGAAAAGATATTAAAAACTCGTAAGCGTGGTAGGAAAAGGGAACATTTTGTTAAGTGGAAAGACTATGATAATAGTTTTAACTCGTGGACTTCAGATATATTTGATGTGTAGCGGCTCGCACGATCATTCGTGCAAAGTACGTGATGGATATCGCACTAAAATGGCGCACTTTTACATTACATTGCCGAGTAATAGTTCTATGCATTACTATCCCAATAATACAGTTACGCGTTATACGACGAGACTAGAAAACGCTATATCGTTGTCCGGAGATTGGGAAGTAGGTTTGGTAGAAATACAATATCAACACACATGGTTCAATTTAGAGAGAGGCGAAGGCAGAGTTACTTATACGCAGGCAGTTGAAGTACGTGGAAAACTGACTCATTTGCAAAACTCGTTGCGTTTGACTCCTGGCTATTACGATTCGACGACGGATCTCATACAAATGATCAACGATCATATCAGAGACACCGCTAATAATTTTGAACTTGCTTCGTTTACAAAGTTTCAATATAATGCTATAACAAAACGAGTTACTGCGGATATACATAAAGGTACGAGCGTACACTTCTCACCCACCCTAGGTTCGATGTTGGGTCTCGGTGTACGTCAGAATCCGATAATAAATACGGATGAGACATCTTTGCAATGGAGTGCGAATAATGCATGCGATATAAACCGTGGGTTTTCATCCATTTACGTATATTGCAATGTCTTAGAACATATTCCGGTAGGCGATACAAAAGCTCCATTGCTTCGTATCGTTCACTTGTCTGGTAAAAGTGGTGATAATGTACACGTTACATACGAGAAACCGCTATACGTACCGTTGCAGCAGAAGTCGTTTGACTCTATAGAAATAGATTTAAGGAGCGACTTTGGAAATTCTATACCATTTCAATACGGGAAGGCGATTGTGACACTTCATTTTAGACGTTGTAAAATACCATATCTTTTACAATGAAAAAACAATTTTGTTGCGATGCGAGTCGGTTTGCATATGAGGATTATTATTTGAAACAGAGCGGGAGTGGTATGCCTGTGTTCCAAGGCGCACGCATGCAGCGTGGACATGGTTTGGGAAGTATTCTGAGCGGTTTTTTCAGGAGCGCTTGGCCGTTGATTCAAACGGGTGCTAAAGCATTTGGGAAACAGGTTTTGAGAACGGGTCTGCAGATTGCAAACGATGTCGCTGAAGGTCACAAATTTAAAGAATCGAGCAAAAGACGTATTCCAGAAGGTATAAAAGCGTTTGCTTCGTCCAACGATTTCAATACGCAGAGTGGCAGTGGCCAGAAGAAGAGACGTCGTAAAAGACAGACAAAGAAACAGAATAAAAAAGTCAAGCACGACATATTCGGCAAAGTTTAAGTATGGCGTTTGTTCATCCTCAGTCTTGCGAATGTACAAAGAGCGAATTGGACCTATTTATCGTACCTCCAACGCAGACTAGTATAGAAGCTGGTTCGTTTATAGAATATAATCCTATTGCCACAATTTCACAAGGAACGCCGATAGAATTTAGCATTACTGGAGCTGGACAAGACTATATCGACTTGTCGAGTACGCAATTATACGTTAGAGCTCAAATAATAAGGGCAAACAACGAACCAATAGATAATGGCGACCACGTTGGACCCGTTAACTTGTTCTTACACAGTCTATTTTCGGAAGTGGACATTACCTTAAACGATACTCTTGTAACAGCTTCCAACAATACGTATGCGTATAGAAGTTATTTGGAAACTATTCTAAGTTACGGCCATGCAGCCAAAACTTCGCAACTGTCGTCGGCTTTGTATTACAAGGATAACGCCACTCATTTCGAAGACGCCAATCCTCACGACGCCAATGCCGCGAATAACGGATTTAAGAAACGTAGTGCATTAACCGATGAAGGCCGTGTAGTTGACATGTTAGGATGTATTCATAGCGATCTATTCTTCCAAGATAGATTTCTTCCTAATGATGTTAATATAAGGATACGCTTTGTTAGAAATAAAGATTCGTTCTGCTTGATGTCGTCTGTACAAGGAGCTGCATATAAAGTTCGAATTTTGGAATGTAAACTATACGTTAGAAAAGTCAAATTATCTCCGTCAGTTTTTCTTGCTCATGCGAAAGCTCTCGAACGTGGAAATGTAAAATTCCCTATTCGAAGAGCCATTTGTAAAACGTTTACCATACCTAGAGGTAATCTCGATGCGAGTCAAGAAAGTCTTTTCTCTGGTCAATTACCCACTAGACTCGTCATAGGATGCGTGGATAATGATGCTTTTAACGGACTCTATGCAAAGAATCCGTTCAACTTTAAACATATGAACCTTTCCCAGCTAAAAGTATATTTGGATGGTCAACAACAGTCTGTGAAACCCTTGGAAATAAACTTTGCCAACAATCAATTTATTAACGCTTATGCCACATTGTTTATGGGAACTGGAAAATGGATGAGAGATGAAGGAAATAACATAAGCAGAGAGGACTTTGCGGGTGGATACGCTTTGTACGCATTCGATTTGACTCCGGATATGGCTGAAGGCGATCATTTCAACTTGGTTAAACAGGGTAATATCCGTTTGGATATGAAATTTGCTCAAGCTTTACCGAATACTATCAATGTGATAGCATTTGCAGAGTTTGAAAATATTTTGGAACTTGATCGATCGAGAAACGTCATTTTCGACTATAAGAATTGAACATGGATGGAACAAGAATCGAATCGATACTACGGAAAGATGTAAAGTGCGGACCTATGTTTATTGGTGTGCTTCCCTGCGATCGTCTACCTAAACGCTTAAACTTTCGTGGACCTGTGCTACTGGTCTGTAATACAGATCCACACAACAAACCCGGAGAGCATTGGATTGTTTTGTATATCGAAGATTCTTCCTATGGCGAATATTTTGATTCTTTTGGTAGAGCACCACCTGATATGTTTAGAACATTTTTAGACAGACATTGCGCGCGTTGGATTTTCAATGAGAGACAGTTACAAAGTATTACGAGTCATTTCTGTGGACACTATTGCCTATTTTATTGCTTACATAGAGCTAGAAATAAAAATATTAATGCTATTAGCAATTTGTTAACTTCCGACACTGGTCTAAATGATTACCTGGTTCATAACTATATCTGTAAAACATATGCATAAAGAAAACGAGTTTGTGTTTAATAAACTTTATTAAATCAATCTTCAGAATGTCTTTGTCATATAATAAAGTCTGTAGACTTAGTCGGCTAAATCGAGTTCCAATGCAAACGGGTTGCATTCTCGACAGTTCAGATATCCCAGCTGATTCGCATGATCGTCGCTGGCGTAGCAAGGGCGGGCGACTTTCAGTTCCGGAATGCGTTCGTGCAACTCGTAAACCTTTGTAGCTAACGTTCCCCATTCGTCCAATCTCAACGCGATACCACTCCGTGTAGGACGTTCCTTCTTAGAGTTAAGCGGTAGGAAGTAGCGGCGAATGTTTATACATTTCATACCCTGAGAAATGGTAACGTAGTATTTTCCACCGATGTGTTGTGAATATTCGACCGGTTGGTCTGTTTTGAGCAGCTCTACACACCTGTCTATGTCGTCGAAATGTGTCATGAACGTTGCCCAGCGAACTTTGGTGAAAGCGACTCCCTTTCTCGTTGGATACAACTTGCTGTTTCCCGTCTCGTACTCTCTAACGTGTACCATAATCTCAGCTTTGTAGATGCCAGCTGTCAAGTAACGGTTGTTCCCTATGGCCTCTTTGAACATTTCTTGCTTTCCAACTACCTACAAATAGAGGGACATAATTTTGTTATAGGGTACTATATGATATTTTAGATCTAGAAACATTCAACTTACAAATTCGGCTCGAATAAAATTAGTTTTATGATAGAACGATGCTATAAAAAACAAACATGTTCGCGTATACTCACAGACGTTGCTGACACGGTAGATTTGGCAGTCATTTTCCAGTTCATATGGCTGATTGCAAACTTCGGAGTGAACTATACGTGTAAAGCGCTGTATTTCGACTTTTATAATGCGATAGACAATGTCAAGCACGCTCATTGGTTGTTCGAGGACAGACTAGGTATTATAGAAACCTGTTAAAACCAGTCATTTATGCTGTAGATATGTTGAAACGTGTCAGAAGGAATTTTAACAATAGGTCTATTGTAATACATGGCTGCATTCTAAGCCGAATATAGTATGTTACAAGCACATTCGTTATACGCGTGTCCGAACTTGTGTCAAATATATATATATATATATATACAACATTCGTATCTGTAGTATAATTTATGAGCATAGAAATATTTATTGGACCGTAAAGTTCTTGGTTAACATTAGAGGGTAGTCAAATTAATGTGTGTGTGTGTGTGTGTGTGTGTGTGTGTGTATGCGTATGTGGTTGTATGTATGTGTGCGTATGCGTGTCTGTGTGTATGTATGTGTGTATGTATGTGTTCGTATGGTTGAAAGCGTCAGCCATTCAGAGAACAGTGTTAAGGTTAGGTTCAGTGCACGGCAGGTGCACCCATTGAAGCGTGACGATAGGCCCGCGCTGGGGGCCAAAACCCTGCTAAATACACAGGGGCACCCATATCGGTCTAGGGGAGCGTCAGCCAATGAACGAGCGAGATTTAAACGTCCTTTGCCCACAAGCTTGGACCAATCACAGAGCGCCGTTTACATTAGGCTCCGCCCACGACAGGTGCACCCACCGAAGCGTGACGATAGGCCCACGCTACAGCGCGGCGGCCTGGTCACCATGGTAACCTCATGAATAT
>Ga0137464_1000494_pt1 | contig 12746 bp, 20 predicted proteins | sample EasRivERMGT814_2_FD_102306 | JGI IMG/M metagenome (GOLD analysis project Ga0137464, IMG submission 102306) | Soil microbial communities from meander-bound floodplain in the East River, Colorado, USA - East River MetaG ERMGT814_2 | ecosystem: Environmental > Terrestrial > Soil > Floodplain ...
ACCAGGGAGCCGAAGCTCTTGTCCTTGTTCGCACACCACTTTCCCTTGAGGGGGTTCGGGCAGTTATACGGGCTAACAGAGTCTCTCGGTCGGGAGTGGTTCAACCACTTCTTAGATAAGGTGGTGACACCCAACCGTGAAGTAGAAACAGGCGGTCCTATAAATACACTGTCCTTAAACGCAACCTACCGAAAATGGGATGCGTGGATGAACAGTGCAGTACGTAAGGCTGACTTCTCTGAGCTGCCTCTCACTCCCATACGTCAATCGGTCGGGGACTTCAACGCATCGATTCTCTTGCCGGACTTCGTTTGCCTGAACTGTGGGGTTCGTGAGCCACATTGCTTGTTCCTTGGGACAGAAACAGACCATGGAGGTTGGCATCCGAACTACGCATCGTTCGGCCTTGCCTTGGACAAGCCACTACTACAACCTCGTCAGGAGTTGGTTGGTTGCTTCTCATGTGATTCGGAGAACTGGTACACAACCTGGATGATGGCAAGCCATGCTCGGAGTTCACCGGTGGCTTGCCATTGCATGCCGTGTGGGGGGCGGCTTTGACTATGAAGTGCCTAGCGTATCGCAGTCCTTACGGGAAGTCAGGCAAGCGTCTGGCCTACGCGCTGGGCTTGACTCCATTGCGAGATTTCAACCGTCGTCTGCCATCAGATGGTTCAGTAGTGGTGTCCTGGGCGAGCCAGTGCAGGGGCGCATTGAACGGGGAGATCAACTGGTCGAAGTTGAACCAGTTGCAGCAGTGGAACGAAGCCGGACTTCTGACACTGAACCACTCCCTCCAACCGAAGCCGACGTGGCTCGGGCGGAGCGGGTCCTCTCATGGGGGAGGAGATTTCCTGGGCTCCCTTACCCGGCCTACATACTGGACGAAGCCAGTGACGGACGTAACGAGAGAATGGAGAGTTCACGTATCGAGGAATCCTGGGACGCGGGCAGGTACCCCCTCCAGCTACCAAGTGATTCGCTTTGGCTACAAGGTGAACGAGGATCCGAACTTGAACAAAGTGGTGGCCGGGGTACAGATCCGGTCGCGCCAATTCGGGTGGAAGATCCAATACGTGAACTTGAGGGAGCTTGCGAGCCGGAAAGACTTGAGCCTTCTATGCCGCTGGTCGCTTTCAACAATCGGATGGGACTTCGGAGCCGTAGACGTGCTGGAAACAGGTGACGGTAAGTACATCCTGCTAGAAGCAAACAGTGCGCCGGGGCTTCTCGATGACAAGACCCTAGAGGCGTACCGTGCCGCATTGGAGGGGTTCATTGGCTAAGGAGTTCACGAATCAGTACGACCCGCGCGTTCCGTTCAACGACAACCTCGCCCACTTCCTGCGCATGGACAAGGGAATGGTCGAGTCTTACTTCGCAGCTACCGGCCCGCTGGCCCGTATCGCCGCACCGAACTGGGTTGAGAGAGCCGAGGACGGCAGCTACGAACTAGTCACACTCGACGCAAGCAACGATGTCGAGCACAGGTGGGGCATCTACATCTGGATCAAGCAGAAGCCAGTCACCGACTACGAAGCAGGCAAGGCGAAGGCGATCGCAACCTGGGACTACGCCATATCGGTGCCGTCTGCCGATGACGAGCATGCGTTCCAAGTTTTCAGCGCAGACACGCTGAAGTACATCTTCGCATCGCCGAAGGGGTTCATTGCCGCCATCCCGCCGCGTATGCGTCAGCAGTACAACCAGTTGTCCACTCTGAAGCTGCGCACCAAGGATGGGGAGATCCCCATCGTGCCGTACGTCAACCTCGCGTTCTTCATGTGGTTGGAGGACGAGAGCGAGGGCGCGGAGTCCACCTTCAATTGGCTGAAGGAGAACATGGAAGGTTGGAGTGAAGCGTACGGAGTCTAACGACGAGGCAGAACTGCTAAAGTTTATCGAGCAGGGGGCACATCGCACGGGTAAGTCCGTCGAGATCCCCTCTCCCGAAGGGCGGCAGCAGGCTGGATGGGTTGCACTACAGGGCCTCAAGGTGCAGCCCGAAGTGTTCACCATGCTGGAACAGTTGCGCGAGCATAAGCTGTTCAAGCGGAAGTGGAAGACGGCAGCGCAAGTCAGTTGGTCCATGATCTATCTCGGGCTCCAGTCCTGCTATCAGTTTTACAGCAAGGACAGTGCGGAATGGGATGGATTCCGGTCCAACTTCATGGCGCTGAGCAACTCCCTCAAGGAGAAGGAGGACGAGAAGAGTCAGGCACTGCTGCTCACAACAGCGCGCACGTTCAGGGGTGTGATCCACAAATACCTCGACAAGGCCAGTGCCTTCGGCAAGTACAAAGCGTGGAAGGTGATCGAGAAGGCGATCGCCACACGCGATGTAGTGGAAGACGTGAAGGCGTACGACGAGGTGATGCGCATGCCGCCGCCGCCTAACCTCGGAGCGAACCTCGTGTTCGACAATCGGGCCGGTGAATACTGGGGCAAGCTGTACCCCGTCATTGGTGGGGACCTAGACGACGGTGCTGCGGACACAGTGTACACCAGCCTCACGACCGAGTACTTCGGGGAGTTGGAAGCGGTCAATGCCGCCCAGCACCACGAAGAGTAAGCTCATTGGTGTGAAGCCCACCGTGTGCGCTCGATGCGGTAGGCCGGGTAATTTTACTCGTAGCGGAAACGCTTACCGCCGGGACTGCACACGGTGTGCTCACAGGTTCGAGAGGAAGCAGGCTGCTATCAGGAAGTCTGAAAAGGCGCGCATCAAGAAGGCCCAGTCCTCGTATGGGATCTGGAGAAAGGTGATGCAGGATGATCGATACGACGTATAGGTTCCCGCAGTTCGGGATCGGCAGTAGTGTCGGCGAACACCAAGGGGAGCTACAGCGTCCGCCCGAGTCGCTGCGCAAGGGGCGCAAGTGCATGATCCTTGACTCGCCGATCGACAACGACGACGTGCTCGACCGTACACTAGGGAAGTTCATTCACTATCTGGAGGACAGAAAGAATGCGTAAGACGCTGGCCGTACTCTGTGCCGTGGCTCTGGCCGCATGCAGCGCTGACAAGATCGCAGGTCCGACGACCGACACGGAAACCGTTGTCGTCTCTACCCCCCCTGAGACGGCCCCCCCTACCCCGGTAGTGGTGGCCCCGCCTCCGACGGGCAAGTCCTTCGAGGGTGAGATCCTTCCCAACGGTGGCTGGCGCGTGAAGAACCTCGCCACCACTCCGTCGCAGTTCACCGCGTACTACACCAGCTTCGACAACCAGAGCCTCAGCCTGGGCAGCAAGACCGTCATCCGTAACACGGGGGACACATGGGAAGACAGCTTCAACAAGACGTGCATTCAGGTGGATCTGACGTACGGTGCGCCGGGGGACACGCCCTTCCTGGCGGGGTTCATCAACGGGTACGGGCAGGTGGTCAGGGCGCAGCAGGCGAGGGACGGGTGCAACCCGACGCCCCAGCCTACTCCGACGCCTACTCCAGAGCCTACGCCTACTCCTTCTCCGTCACCAACTCCCACTCCAGAGCCGACTCCTACGCCCACGCCTACGCCCAGTCCGTCACCGACTCCGAGCCCGAGCCCGACGCCTGAGCCGTGCGACGAGACGCGCTTCTTCGACCAGAGCGAGACGCACAACAACAACAACATCAAGTTCAACATCCACGTCGTGGGGCAGGGGCTGTGGACGCTGACGCTGTACTCGGCCAGTAACCTGAGCGAGTACACGAACAACGACCCCGACTTCACGAAGGACACCGACATCAAGTTGGTGACCAAATGCAAGAACGGGCAGGCGGAACTGAAGGTGGACTACGACTGGAAGAACCACTCGTCGTCGCACTGGTGGGCGCGGCTGTCCCTCAACGGCGTGCCGGTGTACAAGTTCCCCGTCGTGGTCAAGTAGCATGAAGCGCTGGTTGCTCGTCGCTACTCTCGTACTCACTGGATGCAACACCACATGGGACCCTGTCTCCCCCTCCACGGACAACGAGTACCTGATCCTAGCCGAGACAGCCAGACTGGCCGGGCTCATGGGGGTGAAGGTGACAGGGGAGATCACCGACACCCCGTACTTCGTGGGCCAGCAGGCTGCCGTAGGCTGGTACCTAGCTGGGACCGCCTACTACTACCGCCCCTACGTCGCCAACCTCGGCGAGGAGGGGTGGGAGACAGTTACCAACGTGGCCGCGCACGAAGTGTGCCATGCCATCTCGATGCAGCATGACCTTAAACACTGGGAGTGTATGGACTTATGGGCAACGCCGACGTATCCGAAGCCGTAGCCGGGAAGTGGAAGCATGGGCTTGAGCTACGCGAGTGCCCATACTGCAACGGAGATGGCTTCGTTGCTCAATGGGTTACAAACTGCTCATTCTGCGACACTTACGGGGAATACTGGGTCCTGAAGGGAAGGAAGATTCTCATTGGAAAACTCAAGTCAGCCCTGGAAACACGGGCTTCGTCTATCTCAGTGTCTCTGTAAGATAGATCCACTCAACTCATGGGATCGTTGTAAAGATTGCAAAGACATGGGAGAGTACTGGCTAACTCCTGATGGTGGAAAGATTTGCGTTGGCGAGCTTCGTCCTTGGCTGGACAGCTTGACAAGCAGTTCCTTCCGTGGTACATTGGACTTGTAAGGAAAGCGCCAAGTCAGTTAGAGCTTTCCACGCGAATGGCCCAATCAGGCCATCGGCTTGAACCACAGCGAGGGACCGGGGGGTCCGGCGCAGGGGGGGTAGAGAGTCGATGGTCTGCTTGGGCCATTCGTCGTTTAGAAAGGATACAGAGTCATGGTTTTTCCGGGGTCAATTCCACCGGAGTTGATCTTCCTTGAGGCAGCGAACGTCCTCGCGACATCGGTGTACTACCTCGCCGCCGCCATCGCATCGTGGACGGTGGCAGTGCTGATCGGGTACGTCGTGCTGCTCAAGAGGGAGTCGCGCAAGTCACGTCGCCGCTAGTGCCGCACGTCATAAGCGGTCGCAAGATTCCGAAACCGCCGCCGTCCCTTGGTCAGGGGTACTGCGGTGTGTGTGGGCGGGTAAGACAGGTTACCGGGGATGAACCATGCCTGCTCGGCACTGTGACTCACGCAGATGGGATGCCGCTGTCCTTCTGCGCGCGGTGCTGGAAGTGGTTCAAGATCAGGGAGGGGACACGAGTGAGGAGGCTAGACGAGCGATGAGAGTAGTCATACTAAACGTCGATCACGATCCTTACGAAGGCTTTCAATGGATCGCTGAAATTGAGGCCAAAAATGGATGTACATCCATCAAAGGATACGGCAACTCACTAGAGCGTGCAGTACAAGCTTTAGAGAGAGAGCTAGAGAATGAGTGAGACGTGGACGCCCGAGGCTTACCTCAAGGTACTAGACGACGACATGGCACAGCTTGACAACGAGTGGCTTGACCTTGTCGCAACCAGGGGACTTGAGGACATGGAGTACAAGACCGGGGAGTTCCTTCGGTACCTCGGCAAGCTGACCGACAACGCAAAGCTGCTGAAAGGACGACTCATTGAATCCCGCAGAAACCGAGCGTGATCTAGTCGTACGCATAACTGCCGAACGCAAAGAGTTCATCTATGCAGATGACGGCTATGTTGTGTTCTGGCCCAACGGTTCTACGAATGGGGCCTTTGACGCGGCGAACTTACGCATTCTAGCAGACGAACTGGATCGGCGCAACGAGGAGTGGGACAAGCAGGTTCGAGAGGCACTGAGTGAAACCAGTTGACCTAGGTCTGAAGGAGTACTCTGAATGGAGAGCGGGACAGGACAAGGCGTTCGAGTTCCTGACTGGAAAGCACAAAGACTGGAAGATTTGCGCGCTGCCCACAGGCGTTGGGAAATCTCTGTTGGCCGTATCGTATGCGAAATTCTCGCAACGCCCGACGGTGATCCTGACGTCAACCAAAGCGCTCCAGTCTCAGTACATGAAAGACTTCGAACGGCACGGGTTGGTGCAGATACGGGGCATGAGCAACTATCCCTGCCGCTGGTGGAAGGATGAGGGTAAAGACTACAGTTGCGACCTTGGCCCCTGTCTGGACGATAAGTCGTGTGACTACAAGTCCATCGGGTGTGACTACTTCGATCAGTTGGCACTCGCCCGGCGAAGCCCTGTCTTGGTCACTAACTACGCCTTCTGGTTCACCTCTGCACGGAATCCTAATCGCCCTGTTGGCGATCGCCCGCTGGTCATATGCGATGAAGCGCATGCGGCGATGGAAGAACTCTCACGATTCGTGGGCGTCGAGTTCTCCAACGACGAGGTACGACTGGGGGACAAGCTAACCTGGGGGATGGGGCACTGGAAGGAATGGGCAACGAAGCAGATCACAATGATCCGCTCAGCGCTCACGCAGGCCAGGACGTTCCATCAGTTGAAGACGCTGAAGAGCATGGAGCAGAAGGTACTCAAGCTCTCGCAGATACCGGACACCGGCTGGTGCATCGACATGTTCGAGGCCAAGTCTGTGAAGTTCCAGCCCATCTGGGCCAGGGACTACGTGACTCAATACCTTCGGCAAGGAGCACAAGAGACTGTGCTGCTGTCCGCAACCATCCGGCCGTATCACATGGACTGGTTCGGAGTATCAGACTTTAGCTTCTTCGAGGTTGAGTCCCCGTTCCCAGTGGAACGACGTCCTATCCACTGGATTCCGACGTTGAGGATGTCTCGCTCCACGGAGGAGGCTGGATTCCCTCGACTCATGAAGCGCATTGACGATCTCATAGCTAGTAGGCCAGGGCGTAAGGGCATCATCCACACGGTCAGCTTCTCGCGCGCAAAGAAGATCGTGGAGATGAGCCAACATTCAGGGATCATGATGCTGAATGCTTCCGCCAACACCGGTACCGTAGTCGAGCAGTTCAAGAGGGAAAGCAAGCCGGTCGTGTTGGTCAGCCCCTCTATCGACACTGGCTTCGACTTCCCATACAGGTCGGCCGACTGGCAGATCATCGCAAAGGTTCCGTTCCCCGTGCCCACGGATCCGCTCGTGGCAGCACGGTCGCTGGATGACGACAACTACCATGCCAAGGTGGCGGTAAGCCGTCTCGTTCAGATGACAGGCCGAGTGATGCGGGCAGAGGATGACATGGGCGAGACGTTCATCCTCGATGACAACGTCGGCTATCTGGTGAGTCACTTCAAACCGTACTTCCCTAGATGGTGGCGTGAAGCGTTCAAGCGTACGGGGTTCATACCGCCGGCTCCGGACGTTCTCGCAATCGGGCGGGACCTAGTCCCAGAAAACTAAGGGAGAATCATGAGCAACTTTTTCGATCCGAAGAACTTCGCGGCGGGCGGTTTCCTTGACGGTCAGGTCGCTGACATCACGGAGATCCGCTCCACCAAGTTCGACTACAACGGTACGGTCGATCCGCCTGCGAACGTCATCGAGATCACGTTCACTCGTGCAGACGGGAAGACGCGCATCGAGAACTACGGCACCGGCAAGGCTGAGCCGACGGATGACGGCAACAACGTCACCGCCGCTCTGAACGGCCAGACCAAGGCCGCTCCGTTCTTCAACGCCTTGCAGGCCACGAAGTTCCCGTTCAAGACGATCGCAACCGAGGGCCTCGCTGCCCTCAAGGGTCACCGCTTCACGTTCAAGAACGTGGGCAAGGGCGGCAAGGACCTGTTCGTCCCGGCCGTCTACGTGGGCCTCGCCGAGGGTGATGCTTCGGCCGTGCAGCAGCAGCAGAACGACGTGAAGGATCTGGTGGGGACCTTGATCCTGACCATCGTCAAGTCTGCTGAGGGCGGTATCAAGAAGCAGGATCTGGTGAAGCGCATCGGTGCGAACCTCGCCAACGATCCGATCAAGGCGCAGGCCGTCAGCCTCGCACTGAGCGACACGTTCCTCGCTTCGGTTGCGGGAGTCAACCTCGACAAGGGTGTGCTCACCCTGATCGAGGGCTAAAGAGACTATGGGGATGGGGCGAAAAGCCCCTGGCAAAGCCCCCTTTTGTGGGGGTATCCTTGTAATGTAGGTCGCCAGAGAACCCGGTGACCGAGGGGAGATCAGCCCTCTACCCATTGCGGTAGTGGTAGGTGCGCTACGCCTGCCAGGGAAAGGTCTAGTAGCCTCTTTTTTGGAGGAGGCCATGAGGACATTGCTGATGGTGGCTGCCCTTATGGCAGCGCCGACATACGAAAAGCCGACGCTTACAGTACGGGTGTTCCCGCCGATCCAGTTAGCAGACACAGGCTTCGGCGGGGCTAGTGTCATGATGACCGCCGAGTTGCATGGACCCGAGACGGAGAAGTTCTACTGCCCTAAGGTGACGTGGGAGTTCCCGGATGGGACGACCGCTGTCCATGAGCAGGACTGTGCTCCGTTCGAGAACCGACACGAGTGTTACCCTGCGCTAGCGAAAGATTGCGGCGTGAATGGGTTCCGCTTGAACCTGAAGACCGGCGAGTACGAGGACACTGTGAAGGAGTGTGCATGCAACATCACGGGTTATCCTAACCTGTGGCGTCGAAGCATCGCAGCGCCAGCGCACCCCGAGGGGGAGTACTGGGAAGTGTGGGTCAGGCTGGACAAGAACGGTAAGATGTTGGCTCGACAGAACGTGAGGTTCTGGATCAAGTGAAGACCGACAAGCTGGAGTTGTACAACTTCGAGCAGTACGATGCGAGTCTCAAGAAGATGGGTACAGGCCGACGCAGTGGCCTACATCTCAGCGCTCTGGTGAAAGCCGCAGTCCAGGCCGTCACTGGCAAGAAGCTGGAGATCGTCGAGGGTGAGCAGGACGGCGTGCGCCGCATGATGGGGTTTCTGTGGGAGCGGGCGTTGGAGTACGCCTTCACAGAATACATGGAGGCTGAGAGGAAGACTGTTCGGAAGCAGGTACATGCTGAGCTAGACGGAGTGCTCGGAACACCGGACGGGATTCACTTGAAGGACAACGTCCTAGAGGAATACAAGTGTACATGGCGCAGCATGCGCCGATGGAACGAGGACCCGGAAGAGAACTTCCAGTACTGGTTCATGCAGGTGAAGGGCTACCTACACATGCTGGGCCTGAAGCGCGTGAGGTTCTTCATCTTCTGGGTCAACGGTGACTACACGTACAAGAAGGGTGGTGGCCCGCAGGTTACCACTCAGGAGTTCGAGTTCACCGACGACGAGTTGTCTGATAACTGGGATCTGCTGATCGCACAGCGGACCAAGGTACAGGAGGAAGTGCATGGAGAAGAAGCCGTTCCACATCCTGTCAGTGCAGGGGGAGCCTAAGTCGGGGAAGACCCACTTCTACTCCACCGCGCCGAGCGGGATAGGGGTCCAGTCTCTTGACTTCGGCACGGAGGGGATCATTGAGAAGTTCCCGGATACGTACTTCGACGTGCGAGAGTACAACTTCGCGTACGACTTCACGATCAGCAAGCGTGGGGACGAAGCGACGGATCAAGCGGACCGCATCAAGGCGGACTACTGGCAGCCGTTCAACGAGCACTGCACAGAGTTCTTCGGGGACCCGTCTATTCGGACTGTGGTCTGGGATACGGCTAGCGAAGTCTGGGAAATGCTACGTCTGGCACACTTCGGGAAGCTAGTTCAGAATCCGCAGATGCAGTACGGGGTAGTGAACGCTGAGTTCAAGGCCCTTCTGCGCATGGCGAACACCGCCCGCAAGAACATGATCCTCGTCCACCATGTGGGCAAGGAGTACAAGACGATCACAGACGAGAGGGGCCAGGAGAAGTCCGTCGAGACGGGCAACTGGAAGCGCCTCGGGAACAACAAGATCGAGACGTTCGTCCACTCCTACATCAAGACCATCTACATCGAGCCCGTCAAGAACTCAAAGGGTGTGATCGCCACGCCCGGCAAGTTCCAGTTCGAGATCCTGCGAAGTCGGTTCAACCCCGACATGAATGGCATGGTCATCGACGCGTGCTCCTTCGTGGATCTGATGTCGCTTCTACACCCACACGCGGATGGTGATGCATGGCTCTCGTGAAGCCCTCCCTTGACTCATACATAGATTTCCGCGTCGAGTTCAATGACTGGGCTGACCTAGATTTCTGGTCCCGTCAGGATGGCGAACACTGGATTGATTACGGTTACCTGCGAGTGGTGTTTCCGATAAAGGTGCAAGACCTATGGCAGAACTAGAAGAGATCGAGCCGACGTTCGAGCCGCAGGAAGTGTTCAGCATCAAAGTGTTCAAGCTGGAGCCTGAGTGCATCAACTACAGCTACAAGGTGGACTCCAAGTACGAGAGCCACAGGCCCGAGTTGCTGGAGCAGTTGCACATGGTGCGCGGATTGCTGACCGCCATCACCGAGGACGCACAGCGCGCGAACATCGACAAGTGGGTGGATCAGAACCGCAGCATCCGGATCAAGATCCTAGAGGCTAGACTGGAAGAGGAGGCCGCCATTGCTGACAGTGGACCCGAGGGAGGGGAGCCAAAACCTAATTGAGCCCCTGTCCACAATGGGGCTCCCCATCAAGCGGGAGAAGCTAGAGTATGGAGACGTTGCCTTCGCTGCACGAGGACCGAATGACGATGTACTTGGAGTTGGCATCGAGTATAAGAGTGTGTCCGACTTGCTACAATCGTGGCACGATGGCCGCCTCTTGGGACACCAGATGCCTGGAATGCTCAACTCCTACAGTATTGTATACCTCCTTGTTGAAGGAGTCATCTCCGCTGACACTGACGATCGGATCAGAATCCTCGACGGAAGACGTGGATGGAAACCCGTAAGGTCAGAAACGCGGTACACGAACTTGATTGGGTGGCTCGAAACGTTGCAGAGTCTCTACGGTGTACGCGTCCTGATGTCAGCGAACCTGTTGACCACATGTGTTCAGGTTGCAAGTACCTACAAGTGGTGGCAGAAACCGTACGAGTCCCATGGTACAGCAGTGACGATCCACACTCCGCAACTGAGGCGCGACTTGATCGTGCCAACGAGGATCATGAAGGTGGCCGCAACGTTCCCTGGTGTTGGGACTGAGAAGCTTCTCGACATCGAGGACAAGTTCGGTAGCATCCGTGAGATGGTGAACGCGGATGTGACTAAGTGGCGTACCGTAGATGGTGTTGGCAAGAAGACCGCCGAGGCCATCGTAACCTATGTGGAGGAGAAGTGAAGAAATGGTTCAGCCGGATCTCGATTCTAGCCCTGCTGGTGGGGATCGGGTTGTACAGCAAGGAGAAGTACTGCGCGGAGTATCCGACAGAGAAGCTCTGTGCGGTACCTTCCCCCACACCGACGCCTACGCCTGTCCCTACTGTCGAACCCACCCCAGTGCCGACGCCGACTTCGACACCGATCATCAGTCCGACACCTCCGCCGACGCCGTCTCCTACCCCGACGCCCGTGGTTGGCGTACAGTGTCCCGCAAAGGTCGTCGCCGCGTACGCAGCCGCCCCTAACAGGGCTCTGTACATCAACGCTAAGAGGTACAACAGTGGCGTTGACTCGACGTATAGAGTGAGGTCTAGCTCGTTCGATCTGTGTGCGGCAATCGGCCACGACAACCCGAGCAAGGACTGCCACTTCGAAGACCCGAGCCTGACTGTGGACGAACGTGGCGCATGCGAGATCCTATTTGGTGGCGGATGCCCGGTATGGAACTGGAAATCCGGTAGCGACGGTGGGCATTGCAGCAACGACACGTCTGGCACCACGGTTTCGTGCGATCACTTCGGTGATCCGACGTTTCGTGACGATCCGAAGACTCCTCAGTTCGAGGGCCGTCCAAAGGCGTGCGGGAATCAGACGGACAAGTTCGGGTATAGTGCCGGCTTCTTCACTCAGCCACAGTGTACGCCGGGCCAAGAATGCAGTGTGCAGGCTTGTCTTCCTGACAGGTCTGTGTGTTCCGGTTGGGTTCGCGTCTTCTGGAGGGAGTAGTGCCGATAGTGATTGACTTCGAGAAAGAGAACGATCCGAAGCAGAACCAATACGTCAACGTCGGGATGATCAAGGCAGAGAACGTTCGCGCCATGATCGCCGACAAGATTGGTAACCGCGAGTCGATGGTGACGTTCGATACCGGCGCAACGCGAAGCGCTGAGTCTACGTTCGATCTTGAAGGGTTCGTGAATCCCCGTGTGCTGCTGGAGTTCGGCGAGTACATGGAGCGCCATCGCTTTCAGAAGGATGGGCAGCTTCGTGCTTCCGACAACTGGCAGAAGGGGATGCCGTCAGACCGTGCAATGCGCAGCCTGTCGCGCCACTACCTCGACCTGTGGCTGATCAGCCGTGGGTACAGCGCGCGAAGTGAGGACTGTGCAACGAAGATGCAAGCGCTCTGCGCAATCCTTTTCAACACAATGGTGCTTATGAAGAACGAGATCGAAGAGCAGGAGGGGTCAGTTGATTCTGATTCTACAGGCTACAAAGAAAACGTGGCTGATACGCGCCGTCTCCGTGCGCATCTGGGCGGAGGCTGCGGCATGGAGCACCAAGCGCTCAGCCCTGAAGGGTTGGCGCTTACAAAGGACAGCCGTCAAGCCCTTTGGGCTACGGCTCACAAGCCCGCTTATCGGTTTGGCGCTTTGCCTGGAGTGGAGGGAAAGTGATCAAAGTACAGGCGATCAACAATGAGTACATGTGGCTGGACGAGAAGGACGTGGTCATGGTCGGCCCACGCATGGATCGTGGACTGCGTGAACTCGGCGTATCGGTGCTGTACCTGCGAGGGCTTCCGCCCCTGCCGGTCAAGGAAATTGTCGATGAACTCGCTAAGCGAGTGGAGGAAGGGATCAAGTATGGGACTGCTCCTGAAGGTGA
>Ga0137464_1000507_pt1 | contig 12583 bp, 19 predicted proteins | sample EasRivERMGT814_2_FD_102306 | JGI IMG/M metagenome (GOLD analysis project Ga0137464, IMG submission 102306) | Soil microbial communities from meander-bound floodplain in the East River, Colorado, USA - East River MetaG ERMGT814_2 | ecosystem: Environmental > Terrestrial > Soil > Floodplain ...
GGCTGTTGTTCGTTTATCAGGTGGGACAGACATTCTGTATCGTGGATTTTCGTCCAGTCCAGCGGCAATCCTGCCCCCGCTAGCTCCAACTTCTGAACGTCGAACTTTGCATTGTGGAACACAAGCCCGTCCCACAAGTGCCAGTTGTTCACTTGACCGGGTTCGTAGTATACTCCCGATCTCATCACTCCGGGGTCTGAGTCTCCTGCTTCTTGTCGATGCGCCCATGACACACAGAACGCCGTATCCCAAAACCCTAGGCCCGTAGTCTCTGTATCTAGCGCGAGGTAAGCCATCTACCCACCACTAGCCAAAGCCTCGGCCCTAGTCGAATACGGACGTACCACCCATCTTCGTCTCTGACAAACATTAGAACAACGGCTTAGTTGTGACAACCACGTTTGCCTGATCGTCCATTTCAACCCTTGAACCGGGGTTCACAACCGCTCTCACAGGACTAGCCGCCTGCGCGTCATCATCCTCGTCTGCAACGAGCCCGAGCATCGACATTAGAGCGTATCTACGGAGATAGGTGATAGCACTCCCAAGACCTTGTGGGTTATCTTTCTCAAGCATGAGTGGAACTTTCCCATCAATACTAGTCCCGGACTCCAAGTGAGTCAGACTAGTCCACAATCCCGGTTCTCCGGTAGATGTGGTCGTAGGTGTCTGCGTGAGTAATACGCCTTTGCTCGTGAGAACAGGACGCACCACTTCCAACAGTTTGTTTAGGGTGATATAAGTGTTCTTGAAGTGAGGGTTCTTGGCATCCTTAGTGATGCCCTCAATACCCTCTTCTTGTAGTTCAAGTAGCGCCGCATAAATATCCTTTGCCATTACTTGTTCCTTTTGTTGTAGTCAGCGTTGCTTGGATAAACAGTCGGCTTGATGGCGTCATACCCCTTACGAGGGACATACTGACGGCCAAGCGTCCACTGTCCAATCTTCTCGGTGCTGGAACGGGGACACAGGGTTTCGTCGAAGTCACAAAATCGCTCATACCACACGGGCACCAACTTAACGTCGAATACTCCCTGTAGCTTGTTCCAATAGACCTTCTGCTCCCGGTCGGGCATAGGAGCCAAGTGAGCATTTAGATACTTACCTGTCTCTGCGTATGCCGTTCGGTACATTTCTACAGCTTCGTATCTTCGCTGCATTTCTGCATGGAGTACGTCCTCGGGAATTGGCTGACAGTCTGCAACTATCGGGATCGTCGCCACGGTGTCGTTGGTATCGTTCATCGGCCAATACATAATCCCGAAGCCCTTAACCAGGGGAATGCCACTCTTAGCGAGTGCGTGCCAGTAAGCACTAAGCTGCCAGATATGGTCTGTCTTAGCCCCATCCTTCTCGATCCAATATAGCGCCTCGCCCTTAATGGTCTTAAGGTCGCCGAGACACCACGCCTCAAGAACGGGGTGAAAGAACAGCCAGTCGGCTGTGCCGCCCCATCCCTCGGGTAGATAGTCGTTCAACTTGATTTCGTACTGAAACTTGATTCCACTTTCGGCCAACGTAGCGTGGAACCATTCATGCCATAGGGTGCCGTGAAACATACGCACGTCTTGAACAATCGGACGAGGTATAGTCGGCGCTCCTATCGCCCGTAGTTGTACAAATCTTAGCGGCGATACCAGGTCTGAGGAACAATGGAGCAAACCGTCAGGCTCGCGCCTATCATCCTCAATCTTCGCCAGGAAAAGGTTTACGAGATCGACGGGCAAGATAGCATTCTCGACATTTGACAAACTCTCGACTCCTTCCTCGACAATATCTCACGCGATGACAAGCGGTACAGCGGGTGAACATTGCCCACCCGTAGCTAAGCCATACACGAATTTCCGGCTCCCTCATGGTCTAGGTAGGGCACAAAACCAACATAGGCCGGTCTTTGTGTCATACCCCCTAGGGCTGTCCTCAACCTTACACTTCGGACAGGTCATGGGGTTCAGGATTCGCATATTTTGCGGCTAGGCGCGCCAATTCCTTGCGGTCAGCAGTTTCTTGGGCTGCCCTATCCCGCTCGATCTTAGCGACTCGTGCCGCCTTGGCCTTAACAGACCGGCGCTCCGCTTGTACAATTTCCTTCTCCGTCATAGAGAGAAATCCTGTAACAAACCAGTCATCGCCATCGCCCCCGCCCCAGCCCCAGCCGTCCCATGCAACTTCTAGCTCAGGAGAGTCTATGCCCTCGGTTAACTTAATAAGGCGCTCACTCAGCGTTTCTACCGGCCCTTCTAGGTCGTATTTGCTGATGTGATATTCCTTTAACTTGAAGTTCTTTGGTATCTTTCTTGCCATGTTTCCTCCTATTCACCCACCAATACCCTTCTGAGGTAGAGATGATAAAAGACAAGATCAGCCAACATTAGCTGAGGCGTGTAATACCATGCTTCCATCAGCACGTCAGCGGCCGACTGAAATGAGTGTTGAAACATTATTGCGGCGGCGCGACTTGGAAATCATCAGCCATATCCACCATATTGGTGAGGATATAGGTGAGATCATCAAGAGCAACAGTAGACCTTTCCCAGTCTCCACCCGGCAAGTCTACTACGACAACACCCGCTTGTGCGTTGTTAAACACCAAGACGCTATACTTGTCGAGGATGCTTTGCAGAGTGAGCATATCGCCCGCCCAATGTCGCATTGACTTCTCGAAGCGAGCAGATTCCTTAGCTCCGGGGATAACCTGCCCAAGAAACTCTCTGTAGCTATCGAGATCATCCCGTGCTAGAGCATCGGATAGCACAACATCCATCGCTGTGTCACGTAGCTCCAACATAAGGGAGTAGAAGGCAGCTTCGTTGCCTCCATTTGCAATTGCCGCGAGTGTTTCCAGGGTGGCGGTTTGCGTCGTCGATTCAGTAGTTTCAGAATCCCACGGATTACAAAAGTCTCCCCCCAGTGTATGAATCATCTCGTGGGTCAAAGTAGCAATGGGATTTCGTGCCCAACCATACCATGAGGAGATCGGGTTAATGGCCCGAATGTTCAGGAACACCTCATCCTCGCAGTATGTATATCCGAGAAGATGATTGTGCTCAATCCCGCTGATTTGTGGCTCCCACACTACCTCAGGGGGAGAAAACTCACCGTTTGTAAATCCTTCATACTCGAAGAAGGGAGCAATCTCATATTGCCAATACGGTGAGATATCCTCGGCGTTAAACTCCGGTTCTGTCATCCCGTCTAGTACAGCATCCACTCTTAGGGCCATCCGTTCCGCTGCTGTGTAGCTTGGCGTACCTTCGGTAAAAACAGCGGTTCCGACCACCATCGCGGCAACGACCGCCGCTAGAGCAATGGTTACAATGGTCTTCACGAAACGTTCCTTTCTTGTCCATATTTCTTCCCTTCTGTAGCCAAAATAACCCCCGCCCACGTCTCTTAAGTCCGATGTCGGGACACCTTAGCCAGCGGGGATCACTCGCCCTGGCACTCTCTATTGGAGAGCGGCTTCGCTAAGCATAGCAGCCGGGGATCGGTCTGTCAAGGCCCGAATTAGAAAGTCGTAGGCCACAAACTCCATCTGGGAATCTGCGTTGCCTGCGATGTTGAGAACCTGTGGATCTTCATAGTCGAGCCAGGTTTGGAACGCGGCCACAACTTCATCCGAGATATCTTCCCTATAGTTAGGTACGTCAACCTCAAAGTATGGACGCTGGTACTTATAGCCCTTCCTCGTCTGAGTAAGGGAAAAGTGAGTTACCATTTCGTGCCCATGCTTGAAATGAAGCGTGGCGTCAGAGAGGAGCGCGTTGTATTCCGTTCGGTTCTTCCCCTCCGGAACTTCGAGTACCCCGAACTCAGCCCACTCTGGCATACGGGTCAGGGTGTTGTAATAGACCCATCCCCCAACCTCGAAACCCATATCCTTGGCTGCCTTGCTGCCTCCGATATCGGCCCCGCTGCACATACCGCTGATGATTTTCACACTTCCACCTTCTTTTGGACGCGCTCGTAATGCACGTCGTTTTCCTCCGCATGGACAATCAGCATATGAAAGCCTGTGTCATAAGAGGTTTTACTTAGCTGAGGAGTCACGTCGAACTTGCCCTCGCGCCGCTGATCCAGCATGGCAATCAGTTCTTCGAGGTTGCGCCGTGACAGCGTGATTTCCACAAGAGCGCCCTCTCCTACGGGCCATGCCCTGTTGTTCTTCACTGAACTACCCCTTTCTTATATAGCTTCATTGAGCTCTTAAAAGCACTTAAGAGTAAAGTAAAGCTACCTTAGCTAATGTTTGCTAATTAAGGACTAAAGTTAGCTTACTTTAGCCTTAATGTAGCTACAAGTAGCTAGAGTTTAGCAGACATTTCCTCCGTTGTCAAGCCCGGAAAAACCATCTGCTTCTCGTCTTGAACTGGCTTCACCACCGCAGTAGTGCAGCCGTACACGGTCTTGGTAGCCTCTTCCTCGCTTCTACCCCTGATCTTGCACTCGTAACATTCGCACATGTTAGAGTACCTTTGCAGCAGCACGGAAGCGACCACGGGAAATATCCCCGGAGTATTCCATGCGCCATGCTCTATCAACGCTCTCGTAATACTTGATAGCGGCCTTCATCTTCCGCTTCCCACCGGGAACCTTGATATCTTCGACCTTCTCGATATAGAACATTACTCGTCTTCCTCTCCTGTGTAGTCCATTTCGGCAGCGAGAACAGACGGTGCCAGCTTGATCTCTCCGCTGGTCTGTCGCATCACCTGTAGTGCGATCTCCCCCGCGTAACACTTGGCTGTCAGGGGGCTACATGCTGGTGCGGTATTGACTTCCAGGATGTAGTGATCTCTGTCACCCCATATCAACATATCCACAGCACCGAAGTCCAACCCTAGTGCCTGAACAGCCTGAATGGCATCGTTTCTTCGCCTATGGTGAAGCTCCTGTTTAGGAGCACGGAAACGATACCCGTGGATATAGTTCTTAATGAGGTTTTCGCCAGCTTTCTCGGGATAGTCCAGGTACTTACCTTGTATCCGAACCACCTTGTCTCTGACGACGTGAATACGCACCTCGCGGGGTGCAGCATACCAGGGGGTATAGAAGTCGTGGTGCCGACTAGGACGTTCATTCCCTCGATACACCACGATATCCCTTCCCCCGAATCCGGTTCGATTTCGACCAAACACAATACCGTCCGGCGCACCAGACATGGCTTTGTCAAAGTCGGGGGTCATAAACACGACACGCAGCCCCGCGTTATTCAGATACGAGTACGCCGTGAGTTTGTCACTAGCGTTGCGGATTGCATCTGCGGTGTTCAACTCGATAACACATGGAGGCATAGACTTACGAGAGCCCCATCGGATCAACAGTTCCAGCGAGGTATCAGGAGACTGTATGCCGCTCAACATACCCAGCTGTTGTGCCATGAACTTCCCTGTAGGACGAGAAGCTCTCACATAGGCTAGATATGTATGCAACACTTAGACCGCCTCCAATGAGTAACCCATGCCGTCCAAAACGGAATCAGCATAGCACTCCTTCCAACCCCTTGCGTGGGTGTGACACACCCTCAGACCATCCTTCCGGGTGTGATTTGCCTCGCTGTTACATCCCTTAAGGGAGCATGTGTTATGGTGCTTGTTGCAGTAGTTGAAGTCGGCTTCAGCCCTGTCCGCCATGACAATACGCATCTTGGGTCTACTCCGACAGAACAGACACTTATCGTTTCGCTTGGTTGCATTTCCGTTAAAAAAGTGTCGGAGTGCGGTTGACGTATGCGTTGTCGTGGAAGTGCCAGGGCTTGTCGCTTTTTCCGCCGCCTTCGCCGCCTTTATTACCGCGTTGAAGGCTCCTGTTCCCAGAGGGTCAACCTCTTCCCAAAGGGAGGAATATTCGGTGTCGTACTCTTCGAGCAGCTTCTCTACGAGAGGCACCAAATCGGGATTCTTGTTCTCCTCAATATCTCTCATGTCACCACGAAAGATAAGATATTCGATTACCTGGATTTCAAGTCCCGTCCCTTCGGCCAGGTACTCCATCACCTGAGTATGTATCTGTTCCTCATCTTCCGCCCAGGCGTTGAGCTTCTTACGTAGCGCGTCAGGTATTAACGACTTAACTATCTCCACGAGCCCTTCATCGAGAGGTTGATCCTTTGATCGTGTGTTTCTCTCGGCATATATGAGGTTGTACGTTTCAGCACAATCACCACACATGCGCCCACGGGATAGGGTCGTTTGTAGGTCGGAGTCAAGTACCATCTGGCGGCAGCAGTTACAGTGACGCCACTTTCGTCCTTCCTCAGACCCACCCCTATTGTCCCAGGTCATACATCGACCTAGATCTTTTTCCCTCAAATCCCGTACACGAGTTCTTACTTCGTCTGCGGTAATGATCGGGCCACCCGCATTAAGAGCTTTATGTTCAGCGAGTGTTTCGGCGATCTTGTTCTCCTCGCGCTCCTTTTGGCGGTTTTTCAATTCGGCGATTGTGACCCACTCACCCGTATGTTCGTCCTTGACCTGTGCCCCATGCCCATAGTGCCCAGCCCAATTAGCATTGGGTCGAGGAGTTAGGTCGTGTGTACCTGTCTCCGGCGCACCCTCCAAGATCATGAACTTCCACTCGGGGATGTATTTGAATTTCGCGTGTTTGGGTGGTGTCCCGAGTGCCTTGCCCCACGCATCTCTCATCGCTATTTGGGTGCTGCCCCATATGGTGAACTTCGGGGTCTCGATGATATAAAGCGGGGACTTGTTATCGGTTCGTAGCAACAAGACCTTTCCAGGGTGTCCTATCGGGTCAATAGTTGCCATAGCACACGAACCGTTTACTTCCTTGAACACTTCTCGAATCTTCGTTGGATCGAAGCCGGTGTGTCCCACAAGTGCAGGAAGGATCTCTGTATCTACTTCCGCAGACCTTGGGAACCCGTATTTCGCAAAGAGTTCATCGTCATTTTCGATTGACCCATTGTGGGTCGTAAAACAGGTACCGTGTAAAACCGGGTGATTGTTGAGGTGGTTCGACACGTCACCTTTGGTCGCGTATCGCGTGTGCAACAGAAGGATTTGGACTCCTTTCGGGATATCCTCCCGAGATTTGATGAAATCAGATGCAGCCTCGTCGGCTTTATCCATTCTGACCTGACCATCAAAGGTCACAGCCACAAATCCCGTTGCATGTTTTCCTCTACCCTCAATCCCGAGTAGCAAATGATCTGCAAACTTCTCGAAACCAGGGTGGTGTTTCACTACTGAGGGATCTTTGATAAAGACCCCTGCAATTCCACACATACTACCTCCCTGTGTTGTTCGTCTCGAACGTGCCCGCGCGTATCGCGTTGCCGAAGCGCGGTGCTACGGTTCTTCTTGCCCCTACGTTTGGCCCTGGGTTCCATACCCCCTCCTGATATCTCCAAGTGGAGCCGTCAGGGGCTCTCATTCCGACACCTTCGGCGATATTCCAGCCTCGCAGATGATCTATCTGATATTGCTGATAAAGCTGCGTTTGACTGTAATCACTAGCTACCGGCCCTCCTAGGCCCGGCACCGGAAACTGCCCTCTGATTCGCCCTCCCTCGATCGGAGGCGCATCAAAAGGGATTTCTTCATCGACACCCGCCGATACCGTATAGTCCACGTGAGAATCGTCACCCCAAGTCTTGCCTTCGGGGTTCAGTCCCAACTTTCGTTTAAACGATTTCTTGTACTCGTTGGGATACGGTGGTTTCTTGTATGGCGTGTCTGCCTGCGTTTTCATCCACTCTTTTCCGAACACCTTATACGGAGTTCGCATGAAGGCATATCGAAGAGCGTCCTTTTCCTCCGATGTGAGCGGGAACTCGGAGAACATGAATTGAACCCTATCCTGTGCGAGACGTGCTTCGGCTTCCGTTAGCTTACTGAACGGTCGCCACGTCCACGTAAACGCAGGCATGGGATCAACTTTCTTGTACGCCTTGAGCTCGTTTACTGGTACCCATGAATAGGCGTGCATAGCCTGCATCAGCGCGATCCACGCATACAAGATACGTGGGTTACCCTGTGCATTCCATACGCGCCATTCGATGGTGTTCTTCTTCTTGGGGCAGGTACAGGTTTTCTTGTCGTAAATCCCCCGCGTCATGGTCTCCCCATAGGTATTCTTCTTTGGAGCGATAAACTCCATCGCACCGGAACACCCACCGTTGCATAGCTTTCCTCCGTGGCTCGCACCATTAGCGTCAACTTGTGCGAGATAGAGGTTTGTATTCAACCCTGACATACGCTTTTGCGTACTCATGGTTTGCCATGCCGCTTTCGGGGTATTGAACGGCCCCTTGGAGATAGGGTCTGCAAACCCTCCCCCGTGATTGGTTCTGTCGTATCCTGCGTACAGCGTGCGATGACCATATGTCTTACCGGCCCCCGCCAATCGGAAGATTGGTTCCTCGCAGAACCCGAATACAGTCATCAGCCTGATGAGGTCGTGAAAACCGAAGCCAGCAGCGTCCATATGAATGTGTCCGCCACAATTCGGGTTATACTGTACGTCACCGTTCTTCTCCAACCCTCGGAGCCTTTCATGAGCACGCAACATCGCGGCTGCGTGTGCGGGGTTGGTTAAGTCCAGTTTGTCGAACACCAGTTCCCCACCGGTCACACTCCCGTCGAACTTCAAAAACGCGATATGTGGGTGGTTGGGTTCTGGATGCCAGCTATACCGCTGAACATCAGGATAGCCCACGATGCCTTGTGAGCATAGATCCTGAGCCAATGCCTGTGCAGCCCCATCCAATTCCGTTTCCACACTAATGATACGGAATGGGCGTCCCTCTGGCTCCTCGAACAGAAACTCCCGAGGGGGCTGCATCAGCTTAGGTAGTGCCAACTGCCACCTCCTTTGCTGCGCCCGTCATAAAATCAACGAGCTTATCTGTATAGCGAGTATTTGTCCCACTATAGTCCGTACCTCGGCCAGAGATTTGGAGCACAAACAATTCCGTACCCCGATACATAAACTGCTGACCGGAACATACCCGAACCCTTATCTTTTCCTTGTCGAGGATACCCTGGCAAGTCGTGATTGCTTTGTTTGCTTCATCGACATCCGACTTCAATGGGTGCCCCTTACGGAGTGGCCCTATCAGGAGCGCGTGAGCCTTGATTCGTTCGTATCTCTCTCGCGCCCTTTTCACGTCCCTCTCGAAATATGCAATATCGTTCTGCATACCGTCAGGAAATGAATCGTAATAGGACGAGTGTAGGTGCGAGTACATATACCCCGCCCCATAGTGTTCCTTCCACCACGCCGTTCGCTCCGCCTCTTGCGGATGCATTTCGCCCCGCATATCCTGTCTTTTACAAAACAGAATTGTCCCAACTTGTCCGTCATGTACCATAACAAACATGAAGTCGCATTGAGGATTTGCGAGTTCAGTCAGGAAGCCGTGGTGTTCCGCACATCCACCACCATTCGCACTCAGGATCTTAAGATCCCTATGGGTTCGCACTTCGACGAGTTTATACCCGTCACCCCACTCACGCAGGAGTTCCGCGTCGTAAAACGGACTAACTTTTCCCGTCACGACCCAACTTCCCGCACTCGACGCACTTGGGGTTTACTTGCGATCCCCTGTGTAGATAGGCACCGTCCTTGCCGTGAATACATTTACCGTTCCACGGGTTGCGATGCCCTTGCGGTTTTGCGGAGACTAGTGTCATTTACACTCCTTTCTCTAGCTCCCGCCCTACTACCTCCACATAACTCGGCCACCAAAGCAGCCTAACGTATGTATTGCATAGAAGGGCGGCAGCCATCCGGCTCAGCTTTACGGGCTTACCGGACAGTTACCCTCACCTTACCGCAAAACGGTAAGCACCAGGTTGTACACCCCGGGATCAGAACCGGAATATACGGCATGGTGTGGGGTGCGAAGCACCATTAGAGGGCCGGGGACGACCCTCCGTGCTACTTAGACGCCCCGTTTTGGTATATATGGAATGACTGTTCGACCACTTTCATTCCACGCCCCTAGATACTCCCCGAGAATGTTTTTAAATGGGATGTACCCGAGGACGTTCCCGGCTGTGTCGATCATGAGGAACTTACGTCTCTTAACCCACCAGCACAGATGTAGAGTGTAATGGGTGCCGTGCCTTGTAGGTACACGACAAAACAATACTTCATACTGCTTGGGGCTACGACCCCACTCCCACGGCCCGATGACCATGCGTGTTGCGTCAGGAATTATAGGCTCCATTGACAGCCCTCTCCCGACCATAGTCACTGTATGGTTCGATTTCAGCAGCATTTCCGCGTTGTTTCCTGAGACGCCATCGTGTTCCATTCCCAGATGAATTATCTTCTGGGGTTGATAGGGGAGTTTGGCCGGAAGTTTGGTGGGGACTCTATGAAGTTCGCCCATCGGCTTCCATTCCGTCAGGGGGACGCGCCCAAACGCCGTCGGCTATCTCGATGACCGCGTGTGGGTAATGCTTCTTCTCTATATGCGCCCGAAGATACTCAGGTGCCACGAAGGACTTTCCACAACCCTCATACGGGCACTCGAAAGTATTCCCCGCGTAGGTTGCAGTCTGCGGCGTTGGGTTTACTCTCGCAAACCATCTGCCCTGGCGGAGTTGCCGCACCTGCGGCGGTACGTGATCTTTATAGGATCGCTCCACCTGTTGCCGCTTGACTCGCCGCTTCTCTCGCGCCTCTTTCGAGTTACGGTTTGCCATGCTCCATCACCACATCCACCGGAATCTTACGAATCACGGCGTTGTACATCGTGTGAAACGTGCCATGAGATCGGCCATTCCAAAACGCGATGCAGAGATCCGGCGATGCTTCGGTCATGGCGATGTTACGCGCCTCACATGCCTTGCTGAACGCCTCCGGCGATTCGTCTCCTTCTGCGACGAGAGGAGGATATTCCTCGACGGTGTACCCAAGCATTCTCGCTGACATGCCTGCCATCGTATCAACTCCCATTGCACAGCCATGGATGATGGTGATATCCAGAGCAGGCCCAGGAAGTTTGGCAAGCCGCTTGAATACAGCTTCCCCGTCCGTCCAGGCGCATGATCCTGTGATGAGGACTCTCATACCGCGAGTACCTCCCCCTGTCGATAGGACTGACTGACGGTGTTGGCCCCTGCGTCGTTTAACGCGTGACACATACGCTCCCTTCCAGATGGGTTCCAGGCATGAACACGAATCCAGCCCGGTAAATGGCTATTTTCGATCATCCACTCGACCAAGTGCATCCCGTTTTCCTCACCCTTCTGAGGCATACCGGAACCACTGTTTGGCCCACCGTCATATGTACCTGCCGGTAGGTCATGATTTCCCATATCGTGATCGAGACTGATGTGGGATACCTTGCCGGTTGCAAGGATTTCCTTCGCTTCGTCGTTTGTGCGCGCCCATACCCATCCCTCAGGTGCAGGCCGCACGTCGTCGTGCCAGAGACGGATCATCGGATCGCCACACCCGCCGACATCGTCTTACGCTTTCGCACAGGAGCGCGTGCAGGAACAGGTTTCGGTTTCGGAGCTATCCGAGGACGGCTTCCGATGAGCCATGCGACTTCTCCGAACGTGTTATATACGCTCGGATGCATTTTGTCACATCGGGCTTTGGTATGGCCCTGAGCACCGGCGTATAGATACTCAAAGAGCATATCCCCGCCATGCTGATGGACGATTTGACCGACCTCTTGGCGAGTACCCCCGCCACCGATCCAGTCGTCCACGAAGCACACTCTCGGAGGCTTTTTGTGTAGCTGCCAGAAGTCGAGGAGTTCTCCGTTGTCTACATAAATTCGCTTTACGCCATAGGTGCCATTCTTCGTCGGCTCCTTGCGAATCAGCAGAAGTGGAACCTTAAGCTCAACGGCGGTATAAAACCCGACACACTGGCCTGAGATACCACTTGCTACCAACATATCGAACTCCACGTCCACCAACGGCTTGAGGGCTTTTGTGGCAGCATGGCAAAAATCTTGCCAGCCAAACGTTAGTGGCATTTCATGTCTCTCCTTTCAAGCATGGGATTATTCCCAATGAGAGAGGCCGGAGTCGAACCAGCATCGTACCCGTAGAACGGGCGGCTCTATCCAAGATTGAGCTACTCTCTCGTGTATAAAGCGGAAGCTCAGTTGTATGTATAGCGCGTTAACGCGACCGACTGATTACGGCCTACAAGATATGTTCGCTCACTATACATACAACTGAACTCCCGTCCATAGCCATTCACAGTTTTACCGAGGATTATCACGGCGCTGTGATTCAACCCACTCATCCCATGTAGGTTTTAGACAGGCTAGGAGTTCAGCAACACTTAATCAAATACCTCAACCGGATTTGGTTGGCGATGATGCACCATCCCCTACCGCGCCGGTACGCGGTCACTAATACCCTACTGAGGTTGCAGGGTAAAGTACGCACGCAGATTTGACTCCACGCACGCACAGCCCTTCACGCGCGTCTAGCTGCACGTTTCATCGCACGTCCGAGTCCGCCAATCTCGCCAGCGTACTCTCGGATATACGTGATTAGTGCTTTCTTGCTGCGGAACTGTTGTGTTTTCCGCATCGACAACTCCCTTCTTTACCACCCCCGAGACACTTACCCGAGGGATA
>Ga0137464_1000515_pt1 | contig 12418 bp, 21 predicted proteins | sample EasRivERMGT814_2_FD_102306 | JGI IMG/M metagenome (GOLD analysis project Ga0137464, IMG submission 102306) | Soil microbial communities from meander-bound floodplain in the East River, Colorado, USA - East River MetaG ERMGT814_2 | ecosystem: Environmental > Terrestrial > Soil > Floodplain ...
CTATCCAGTGTCGTTTCTTGGAGAGTCTGAACCAGCGACAATAGAGGAAGTAGTGAGCGAAATACTAGATCAATCCTCCATCTAGGAGAAAATCAGATGATTGACCATGAAGAAGAAAAAAACCCCAAGTTAGTCGACGCCCTAAAAGAAGTCAGAAAAGCTTATAAGGAAATGTCTGATGCTTATGACAAAGAGGCAAACGACTTCTGGGAACAGCTGCCCTACGATGACAAGCTCAAGGCATTTTATGCCGTGGTTCAGCGCATCCACAAGGCTGAAGTTAAAGATCGAGGGTCTTATCGATGGGCCATTTATGATGTGTTTGGTTTTGGCTTTGATTCCTATAGTATTGCCTTTGATGCTGGCTATATGGACATTCATAACTACATCTTCGATGGGATAGAGGACGAAAAGAAAAAAGATGATTGAAATCTATTTACTTATGTCGGCAGCAATGTTTCTTATGTGGATGGTTTGTGTTGTTACTTTGATGTGTAAAACCACAATACCACCAATGCGTGAAACATTGGGAATTATTCTCATACTTTTGTTTGCAGCCTTGTTGTGGCCGGTGACGTTGATGCTGGCAATTATCAATTGGGTAATCGAAGCGAAGGAGAAACATTGCAATGATGACACATCAAGAAAAAATTGAAGATTGCGATTTGCTAATCATATCATGCGGCAGTGCCTGTGAATTGGCTGATCTCGCCCATCATGTGAAATTGGTAGGCAAGTATTATAGCGTTGATTGGCAAACATTCTATAATCAACTGAAAAATGCGATCATTATCAAGGCGGGCATTCCAGACGACGAACATGAAGTCTTGGATGAAGTTATCGAAAGGTTGTATTGATATGCGTATTAGTTATTGTAGTGATCTACATTGTGAATTTATGGACTTTCCTGATTTCTCCAACGACAAGGGCGGTGATGTGCTTATTCTGGCCGGTGACATTACCACTGCCTCACTGTTGCGTGCCAATCGAACCGATGGCGAGGCGCGCGCCCATGCCAGATACTTTCGAGAGAAATTTAAGCACGGTCTAATCGACAAATATCCATATGTGTTCTATGTGATTGGCAATCATGAACACTATAATTCGTTGTTTCATGCCACCAAAACAACATTGACGGAAGGTTTTGCTGCCCTTGGTTTGGATAAAATCAAGATACTCGATAATGACATGAGTATAATAGATGGCGTCGCGTTCATTGGTGCCACTCTTTGGTCTGACTTTTTGAAAGGTAGTCCAACATCAATGCTCGATTGCCAGCTTGGTATGAATGATTTTCGCATCATTGGGAACAGTCTGATTACTGGCAAATACGGCGAGGCAAAGGTCAATCCAGTTACGCCCGAGCACATCTATGGCGAGTTCAAGATGTCTCTTGACTTTATCACCAGTATGCTGAAAATACTGGGCGAAAAACAAGTCATCATCTGCAGCCACCACGGGCCAACCATGCAGTCATTAAATTCCAAGCACAGCGGCAATTCGCTTGATGGCGCTTACTGTTCTGATCTGTCTGAGTTAATACTGGACAACCCCAACATCGGTCACTGGATTCATGGGCACACGCATCAAAATTTCGACTACATAGTGGGCAACTGTCGAGTGCTGGCCAACCAGCGCGGCTATAATTCCGAGCGCTCCTATATAGAGTTTGAAGGAACTAAAAGCTTTGAGGTATAGCGATATGATTGCCATAGAAAGAGAAGAAATTCTACGCGAGGCGTTACGTCGAATTGCCTATGACTATATGGAACTGTCATGGGAAAAAGCCCAATACCAACGTAATGATCATGTGCTCATTGCGCGGGAAGCACTAGAACGTTGCTACCCTACTACTGAACCCAAGCCGAGCAAGAAACTTCTGGACAATGACTTTTGAGGTATGAAATGCGTCGTAAAATTCGAAGTGAAAGAATTCAACTAAAAGGTTATAGAAGAATCCAACCAAATAAGCATGACGATTACTATTACGAGTATTACAGATATAAAGATTATTACTATAATATGAATTCTGTCTGGATCATTAATTTATTTTCCCTGTGGTAACCAAGAGGTAAATCATCATGAAAACTGAACTGCAACGTAAACTGATGGAAAATTACCCCAAGCTGTTCGGTCTTATGGGTGACACCAGCAAGGGTCCAAAAATGCCAATGACTTTATTTGGCATCGAGTGTGACAATGGTTGGTATAATCTACTCGATTCACTGTTCTATTTCTTGGAATACGAGAACACACACGGCAGCGAAGATAGCCCAATCGAACTAACGCAAGTGAAAGAAAAATTTGGAACACTGCGCGTCTATTATTTGGGCGGAAGACTAGAAAGTTCAGCCGTCGATGATATGATCAATTTGGCAGAACGTCTTTCGGCAGTGACATGCGAGGAATGTGGCGCTCCCGGCGAGATTGACCACACGGCTGGCTGGCTGCGTTGCCGTTGCAAAGCACATGAGAAAGCGAGTTGGGAGGCGTAAATGCTAGCAATAAGTGCAATTCTCGCGATCATAGGTGGGGTAATGATTCTCCTTCCCTTTCTAATCGTCAATTCGTTCGAGAAAAACCCAAAAAAAGTGTCTAGGTTCTTCAACATTAAATTGGCAGACTTTTTACCATTTGCTCAAACCTTGGGATTATCTGTAGGAATTGGGGTATTTGTGTTAATTGTTTCCAACATCATTCTAATATGGAAGGCGGTATCACCATGAAAGTCTACCTCTCTAATTATCCAAAAGGACGTTCAAAAAGAACTGAACGAGTTATTCGTGTGCGCATCGATCCCTACGATATATGGGAAATGGATACCACCCTGGCCCACATCATTACCCCCATGTTGAAAAAGCTGAAGGAAGCGAAGCATGGCGTGCCAGTGGTCGATGATGAAGATGCGCCGGAAGAATTGCGCACAATGGAAACTACCAGCGACGATCCAGATTTTGAAAAGAAAGAAAGAATGTGGAATTGGATCATGAACGAAATGATTTGGGCTTTTGAACAGAAACTTGTTCATTGGGAAGATCAATTTTATACAGGCAACTCTGATATTATCAGCACTTGCATCAACCCAGAATTGCCAGAAGAAGAACGGTTATATGAAACGACCGAAGGGCCAAATGATACCTTCAAGATCGACATGGAAGCGTATATGGCCCATCAACACCGAATGAGTAATGGTTTTAGGTTATTCGGCAAGTACTACGAGGCGTGCTGGGATTGATTTACAATTACTATTATGGTATTGGTAAAAGTTTGGCGATTGAATTTGAGTATGATTACAGTGGACACACGTCACAGTTTTTATTTGATCTGTGTTCCTTTTAGGTGCATGTTTACATCTATCCATATGCCACCGTTTCATGTTCTTATAATCGCCAACTTTATTACAATAGGGGCAAGTTAATGTAAAAGTGTCTTGCAGTCGGTGCCGCATAGCTGCAATATGTTCTTTAGATTTAGGTACACCCTTTAATGCCCTTATGTTCTTCTGTCTGTTTTCCATATGGAAGAAACCTACCATTAACGCCCTTATTCAACCATTTATCTTTCTTTAACACATTAAGCCGACGCAATACCCTTTCTTCATATATCTGAGCAGCTTCTTCTGTAGAAAAAGTTTTTCGCACTTCAATCACGTCAGGTTCACCATACAATTGTCGAAATTTCTTCACATGCTGAGATGAAGTGAAATAGGTGACCCACAAACTATCTGGGCTACAATTTTTAGCCCATCTGGCCCCATAATACCATTTGTTTTGTTTCGACCAACCGATTAGATAAGTGAATGGAATTGTCATGGGGGTATTTAGCAATAAATAATTTCGAAAGAGCCATTAGCATGTTCAACTAATGCAGTACAACTTTCTACAAAGTCACCACAATTCATATAAATTAACCCATGTGTATCTTTGATGACCGCACGATGCACATGGCCGCAAATAGCCCCATCATATCGTCCCTTGCAATACTCGACCATGTGCTTTTCGAATTGTTTGATGTAATGATTTGAGCCAACAGCGCTCTTGACATTTTCGTATAAAAAAACGGAAAAGCTCCAGGGTTCTTTACCAACTAAATGTCTGGCCCCATTGACCCATTTATTGAGCAGCAGCGAAAACGAATACGCCCGGCCACCCATTTTGCTCACGATGTTCCAGACGGGGGCGGCATTGTCAAATAGATCGCCATGAACCACCAGATAGGAGCTACCATTAACACCAATATGGGTCATTTCATTGCAAAAATATATACCGGCCAATGATATATCGTTCAGGTGCTTGCGCAGTATTCCATCATGGTTACCGATAACGTAATAGATGTTGGTTTTATTGTTTTGTTTTTTCAGAATCATTTGTCTGATGACTTCGGTATCACTTTCCAACCAAACCCTTTTGCTATCTAGTTCCCAAAAGTCAATGATGTCGCCAACCAGATACAGGTTTTCGCACACCATACCCTCTAGAAATATGGTTAGTTTATCAGTAGAATTTCGTTTGAATCCTAGATGACAATCTGAGATAAAGACTGACCGATAATGTTTCTTAGTCATCTATAGTCCACATACTCACGCGTGACCGAGCGATGCCGCGAAAACGATACCAGCAAATAATTCTTGATGTACACCATGACCGTCTTGAATACGCCTTGGCCAAGCATGCGGCGTGGCGACGATAGTATCCAAAGTTCTGGTTCCAGTTTGATTTTGCCGTATTTACTTGCCAGTTGAGCCGTTCGCGTATCTTCGCCGTAAAAATCTATGGACGTATCATAGCCACCCATTTGCTCGAATATTTCTTTCTTGATCACATAGTTGCCGCCTTGCAGTGTTGGACCAATGACATGGTGCGCCATTCTGGCAAACACATAAAATATATCAGCACCAATATTAAGCCATTTAGGTGCGCCGTCGTAGACCAAGGGACCGGAAAATGCCACGTAGTCTTGTTTAGCCAAGACAATTGCACGATCCATCCAGCAAGAGGGCAGTCGATTGTCGGCATCGATATTGGCTAAGTGAGTATATTTTGCCGCCTTCGAACCTGTCTGCCGCGCCCACACTACACCCTTACGGGGCTCGAACACAATTTTGACATCAAATTGCCTAGCTATGGCCGCCGTATCATCGGTAGAATCGTTGTCTACGACAATAATTTCATTATTAATTGTTGGGTGCCTTGCAATTTCGCGTTGGATCGATTTGATGCATTCTGCGATATTCTCAGCTTCGTTATAAGCCGGAATTATGAAGGAAAATCCGAGAGTTGTCATGATTACCTCATACTGATTATTTGTTCACTGTTACCCTAGCACGGCCGCCACCCTTACCACCCAAATATAAGTCGGTCAACTGGTCCATTGAAATTGTTACTGAAACTTTGAATGTCGATCCTGTAACTATAATTTTATCCTTATCCTTATCATATACGACTTGGACTTTTTCAGACCTATCTACTAAAATTTCTGTTTCTTCTTCCATTTCATTCACTCTCTTTCTAGAGTTATAATTATTTATTCTACAGCCAATTCTCAGCTTTCTCGTTTACTAAATAAAAGGTGAAGACTTTTTAGAGGAAAACATGACCGACCAAACGAAACCAAACGATGGAATTTGGACGCGTAGTTTCTCTAATCAGGAAACACTAATGTTGAATTTTTGGTCAGACGTAATCATTGTACTTATTGAGATGATAAATAAAGCAATATTCACGCCAATGGGTAACCTATTAGGCAAGCTAGGTGGCCTCATGAAACCGACTAACAGCAATAAATTAGATCAGATTATTAAGCAACTTCAATTACTGCAAGAAAGGGTGGACGCGATGGCGATAAGTCTAGATGCACTATCATCAGAAGTAGACAGGGCATCTACCATACAAAGCGATGCAATCGGACTAATTGGCAGGCTGCTAAGCGATGTAAGAGTAGTTACCGATGAATTGACAATTAAAGCAGCAGCGGCAGAAAATAGTGTTGATGCTGAACAATTCAATCAGTTGCTTTCCAAATTACGCACGTCAACAGACGCCTTAGAAGCGGCTGTTACTGCAAAGCAACCGCAACCATAAGGCAAAGTAAATGTCCTCAGAGGTACTTGGTTTAATTCTGGAAATGGACGCGGTAAAAGGATTGCTCCAAGAAAAGGGGCTTACCCTTTCAAGCAATAATAAATTTGTCGACACAATGACTGAAATAAATAGAGTACAAAGTATTGCCGACGAATTGAATAAAAAATTAGAAGAACAAGGAACAGTTTCATCAAACGATATGGTTCTAATGAATGAAACTTTAAATACCCTCAAACAAAGGATGGAAGAAATGGCACTAAACCTAGAGACCCTTGCAGCAGAAGTGGGGCATGTACAGACGGTTCAAGCGTCGGCTGTAACAATGCTACAAAATCTGACTGACGAGTTAACACGCGTTTCTGCTGAGTTAGCTTTGCAGGCAACGCCAGACACTACAGAACTTGATGCGTTAATCGCAGATATGAAAACCTCAACAGACGCCCTTGCTGGTGCTGTTGCAAATTCTGCAGACGTACATGCAGTGGAGACTGTTATTCTTCACGCAGACGAACCCACAGTACCAACAGTGGAAGTAACTATGCCAGCGGTCCTACCTCCAGCCGTCGAAGTTTCGGCTGAATTGGCCCCCGGCGTCACTACTGTTGACCCAGCGTCACCAGAACCACAGGTTATTATCTCGGTCGAGCCTGCACCAGCCGTTGACGCTGCTGCACCAGCACCTGCCGAGGCCCCAGTTAGCGAAATTATCGCGACCCCTGAAGGTCAGACCGATGTGGAAGTCAGCGCACCAGCAGCCGACCATGCAGAAATTTTGGCCGACACTGGCGTTGATATCGTAGAAGAGGCAGTTGCGGCAATCGAGGCAACTCCTGAAGTTGTTGCTGCCCCTGAAGTTGTGGCCGAACCTGAAGTAACAGTTATTATGAATGCTGACAATCCAGCCGTTCCTACGGTTGAAGTAACAATGCCTGAAATTCTGCCTGCTGAAGTTATTGTTTCGGCAGAACCAGCCCCAGGCGTTACTACAATTGACCCAGCATCAACAGAACCACAGGTAGCTATTACAGTAGAAGCAGCCCCAGCGGCTGATCCTGCTGCACCAGCCGCCCCAATGGTTAGCGAAGTGATTGCCACCGATCCTGGCCTAACTGACGTAACAGTCAGCGCGCCAGCCGATGAGCATGCTGCAGCTATTACCGACCTTGGCGTCGATATCGTAAAAGAAGCTGTTGCGGCCTTTGAAGCCACACCAGAAGTAACTGCAGAGCCAGAAGCACCTGCACAGCCATAATCGCTGAAAAGGTACGAAATTATAGGGAATGGGGACTTGTCTCCATTCCCATTTTTTTGAGTATATAAATAGAAGAAAATAGACTGGCTCAATTACGAGCCAAAAACTAAATGGAGTGATAAAAATGAAAGGCTATCGCACTTTTCTCGTGTCTCTTATGATGGCAATCTTCGGCATTCTGCAAATGATCGATTGGGATGCTTTCTTTGCTGATCCAAAGGCTGGCGCTATTACACTCGCATCTGCCATTGTTATGGCCATTATGCGTATGTTCACAAATACGCCCCCAGGCCAAGCTGATCCAGCGCCGCCAACATCACTGCCACCGACTGTTGACGAAGGGCCATAATGAATAGCAACGCGATTCTCAGCTTCTTTATTGCCATTGCGCAGAACCTATTATCTGTTATGGCCAAATTTATGGATTACGTAAAAAGTAAGCAATGGATGGATTTTGGGAAGCAACAAGCAGAAGCTGAGATCGCCAAGGAACAAACGTCAATAGTACGCGAACAAACTAAAGTGTTGGTCGAAGATCGGTCTATTGAAGACACCAAGAAAAAACTTGATGACGGCACCTTCTGAAACAGAGGAATTTTGATTATGAAATTCATTATCATTGGCATTTTGACGCTAACCTTGAGCAATTGCGATAATGCCCAAATGTCCTCTCAAAGAGCGCGACCTATTATTGTTTCCCAATGTCCAGAGCTTGCCAAATACAAAACGGCAGACTTGAAGCGCGCGGCCAAGGAACTGAACCTACTGCCAGCCAATTCCCAAATTGCAGAGCTATTGACCGATTACAATAAGCTGCGGGATGCTTGTCGTGTGTTATCAAATAGAATGCGTCTATATTACTGAAAATGAAACTGCAGACCATCTTTACGCGGCGCTATGATGTGTCGCAAAAACGTCTTGCCATTTGTCAGACATGTGAACATTTTGAGCCAAAGACCACACGCTGCGATAAATGTGGGTGTTTCATGAGCGGAAAAACACTTTTTATGTGGGCAAAATGCCCGATTGACAAGTGGGGGAAGGAAAACGATAAATAAAAAATAAACTTACCGTAGAGGTATAATGATCAAGTTACATCAAGTTCAAGAGCCACCAGCAATAGGTCTAACATTATCCCGAGACTTGATGCCACAAATCCATAAATCCAGTGATTTTCTTAAGTACCTGAAAACCAATGGCGTCAGTCATAGCACCGGCACTGTTCCTAGCAAATGCCTAAAATCAACACAATCTGAATTCGACGATGCTAAGATCGCTGATCTGATGTATAAGGACAATAGTGATGCAATCATCGTTTCCAATGACAACCATGTACTCGACGGTCACCATCGCTGGCTAGCAGATCACAGCACAGACGGCAAAACCAAAGCACACATTGTCGATTTACCCATTCTAGAATTACTTCGATTGGCAAGGGAATATACAGCAGTGTCACTCAAAGAAGAGGTTACACATAAGGAATTCCAACCGATGATGGATTCTTTCGTGTCATTTGCATCGGACAGATTGGGCGTAAAATCGCTCCCTAATATAGAATATAAAGCCGATGATGACATGAGTAGCTTCGGCGGCTACGATCCCAAAAGCAATAAAATCACTGTGCATACTAGGGGTCGCCATCCAATGGATATTTTCCGCACCGTGGCGCACGAAATTGTCCACCACAAGCAAAACGAAGACGGCAAAATAAAAGACGTATCCAAGGAAGGTGCAACCGGCAGCCATGTTGAGAATGAAGCCAATGCCATGGCCGGTCAATTGATGCGCCACTATGCCAAGGCCAATCCAGAACATTTCAAGCTATCGCCATTATCTGAGGCTGTATTTGTCGTTGGTGTGCCATGTTCTGGTAAGGATAGAATTATCAGGCAACTGAAAGAGAATGGCAACTACAAGGAAACTGACCTGAATTCGCTGCACAAATTCAATACCACCGACAAGCTGATTATCAGTTGTTCGGCCGACAATCTCGTCAGCATACAGAACGCCAATCAATTTCTTAAGGAAAATGACTTCGCCACGCGCCTGATTTTTGTTGATGTATCGAATGACATTTCGAAAATGCGCAATGAAATGCGCCAGTCAAAAGGGCAACGTATCATCAATGAAAATGTCAGGTTCACGAAGTATGCCACAGCCAAGGGCAACGTCAATGAACTGCATGAGATATTCAAATACGACATGATCATCATCGATAATTCAAGAGAGGAAACCAACAATGGCAATATTCGAGAAAATAATTCGCTTCCTGAGAACAGGGAGTACGGCACTACCAGTCTCAAACGTAGCTATCAGTCAGCCACCCCAAGAGAGTCCACCCAAACCAAAGAAGAGGGCAAAGAAAAAGGTCGAGGAAGAGAACGAGAACGAGGATGGCAACAATTACGAGAAGAACGGGGAAGAGGAAAAGAGCGAGAGGGAAAAGATATGGGAAGAAGAGTACGACCGAAATCGGTGGGACAACACAAAAAACTGGAGAAAAAAAGACTGAACCAAGAAGATCGCCTGCCATCGGCAATCATCGGCAATTTGCCTCCCGATGGCATTGGCGACACAGTAAGTGTATCGAAAGTTCCAGGCATTCTTTCAGGCTATGGCGGCGCATACAGCTATTCTCAATATAACGAATCTGTGCAGCGTTGGATGAACAATCAAAGCACAATTGATCGGTTCACTGAAAAGTATGGCGACAACGCAATGCAGAAGCTATTCGAAACGGCCAGCGAAATCAACTCAATGGCCAATAAACCTGCATCCAAGCCAAAAACTCTCAGCAAACTAAGAGAATCATTCGATATGGACATTGGTTTGATGGGCAGCGTACCTTCACAGGGCAACAAAGAAGATATTAGCAAAGGTGGCGATAGTGTTGCAAATCCATCGAAAACTAGAAAAATCATAAATAGAAAATCAAATCGAGGACCATAAAATGTTTGATCGTAACAAAAAAGACCCATTGGTTGATGCCGTGAAAGGTGTGATGCAGGTTAGTGAAAATAATCGAAAAGTTGTCGCTGAAGTAAATGAGAAACTGGGCATTCAATCGAGGAAACAGCTTCCTCATGAGTATCTGGCCGACTATGATCGAACAGTTGTTGAAGTTCAAAAAGGTCAACCACTTACTGAGGATAGGACGACTGATCTGAAAAATCGTGTCAATAAAGCAGAAAAGGGCACAAAAGATGTAGAAAAAGATCGTTACAATAAAATATTAAGCATACGTAATAAGATTCCACTCGCTAAGCAACAACCATACCTTGATACCTTCCGTAAAACTGCTATGAAGAAGAAATTCGGCTGGGCGCACGTAAAAAGGAAATCACAAGCCGAATTGCGCAATCGTAAAAAGCAAATGGAATTGAACCTCGACGAAGCCGAGCAACTTGACGAAATCTCCAAAAAAGTTCTCGATCCCTATATCAGAAAAGCTACAGACGATGTTATTCGTAGAAGTAAGCAAACGGTTGTCGGCGGCACTGCAGCCGAAAAGAAGGCATTCTATAAGAAAAGTGATGCTAAAGTTGATCAACGACTTGGATATGTCGACAAGGCCGTGAAGAAACTGAACAAGAAAACAGTCAAAGAAGATACTGAGCAACTTGATGAAGAGCGCAAGGAATCAGCCAAGGTTGCTCAAGCCTTTATGAACAAGCAAAAGGCTAAAGGGGCACGTAGCCATACCGATGGCAGCGCGCTTTACCTGCATGGTAATAAGATCGCATGGCACGGCGACAATGGCAAAATTCACGCCACCTTGGCTGGATGGGGCACCAAGACAACGCGTGATCGCCTAAACCATCTTACTCAGCATACACATGGTAAGTCGATGTTTTCACAAAAAAAGGGCCAGCAACATTTTGGTGATAAGCCAATCGGCTCAAAAGATGTGGTCGACCTAAAAGAAGGCGTTGGCCCATGGAGTAATAGACCCCAAGGCAAAGGTCCATCGGTAATACCTAAAGGAAAAGGAAAAGTCAGTTCACCCCTTGGTAAACAGGGGTCTGCAGATGCGGCAAAGGCATTTGATGAAAGGCTGGCCAAGGAAAAGGCGAAGAAATTAACCAAAGAAGAAATCTCAATCGCCTCAATCCAAGAAGAAATTCGTCAACATTTGCTCAGCCAAATGAACACAATGAGCGAAACTCAGAAGACCAAATTCGTCGCATCGCTGACTGAGGAACAGGCTGAAATCATGAAGTTCGACGAGCAGGAAATCACCAAGGACAACTTTGTTCCTAACCCATCGCCAGGAACGGTCCCCCCTGCCCCAAATTTGACCGTACAGCAGCCAATGGCAGCCGCAGCAGGAAAAGTATCAGCGCCGTCTGTTCCAGCCAATGCGCCTGCAGGAACGCAGCCAATGAGGCAAATGATACCAGTGCCAATGCCAGGACCAACAGTCAATGCTGTTAAGCCAGCCGCTGCCGCCAAACCAGCCGCTGCCGCCAAGCCTGCAATTCCAGCGAAGAAAACAGCAGCAAAATGAGGCATACAGACATAGTTGCCATGATCAAATCTATTGCACGGCAAAGGCTAATTGAGGCTGACGATGTCAACGATCAAGTCTCGACAGCGTCAGCTAATAAAAAGAAAAAGGTCGTTGTTGCTAAGAAGGACGATATAGACAAAAAACCAAGCAAAATCGTCATCAATCCAGTACTTTATAACAATATCGACCAACGCAGATAAATAAAAACAAAACACGGGAGTAACGATCAATGAGCCTTTGGAAAAATGTCGACGACCCTACTGGCAATGGTAAGCCGCTATTTGCGAATACTTGCAACTTGTGGTCCACTTCAACAACGCATGGCGCAACTGCCAACGGAATTGGCGTTTATGGTTCAGTATACGGGCTGTCTCCCGCTGAAGCCATTTTGCAACCGGGCGTTGTCAGTCCCGGCTGGGTATCGCAGAAAGTCTATACTGGCGGTATCGCTAGAATAGACATTGTCAGTGGTGGCACTGGCTATAATGCCGCTGCCGATTTGATAATTGCCGACACTGGGCCAGTGCCAGGAACAGGCGCAACTGCTACTTTCGCTATTGCCAATGTCAGAAATAC
>Ga0137464_1000518_pt1 | contig 12365 bp, 11 predicted proteins | sample EasRivERMGT814_2_FD_102306 | JGI IMG/M metagenome (GOLD analysis project Ga0137464, IMG submission 102306) | Soil microbial communities from meander-bound floodplain in the East River, Colorado, USA - East River MetaG ERMGT814_2 | ecosystem: Environmental > Terrestrial > Soil > Floodplain ...
GACGGTGCTGATCGTCGGCGAGACCGGCACCGGAAAGGAACTGGTCGCGCAGGCGATCCATGACAACAGCGTGGTCGCCGGCGGCCCGTTCGTGGCCGTGAACTGCGCCGCAATCCCGGAGCCGCTGTTCGAAAGCGAACTGTTCGGCCACGAGAAAGGCGCCTTTACCGGCGCCGTCAACACGAAGCTCGGAGAGTTCGAGCTGGCATCCGGCGGCACGTTGTTCCTGGACGAGGTCGGAGAACTGCCGCAGATCGTACAGGCGAAACTATTGCGCGTTCTGCAACAGCGCGAGTTCAAGCGCGTCGGCGGCACGCGCACGCTCCACGCGAACGTCCGGATTATCGCGGCCACGAATCGCGATCTCAGGACCGCCTTCCGTGAGGATCTCTACTACCGTCTCAACGTCATCCCGATCGATGTGCCGTCACTCCGCGAGCGGTCGCAGGATATCCCGGCCCTGGCGCATCACTTCCTTTTTATATATGGTCGTCAATCGACGCGGGAGATCCGAGGAATCTCGAATGAAGGGGAAACGGCGCTGAAGATATATTCCTGGCCGGGAAACGTGCGAGAACTCCAGAACATCATGGAGCGCGCCGTCATGATGGGTTCTTCATCGATGCTCGAACCCGCCGACTTCCCCGTCGTCATCAAGTCCGCGGCACTGGATTTCGAAACCGGACTCGCCGCCGCCAAACGATCCTTGGTCGAACGCGCTTTCGCAGCAGCCGACGGCCATATCGAAACCGCCTCGTCCTTACTCAAACTAAACCGGAACTACGTCTACAGCCTTTTGAAGGAACTCAACCTGACCCACCTTCGCCGCCGAAACGGCTCGATCGACGGCTATGCACTCTGACGAGAGGGACTCCATCTGCCGATGGTCAACTTCGACTTGACAAAACGGCAAACTCGACTCAAGTGTGGAGAAGAAAGGTGGCTGTGCGATCAGAAAATTTCGTCAAGCTAACTCCGCATCGCGCAAACTTGAGTGCAGTTTTTTTCGCCGGGGCAAACCCCAATGCTTTCACGCGCTGCTCGCGACTCACTTCTAGAAGCTTCATAATGAGATTGAGGTTTACGTCGCTCTACAAAACCACACTCGCCTGCCATAATCCCCCGCCGCCGCTATGGACTATGGGAAACTCGTAGTGGCCTACGTTCGCGTGTTCCTGCAGGCCGTCAAATGGGGACCTTGCGTGTCCATACTTGATGGAATCATCTCAGTTATGCGCCGCCGCAAAGGTGTTCTGATCGACGGATGAGAGGGTCTAGTCGTGGAAACTGGCGGTTGCTAACGAATGAAATCAAAGCATCAAGCACTGCTATCGTTCAGACAATGACGGAACGATCGTTCGCTAAGGCCGGCGAAAAATCGATACTGATGCACGAAAACCATCGGAGAAGAAGACGGGGCGAACGTCGTGATGTCCAATCGTCTTCTTCCGCAGAATTCGCCATTCGCCCTGCCTCGGGCGGCCTGATGAGTCGGCTCCGTACTTCTCTATACAGTTCGTTAAATGGAAAACTGTGGGTTTTATTGGCGGGTATCGATTTTTCCCGTTTGTGCCGGCAAATAAAAACGTCAAATTACGTATATTTTTGCTTTAGGTTTCTTTGGTTTACAAATCGGCGGAAGGATAAAAAGTGGCCGCGACAATCGCGCCAGTTCCCAACGATTATCTTGCCCTCACTCGTCTAAGCGACGGGGTCTATCTGGTTGGAGTTCTCGACGCCGGCGTTACGATTTTCAATCAGCAGATTCGCGCTCTGAATCTCATTTGGGCAATTGATCGCGCTGGGCTCTTGTCGGACGCGGCGAATACTGCGGTCGTCGGAGGTGGGATTGCCGGCCTCACTGCCGCGATGGCTCTCCGAACCATCTTCTCAGTAGGGTCGGGTTCCTCCGGACGCACGATTACTCTCTTCGAAAAGCGATCGGTTTTGTGTCCGCTGCAGCGAGGATGCGCCACGCGTTGGGTTCACCCGCACATCTACGATTGGCCGCTCCCAGGGTCCACAAATCCAAGTGCAGGACTACCGATCATGAACTGGCGGGCTGGCCGAGCCTCGGACGTGGCGACGACGATTGTGCAGCAATGGGAACGCGAGGTGCCCGCGGCGGGACCGAAGATAAACGAATGGCGGAATCTCCGATACCTTAGGATTGATCACCTGAAACGCGAAATCGAATGGGTTGGGGAATCGTACGAGGGAAGTTCGAACGTCGTTACACAGGTTCGCGGCGAGAAGAAACAGTTCGATATCATCATTCTGGCTGTCGGATTCGGCAAAGAGGACGAGAGCCCTGGCTCTCGCAACATTTCGTATTGGCGGAACGAGACATATGGCCAGCCGGATCTTTCGGGGCGACACAACAGGTATCTGGTGTCGGGAACGGGCGACGGAGGGCTAATCGACCTTCTTCGATTGCGGATTGCGGACTTTCGCGAGGATCGAATCGGACACGAACTCGCTCCAGAGGGATCCCCAAAATTGGACGAAGTACGCAATCTTCGCGCCGAATGCTACGGAAATCCCGCACGAGATCATGCTGAACTATTCGACCGTTCTCGACAGTTAGGGCGTGATCGTGGGCTCGTTGATTACCTCAAGAAGCGCTTGCGCGCGGATACGATCGCGAGCCTTCAGATTAGGAATGGTGCGCGCGTCTCTGACGCGTTCATACAAAAGTCGTCTTTTCTCAATCGCTTCTTGGTGTCGCTCCTGTTCGAGGCTGGTGGTTTTTCGCCGTTATTCGGCGACCTCCCAAGTTCCGGCCTGGATGAGTTCGAGGAAGTTGTGGTTCGACATGGAACAAACAGCCGCAATCACCTGCTGGCGATCTTCACGGACTCACAGAAGGTCTCAGCGCTCCTTGACTCTCTCGACAGTCGACGGAATGTGAACCCCATCATCGAGCGCTCGGAGCAGATCGGATTCTGGGAAGCGGGATGGCCTTTTAACAAGAAAAGCGGGCCTGGAACCGAAAAACGCGACTACGTTCCGGATGCGACCATTGCGGTCAGTAGTGCTTTTGTCAGTGCTTTGGCGCCATTGTTCAGCAATCGTGGCGGAAAGTATCGCGCGACTCTACACCGTGTGGTAGGGATGCGTGCCAACGAACCATCCGAGGTGCACCTGCAGCAGATCGCGCATTACATCGGGCCACGAGCCGGTGGAGGACGCGACGTTGCCCTTATAGGGAGGCTATTCAGGATCGACCACGCAGTGATTGGACTTTCCGCGAGAAGCTGTCGAGTGCTTGTGACACCTTACGTTGATCTCCCCCTCGACACGTACAAACAGCGACTGCAAAAGGACATGCAAATTCTCGGTGGAGATAGTTGGGACCCTAAGAAGATGGATGACGAAGTCGCAGCCCTCTTCGCATGTCCCCTGGTGTTCAGCCCGGCGGCTACGAACCACAAAGAAGCTGTCGTGGGAGTGCTTTTCGCAGACTCTGCACAAGTGGGTGGCTTTGACGAGGCATGCGTGGCTCAAATCGTCGCGGCTTGTGAGGAGTTCGGGCGGTATTTGGGACGCATCGCCTCCGATACGGTCTCAGAAGTGATCAGCGTCAGGTCGCAGGCGACGTCTTACGCGGTTGAGGAGATCGCAATCGCGAAGCTTGAGGAATTGACGATCCTGAAAGCGTCGACCGCAACGCCTCCGCGCGTACCCGTAGAGCACATCAATTTGGAGTGGTGGACGTGACATCGCGTTATCGGAGAGTTGAACACCGTGTCCGAAGCATAATTCAGAGGACCGTTTCGAGCGAGGAGAGCAAAATGGAGGATGTGAGCACTATCATGCCTTCACAGCCTTTGGACGGATCACGTGAGCCGGTCGAACATGTAGTCAAGTCTTGGCCTCATCTTTTTGAAGCCACTCTGACGGGTGCCAAAACTCATGATCTCCGGCGAGCGAACGACAGGGACTATAGGGTTGGAGATATCTTGCGGCTTCAGGAATTCGACCCCGATACACGGCGGTTTACAGGGCGCGAACTGCGGGTTCGGATTACCTACATCACGTCAGCGCGATTTCCTTGTGCGCTTTCGGACAGCAGCCTTGACCCCGCCTATTGCATTTTGAGCATCACAAAAGAGTGATGATGGCTGCCTTAGTTGGAGTGGCGGGACTCGCTGGTGCTGGGAAGACAACCGCCGTGCAATTTCTCTCTGGCCTGTCCGGTGGCAAAGTCGTCTACCTAGGCGAGGTTGTGATTGAGGAAGTATTGGCAAGGGGACTGCCGGCCACGCGCGAAAACGAACGCAAAGTGCGGCTTGAATTGCGGGAACAGAATGGGTCCGCTGCGCTAGCGATGCTCTATGCTGACAGAGTCACGCAACTGATCGTGAGCGCTGTGTCGGTTTTTGTGGATGCGATCTTCGTCAAAACTGAGTTTGAAGTTTTGAAGTCTCGGGATCCCGCAGGCTCTGCCTACCTTCTCGCCATCGAGGCGTCTTTCGATTTGCGGTGCGATCGGCTGGCCAGTCGGGCCGACAGACCCTTCAGTCCCGGAGAATTGGCCGAGCGGGACGAGACAGAGTTATCGCGGCTGGGAACCGGAGCCGTCATCGCAGCAGCCAGCCACACGATTCGAAACGAGGGATCATTGCAGGATTTTCACGCGAGACTTACTGCCTTCTGGGAGTCCTGCGCCGCTGCCTGAGCGAGGTTGGCATCACATAAAAACGGCAGAATCGAATTCCTCAGACTAGGCGCAAGAGTCTGCACTTTGTATTCGGTGCGGATCCACCAGACGAGGGAGTCGATTTCTGAGCGGGGCGAGGGGGTCCCGATTAGTGTTCCTGCATAAAGCCGGATTGTGACTCTGGCATCAGGCATTCCTGCCACTTCATCCGAGAACGTTCCGAGGAACAACAGTCGGTCTGAAGCAATACGACAGCCCAACTCTTCGTCTATTTCCCTCGACAGGGTCTCAATATCACTTTCCCCTTGCTCAGGTTTGCCGCCCGGTAGGATGTAGAATTCCGAGTTCCGCTTCTTAACAAGGAGCAAGCGGTCCCCATCAATCACAGCCAAGCCAATTTTCAGAATTTCTCGAGTCATATTGGTCGAAGTGAGCCGAGCAGCGCGCTCCTGTATCAATCTTTACTTTGTTCACTGACACAGTTTCGCGCGCCAGTATGTGTTTCTCCCGCGTGCTTCATACATAAAGCATCACTTTTACGTGAGTCAGATCAGGTCCCCTTTCCGTAAGTTGTGATTGCTTAGAACCTGAGCCGTGTCCTGCCCACAAAGTCAGTTTCCTAAAACTAGGGTCGGATTCGGTCCCTAGGCTGGTTTGTGTCGGAAGCGGAATCGACTTGTTTTGTATTCGCTCGATTAAGGATTCGCGATGATTGATTCGTTCCAATCCCAATTGGGGGTCACAAGTGACAACGGTCTCCGCTACCCGACTAGCTTGCGAACGCTCGGCCATTGGTTGCCACGTACACTAGTCACGATGTTCTTTCACTTGTAAACAATCAACGTGCTCGCTACGATGCCACGTCTAGCCAAATGATGTGCCTGCCGATATTTTTGATTGTGAGAACTGCCTGAATGGCGAAACCGCGAAATCCGCATGAGGCAAGTGCTTCTGCAATCGGTTACCTATTCCAGTGCCGTTATGCCCTGCTTGCGGGACTTCGGACGATACCTGAGACACCCCAGCTATCGATCTCGATTGAAAAATTCGACGATGTTGCTTTTGAGAGTAAAGGTGAACCCGCCGAACTTATCCAGACGAAGCACCATATCGGCAAGACAGGTGATCTCACTGACGTGAGTGTTGATCTTTGGAAAACCTTGTCAGTCTGGCTGGAACGCGTCGCTGAAGACGTCGAGGCTCCGTTCCGGGTAAGGTTTGTCCTACTGACGACGGGCCAGGCGCCGGATGGATCGGCGGCGGCCTTGCTGCGCATGCGGGATCGTGATGAGAAAACGGCTGACAAGCTGTTATTGGCTGCCGCCGCGAGGTCGAAGAACAAGGAGACTGCGGTGGCGCGGACGGCGTATGTGGCTTTACCTGAGGAGGTCCGGCTCAGCCTGCTGCGTGCCATTCATGTTCTGGATGGTTCTTCCAACATTATTGACGTGCGCGACGAAATCGTCCGTGAGCTATACCACGCCGCGCCTCGGAATCAGATCGACAACCTCGTCGAGCGTCTTGAAGGCTGGTGGTTCGGCTTGATTATCCGTGCCCTGAATACCATGGTGCCGACGTCCATACCGGTGCTTGCCATCGAGCAGCGTGTTGACGAACTTCGCGAGGAATTCAAGCGCGATGCGCTGCCTGTGGATTTCAAGGAGGCGGTTCTAGATGCCGCCGTAATTGCGGATTACGATAAACGTCCATTCGTCCGGCAGCTTAGGAAGATTGAGGTTGGCGGGCGGCGCGTCGAATACGCGATCCGAGACTACTATCGCGCTTCCGAGCAGCGCTCCCGTTGGCTGCGTGAAGAGTTACTCATCGATGGCGAACTCGAAAGATACGAACGCGAATTAACAGAAGCATGGGAACCACGCCATGCCGCGATTGTTGATGAAGCCGCAGACCCGTGCCCACCTGAGAAGAAGGTCGCATTGGGACACTCGGTGTTCAAATGGGTTGAACAGGACGCCAGTTTTCCGTTGCGCTCGGTTAGAGAACGATTCCTGACGCATGGCAGCTTTCATATCCTCGCCAATCGCTACGCTGTCGGATGGCACCCTGACTTTAACGAGGACGCGGAACCGGATTCCGAAGGACAGGAGGATTGAAGAATGCAGGTGTGGTCCAAACGTGTTGTTGAGGAAGCTAATCTTTTCAATCCCGCCTTCGGCGCTGTCCTTCTCGCGACTGCTGCGGACGAATTTAGCCAAAAATCTCACGAACAGCCTTTTCCTTTTGCGCTCGCCTTCCTTGTTTTGCCCGTCGTTCTTCACCAAGGGACGCGCTCCGCGCTGCCGGGATCGACGATCACTTCGCTCTTGCCATGGATACAGAGCAATCGAGATCAACTCGTCAATTTCGGCTTGCGAGTTCAGTCCTTGCGGCCGATCACGCGGGAAGCAATTCTGTTCGGCATACAGAATGACACGCTGGCCCTGTCCGAGGGCGGAGGGCTGACGGTCGGTCCCAAACGACTGACGGCAACGGAGAGGCGAACAGGCCTGTTCACGAAAGAAGCGCGCGAATGTGTTGAGCGAGCCGGTTTTTTGGGACGGTGGTTTGCGGCGGCCGGAACCACGGCAACGATCTACGCCTCATGGGGGGTAATGCCGTGAGCCTGCAAATCTCGAAACTCATTCTGTACAGCCGCACGGAACAGATTAGGGAACTTAAGTTTCGCACAGGCGGCCTGAACGTATTGACTGGCGCATCCAAGACAGGAAAGTCGGCGATCATCGACATCATAGATTACTGCACCGGCCGGACTGAGTGTAATGTCGCGGATGGTGTGATCCGGCGCCACGTTGGGTGGTATGCGATTTTGTTTCAGCTCAACGACGGACAGATTTTCATTGCCCGGCGCAATCCTGCCGTCGGAGAACGCACCCATAGCGATATCTATTTGCTTCGCGGATCGGCGATCGAGATCCCACCCGCTTCTTCGTTGTCGAAGAACACCACAGTTGATGCAGTCGAAAGTTTTCTTGGCGCAGCAATCGGCATCAGCGAGAACGAGCATCGCCCAGCCGGGCCGACGCGTGATCCGCTAGAAGCTAACTTCCGGCATGCGCTGCTCTTCTCGTTCCAGGATCAGAATGACATCGACAGCAAGCAAAGGCTGTTTCACCGCCAGGGCGAAGATTTCATCGGGCAGGCCATCAGAGATACGCTGCCATATTTCCTGGGAGCGATCGATGAAGATCGGCTCCTCAAGCAGGCGCACCTTGACCAGGCGCGTCGCCAGTTGAGACAGCTTGAGCGCCAATTGCGCGAAGCGGAGACTCTTGATAGCACCAGCTACCCACGGGCTCAGGCGCTCCTGGATGAGGCCAAGCAAGTTGGGTTGGTGGATGAACGGAGCGTGGCCACGAGCTATGAGGGGGTGATGTCCATCCTGCAGCGCGTTATGCGCGAGTCGCAAATTCAGCATGAGGCGGTTATGGGAGACGGTGAAGATCTCCTTGCCGGCCTGCGCGCGCAGCGGCAAGGTCTGCGCAGCGAACTCGAACGTGTCAACGCCGAGGTTCGCTCTACCCGCAGCTTCACACACGAGACAAGTAGCTATGAGAGAGAAGCAAAAGAGCAACGCGCTCGCCTGAGTGCCATCGGACTCATCAAGGCCAGGAACGGCCAACAACAGGATACTTGCCCTCTGTGCGATAGCCACCTCGCGATATCCACGCCGACAGTCGTGGAGATCAAGCGGTCACTCAGGGAGTTAAGCGATCAACTCCAAGCCGTAGAGGCAGAAAATCCTCGTTTACAGGTGAGGCTTGCATCCTTATTAAAGGAGGAGGCAGATATCCAAGACCGTCTGCGTGATAATCAGCATCGGATTGCTGCGCGCATGCAGGAGAACGAGATACTACGCGTTCAGCAGGACAACTTTATTCTCCAGGCCCGTGCCATCGGAAAGATCAGTCAGTATGTCGATACGGCGGCCACGGGTGACACGGGTTCAAGCCTCAGAAACGCAATCGATGTGGCGCGATCGCGCGTCGCTGTGATGGAAAATGAACTCGATCCCGAAGCCATTCGGGAAAAGCTCAACGCTTTTACCAATATCATCGGCCGATACATGAGCGCTTACTCCGAAGCGCTCGACCTTGAACATCGCGGCAGCCAGTTGCGCCTCGATATTCGGAACCTGACCGTTGTTGCCGATACTTTGGACGGACCGGTATCGCTGTTCCGCATGGGCAGCGCCGAAAACTGGGTTGGCTACCACGTATTGGCACATCTGGCACTGCATAAGTGGTTTCGTAAGAAGAACAGGCCGGTTCCGGGATTTGTCGTGTTTGATCAACCGTCGCAGGCGCACTATCCGCCTGACCGCGATGCAAATGGTTCCCTGGATGTCCTTGGAGACGAGGACCAGAGGGCCGTGTTCCAGTTGTTCAAGTTGATCGCCGATGCAGCGGCCGAACTAGCGCCGGATCTTCAGATTATTGTCATGGACCACGCGGATTTGCAGCGCGATTGGTTCCAGGATGCCGTTGTGGAACGTTGGCGAAAGGGAGAAAAGCTCGTTCCGAAGTCTTGGATAGAGTAGCCTTTCGGACGCCCGTTCGGGCAGCACCCACACTAGTCTTGTCTTCATAAGGCATATTTACGTGAGGCCCTACCCGATCCACGAAATCCATTAAAGATATCGGCTGGAAAGCGCAGTGCCGATTGCACACGCGCTACAACGACTCGCCGCTCGAGGAAAGAACAAACCCCAGATCGTTGCTGCCGTAGGTCGGGCGTTGGGCTTTGTTTGGGCAATCGCCGTTGCTACTTTTCAACTACATCAGGAAGCCGAGAAGCAGCGAGATCGAATGGTTTCATTGAAGAGCGAGCAGAGAAAACGTCCGTAGTTCAGGACGGGAGCGAATTGGCCGCGCGATGATCTCAATTCTTTGTTTTTTTGATCGAGTTGCGCCAAGTTCCTCGCAATCGAACGACTTGCTGATGGCCGGCCCAAATACCTTCCACGTCGAACAGATCAAACGCATCTACCTGGCTGTCCGGAGAAAGCCAATCTTTGAGATCGCACATCATTAACTCTATTTCGCCTGTCCGGCGACAATTACTTTTCCCCGTCGTATTGCCTCACCAGGGAATGTTACTGAATCAAGTGATTGTCGTCCCCATTTGATTTGAAGTTCATTTAACCGTCGTCGAGCTTGTGGTAACTGTGGAAAACCCAGCAGGGTTTTCCAAGCAGCGGTGGAAATCATCAAGAAAATATTGCCGAAGGCGTCCTTGCTCGATTTCCATGGCTGCGGCAGTTTCCATAAACCTCCCCTTCCTTAGCTTTCTTTCTTTTTTGGTTCTTTTTTCTTTCTTTGCCGAGCGCAAGATTTCCACAGGCTGGGAAAGTGTCAATGCTCTGGGCTGGGGTTCACCTCCACTACTTGGGATTTCTTGGCTGCTTCCATCCGGTAGCTGGGAAGATTCAATTCCAAGATGATGCTGTGATGGACCAACCGGTCGATTGCGGCTGCCGTCGTCATGGGGTCTTTAAAGATCTTCTCCCATTTGGAAAAGACCAGATTGCTGGTCAGCAGCACGCTGCGGTGTTCGTAGCGGTGTGCCAGCAACGTGAAGAGCACTTCCATTTCATCGCGGCTCTGCTGGACGTAACCGAGATCATCGATAATGAGAGCGTCAAACTTGTCGAGACGCTTGAGCTCCTTTTCTAGCCACAGTTCCGCCTTTGCCAGGAGCAGACGCTGGACCAGCAAGGCGCACGGAACAAAGTAGACCGGCCGGCCCTTGCGGACCAATTCATGTCCGAGTGCGCAAAGCAGATGTGTTTTTCCGCTTCCAGGATTTCCAAACACCAGGACGTTCTCACGACGATCAAGGAAGTCTCCGTCCAGTAACACGGCGAATTGCCGATCGGCGGTCTTCTTGATACGGTTCCGATCAAACGCCTCGAGTGTTTTCTCGCGGGGCAGCCTTGAGTCGGTGAGTAGGCGTTGGATACGCCGCCCGTCCCGCTCGGCAAGTTCGAGTTCGCACAGGCCGAGCAGGTAACGGTCATACGGCCAACCTTCATTCCCGGCCAGCGCCGCTTGTGGCGCGTGGTGTTCGAGGAAGGCAGGCAAGTGCAATTGCTTCAGACAGGCCGTCATTCGAGGTTTGATCATGCCAGCACCTCCTCGGCCTGTTCCAACAAGCTGTCATACACCGCGATCTGCACTGGCTCGACTTCGATGTCGCGGCAATCGAACTCGACAGGGCTCTTGACCCATTCGCCGACGCGATCGGCCGTGATCGTTTCGCCACGTTCGATCAGAAACCGCAACGCTTCATCCACGCGCTGCTCGCTTTCCGACGCCGCCAGATGCAGGATGCGTACGTATTGCCGGTCTGCCCCGGCCGGATCGTGCTCGCGTAAATAATCGTAGGCGACGCGAAACAGCACGCCGGGGAACAGATCGCTCTGGTAGCGGTAATTGGCAAACGCTCCCGGTTTGCGCACCAGCGAATCGATAATGTGGCGGTATTGGATGTGATGCCCGCCTGATCCGCGCAACCGTGGGATACGTTCGATCGCCTGGCCGCCGTGCCAGACCTCCAAGGCTTCGCCGTAGACCCGGACATCGATAGGTTCACCGATCAGCCGGCTATCGACCGAATAGATGTTGTGCTTCACGTTCACCGTACTGAACGCCGAAACCTTCCCACTCCATCGGCTCCAGTCTTCGGTTCGTCTGTCCGGCAACCGGTGCATCACGGCCAGTTCCTGCTGGAGTTTTTCCCGCCGCCGGCTGTTGCGCCGATTCACGATCTCTTCGACAAATGTCTCGTAATCGGCGCGGGTCCCAAAATCCCGGCTGCCTCGAAGGATCATTTCCTGTTCAACAGCCCTCTTGAAGCGGTGATGCGCCTGCTCCACGTCGCCGTTCTCGTGCCCACGGCCAGGATTGTTGTGGCTGGCTCGCAGGCCATAGTGGCGGATCAATCCCTGGTAGCGTTCGGTGAACTCGTCCTCATCCTTCAGGTTCTTTATTGCTGCCGATAAGCTGTCGGTCCGATGTTCTTCCGGGACCGCTCCCGCTTCCCACAACGACTTTTGCAACCCCGACGACAGGCTTTCAAAAGACTCGGAAAAACAAACCATCACGCTTTCCCAGTTCGAATACGTCAACGTGAAGTGGTACATCAGGTGATTGAATTGCTGCCCTGCAATCCGGACCCCGACGCTGTTCATGTAGGTGAAGTCCGACTGTCCTTGACGGCCAGGTTTATGGTGCTGCATAAACATTACTTCTCTGGCCAACCCGTAGCGCGCCCGCCAGATCTTGATACGTCTCTGCAAGGTCCGAAGCTCGCCCTCCTGATATCGCTCTGGATGTTGCCGGCTCAAATAGTCAAAGATTGTCTTCGCTTCGACTGCTTCGTCCCGTTCCAGAAGTTCCACAACCTCTGGCCATACCTCCTCGAACGCATCCTTCCGCGTTCTCCATGTCCGTTGCCGTTTTGCTTGGCTCGGAAGTTTCTTCAGGTCCCGGTACTTCCTCGCCGTCTTCTCATCCATTCCCGCTTTCGCTGCTGCTGTCGCTAACGTCTGCTCTTCCTGCGCGTTGACTCGCGTCTTTTGTTACCTGCGTTGACCTATTGCCTCACAAGAATGTTACCCGTCCGGTTTGAAGGGAACGGGCAACAGAATGAGGAGGCAATTGAGCATGGCAACGAGACGCGA
>Ga0137464_1000519_pt1 | contig 12360 bp, 14 predicted proteins | sample EasRivERMGT814_2_FD_102306 | JGI IMG/M metagenome (GOLD analysis project Ga0137464, IMG submission 102306) | Soil microbial communities from meander-bound floodplain in the East River, Colorado, USA - East River MetaG ERMGT814_2 | ecosystem: Environmental > Terrestrial > Soil > Floodplain ...
CCTGCCGATGATCAAGGGCAAGGGCGGCAAAGACGAGTACGACCTGCCCGAGATCGCCGCGCGGATCCGCGCCCTCGCGTCGACCGCCGATCTGTTCGTGACGGTCGAGAAGGGTCACGCGCTGCCGCCGATGAAGGTGCCGGGCCGGCCGGAGCTCACGCCGTTCCCTGGTGGCTCGGCCAACTTTCACCGCGGATACTCGCGCGGGATCTTCGAGGGCATGCTCGTTGCGCTCGCGATCCCGCATCAACTCGTGGTGCCGCGCCAGTGGCAGAAGCGAATGCTCGCCAGTCCGGGCGCGTGGGTCGGCGACGAAGGCACCACGAAGACGCGGTCGATCGCGGCCGCGCGCAGTCTGTTCCCCGACGTCGACCTTCGACGCACTCCGCGATCGAGGAAGGACGACGACGGGATCGCCGATGCTATCCTGCTGGCCTGCTACGGGAGACTCAGCGTCCGGTCCGAGCAACTTGCACTGGAGGTAAGCCGATGAAGAAAGACAAGCCGAGGGGCCCCCGCCGCGACAAGTCGAAGAAGCCGCCGTCGACCGACAGCATGGAGGCGCATGTCCCGAACAAGCTGAGCGACGAGCAGGTCGTCGAGCGCAGCCGGCGACTCGCGCGGAAGCACGTCGAGCTGATGGGCCTCCAGCGCCGGAAAAAGAACGCGGTGAAGACGATCAACGCGGATATCAAAGAGCTGTCGGCCGAGATCGACCAGCTCGCCGAGGAGGTCGTGCACGGCGAGGAGATGCTGCGACAGGGCGACCTCTTCGCGCCGAAGTCGAAGCAGTCCGGCTCCGAGAAGGTGCCGCCCGCGCAGACGAAGCAGATCTTGAACGAGGTCGCGAAGCGCGCGGCGGGCCCGACGGCCGTGCCCGCGAAGCCGGCGCCCGCCGCGCCGGCGCCCGCGACGGGCAACGGGCAGTAGCTACGCGCCCGCGTAGCGCCACGGTGAGCGCACCCGGCCGTGAGTACCAGCGCGGGCCCGGGATCCGCCGGGTGGCGCAGGTGGCCGGGAATGTCAGCGGGTTCGACTCCCGCCGCGGGCTATCAGTCCGACGATCGAGGTCCGCAAAGGCGGGCGCCGGGTTTCCCCCTTGACCGGCGCCCGCCCTCTTTCCCACGCTGCCACCCTTGCGGCCCCGCTGCCCGCCCTGGGCACGATCGGGCAGGCCACCGCCCACGCGCCCGCCGGCCTGGTGCTCGTCGTTCCTGCGGCATCCTGCGGCATCCTGCGGCAGCCCGACGGAATCGCGTTTCCGCTTGACAGCGTATCCGGCCATTTGCTACCTTCCCCACATGGGAGAAAGCACCGCGATCGCCTGGACGGATCAGACATGGAACCCGTGGCGCGGCTGCACGAAGATCTCGCCGGGCTGCGAGAACTGCTACATGTTCACGGCGCAGGAACGCTATGGCCGCGACCCGAGCGTCGTCGTGCGGACCAAGACATGGGGCGAGCCGGCCCGCTGGAACCGCGCGGCGCAGGCAGAGGGCCGGCCTCGCCGCGTGTTCACTTGCTCATGGTCCGACTGGTTCCACAACGACGCGGACGCGTGGCGCGCGGAAGCGTGGGCCATCATCCGCTCGACGCCCTGGCTTCAATACCAGATCCTCACGAAACGGTCTGGCCGGATCGCCGGCAAGCTGCCCGCCGATTGGGGCGCGGGCTACCCGAACGTCTGGCTTGGCGTGTCCGTGGAGAGCGACAAATTCCTCTGGCGAATGGACGACCTGCGAAAGATCGCGGCCGCGGTCCGGTTCATCAGTTACGAGCCGGCGCTCGGGCCGATCGCGCACAGCCTGAACCTCGACCGGATCGATTGGGTCATTCAAGGCGGCGAGAGCGGCCCCGGATTCCGTGCGCAGGATCTCGCCTGGGCCCACGATGTGCGCGCGCTCTGCGCGAAAGCCGGCGTCGCCTATTTCTTCAAGCAAGCCAGCGCGCCGCGCACCGAGATGGGAATCGACGCGCTCGGCGAGATCGTCCGTGAGTATCCGACCCCGAGAGGCGCACGGCTGCTCGCGTGAGACGCTGCACGGCGTGCCGTCGGTGCCTTCGCCTGCCGGCCTTCGAGCCGTACGTCGTGAACGGCCAGCACGGGCGCAGGCACATCTGCACGCGGTGCTTCCGCCTGCGCTGGCAGGCCACTTGGAACGCTCACGCGAAACGCTACTACCGCGAGAACCTCCGAGGCTATGCCACGAAGCGCAAGGCGCGGGTCGCCCTCGGCCACGCGATTCGTACTGGCAGGATCCGTCGCGGCCCGTGCGAGGTCTGCGGACGGAAGCGGGCCGAAGGTCACCATGAGGACTATTCGAAACCGCTCGACGTCCGCTGGTTCTGCAAGAAGCACCACGCAGCCGAACACCGCCGGCTCCGCGCGGCCTGACGCTGTCCCGATCGCTCCTCTCGCGACCATAAGGTCGGTCGCCGGCGAGCGCACCGGCAAGCAACACGTCGAGGAGCATCGAAAGATCGCGCTCCGGAAGCGCCTGCTCATCCACGCGCAGGCCGGCGCGGTCTACGTTCCTTTCATCGGCGACGGCGACATCGCGGTCGAGCTGTACACGAAGCGCCGGATCTTCGGCGCCGACCTCGACCCTGAGCGATGCGCCACCGCGGCCTCGCGCCTGCCCTTGAACGCGACCGTGGTCGCGGCCGACTGCAACGCGTGGCCCTTCAAGCGCGGCGCCGCGGGCGTCGACTTCGCGGTCGCTGACTTCGACGCGTACAACAATCCGTGGCCGTCGTTCGAGTCCTTCTGGAACGGCGCCGGCGTGACCGATCGCCTGGTCTGCTTCTTCACCGACGGCTCCGTGAATCAGGTCAGTCGGTCGGGCAACTACATGGGCCGGCATTGGGAGAAGGCGGACCGCCGCAGGATCTTCAACTTCTACGCGCTTCAGCACGCGAAGCCGCGGATCGCGAAGACCGTCTCTCCGTGGCGTGTTACGATGTTCCAGTTCTACCGGCGCCGCGGGATGTACTACTTCGGAGCCGTCATCGAAGCGCCATGAAGAAACCGCCAGCGGCGAAGAAGCGACGGACCGACACCGACGTCGACCACGACCTCGCCGGCCTCGCCGCCCACGTCGCGGAGCGCACGCCGGAACCAAAGGCCGCGAAGAAGCCGAAGGCCACCTATCGCCGCTTCGACGAGACGAAGCAACGCGAGTACATCCGCCAGATCACGGAGAACAAGCTCGGGCGCATCGCGGCCGCTCGTGCGGTCGGCGTCGACGCGAGCACCGCCCGGCGCCACGTCGCGGCCGACAAGAAATTCGCCGAGGCCGTGTCGCTCGCGGAGATGGCCGCGGAGGGCGAGAAGATCGAGGACGTCGAGGACGCGCTGTATCAGGCCGCGATCGGCGGGAACGTGACCGCGATTCAGGTGTTCCTCTACAACCGCGCGGCCGATCGTTGGAGCGACCGCCGGAACCTCCAGCTTCACATGCCACCCGACGAAGCAGCCCGGAAGCTGGCCGCGATTCTCTCGATCGGAACCGCCGACCTCCCGACGTGATAGGCCGCAGCCTGGACCGTAAAGACGGCCAACGAAACTACAGCCCGGAGAACTGTCGATGGGCAACGCGACTTCAGCAGAACCGAAACCGCGCACGCCCGGCCTGACGCGGGAGGAACTCTACTCCCGCATCCTCGCGCTGCCACCGCGCGAGCGCACCGCGGCGGTGACCTGGGCGAGCGACTACTTCGTGCGGCTCGAGGTCGGGGCCGAGGGCACCCTCGAAGCGAAGGGCCTCGCGCGCGACGCGAAGCACCGCGCGACCTTCGTCGGCGACCCGGCGCGCTACTGCCGCGAGATCCTCCGCGTCGAGCACTTGACCCCACAGCAAGAGCGGTGGCTTGTCGAGATCGAGCAGGAGGACCGGCTGCTCGTGGCCAGCGCGGCGAACCTTGGAAAGTCGTTCATCCTCGGCGCGTACGCGCTGTATCGCTTCGATGCGGTCGCGGCGATCCTGAACCGCGACGGCAAGGAGCAGGGCGGCCGGATCCTGCTCGTCGGGCCGACGCGCGATTCCGTCCTCGGCACGATCTACGAGGCCATCGTGAAGCACGCGCAGCGCGCGGCCGCGGCCGGCCTGGGCCTGCCTGGTCTACCGCTGAAGACGCACTGGTGGGCCGGGCCCGAGTGGTCGATCGAAGCATTCGCACCCGCGCGACGCGTCGACCGCACCGTCGCCGCCGGCGCCCTCGGCCGGCACCACGTCAACCAAGTCGGCTTGATCGAAGAGGCCAGCGACGTCGAAGAGTCCGTGTTCAACGCGATCGAGTCGAGCTGCTCGTCGGAAGGGAACAAGGTCATCGCGATCTTCAACCCGTACCGCGACGCCGGCGCCGTGTACGAACGGCGAGGCCGGTACAAGGTCCTGCACGCGTCGGCCCTCGATCACCCGAACATGCTGACGCGGTCGGCCGCTTTCCCCGGCGCCATCTCGCACGAGAACATCGAAGAGCGGATCGTCGCCGAGTGCAACGACCTGGGCGCCTTCCCGAAGCTGCAACCAAACACGCGCCGCAACGACTTCGCGTATGCGATCGGCCACGGACCCGCCACCCTGGTCAAAGGCGCCGCACGCGCCAAGCTGCGCGTCTACAGGCCCGGTGCACTGTTCGAGGCGCAGGTCCTCGGCCGCTGGCCCACAAGCGGGACGGGCGACCTGTTCGACGTGGCCGCGTGGGACGAAGGTGTCGAGCGGTGGCAGGACGGCACGAACCCGGAGGAACCGCCCGACCGCGTCGGCCTCGACCCTGCGCGCGAGGGCCGGAACAGTTCCGTCGCGATGGGTGCGTGGGGCGCCGACGGCGAGGAGCTGCTGCGCGCGCACGCTGAAGCGCGACACGTCGGCGGTGCGGCCGCGGCCGCGGCGATCGCTCGCCTGCAGGAACGGCGCGTCAGAGTCAGCGAGGCCGTCGTGCTACCGAAGGGCGACGGGCCCACGGTGGGCGACGCGCTGCTCGAGGTCTTCCCCGACTCGCCGATCCTGCTCGACGAGGGCGGGCCCGGCGGCGCCGTCCTCGACCATCTCGCCTACATCCCGGGCGTCGACGTGATGGGCGTTTCCTTCGGCGAGGTCGCACCGGATCCAGTTCCGGGCGAGCCGTACGCGGAGAACCTGCGGACCGCGCTTTACGTGCGCGCCGCGCTGCTCGTGAGCTACGGCCTGGTCGACCCGCCACCTGATCCGCTTCTGCGTCAAGAGGTGTTGGCGCATACTCTCAAGCGTCGATCGAAGACGGTGACCTTCATCGGAAAGTTGGGCGAGATTGAAAAGGCCCGCAAGCCGTCGGTGCTGCTGATCGAGAAGGACGAGATCAAGCGGAAGCTCGGGCGCAGCCCGGATCGCGCCGAGGCCTTCGTGCTGGTTCTCGCAAAGCAATTCAAGGAGCGCCAGCTCGGCACCGTGTCGTTCGGTCTGGTGCGCGGATCCGCGGGGGTGTTCGATGGGTGAGCGCAAGCGTCGCGGCAGTCCGGCACCGAGAGACGCGTTTGCGCCGAAGGCCGGCAAGGGCGCGGCCTCGATGTTCGCGGAGGTCGGCTCGTCGGGCCTTCGACGACAGGGCGGCAACATCTTCGACCACACGACCCGCGACCTCCGCGGCGGCGCGCAGAGCGCGAAGTGCTTTCAGGAAATGCACGACTTTCTCCCCGTCGTGCGCGCCAGCGTCCAGATCTATCAACTCTTGATCCGGCAAGCGTCGTTCATGCTGGAACCCGCCGACGACTCGCCTGAAGCGTTGAAGTATCGCGACTTCGCGAAAGACGCGCTCGATGACATGGAGATGGACTTCGGCGACGTCGTGTCGGATGGTCTCCGGATGCTGACGTACGGGTGGGCCCTGCAGGAGGAGGTCTACAAGGTGCGCCGCGGGCCGATGCGCTCGCCGCTCGATCCGTCGTCGAAGTTCTCCGACGGCCTGGTCGGTTGGCGGAAGATCTCGCTGCGATCGCCGCGGACGCTGCAGAAGTGGGAGTTCACGCCGAACGGGCAGGCCCTCGGAATGTGGCAACTCGATCCGACGATGCAGCGCGCGGCCGTGCTGATCCCGCTCGACAAGTGCCTGCTCTTCACCACGGAACACGCCGGCGGAAACCCGGAGGGCGCATCGCTGCTCGCGTCCTCTTGGAAATTCTGGACGGTGCTGAAGCGGCTGATCGAGCGCGAGGCGATCGGCCTGGGCCGCGACCTCACCGGGATCCCGGTGATGCGTGTGCCGCCGGCGTTGCTGCTCGCGAGGCCCACGCCCGACGACCGCGCCACCCTGGACAAGGTCGAGAAGCTGGTGACCGGGCTGACGGCGCACGAGCAGGCGTCGGTCATCATCCCGGCCGCGTACGACGCGAAGGGGAACGCGTTGTGGGACTTCAAGCTGGCCGGCGTCGAGAACGGCGCGGGCCGCAACTTCTCGGCGATGGGCGACACCATCGCGCGATACGAGCACCGGATCACGACGTCGACGTTGACCGCGTTCCTGATGCTCGGGCAGGACAAGGTCGGGACGCAGGCCCTCGCCGAGAATAACTCCGACATGCTGCTCATGGCGGCGAACGCGATGGCAGACCAGATCGCGAAGCCGTTCAACCGCTTCGGTCTGCCGCGGCTGTGCCGCGTGAACGGCTGGCCCGAGGAGTTGGCTCCGATCATGGTGCCGTCGAAGGTGAAGCGCGCGCCCACGCTGAAGGAGCTGGGCGACTACTTGACCGCGCTCGCCGGTATCGGCGCGCAACTCTTCGGCGAGCCGGACCCGGAGCCGGCCTTCGACGAGCCACTCGACACGCCGGAAGATCCGGCCGATCCCAACAACCCGCCCGCGGATCCGGAAGATCCCGACGCACCGCAGCCCGAGCCGAAGCCGAAGCCGAAGCCGAAGCACAAGCCGACCGCGGAGGAGGAGGAGCTGCTCTCGAATCTCCTTTCGCGCGCCGACATCACGCTGCCCACGAAGGAGCTGTAACCGATGCGAGCGACGCTCGCACTCGTCGGCCTCGCGGCCGCGCTCGGCGGCGCCTACGGGCTGCGCCTGGTCTGGCGCCGCTGGAAGCGCGACGACAGCGAAGACCTGCGGAGGAAGGCGATCGAGGCCGGGATCCGGCGCGACATGGAAGCCGACCGGTGGATGACCGGCGAGATGCCCGAGGACACGATGCCGAAGACGCGGCCGTCGGCACCGGGTCGCCCTCTGCCGCCGGCGAAGTGGATCAGCCACGCGTGAGTACGATTCCCTGGACCCTCACGCGCTCGCACGGTTGGGCCGACGAGGCCGCATACCACGAGATCGAGAAGGCCACGCGCGCGCAACGGGAAGCACGCGCGGCCGCGGCCCGGTCTATTGCGCTGCGATCGCGGATCCTCGGCAACTCGGGCCCTAAGCTGCGAGCGGCAATCCTCCGCGCGATCGCCGTAGCCGTCGGCGGTGCGACGCTGCGATCGGTGTCGGCCGCGCTGCAGGAGCGCGACCTTCTCGCGGCGCAGGCCGCGATTCCGTGGGAGCGGTTCGAAACGATCCTGTCGCCGGTCGCGCGCGTAGAGCTCAGGGCCGCGATCGAGCAGTCGGGATCGCTCGAGGGTCGACTGCTACTTGAGCAGCTCGGCAACCGCGCGGGCGCATTCGCGTTCGACGTGACGCACTCGGCCACGGTCGAATGGGTGCGCGTGCACGGCGCTGGCCTGGTCACGAACATCAGCGAATCGCGACGGAACGCGTTGAAGCGGATCCTCGACAAGGTCGTGCGCGGTGGGCTGAACGAACACGACGCGGCGCGCATGATCCTCGACGGAAAGGCCATCGGCCTCACCGAACGCGAAGCCGGCGCCGTCGCGAACTATCGGGCCCGGCTCCGTCAGGACGGCGTGCGCGTGGACAGTGCGGACACGCTGGCCGCGCGCTACTCGAAGAAGCTGCTCGCCGGCCGCGCGACGCGGATCGCGCATCACGAGCTGGTCGAAGCCTTCAGCGAAGGGCAGGTGCAAGGGTGGGCGCAGGCGAGGCAGGCGCGGCTCCTCGATGACCGGACGGTCGTGCGCTGGAACGCGCTCTTTGACGCCGAGGCGATCTGTCAGCGACTCGCCGGAAAGTTCGTGCGGATCGGTCAGGCATTCCCCGGCGGGTTCCGTCGACCGCCCGCACACATCGGGTGCCGTTGCATCCTCACGGTGCACCCCTTCGGCCTGCCCGCGCGTCGGAGATAGCCGTGTCGTTCATGGACAGGCCGGCCGACCTCGACCTCGGCGACGGGCACCTGCTGTGGTGGACGGTATGGAAGCCGGACCGTTCCTGCAATCCGCAATACGTCGACCTGCCAGACGTGGATCCATTCGGCGCGATCATCTCGCACAGCACTCCCGCCGGCGTCGAATGCTGGAGCGGCGTGCACTTCAAGAGCGAAGCGCAGGCCCGCGTCTTCGGCGGTCACCCGTCGTGGGATCTTGTCTCGAAGGATCCGCTGACGCTGACGCCGAGCCTGCTCTGCCGGCTGTGCGGCGACCACGGTTTCATCACCGCGGGGAAGTGGGTCCGAGCCTAACGGCTTGACAGAGTTGCGCGCCGTGCTACCGTCGAAGCCGTGAGCACGCCGGCGCCGACCGCCGAAACCTCCGAGGCGCAGATCCGATTCGCCGTCATCGCGAAGAGCGCGGAACGGCACACCGTCACCGGATGGGCGTACATCGCGAAGGACAAGGGCGGGGTCGTCGTCGACCATAGCGGCGACGTGATCGACATCCACGAGCTGAAGAAGGCGATGATCGGTTTCATGAAAACGTTCCGCGCCAGCGGCGAGATGCATCGCGGCCAAGCGCCGAACCCGATCGTCGAGTGCTTCACGTTCACGCCCGAGGATATCGCCGCGCTCGCGAAGGACGGCATGCCCTCGACCTTCCCGCAGGGAACGCTCGTGACCGTCGAGATCCCGCCCGACACGTTGGCGAAGATCGATGCCGGCTCGCTGCTCGCGTTCTCGATCGAAGGGAAAATGGTGCCCGTGCCCGTGGAAGCGGAGAGCTGATGCCGAAGGCCACGCGCCGACTGACCGAGCTGTCGCTGTCGCGGATCGACCTCGTCGACGACGGCGACAACCCGCGCGCGAAGGTCCTGCTCTACAAGTCGCGGCCGGCGGCGCAGACCGTGCTCAAGTACGACGGCGAGGGCATGGTCCTCCCGAAGACGACCGACGAGATCATCGCGGAGCGCCAGACGTGGGAGCTGTGGCGCACCGCGAAATACGCGTTCACGGATTCGCTCGGATCCATCCTCGCCGGCGCGCCCTCCGAGGAGCGGCTCGCACTCCTGCAGAAGTCGGTCAAGGAGTTCGTCGCACGCGTGAAGCAGATCCTGCCCGAGGCCGTCGCGAAGGCCCTCGACGGCCTGGTCGAAGCCATCCCGACCGTCGAAAACATGGGCGAGTTTGCAAAGCGTGCTAGAGTTTTCACGGATGAAGCGGATCGGCTGGCTGGCGAAGTGCTCGCGCACACGGAGGACGAGATGCCTGTGACGAAGGACAATCCCGCCGGCCCCGCGGTGATCGACGTCGCGAAGCTGCCCGCCGAGTTCCGGCCCGCGGTCGAGGCGATCATCAAGCGCGCGAACGACGCCGAGACGGCCGCGGCCGACGCGAAGGCCACCGCCGACGCGAGCGCGGCCGCCCTGGTCGGAGCCGAGAAGGTGCGCGCCGACAAGGCCGAGGCCGAGGTCGCGCGCCTGCGCAAGCTGATCCCCGGCGAGGAGGAGGATCCGCTCGCGAACCTCGACGAGGTCACCCGCAAGCGCATCGAGACGTCCGAGGAGCGCATCGCGAAGATGGAGGCGAAGGAGGAAGTCGCCGACCTCCAGAAGCGCGCGGCCGCGCTGAACCTCGTCGGCACCACCGCCGAGAAGATCGCGCCCTTGCTGCATCGGATCCAGAAGGGCAAGACCACCGAGGACGACATGAAGGAGCTGTTCCGGCTCCTGAAGGCGTCGAGCGAGCTGGCCCGAAAGGGCGGGCTGACGGAGAAGGGTTTCGGCAACGCGCCGCCGATCACGAGCGGCGACGGCACCGCGTACGAGCGCGCGGCCGAGATGGCTCAGGGCCTGGTCAAGAACGGCGAGGTGAAGTCCTTCTCGAAGGCCCTCGGCCTCGTGTTCGATCGGAACCCGGAGCTGTACAAGGAGCACGTCGCCGAGAAGCGATCGGCCGTCCGATAGCCGTCGGAGCAGCATCGTCCGCTTGAGCAGAGGAGCATAGGTCATGGCCGACACCCCGTATCGGATGCCCGGAACCCCGAACGCGCCCTTCATCGCGGGCGCGAACCTCTCGGCCCTCCAGTACCGGTTTCTGAAGCCGGGCGCGACCGAAGGTCAGGTCGTGACGATGGCGGCCGCGACCGATCAGCCGATCTGCCTGCTGCTCGACAAGCCCGACGCGCAGGGGAAGGTCGCGGAAACGGTGCAGTTCGGAATCTACGAAGTCGAGGCCGGCGCGGTCGTCGCGTGGGGCGCGCTGATCCAGTCCGACTCCGTGGGTCGCGCGATCACCGCGGTCGCGACCGGGTACGTCTGCGGCCGCGCGTTGCAGGCCGCCGGCGCCGCGGGCGAGCGGATCGCCTGCTACATCTGGACCGTGAACCCCTGGCTGAAGGCGTAGTAATCGCCGCACTTGCTGGTCGCCTGAGAGCGGCGACCGCGGGAGAGTAGCCGATGCCGACGAGCATGCAAGAAGTCCACATCGACGCGCCGCTCAGCACCTTCTCGGTGGGCGTCATCGAGGAGTCGCCGCGCGTCTTCGGCGGATTCTTCCCGGTCACTCCGACGGAGCATCTGTCGGACAAGTACCAGATCATCGACAGGAACCCGTTCCTGCGCGGTGACTCTCAGCCGCGCATCGTGGGGCAGGAGTCGACGGGTCACGTCATGACCCTGTCGCTCGACAACTTCAACTGCACCCGGTACGACGAGCACACCGACGTCGACTGGGACAAGATCCGCAACGCGGACAACCCGCGCATGCTCGAAGAGGCCGCGACTCGGCTCGCGGTCGAGAACCTGCTGATGACGCAGGAGGTCCTCTTCGCGACGCGCTTCTTCGTGCCGTCCGTGTGGGGCACGACCATCGTCGGAGGCGCCGGCTTCACGAAGTGGTCCGACGCGGCCAGCTCGAACCCGATCGCCGACGTCGAGGCGGGCCGGCGAGCGATCCGCCTGGGCGGCGGCAAGCTGCCGAACAAGCTGCTGCTCGGGTGGGACGCGTGGGTGGCCTTGAAGACGCACCCGACGATCATGGAGCGGATCGTCGCCGGCGGAACTCCCGGCTCGCCCGCGATCATCACGAAGCAGGCCGTCGCGGCGGTCTTCGAGCTCGACGAGATCATCGTCGCCGAAGCCGTCAAGGCCACGAACCCGGTCGGCGCCGCGGAGACGTACGACTTCGTCTTCGGCAAGCACGCGCTGCTCGCGTACGTGGGCGCGAACGGCGAGGGCGACTTCATGGCCTCGGCCGGCCGGATCTTCGCGTGGAAGGGCACGAACGAGGGCGCCGTCGACGAGATGGGCCGCACGGTCGCGGTCACTCAGTTCGACATCGTCGAGCGGCGCATCACCCGGTATGAGCCGGGCATGGCGCTCGATTTCAAGATCACGGGCACGAAGCTCGGTTACTTCCTGCAGGACGCGGCCGCCTAACGCGCTGAACCTACCGCGGGCCTGGTCCGCGGTTTCGGAGAGAGCATGCCCGACACGCACGTCGTCACGCGATCGTTCACGGCCGACCGGCCGTTGAAGCCGGGCGACAAGGTCGACGCGACGGCCTGGATCAACACGCGCCCGCTGGAGAAGCAGGGTTACCTCAAGGCCCTGCACGGCAAGAGCGGCAACGCGAGCGCCGACGCCGGCGTCGTCGCTGACCTGGTGCGACGCGTGGGCCAGCTCGAAGCGGCGTTCAAGGCCATGGCCGCGAGCACCGGCGGCGTCGCCACCGACGCGGCCGGCTCGTTGACCGACGCGGCCGGTGCGTTGAACGAGGCCGCTCCCAAGCCGAAGCCGTCGCGCCGGACCCGGAGGTAGTCATGAAGCACGTCTTCGTCGAAGGTGACGCGAGGATCGACGACAAGACCGGGATCCTCTTGCGGCCCGGCGCCGTCGAGATCACCGACGACGAGGTCGCCGACGACCTCATCGCCCGCGAGGTCTGCCGCGAGGCGACCGACGAGGAGATCGAGGCCACCGCGGAGAAGCGCGACAAGGCCGCGGCCGACCTCGAGGAGGCCAGCCTGAAGGCCGCGGGTGACGCGGCATCGGCCGATGCGAAGCGGGTCGCCGACGAGAAGGCGGCCGCGCCCGCCGCGAAGACCACGAGGCCGC
>Ga0137464_1000521_pt1 | contig 12309 bp, 5 predicted proteins | sample EasRivERMGT814_2_FD_102306 | JGI IMG/M metagenome (GOLD analysis project Ga0137464, IMG submission 102306) | Soil microbial communities from meander-bound floodplain in the East River, Colorado, USA - East River MetaG ERMGT814_2 | ecosystem: Environmental > Terrestrial > Soil > Floodplain ...
CGCGTGTCACCGGTGAATGCTCGAGTGATTGGCGCGGCATGATCACTTGGCGTACTTGAGGCCCACGAACACCGAGCGCGGCGCGGCCGGCGTGTACTGGTCCTTCTGGAAGGCGTCGTACGTCACCAGCTCCGCGAACCGTCGGTTGGCCAGGTTGATCACCCGGCCGAAGATCTCGGCGCGGTTGTTCACATTGAAGGTCGCGTTCAGGTTGAAGAGCTCGTAGCCCGAGTAGAATTGCGTGTTCGCCGGGTCCTCGGCGTATTTGCCGAGGTGGCTCCACTCGAACACGATGCGGCCGCTGTTCAGCACGCGCGGCGACCAGGTGAACGAGACGTTGCTCAGGTCGCGCGGCGCCATCTCCTGGTACTTGCCCGAATAGCTGACGGGCGCGGTCGTCGACGCCGACGGCGTCCAGTCGACGTACTTGTGCGTCGCGTTGGAGTACGCGACGTCGAGGCGCAGCTCCGAGGTGATCGCCGCGCCCGTGCTCATCTCGATCCCGCGATGACGCGAGCTTCCCGCGTTGGTCGCTTCGCGCGTGTTCGACGCGGTGACGAACGTCAGGATGTCGTCGGTCATCGTCATGTCGTATGCCGACACCTGATACACGAACCGCTGTCCCAGCTGACCGCGCATGCCGAGCTCGTAGCTGTTCACCTTCACCGGAATCAGGCCGACGGTGCTGCGCGCCGAATTCTGCTGGAAGAGCTGTCCTTGCGACGGCGTGCGGAAGCCGTTGCGGTACGAGGCGAACACGTTGAACTCGCGCGCCACGTCGTAGCTCGCGCCCACCTTCGGACTGACGTGTGAATACGAGATCGTGGTGCTCGCCGGCCGGCGATGGGCGCCGGTGTCGAGCGGAGCGAGATGCGTCTCGTAGTCGAAGCTGGAGAAATCCGCGCGAATCCCGGCGTCGACGCGAAGCCGCGCGACGGGATTCCATTGCGTCTGCACGTACGGCGACAACTGCGAGTACGTGACGTCGTAGTCGTAGTGCACGTCGCCCGGGGAATACGCCGTGTACGCGTTGTACGGACCGGAGCGCGTCAGCACGGCGCGCCGCGCGAAGAAACTCCCCGGGCTGTAGTCGGCGTCGGCGCCAACGATGATCTGTCCATTCAACGGCGTGACGTCGCGCCGCCACCGCGCGAGGAAGCCGAGCGAGTTGTTCTTCGTCTCCCACGTCTGTGGGTCGTAGCTCAACTGCCACGAGGGAAGCAGTCCCATGTCGTTGATGCGGCCGAACGGGGTGAAGCTCCAGAGCGTTGCGCCGGACTGTTTCTCGATGGCGGACGACAGACGCAGCGCGCGCACGCGGCGGTACGCGATGGGTGCGAGGTTGACCGTCATTGCGGTGTCGAAGACGGTCGCCGATACCGCCGGCACGTCCTGCTGATCGATCTTCGAGCCCGTCAGCACGGTCTTCGCCGTCCATCCGCTCGAGCCGCCATCGAAGTCCCAGCGGAGCGTGCCGCTCATGCGGTCGAATGCCGCTTCCTTCTTCCAGTTGTCGCTGTGCGTCACGTTGAGGTCGGCGCGGATCCCGTTCCGTCCCCAGGTGTTGCCGCCGCTCGTCAGCAGGCGACGATATCCGTACGCTCCGCCTTCGAGGCCCGCCTCGAACGAGGCGTGCTTCGGCGCGGCCCGCGTGAGAGAATTGACGATGCCGCCGATCGCATCGCTGCCATACAGCGCCGTGCCGGGACCCTTGATCACTTCGACGCCCGCCGACTGGGGCATGTTCACTTCATAAAGCGCATTGTGATTGAAGAATCCGGTCGGCCGTGTCGGCACGCCGTCCTCGAGATAGAGATACCAGGGATTCGTCGAGATCGGCATGCGGATCGCCATGCTGTGTCCTTCCCCGGACAACTGCGACATGTGGACACCCGCGAGCTTGTTCATGATCTCGGCCGGATGTCCAGCGCGCGTGGCACGTACTTCCTGGCCGGCGAGCGCATCGACGGTCATCGAGCCGTCGTTGCGGCCCTGCAACTCACGCGTGGCGCTGACGACCACCGGTGCCACGACGACGGCCGCCTCCTTCAACTTCACATCGATGGTGACGACGCCCGATCCCGTCACGGTGGCCGCAACGGTGTCGGGCGCGAACCCGACGCGCTGCGCGACGACTCGATGCTGGCCCGCGGGAACGGCCTGAATGCGATAGCGGCCGTCGGCGTCGGTCACCGCGCCGCGGCGGACGCCGGCGACGAACATGCTGACGTCGCCGAGCGGCGAGTTGTCTCGCGCGGAGGTAACCGTACCGGCGATCGTTCCCTGAGCGCGCAGCGCGGCCGGCATCGTGAGGAGACCGAACAGCAATGCAGCCCGCTCGACGGTCGGGCGTGACTTCAAGAGCGTGACCATGGGCAGTGGAGGCCTGAGGTTGAGTTCCACGCGATGAATCGCGTGATGCGGTGGATTCGAGACTCGCGCGCGGAACGCGCGGAGGAGAATCGACGCCGCCTCGGCCGAGGTCTGACCTGAGTGGACAACGACGCGCGCGGAAAGCCCGCGCACGGCACGAAATCAGGAGTGGACGAAGGGGCGCCGCGCTAAGCGCGCGGCGGTCCGGTAGTGTGCGGGTGCGCGAATTCCGGAGCCGGACGCGCGCGAGACGGCGCGGTCGCTGAGAATCCGGCCGTTTCGTGTGCCGCGACGATGATCGCCGCGATCGGCGCGTCGGGAACTGCAGCAGTCGCGACGGTGATGGAGCACCCGGCGATGCAACTGCAATGGTGCGCTCCGTCGTGGGACGGGACACCGTTCTGAGACGCTGCTTCGTCCGCGGTCGCGACGGCGCCGGCCGAATGGTCGTGTGAACCCGAACCGGTCGATGCCGGCGCAACGTCGTGGGCGGTGCACAGACGGAGCGCGCTGGGTTCCCCGACTGAAAGGGGGACCCACATGGCGAGCACCGCCGAGAGGAACCGGAACCACCGCGCGTGACGCATTGCATTCATTATGCAAAGCGTCGCGCTGCGAAACCAGTCTCGGCGTCGGACAATGACCGCCGTGGTATCGCCAAAGCCTGTAGCGCCAGCGATTTACTGGTTTCTGTGTCTTGGCCCGTCGAAAGATCAGCGGCCCAGACGACTCAATTGCGAGCGCTTTCGCCGAGCTCCAGCCGCGCGGTGCTCAGCCCGGCCGCGCGGTCCGCAGGCGGCGGTCGAGTGCCGATTCAAAACTGGCGAGCTCGCGAAGCAGCGCATTGTACCGCGGGTATGCGTCGCCCGCCTCGTGGCGCGAGCTCTCGCGGTCGCGCGCGTTCGGATCCGTGAACGACGCGCCTTCGAGCGTCATTTCGCGGTCGCGCGCGTTCGGGGTGTCCGACAACGGCTATGGCACTGCTGCCCAACTGCGGCAGCAGTGCCTCCGCTTCGTCGCCGGACACCCCGAGCCGCTTGCTCCCATCAGCTCTGATCTCGGCGACACAAGCGCTGAGCGTGCCCGCGACGGGAAACGCCGGGAGCTAACCCACCGTCGCTGGCGCGGTCTCACACATGTCTCGGGGTGAGCCGAGCCCCGTGGCGCGAGCACGAGCGGAGGCAGCGCTGCCGCAGTTTGGCAGCGCTGCCATAGCGTGCGAGCGACATGGGGCGCGGCGAGCCCTGTGCGGGATCTCGACGTGAAACGACCGGTCGAGCGTGACGGCGTGCGCTAAGGAGTCCTTGCTCGCGCCTGGTGCACCGCTGAGCTTTCCGCGATGCGAATGCTGTCGATCCCCGCGAGTGCCCTCCTCGCGTCAATTCTTTTTGCTCCACCCCTCGTAGCCCAGCAAACCAGCACCGGCGTCGTCCAGGTCACCGTCGAGGAGTCGATGGGCATGGTGAGGGGGTTGCAGATCCGCTCCGCCGGACGAAGCACCGTGACCGATTCGGCCGGACATGCCCGCCTCGTGCTTCCGGCCGGCCGCCAGGTCCTCTCCATCACTCACATCGGCTACAAACCGACCCAGGTCGGCGTCATGGTCGTTGCCGATAGCGTCGTGACGGTGAAAGTCACGGTCGAGATGGGCGGGATGGCGATGGAGGAAGTGCGGGTCAGTGCGACTCGCACCGAGCGACTGGCCGGCGAGACCCCCATCCGGGTCGAGGTTCTCGACGAGATGGAGGTGGATGAGAATACTCTCATGGCGCCGAGCGGCATCACCATGCTCCTCAACGAGACGCCGGGACTCCGCGTGCACCACGCCTCCCCCACGCTCGGCACCGGGAGCGTAAGGATTCTCGGTCTCCCTGGCCAGTACACCGCGATGCTGGCCGATGGCCTGCCACTCTACGGCGGCGCCGGCGCGCTCGGCGCGCTCGACATCTCTCCAGTCGACCTCCAGCGCGTTGAGATCATCAAAGGCGCCGCGTCCTCCCTCTATGGAGGCCAGGCACTCGGCGGCGTCATCAATCTCGTCTCGAAGCTGCCATCGGGAAAAAGCGAATTCCTGCTCAACCGCCGCACGATGGGCGTCACCGACGCCGCCACATGGATGAGCCGTCGCCTGACTGCGGGGACTGGTATGTCGCTGCTGGCGTCCGGCACGGTGCAGGGCAGCGCCGACGTCGACGGTGACGGCTGGGCGGATCAGCCTCGAGCGCGACGGTGGGGAGTGCGTCCACGCCTCACTGCCACGGACGATCGCGGCCGAACCCTGTTCGTCACCGCTGGCTATGGCTACGACAGTCGAGATGGCGGCACGCTCGGCGCCGCGCGCACTCCCGGCGGAACGTCGTTTCGTGAAGGGCTGACGAGCCGGCGGGCCGACGTCGGTGCAACGGCCACCGTTCCACTGAGCTCGGGAAGCGCGGCGTTCCGCTTTGCGCTCGCCACCTCTTCGCGGCGACGTGAGTTCGGCGCCGGTCCACTCGAGGACGAAGGCACGTCGACCGGCTTTCTGGAGCTCACGCGATCGGTCGCGGCCTCCCGCGGCACGACGGTCTTCGGCTCGGCGGTGCAGCTCGATAATTTTGATAATTCGTTGAACGGAGCGTTCGACCACCGGTGGACTACGCCGAGTCTCTTCGTGACGACCGAGCACGTGGTGGGTCCGGTGACTTTCTCGGCCAGCGTGCGCGGGGACGCACATCCCGAGGCCGGAGTTCAGCTGACCGAACGTGTCGCCGCGTTGGTCAAGCCGGCGGAGGGATGGTCCGTGCGCGCGAGCGCTGGAACCGGGTTCGCGCCACCGACCGCCACGACTGAGGAGACCGAAGCGATCGGACTTCGCTCCATTCGGCCGGGCGCCGAGCTGCGGCGGGAGCGGAGCTTTGGCTCGATGCTCGACGTCAACGGCGAACTGGCGGGGACGGAGCTTCTGGTCACCGCGTACGCATCGGTCATTGGCGACGCGATCCAGCTCGCCGATGCCGGCGATGGCAGTGGTGAGGGAATCCTCAAGAACGCAAGCTCGAGCACTCGCATCGGAGGAGTGGAGGGCGCGGCGGTCTGGCGCTTTGACGGAGGCAAGTTTCTCGCGACGTACGGGTACTCGCGCGGCAGCCGGCCCGATGCCGTCACCGGAGTGCGCGAACCGAATCCCATGCTCCCGCGCCATCGCATCGGCGGGGATCTCATGTTCGAGAAGCCCGGCAAGTATCGTGGCGGCATCGAGGGCATCTGGTACGGGGTTCAGTCCCTCGACGACGATCCGTTCAGAAGCGAGTCGAAACCGTATTTCTATCTGATGGCCATTTTCGCGCGACAGCTGGGGCGACTCGAGGCGGTGGCGAACTTCGAGAACCTTCTGAACGTGCGACAGACGGACACGAGCCCGTTGGTTCGCCCTACGCCGACCACGGGCGGGCGGTGGACGACGGACGTGTGGGCGCCGTTGGAGGGTTTCATGGCGAACGTCGCGCTTCGGTATCGTTGGTGAGAGCATCGGATTCGTGAGCGACGCGCACACGAGCCGGCATTCCGCGGTCGCGCGCGTTCGGGGTGTCCGACAACGGCTATGGCACTGCTGCCCAACTGCGGCAGCAGTGCCTCCGCTTCGTCGTCGGCCACCCCGAGCCGCTTGCTCCCTTCGCCACTGAATCTGCGACGCTTCTCCCTCGCGACAGGGCAAGCTCACTCGTCGATCGCGCGGTCTCACACATGCGTCCGCCCGCGCGAGGATCGAGCCCTGCGACCGGCGAGCCCGCGCGAGCTGGCGAGTGACCACGTCTTCCTAGATGCCGACCTCGAGCCGTATCTTCGCGCATCCGATTCCGCCGGATTGCCCATGGAGACGGTTGCGCAACTCAACTCCGCACTCGCGGGGCGCTATGCGATCGAGCGCGAGCTCGGCGCCGGCGGCATGGCGACCGTGTTCCTCGCGCGCGACCTCCGTCACGATCGCCGTGTCGCTCTCAAAGTCCTGAGACCGGAGCTCGGCGCCGTGCTCGGGCCCGAGCGGTTCGAGGCCGAGATAAAGGTCACCGCAAACCTCCACCACCCGAATCTGCTGCCGCTGTTCGACAGCGGCGAAGCGCGCGGCGATCCGGCACGAAGCGAGGCATCGCTCCTCTTCTACGTGATGCCGTACGTCGACGGAGAGTCGCTGCGCGTCCGCCTGGACCGCGAAAAGCAGCTCCCCATCGACGAGGCCGTGAGTATCGCCGTCGCCGTCGCCGGCGCGCTCGACTACGCGCATGCGCAGGGGGTGATTCACCGCGATCTCAAGCCTGAGAATATTCTCATCCACGCCGGCCAGGCGGTCGTTGCCGACTTCGGCATCGCCCTCGCCGTGAGCAAGGCCGGCGGCGCCCGCATCACCCAGACCGGCATCTCGCTTGGCACCCCCCAGTACATGAGCCCCGAGCAGGCGACCGGCGACCGCGCGATCGACGGCCGGACGGACATCTACTCGCTCGCCGCCGTGTTGTACGAGATGCTCGCCGGCGAGCCGCCTCACAGCGGCGGCACCGCCCAGGCGATCATCGCTCGGCTCATGACCGAGCGGCCGAGGCCCGTGCGAGCCGTGCGCGCCAACGTCGCGGAATACGTGGAAGCGGCGATCGCGCGTGGGCTCGAGAAGGTGCCCGCCGACCGCTTCGCGACGGGGCGCGAGTTCGCCGAGTGTCTTCAGGGTCGTGGGACGGCGATCGCGGTCGGCCCGTGGTTGGCCAAGCGCACGCGAACCGGCGCGTGGAGAACGCTCGCCGTCGCCCTGCCATCCGCCGCAGCGGCCGGCCTCGTCACATGGCTCCTCGTCAAAGGCGCGGCCGATCCACCGCGGGTCACCCGAGCCACGATACGATTGCCCGCCGGCGCCCCGGCGTCCGTGTCGGGGGCGTGGACGGCGATCAACATCGCGCTCTCTCCGCTCGGCACCCACATCGTTTACGCCGGCGCTGCTCCAGCGGCGGTGCCACTCCTTTATCTGCGCGCGCTTGACCGGTCGGACATCGCTGCCATCCCGGGAACCGACGGCGCGCTCAACCCCTTCTTCTCGCCCGACGGCGCATGGGTCGGGTTCTTTGCGGGCGGCAAACTGAAAAAGGTGCGCATCGACGGTGGCGCTCCCGAAACGATTTGCGATGCCGCCTTCGGGTTCGGGGCCGCATGGAGCGAAGACGGAACGATTGTGTTCGGTGGTTCGTTGACGGGCGGCTTGTCGCGAGTATCCGCCCAGGGAGGAGAGCCCGTCCAATTCACCACCCCGGCGAAGGGGGAGCTCGTTCATCGGTGGCCGACGTTTCTACCCGGCGGTCGCGAGATCCTGTTCGCCGTCGCGTCCGACGTGACGAATTGGTTGGGTGCGCGCATTGCCGTTCAGGCGCTCGACGCAAAAGAGCATCGAATCGTGCTCGACGGCGGAACCGCGCCTCATTACCTGGCCGGCCAGCTCGTGTTCGCGCGTTCGGGCTCGCTCTATCGCGTCTCGATGGATCGCGGGACCTGGGCCGTTGCCGGCTCTCCCGTGCCGGTGTTGCAGGGCCTGGTCACGAACGCCATCGGTGGACAAGCCGAGTATGGGCTATCGACAAACGGCTCGTTGGTCTATCTGCCCGGCGACGAAGAGCAACGCCAACGGTCGTTTGTCTGGGTGGATCGGCGTGGGAAGGCGCAGCCCGTGCCGGCACCGCCGCGCGGATTCGAGCGCCCACGCGTCTCGCCCGATGGAAGAGTGGTTGCCCTCACGATCCGCGAGGCCGACGCCGACGTGTGGGTGATGTCGCTCGAGCGCGGTACGCTGACGCGGCTGACGAGCGAAGTCGGCGAGGACGAATCGCCCGTCTGGACCAACGACGGCAAACGCGTGACCTACAGTTCGACGCGCGCCGTCGGGCGGCGCACCCTGTCGCGCTCCTTCGACGGGAGCGGGAGCGAGGAGGAGCTGTTCGCGCCCGCGGCACATCAGCACCTAGTTGGCTGGATGCCCGACGGTGTCACCCTCGTCACGGACGAAAACGAGCCGGGCGATCTCGTCCGCCGACGGGTCGGCGAACGGTCCGCAAGCCAGGTCTATCTGCACACACCGTTCTACAAGCGCGCCGCGCGCCTGTCGCCGGACGGCCGATGGATCGCCTACGTCAGCGATGAATCCGGCCGGAACGAAGTGTATGTGCAGGGCGACAGTGGTCGAAAGCGCATCTCGACGACCGGCGGGACAGAGCCGGCGTGGGCGCGGAGCGGGCGTGAATTGTTCTTTCGTGATGGCGAGAAGATGATGGCGGTCGACGTCCAGACTACGCCGACCTTCCACGCGGGCGCGCCACACCTGTTGTTCGAGGGCGCATACGCGCGTCTGCCATGGGGCGAGGCCAACTACGACGTCAGCCCCGACGCACAGAAGTTTCTAATGATTCAGGGCGAGGCGCGAGCGCCGATCACCGACATTCAGCTCGTGTTGAACTGGGCTGCCGATCTCGGGCGAGCGCGTGACCGCCCCTGATCCGCGAACGACGCGCCGACAAGCCGTCATTCGCGGTCGCGCGCATCGGAGTGGGTTCTCGCGGTCGCGCGCGGTCGGGGTGTCCGACAACGGCTATGGCACTGCTGCCCAACTGCGGCAGCAGTGCCTCCGCTTCGTCGTCGGACACCCCGAGCCGCTTGCTCCCATAGGCTCTGAAGCGCTCGCCGACCAGGCGCTGACCGTCGCTCGTGCGGTCTCACACACATGCGTTCAGGGCGAGCCGAGCCCCGTGTCGCGAGCACGGAGCGGAGGCAGCGCTGCCGCAGTTTGGCAGCGCTGCCATAGCCGGGCGCCCGACAGGGGGCCGGCGACCCCCCGCGCGATCTAGCCCTGCAACCGGCGAGCGCGCGAGATCTATCGCCACTTCCTTCGCGCCGACCGGCAGCCGTATCCTTCGCGCAGCCCTCCAGCAAGGCTCCCGTCATGTCTCGCCGCTTCGCCATCGCTGCCGCTCTCACCGCCGTCGCCTCCAGCGGACCGCATGCTCAGAGTGCCGGATTGCAGCGCTTGCTCGATGCCGAGCTCGCGCGCTTTCCCGGACGGGCAGGCATCTGGGTCAAGCACCTGACGACCGGCGATTCCGCCGGTGTGCGTGCCGACGAGGCATTCAACAGCGCGAGCGTCATCAAGATCCCGATTCTCGCGCTGGCATTTCGCATGGCGGACGACGGTAAGCTGTCGCTCGCGGAGCGCACAACGATCACGGCCGCGGACGTACGTGGCGGATCGGGAATCTTCCGCTATCACGACCCCGGACTTCAGCCGACGCTGCGCGACATCCTGCTGCAGATGATCATCACGAGCGACAACACCGCCACCGATCTGGCCATCGGCAAGGTCGGCGGTGTCGAGCCGGTGAATACATGGCTCCGCACCAATGGCCTTGGCGATGCGCTCAAGCTCAACATGACCACCGGGCAGCTCTTCGCGCTCTATGGCGCGCTGCCGCAAGGTGCGAGTCGCAACGAAAAGACGAACACCGATCGCGGCTACTGGCTCGGCAGTATGACGCCGCGGGCCACGGGCCGGTTGCTCGAGATGATTCAGCGCTGCAATGATGGCACCGCATCCGGGCCGATCGCTGCGAAGGCGTCGTGCGCCGACATGCTTCGTATGATGCGCGGGCAGCAGTCGGGTGCGCGGCGGCTGCCGCATTTTCTCAACGTGTCCGTCGGCCACAAGACGGGCGACTTCCCGCCGGTGATCGCCAACGACGTCGGCGTCATCTACGCGCGCTCGGGCCCGATCGTCGTCGCCTTCTTCGGCAGCGCCATCGAAGGTCCGTACGGCGAGGCCGAGGATCGCATCGGCGGCATCGCACAGATCATCGTCGGCTACTTCGACGGGGTGCGCTGAATCATTTCAGATCAGTTGGACTAGTTCTCGCGGTCGCGCGCGATCGGAGTGTCCGACAACGGCTATGGCACTGCTGCCCAACGGCGGCAGCAGTGCCTCCGCTTCGTTGTCGGCCACCCCGACCGCTTGCTCCCATCTTGCTCCCCTCCTGAGCATCGACAGCACCGGGCACGCACGAACGATCTCGCCGCGGCCCGCGGCGGAATGATGCCAGCGCGCGGCCCGCACGGGATTAGCGTTGCGGGTGCGCGATGCCGATCCGATCCCCGAGCTCAAGCGCGCGGCCGCGAAGACGCTGGTCAGCGCGCTGAAGAAGTGGCGCGCCCACGACGCGGCGGTCATGATCGGCACCGACGAGCCGCGGGTGAAGGAGCTGCGCCGGGGTGATCTGCGACGCTTCTCGCTCGAGACGCTGATCCGCTTCCTCGTTCGCGCATCGTGCGACGTGGAGCTGCGAGCCACGCCGAGGATTCGCGGGCGGGCCTGCGCGTGGCCGCGACGGGACCGCGCGAAGGGCTAACTCGCCGTCGCGAGTGCGGTCTCACAAATGCGTTCGGGGCGAGCCGAGCCCCGTGGCGCGAGCACGAGCGGAGGCAACGCTGCCGGCAGTTTGGCAGCGTTGCCATAGCGTGCGAGCGACATGGGGCGCGGTGAGCCCGCACGAGGATCTAGCCCTGCGACCGACCCGGAGCCTGCGCTAGCCCGCGCGAGGATCTAGCCCTGCGACCGGCGAGCCCTGCGAGGATCCCGACATGAAACCGAGCGGGACGGCGATCTCTATGTGACGCTTCGACTTCCGTGGCCGTCCCTCATGCGACGCCGCACCGCCGGAACTCCACCGGCGCGCGCCAAAACTTTTCGCCGTCCCGTTCGTACCATTCAGCACCGTGAACACACGCCTTCTGACCCGCCTGGCTGTAACCTTCGCCGGCGTGGCCCGTTTCGCCTTCGCGCCCACTCCCGCGACGGCACAGCAACAGACCGACATCATCCGCGGCCGAGTCACCGGCCCGCCCCCCGAAACCCTCCCCATCGAGGGCGCTCGCATCACGGCGACCTCGTATCAGGGGAACATCACCAAGTCGGCGACCACCGATCGCAACGGCCGCTTCCAGATCGTCTTCGTCAACGGCGAAGGCGATTACTGGATCGAGGTCGCCAAGATCGGCTTCAACAAGCGCCGGTTCGAGATCAAGAAGGTCGGCGACGAGCAGGTCATGCTCGCCGACGCTCGGCTGGCCTCGGCGGTTGCCACGCTCGACGCGGTCAACATCACCGCCGACAACCGCGCCCTCGTCAACCGCAACTCGCGCGGTACCGACGTGAGCGGCGGCGACAAAGCGCTTGCCTCGAACTCCGCGGCCGTGTCGCCCGATCAGGCCGGGAATCTCGCCGCGATGGCGTCGACCCAACCGGGCATCCAGCGCATCCCCGGCATGGACGGCGCCGCCGACATGTTCTCGGCGTTCGGCCTCTCCGGCGATCAGAACAACACCACCTTCAATGGGCTCGGCTCGGGCGTCGGCTCGCTACCGCCCGATGCGCAGGTGCGCATCACCTTCAGCCAGTTCCCGGCCGACGTGGCGCGCGGCGGGTTCTCCGGCGCGCAGGTCAGCGTAAACTCCATCCCCGGATCGAACTTCTCGTTCCGCGGACTGAGCGGATACGGCACTGGGCCCAGCCTCTCGTGGACCGACCAGAGCGCCGATTCCTCCGGGCAAAAGTCCACGACGCTGCGCTTCGGCGGAAACCTGCGCGGTCCGCTCCAGCTCGACCGGTCCTTCTATAATGCTTCGTATTCGGCGCAGCGCACCTTCGCCGACATGCTCTCGCTGCTGAACACGAGTCCTCTGGGACTGCAGTCGGCGGGCGTGGCGGCCGATTCCGCCGAGCGGCTGCTCGGCATTCTGCGCAACAAGCACGTGCCGGTGTCGGTGGCGAACGGGCCGACGCTGCGCGCCACGGACAACCTGAATTACCAGCTGAATCTCGACCTCACGCCCAGCTCCTCGGGAGCGGGGAACTCGCTCACCCTCGGGCTCTTCGGTGGGCCC
>Ga0137464_1000528_pt1 | contig 12254 bp, 15 predicted proteins | sample EasRivERMGT814_2_FD_102306 | JGI IMG/M metagenome (GOLD analysis project Ga0137464, IMG submission 102306) | Soil microbial communities from meander-bound floodplain in the East River, Colorado, USA - East River MetaG ERMGT814_2 | ecosystem: Environmental > Terrestrial > Soil > Floodplain ...
ACCTCAACTCAAGGAAATTGTGGGCGCAAGGACCCTGAAACAGCAGGTCCTGCTTTCCAGTTTTTGATGTTCCTACAGGAGAATGACCGTGGAAACCACCGCACGCACTCCCTTCCCCCCCAGCTCCGGAAATTCCTCGAAAGGCGATGGCGCCGTGCATAGGGTTGCCACCAGTGCGCATGCCGCCGTGGACAGAGCCGCAGAGGCGGCCGACGAAGCGGCACGCAAAGTCAAGCCAGTTATCGATCGGGCAGCGGAACTTGCCCACTACGCTGTCGACAAGACGGCTGATGTTGCTGCGCCGACCGCCGAATGGCTTGGCGAGCACGGGGAGAGTCTGATTGCATCGCCGAAGAAACTTGTCGATGGCACGTCCCGATACGTTTCGGCAAACCCGCTCAAATCCGTGGCTATCGCGCTGGTCGCCGGCCTGTTGATCGCCCGCATCCTTCGTTAAGGAAGCTCTGATTGACGTCATGCCCCGCAAAAGCGGGCATCCGGCAAGCGGTTGGAATTTCTGGATTCCCGCTTACGCGGGAAAGACGAAAATCAAGGGTTGTTCAGAGCTTCCTTGATCATTCGGATCGCGGATTGGACGGCACTCTCGAGCGCTTCTGATAATACCGAGCTCACCCTGCCTTTGATCCGGGCAACAACACTCCTGCCAGCCCGATAACGCTCGCGACCACGCCTCCGACCAGCATCCATATCGCCCGGTCGGTAGGGGCGCCGGTGAAGAATCGGGAAATGTCGGAGCCGGTCGAATTGATCGCGTTGATGCCGAAGATCATGACGACAATGCCGCCGGCAAGAATTGCGAGCGAGATGGCTTTGTTCATTGAAAAATCCATTTTCCGATTTTCCCGGCCGACCCGGTGAAATCGTCAGATGGGCTGCCGTCCGCTTATCACCCTGATCAGGATGAGCACGACGGCGATCACCAGGAGAACGTGAATGAAACCGCCCAGGGTGTACGCCGAGACGAACCCCAGGAGCCACAGGACGACCAGGACAACTGCGATGGTGTAGAGCATGGTGGTCTTTCCTTTCTCTTGTTCAACGTGCACACACTAACCGCTGCGGATAGGCTCGCGCGGAACGCCGCAAACAAGGCAAGGCTACAGTGAATAGTGTTCCCTGTATGTGCGCCGCCGCGCAGAGTGTCTTGGAGCAGGAGGGGACAATTCCGGGTGTGACCCGTCAGTATCTCCCGCCTCTGCTGCCAGTCGGATGGATGGAAGCAACAAGGTAAGGCGGAAAAGATTTGGTTCGACCCTGAATTTTTCAAGGGAACTTGAGGGAAGTCGCCATGGAAACGCAAGCCAAGAAATTCCCCCCGATTCTGCTCTGGACCGCGAGCATCGCCCTGACTGTATTCTGCGCCGTGGGCATTGCCGCCTTCATGGGCTGGATCCCGACCTCGATGGGCGGCACCCGCGACGGCATCATGCTCGACAAGCACTCGGCGAGCACGGCGAAGCCCGCCGCCGAGAGAACGCCCGCGGCGCCGATTCAGGTGGCGAACAACACGCCCGCTCGGGCCGGGGCAAAGTGCGCCGAGTGCGGCGTGGTTGAGTCGATGCGGGAGATCGACGTCCGCGGCGATGGGACCGGCCTCGGCGCGGTCGGCGGGGCGGTCGTGGGCGGTGTGATCGGCCATCAGGTCGGCCGCGGCCGCGGCAACGACGTGGCGACCGTGTTGGGTGCGGTGGGCGGGGCGGTGGCGGGCAACCAGATCGAGAAACAGGCGAAATCGACCAAGAGCTATGAAATCACCGTTCGCTTCGACGACGGGTCGAGCCGCGTGATCAGCGAAGCGAACCCGCCGACATGGCGGGCGGGCGACAAAGTCAAAGTCGTCAATGGCGCGATCCAGTCGAACGCCTGAGAGGCCGCGCCTCACAGTCCGGACAGGCTGCGCGGGAATTACGTGTGTGAGCGCCGAGGCGGGAGCGCGCCGCCGGCCTCCTCAGCGGCCTTGTCCGGCGCATGCCGGAAGCGGCATCAGGTCGCGGTCCTGTTGGGCAGCAAGCGATCCGTTTCCCGTTTGACGACTGCGTAGCACTCGCAGACCCGCTCTTCCAGCTTGGGCCGGTCGAGCACTTTGATGTGACCGCGATTGTACTTGATCAATCCGGCCGTTTGCAGTTTTACGGCCGCCTCCGTGACGCCCTCGCGCCGCACTCCCAGCATGTTCGCGATCAGTTCCTGCGTCATGTTCAGCTCGTTGGAGTTCAGCCGGTCCAGGCTCAACAGCAGCCAGCGCGACAGTTGCTGCTCCACCGAATGGTGCCGGTTGCAAACGGCGGTCTGCGCCATCTGCGTGATCAGCGACTGCGTGTAGCGCAGCAGCAGATGCTGCAAGGGGTGGCTTTGCTCGAATTCCCTCTTGAGGATTTTTGACGGGAGGCGGTACGCAGTGCCGGCGCTTTGCACCACCGCCCGGCTGGGCGTGGATTCCCCGCCCATGAACAGCGAGACCCCGACCAGGCCTTCATAGCCCACGACCGCGATTTCCGCCGACGCTCCGCTTTTCATGACGTAGAGGAGCGACACGATGCAGTCGGCGGGGAAATACACGTATTCCAATTTACCACCGGACTCGTAGACCGCCATGCCGAGCGGCAGCGGCACGCGCTCCAGGTCCGGCAGAATGCGCTGGTAATCCTCCGCGGGCAGCGCGGCAAGAAGATAATTCTGAGTAGGGCTATGGGTTCCGGATGCTGCGAGATTCTTACTCATGGGCGTCTCCAATCAAGTCCGTAGCTAGAAGCAAGGACCCCCTTCCCTCCCTCGCAGATCGCCCATCTTACGCCTTATGTCCGATAGCGTACAGATCGTCCTGCAGCAAGAAGGGATGATGCTGTTACACTCGCCCTCTCCAGCCGAGCAAATGTAACACTGCGCAATCATGCTTGATTCAGCTTCGTTTTCTGGCGTTTTCGGTCTTCCGTGGCGGGCGGCTGAACTCACGGCGCTCGCGCTGACCCACGTCACCCGCTGGCAGTCTGTTCAAAAGCGCTCCCCGAGATACAGGTGACCCCCAACAGAAAAATGGCTCTCGCGCTGCTGGGGGAATGGCCGCTATCGATGAACCTTGCAACCACGGCAGTGTTCCTCGTCTTCGGCCCAAGGCTGCTGGTTGACCTTTCGCACCCGGTACGGTTCACGCTCATACTGACTTGGCTGTTTCTCATCATGCTTGTTTCGGTCTTCGCAGTCGTGAGGCATGCAGAATGCCTGGCGGAGAAACTCGGTGAACCGCTGGGTACATTGGCGCTGACCTTGTCCGTTACCGGGATCGAGGTGATGATCATCGTCGCCGCCATGTCGACCGAGCAGGGCAACCCTACGCTGGCTCGGGATGCGATGTTTGCGGTCATCATGATCGTTCTGAACGGCATGGTCGGGCTGACGTTGCTGATCGGCGGGTTGAAGTACCACGAGCAGGACTACAACCTCCAGGGCGCCAATGCTTTCCTCGCGGTCATTCTGCCGCTGGCCGTGCTCGGGCTTGTTCTGCCCAACTATACGGACTCATCGCCGGACCAGACGTTTTCGCCGCTCCAGGCAGGGTTCCTGACGCTGGTATCCGTGGCCTTGTATGGCGTCTTTCTTACCATCCAAAACGGACGCCATCGCGCGTACTTCCGAATCTCACGCCCGCAGGAAGCGAAGACCGCGCAACGCAAGTGGCGGATTGTCCACGAGGTCTACTCGGTTCGGTATCACGTGTTGCTGCTGCTGGCTTATATGGCGCCGTTGGTGATCCTTTCCCAGCATCTCGCCGTGCCGATTGATTTTACGATCGGCGTGTTGGGCGCGCCCGTCGCGCTTGCAGGATTCCTGATCGCCATGCTGGTGCTCGCCCCCGAGTCGCTCGGGGCGGTGCGCGCCGCACTGGCCAATGACCTGCAAAGATCCGTCAACATCTTGCTGGGGTCGGTGCTCGCCACGATTGGGCTGACGATTCCTGCGGTTCTTACGTTCGGGCTTTTGGCCCGCAAAACCATTATTCTCGGCCTGGACCCCGTGGATATCACGTTGCTGTCGTTGAGTTTGGTATTGAGCACCATGACGTTTTCGAGCAGCCGCACCAACGTTCTCCTCGGTGCAGTCCACCTGCTGTTGTTTTTCGCCTACTTGCTGCTCATTTTCCAGCGATGACCGGAGCGTCCCGGTGCGCAGGCTCGTCGAGGCCGCGCGGGGGATGCGGTGGAAGCGGAAATCGAAGGCACCGGCGTATTACGGAGTTGCGTGAGCTGATTTTCATGGGACTTTCAAGTAAAACCCTGCGCCTCATCCTGCTGCTGGGATTGGCGTGCATTCACATGAGCCGCGCCACCGGCGCGGAACTGTTGTATTCACGCGGTTACATCGACGCATTGATGGATAGCCGTTTCCCTGGATTGGGGTTGCGCGTGCAGGCGCTTGATGCGAACCAAGTCACTTTATCGACCCGAATCTGCCTTGGCCCCTGGCAAAAACGCGATATCGCCTCTTTGCTGAAAGAAACCAGGGATATGAACGTCATCTGGGCTGAGCCGGCACTTTGTTCTCCGCCCAAGAGCGGGCAGGAACAATCCGCCGCACCTGACAGCACGGCAAAGGAGATCGCGGAAACGGAGGCAATACCGAGCATGTATGCTTTGCCGGAACAGGTATTGTTTGCCCCATTGCTTGCCGACCCGCGTCAGCCGCGTTTCTCGGTAAGTTATCAACGGTACAGCATTTCGGGGCAGAAATTTTCCGCGGCCAGCGCGGCGTTCGGAGAGTATTTCGGATTGGCGGCGGATTTCCTGGGTCTGCCCGGGAATTCCCAGATCGGCTTGCAGGGGGCGATATTCACGCTTTTCAATCTCAATACGCCGTCGTCGGATTTGATCAACGCGGATTACTGGATCGGCATTCCAGTGACTTATCGCAATGGACCCTGGTCATTTCTGGCGCGGATTTATCATCAAAGCTCGCACCTGGGAGACGAGTTCATCCTTGGCAATCCGACGGTCAAGCGGGTCAACCTGCAATATGAAGATGTCGTCACGCTGATTTCATACGAATGGGAGAAGCTGCGGATTTACGGCGGCGGCGGTTTTATCCTTCACAGCGAGCCGCGTCTTTCGCGCCCGCATGCGCAGGCCGGAACGGAGTTCGTTCAGCCGCATGCGGTACGGGGGCTGGATTTTATCGCCGCCCTCGATGTGCAGTCATCGCAGGAATTGAGTTGGGAGAACAGTTATTCCTTTCAAGCCGGACTCCAGTTCAAGAATCCCGGCAACCGGCGTGTACGCCTGATGTTCGAACACTTCAATGGTCATTCGCCGAACGGGCAATTTTTTCGCGAACGTCTGCGCTACAGCGGACTGGGCTTGTATTTCAGATTCTGAGTTTCATCGTTTGGTACGCCGGAAAATGCGGTCCGAACCGGGACCCCATCAGGCACCGCGAATGCGCTCCCGCTGCGATCTCCGTCGCCTGCCTGAAACCCGTTTCAATATCGGCCTACTGTCATCCTGAGCGCAACGAAGGATCTGCTTTTCATTGCTAAAAAGCAGATTCTCCGGGCTGCGCCCTCAGAATAACGGTCTTCTTGAAACCGGTTCTTGATATCCCGGCGAGCCCGCGCTATCCGGGCGGTTTCGCGCGGCGGCGAGAACGTCTGGTTCGGCCTTATGTGCGCTGGCGAACGGAACAATCTCTTGTGCAGGGGGATCATGTGATTTCCTCTCCGGCCAATGCTGTGTCTTCCTTGGCGATTGGCGGTCGGACCGGGCCGGGACCGCCGGACGCTTAGCCTTCTGGTTACCGCAACAGGAACGTTACCTGGTCATGCATTCCGACATCCACGCCCGCGCCGTCTCCGCCGTCCCCCGTTCTACCATGGCCGCAAAGACGCAACGCTTCGAAAAGACCTCCGAAACCGCCGGGACTCCTCCCCGTTTCGAGGATCTCGACATTCCCCCCTCCGACAAAGGCACCTCCGTTTCGAAGGAAGAGGCGGAGTTCATGCACGGGTTGGTCGCGCGCCTGCGCCCCAAGGCCACTTTGGAAGTGGGCTTCGGTTACGGCGCTTCCACCGCCTTCATCGTTTCCGGCGCGCGCGTCACCCACTATGTCATGGATCCGTTCCAACAGGACTATGGCCATCGCGCGCTCGGCAACCTGCGCAAGCTGGGCCTGGACAGTTATGTGAAATTTTTTCCGGACTATTCCCATTCGGCCCTGCCGCAGCTCTTGCAGGAAGGCGTGCGCGTGGACTTCGCCTTCATCGACGGCGGCCATCGCTTCGACGACATTTTCGTGGATTTCTACTACACCGATCTTCTGCTGGAACAGGGCGGCCACATTCTCTTGCACGATGCCTGGATGCGTTCCACCCAGCATGTGGCCTCGTGGATCAAGAGCAACAAACGCAATTACACCGTGGTCCCCACTGAGCGCAAGAATCTCATTCTTTTCCGCAAGCGCGGAGAAGACGATCGCGCCTGGAACCACTTTTGCGGCTTCACCACTTTCAAATCCTTATGGAGCCACTCGGCGAACACCTGGAAGCGGCAAATCCGCGCGAAGCTGGGAAAAGAGCGCTAGTTTTCTCGCGCCTCCCAGAACGGCAAGCTGATCAGTGCTCGCAGCATTGGCGGCAGGGCGACTGAGGGGCATTACAAATGACCCCTGACCAAACGGTCCTGCTCTTGGACCTAATGCTGGTCTGCGCGGCGGCTTACCTGGCTTGGTTGGGCAGCCTGTAAGGCTTTTCCCCAAAGCGGGCTGAACGACCAGGAAAAAGGCGGAGCTGATCGAGTCCTTGAAATCCCTATGGAAGGCGGCGCGGCCCCGGCAACGCGAACTCTCGCCGGGGCTGCGCCCTTCATTTCCGGTTTTTCCGGCAGTCAACCGATAAGGAAACAATCATGGCCAGGCTCGTGAAGCGCTTTCGCAACCAACCCTACGCGGTGACCGTCGGTGGTGAAACCCAGTCCATTTGCGGATGTGGGCTGTCCGCCACACAACCGTTCTGCGACGGCACGCACAAGATCAGCCAGACGGAAGAGTCCGGCAAGCTCTATTGGTACGACGACGCGGGACAGCGTCACGTTGCCGGGGAAGGCTATTCGAGCATGCGCAGCGACAAGCAGATCCAGAACGCGTAGCAGCAGGTCAAGCCGGTTCGGGGCCACCCGCCGGCGGCGGCTGCAAGTCGGAATCTCGTCACCCTGGCTGGCGGGAAAATGGCCGGGATGTGATGAAAACTCCCCCTTATGTGCGCTAGCGCACAGAGAGTCCCGAGGTGATGGAGATAATCGGGTATGAGAGAGGGAGGTTTACGATGAACGGCACCCGGTTCTTGTCTCGGTTCACCGGCCGCAAATTCATGCCCGGCAAGTGCGGGCTCCTCCCTGACCCATCCCCTGTTTTGCTGGGCCTGGCCGGTTTTGACGGCAAGCTGAAATTTCTCAATCCGGCGTGGGAGAAAATCCTCGGATACCCTGCACATGAACTGCTGGACCGGCCGTTGTGCGAATTGATGCAGCAGCATGGGCAGGCCGCCGCCGCGCTGGTGGACCGGCTCCTCGCCGAGGGCAGTTTCGACTCAATGGAATTCGGCTTGCGGTGCCAGGACGGCACCTGCAAGTGGTTTTTATGGCACAGGCGGTTCGATTCGGAGCACGAGGCGATCTTCATCGCAGGGTATGACATCACCGAGCAGAAGAGCCAGGAGATCGCATCGTTACTACGATCCTATGAACGATCGAAAAGGGCTGACGCTGCGGTTTGACCCCCCCGGCAAGGAGCCCGGTCGCATGCAAAGCCGGCCCCGGAAGGGATGAACGGTGCCCCGTTCGCGGTGCCCGAGCGGCCTTGGGCACAAAATATAGGCCTTATGTGCGCAAGCGCACAGAACTCTTTGGCATAGCAGGCGATGATTGAAACGAGTGTATATCTCCTCCCTGATAAACACTCGAAGTACCTGGCCCGGCAACGGCAATCCCGTTCCGGGCCTTTTTTATGTGTGCTAACGCACAGAGCGCCTTGAAATAGACGGGGATGATTGAAACGGGTGTTGTAAGTGGGTGCTTATCTCTACCCTTCTGGATAAACACTCGAAGTACCTGGCCCGGTAACGCCAATCCCGTTCCGGGCCCTTTTATGTGTGCAAACGCACAGAACACCTTGAAGTAGAAGGGGATGATTGAAACGGGTGTAGATGGGTGTTTATTTCTCCTCCCTGATAAACACTCGAAGTACCTGGCCCGGTAACGGCAATCCCGTCCGGGCCTTTTTTTTGGCTGCTGCCAATTCTGTACGCTTGTCTCTGCTACCTGTTGACCATCCCGGCGATCAGCTTCAGGAGTTCGGCCTGAACGAGATCCTTGTCGATCTGGGCCAATTGGTAGTCCCCCCTCGGGCTGGCGGGACCACCGGACTGGGGCAGCGCGTTGCTGCCGCGTATGCACACTGTCTTGTTGTAGTTCCGGGTGGAGAAAGACAGCGAGGGAAACTGGGCATCGTCGTGCGAGGACATTTCCATCCCCGCGGGCATGACGCGGATGGAAACGGCCGCCTCGGTGGTCTTGCCACCGGGTTCGCCGGCGTACTCGTCCTCGGAAATGTTGAAGTCGTGCCCTCGCTCTTTCAAGATGACCCCGATTGCTTCGAAAACCGGCTTCACCACGTTGGTTCTGAGATCGGCAAACCCTTTTAGAAAATTGTCCTCGTCCGTTTTGACCTGCTGTCTCCTCTCCTCGACGGCACGACGCTTCTGGTCGTATTGATCCAGCAATTTTCCAAGCTCGAGATTCAGGTCACCGGCCACGGGCATTCCTTTGCAGTTTCGTCGAAAGGCGCGGAAATCAATCCGTCGGACCTTCTCCGACGCAAATCGGGAGAAAAACCCAACACCCGGGTAGGGTGCTGGGGATCGCCAAAAAACCGCGAAACTCCTCCCGCGCGAAAAAAACGGCCTGTCTCTGCAGCCTTCTCTTTCTTCGCGGCCTGATTATCCATTGACGCTGTGCTCGAGCCCGCCGGAAATCCGCGCCGGGCCTTTACATATCCATCCCTTGCATGCCGCCCATGCCGCCCATGCCGTGGCCGCCGGGGCTGGCACCCTCCTTCTCTTCCACCAGCTCGGCCACCATGGCTTCGGTCGTGAGCAGCAGGCCGGCGACGGAGGCCGCATTCTGCAGCGCCGTGCGCGCGACCTTGGTCGGATCGACGACGCCCATCTCGACGAGATCGCCGTAGGCTTCAGTCTGGGCATTGAAGCCGAAGTTGCCCTTGCCATCGGCGACCTTGTTCATCACCACCGAGGGCTCTTCGCCCGCGTTGGCGACGATCTGGCGCAACGGCTCTTCCAGGGCGCGGCGCACGATCTTGATGCCGGCCTCCTGGTCGGGGTTGTCGCCCTTGATCTTGTCCAGAGCGCTGCGGGCGCGGATGTAGGCGACGCCGCCGCCGGCGACGATGCCTTCCTCGACCGCCGCGCGGGTCGCGTGCAGCGCGTCTTCGACGCGCGCCTTTTTCTCTTTCATTTCGATTTCCGTCGCGGCGCCCACCTTGACCAACGCAACGCCGCCGGCGAGCTTGGCCACCCGTTCCTGCAGCTTTTCCTTGTCGTAGTCGCTGGTGGCTTCTTCGATCTGGGTGCGAATGCTCTTTACCCGCGCCTCGATCGCCTTGGGATCGCCCGCGCCGTCGATAAGAGTCGTCTCTTCCTTGTCCACTTCGACGCGCTTCGCCTGGCCGAGGTCCTTCAGCGTGACCTTCTCGAGGGTCAGGCCGATTTCTTCGGCGATGACCTGGCCGCCGGTGAGGATGGCGAGGTCTTCGAGCATGGCCTTGCGGCGATCGCCGAACCCCGGCGCCTTCACCGCGCAAGTCTTCAGGATGCCGCGCAGATTATTGACCACGAGGGTCGCGAGGGCTTCGCTTTCGACTTCCTCGGCAATGACGAGCAGCGGCCGTCCGGCCTTCGCCACCTGTTCGAGGAGCGGCAGCAGGTCGCGGATGTTGGAGACCTTCTTGTCGTACAGAAGCACGTAGGGATTGTCCAGGATGGACATCTGCTTTTCGGCGTTGTTGATGAAATAGGGCGACAGGTAACCGCGGTCGAACTGCATGCCTTCGACCACTTCGAGCTCGGTCTGCAGGCCCTTGCCGTCCTCGACCGTGATCACGCCTTCCTTGCCGACTTTCTCCATCGCGTCGGAGATGATTTTGCCGATCTCGCTGTCTGCATTGGCCGAAATCGCGCCGACCTGGGCGATTTCCTTGCTGGTCGTGCAGGCCTTGGAGATTTTCTTCAGTTCCTCGACTATGGCGATGACCGCCTTATCGATGCCGCGCTTAAGGTCCATCGGGTTCATGCCGGCGGCAACGTACTTCATGCCTTCCTTCACGATCGATTGCGCCAGCACCGTTGCCGTGGTGGTGCCGTCGCCGGCGACATCGGAAGTCTTGGATGCGACTTCCTTCACCATCTGCGCGCCCATGTTTTCGAACTTGTCCTTGAGCTCGATTTCCTTGGCCACCGACACGCCGTCCTTGGTTATCGTAGGTGCGCCGTAAGAGCGCTCGAGGATCACGTTACGGCCCTTGGGTCCGAGGGTCACCTTGACCGCATCGGCGAGGATATTTACGCCCGCGAGCATCTTGTGGCGCGCGGCTTCATGAAAACGGACATCTTTAGCAGACATGTCTTGCTCCTGAATGGGTTGGTCTTACTTTGCGACGATGCCCATGATGTCGTCTTCACGCATCACGAGGTATTCGGACCCTTCGATTTTCACGGCCTGGCCGGAAAACTTGCCGAACAGGATGCGGTCACCGACCTTCACATCCAGCGGGCGCAGCTTGCCGTCTTCGAGAATCTTGCCGTTGCCCACGGCGATGACTTCGCCCTGGTCGGGCTTCTCCGCAACGTTGTCGGGTATGACGATGCCGCCTGCGGATTTGCGCTCCTCATCGAGACGCTCCACCACAACGCGGTCGTGCAAGGGACGGATTTTCATCATGACATTTGATCCTCAATTGGTGAATAGTTAAAAGAACTTCTACGGAAGCGCACTTTGCCTAGCCGATTGCCGCCGGCGGTATGTCTTTCGCCGACCTTGGCAGGTGGCAATGAGCGCAGCCGAGCCTGGTCTTGTCCTGCTATTTCCTCAAAGTAACCAACGCCCCAAGCTGCGGAAATCAACACGTCAGCTGGTGGCCGTGCATGGTATATGTGCGATTGGCCCGCTTGCCTTACTGCCCCATTTCCCCATCCACCTGACTGCCGGCAAGAGCGGTGAGATACTGACTGGTCGCTTGCAGAAGCAGGTGGTATGATACTGACCGGTAACTCTCTTGTCAACCAAGTTGGCACATGACCAGCCCACCCAAAACAAACGGACAATCGCATCTCCGGTCTCTCAGGAAGCGGGACGCGAACCGCCCGAGCGCCCGGAAACGCATCTTCGATACGGCCTCCGAGCTCTTCTACCTCAAGGGAATCCGTGCGGTCGGGGTGGAAACGATTGCCGCAGAAGCCGATACGACCAAGATGAGCCTGTATCGCAACTTCCCTTCCAAGGACGAGTTGGTGGCCGAATGGCTGCGCGAGCACGACGCCAACTTCTGGCAGACATGGGACGGGATGGCGAGCCGGCATCCCCAGGAACCCCGCAGGCAGATCAAGGCCGCCTTCGCTCTGCTGGCCAAGCACGTTGCCGATCCCAAGACCCGAGGCTGCCCTATGGCGAATGCGGCGGTGGAACTCGCCGAGAAAGATCACCCCGCGAGAAAAGTGATCGAGGCGCACAAGGCGAAATTGCGCGCCCGGCTCGTCCAAATTTGCACCCAGATGGAAGCTCGGGAGCCCAGGCTCTTGGCCGACCAGCTGTTTCTCCTGATGGAAGGTGCTCAGGTCACTGCTCAGACTCTGGGGGCGCGCGGTCCTGCAAGGAACGTTGCTCGCGCCGCGAAGATGTTGATCGACGCGCACTTGGGAGCGTCTTGATGTCCGGGTTCGAAGGCACCGATCCGACTCACCGGACCGCGCCCGGCTCTCTCCACGGGTTTCTCCGCTGAACCGCTCATCGCCGACCAGAGCCCGCCCGATATGCCTCCGAAGGAGGGTCAAATGAAGGCAGAACTTGCTACAGCCGAAATGATCGACGCCCTTGCGAGCATTGAGACCCAGCGTCAGGAAAGGGAAAAGGAGTCCGGTGTCCCGGTGTCATGCAGCTGGGCGCTTGGCAAGCTGTACGAAG
>Ga0137464_1000532_pt1 | contig 12164 bp, 14 predicted proteins | sample EasRivERMGT814_2_FD_102306 | JGI IMG/M metagenome (GOLD analysis project Ga0137464, IMG submission 102306) | Soil microbial communities from meander-bound floodplain in the East River, Colorado, USA - East River MetaG ERMGT814_2 | ecosystem: Environmental > Terrestrial > Soil > Floodplain ...
CTGGCGATGAGCCGCAAGCGGCGCGAGCCGTCACCGTGTCGTAAGATGGAACATGGCCCGCCGTTTGTCGGCTCCATTGCCGTTAGCCGGGCTGTTGGCTCGCTCGTGTGAGCCAGTAAAGCGGACGCCTTTTCTGGTGTGCAACCGCAAGGACGAGAGCTTGACGCTTGTGTTCCTCGAACGCGATAACGTATGGAAACCGTTCGACGGGCGCCTTGCGGATAACTGCCGGTGCCTTTTCAGTGCCGGTCCAGCGGGGAAACGATTTCGGTGCTTTGCCAATTCTCAGAAAAACCGCATCGACTGCGGCCACGAATTCCTCTCCCAGGCCGTCTCGTCGTTCCTCATACCACAACGCGCCGGAGCGGAACTCGGCACGGGCTTCAGGATGAAGATCGACCCGCACGCCGTTGCTCGAGTTCCTTCAGGATCTCCGCCCGCACCGTTTCCCAAGCAACGGTCTGAACGCGCCCCTCCGCAACTTCTCGCGAACGCCGCTCCAACTCCGCGGCCCACGCAGCGGCGACCTCATCCGCTGGCTCTTCCAAACTGGAGAGCACCTCTTCGACGACTCGGGCGCGTTCGGCACGAGGCAGGCGTAATACTTCCGCAAGTAGTTCTTCAGTAGTCGACATGACCTGAGTTTAGCATCAAGGGTCCGAAACCGTGCCGCTCGCCCCTCACGTTTCGCAGCGTGCGGGCTCCGGCATCGCGGTAGGACGGCCAGTTGCCCGAACCGCCCCCGCACAGATCCCGGCGTGCCGTTTTCCAGCACCGGGCTCTTCAGAAATACTCGTTTCCGCGTCAGGCGTCGCGAAAGAAAAAGAACCGCCGTTGCAGTCCGGGACGGGGCCGAATGGTGATTCGTGGCCGTGGTACGTGGAAATAGTCGAGTAGATCAGTGAAGCCTTGCCGCGTGAAGCTGCGGCGTTGACTTCGCCGGTTTAACCATTTCCACAGAGTCCCCATCGCCTGGTTAAAGAACTCTTTCAACCCATTGCTGTTGCCCGACACTCCATAGTAGTTGTAATAACCACGGAGCTTGAGCGTCAACGAGGGAAACAGTTCTCGCAGGGGCACGTGCCGACTCTGCTTGCACCACTGGGTGAAGTTGGCCAAAGAATTCCGGAGCTTCTTACGGGAGGTCCGCCGCTTCACATGAGGCTGACCGGCGCGATCCTTCTGCCACGAAAACTCGAATCCCAGAAAGTCGAACCGCGTTGCACCCGGTTCGCCGCTCCGGCTGAAGGGAATAACCTGGCTTTTGGCGGCGGCCAGTTGAAGTCCGAACTTTTCCAGGCGCAGCTCCAGCGCCCCGTAGAAGTGTCGCGCTTCCTCCTCATTCTCAAATGCGCACACAAAATCGTCTGCATATCGAATCAGGCACGCCTCGCCTCTACAGTGGAACTTCACCACTTCGTGAAACCACAAATCCAGCACGTAGTGCAGGTAGACGTTCGCCAAAATTGGTGAAACAATTCCGCCCTGAGGAGTCCCCGTGGCGGGATGCATCACCTGGCCGTCGGTTTCCAGCACTCCGGCCTTGAGCCATTTCTGAATCAGCCGCAACAACTGCCGATCGCCTATCCTCCGGCTCAACATCTCAATCAAAATTTCATGATTGAGATGATCGAAAAACCCTTGAATGTCGGCTTCAACCACGAAGTTATACCGCCCGAACTGGAGCTTGACCGTCAGTTTGTCGACCGCGTCGAGCGCCCCTTTCTTCGGCCGGTACCCATAACTACATCGCAGGAAATCCTGTTCGTAGATGGCTTCCAGTAATATCCGCGTGACCGCTAATTGCAGCAGCTTATCTTCGACGACCGGTATTCCCAGCGGACGCATTTTCCCATCCGGCTTTGGAATCCAGTGCCGACGGACCAGTTTGGCCCGGTAGCTTTTCCTCTTCAGCCGCTCGACCAGATTCCGGATGTTGTCGATCAGGTGCTCTCCGTACTCCTGCGCGCTGATTCGATCCACGCCATAGGCCGCGTTCTTTCGAATATCGCCCCAGCATTCCAGCAGAAGATTCTCATCGATGAGCCGATAGAGGTTGAAGAACCGGGTGTCTTTCCTTTCCTCAGCCTTCTTTGCTATGGCCAGCAGTGAGGTTGGCATTGCTTGTTCCGGCCCTTCCTCGCCGGACAATGTTTCCTTTACCAGCTGCGTACTTCTGTCCACCCCTTCCCCCTGTGATCGGCGCGACCGTCTCCGAGTACTATGGGCGGATCTGACTCCCGGCGAATCTTCAGCGGCTCTTCTTTCGGTCGAACTCGCTTACCTCTTCTGGCGTGAACAGGGCGTCTCCATCGTTTAGGCTCCGGCCTACCTGGGTCTGCGTTTCCGCGGGTCTGGGCTCACTATCCGTATGCCGTGCGCTGGTTCGTTTCTCATTCCCGTTTCAGTTGAGGAACCCACAGGGTCTCCCAAGTTCCTGAACGCTTCTCTTCATGCATGCCGCGCTCTAAGGTGGACCCTGGCAGACCCTCGCAGACCTCACCAATGCGGTCCGTTTGTGTTGGCTTCCGGCACCGTTAACACCGTCGCCATCTGCTTTAAACGCCTTGACGGGGCTGTATCAAGCTTTGGAGTTCGCGGTCTCTCCTGCGGCCTGCATGTTTCCCTGTGTACCCTTCAACTGACTTGTTCGGTTTGACCCTCCTGAGTCGCAGTTGCAACACTCGGTAGAAGTGGATGGTTAACCTTACTCCGCAGGGACTCGCACCCTGCAAGAAGCGCCAAGCTTTGCTTGGCGCACTAACGGCTCGGCGATCAGCCGCAAACGGCGCGAGAGCTACCTTTCAGCACGACGAATTCAAGGCGCGCCGTTTGTCGGCTCCATCGCAGTGTTAGCCCGCCCGTGATCATTGACATCGGCTGACCCACTGCTCAAACGAAAGATCAGGCAACGGGACCGCGACGCATGTGCTCTCGGAAAACTCGTCGGCGATTCTATTAGAGTCTGCTAAACAGGCCACCGTTACCTTCTTGTTTCTGCCAACGTGCTTGAGAAGCAACTCTCGTGCAGCAGTGTCGGCAGCCGGAAGACTATAACCGAGAAACAAGACTTCATCTGATCGTTCCAACGCGACTGCCGCTTGAGACCAGATCATTTCCCAAAAAGACTTCCACTCAAGTCCGAAAGACGTATGCACATGAAACGCTTTGTTTCGGGTTGGCATTATCATCGCGGAAATCGAGCCGTTGGAGAACTGCAGATCTTTAAGACCGTGATAGCCGAGAAATTCAAACTCTTCCGGCGGTATTACCGGTCTACCTCCAAGAGCTGACCAGTTGTGAGCACCGGACCCCTTGGACCCGTCGAAAATGGACCCCCTCCAATTCGTGCTTCCATGTAGTTTGAGGAGTGTCACTTGAGATCGGGGACCATCCAGGATCGGAAATCCGTATCCGCTAGAGATGTCCCATTTACCGGTTCTCCGCAGTTCACGATCAAGAGAGACGTCATAATTGAAGGTAATTACGACGTCGTCAACCTGAACGCACTCTTCAGAAAAAACGCCGTATTCCTTCGCAGACTTCACGCGACATTCCCGGAAAAATTCGCACAGTTCATGCGTCAGTTCGGAGATGAGCATTGCCACCGTAGCCCTGTCGATCCCGCAAGTTCGGTTACGGATGGCTTCAAGCGCCGTAAAAATCTTCTCAATATCTTTTTCCGGACCCAAGCGTTCCTCGACCTGCTCTTTGAGTGCTGGCAGACTTGTCGAGGCACGCTCAGTGAACCTCAGCCACAAATCCCGTGTTAGGGGATATCCAGCGTGTAGTGACGCACCTGCGCCAAGCACATAGGTCTTCATAATCGAAACTTCCGGTTCCGTCGGGCTAATGCTGTTGTTAGCCCTTCGTGACCCCACTCGCATCGGCCGGCTCCAAGGCGTAGCCGCGAGACATTATCCAGCGAGCCACAAAGAACATAATTATCCAGGCTGCCCCAGTCCCCGGCTTCTCACCAAGAGCACTATTGAGGACAAGAAAGGCCATCCAGAAGGCGGCGGAAAAGCCGGCAGCAACCCACGCTGCAGCCTTCTTACTGAGAGGGCGACGTAAGAAGACGTAGCGAATGAGTAGCGGCGGTGTGAGACCAATACCCCATGTGACAAGGAAACTGACAGCCAGAGTGAGAGCGAGCAGTGAAGGATCATCAGAGGGTAGCGACGATGAGCTTTGCTGTCTTGCGTGGCTGCCGACAGCGCCGACAGCCGCCCTTTCTCCACCTGCCCACTTGTCAGGCAACACAATGCTGTTGGCCATTAACGTGAAGAGTGGCTTGAATGCCGCCATCCGGCGCGCCACGTCCCCTTCGGATGCAGCCGGACCACCTACCTGGAACTGAACTTGAACAAGAGTATTTCCAGATATGAAATTCAGTGTCCACGCCTGAATCAAGAATGCCATTCCTGCACGGTCGGCACGCATGGTGTACTCGAGGATTCCCGCTGGCTCTGCCTCGATTTGCGTCGATCGTGCGTCAACAAGGATGGCTCCGGGGGGCAGCATTCCCCGCAACTCAGACGGAACGAATAGCTCCTTTAAGTCCTCGTTCGTCAGAACCGTTCCGGGAGGTAGGGGGAGTTCCTTAGTGACGATCATAGCCATCTCAAGGCCACGCCCGCCCTCACTGACAAACTTCTGCACAATGTTTGGTCGCTCGCCCTCTGCTGCGGCCCAACTGTTCGGGTAGGCGATCGTGAAGTTGAGACCGTTGGCCTTTGCGTGGCCCTCTGTACTGAAAGTTGTTCGGCTTCCTTCAAGAAACTCACGCGCCGGGTCGACGGCTTGCGCCAACAGAAGGCTCGAAGCCAGCGAGAAGATTACCGCCGCGATTAGGAGGAGTGGTCGAGTCATCATGGGCTGCCTCCGGATAGGGCTAACAACTTAGGGTTTTATCCGCAGTGCGGGCACGCGGAAGCTCGCAATCGCGATGGATCGGCATTGCGGATAAAACCGGTTGGACTAAGCCGCGTGGGAAAAGACGTTAACGGCTTGTATGGGTTTTGTAAAGCTGCAGGGGGGCGAGGTGGTGATTTTCGCTGGGTTGGCAATAAGGGCGACTGCCTGGAAGGGTTCTGGCACAGTGTATGCGCAGCAAGTGGGAAGGAGTTTGGACGAGACTGGGCAAGATGATGCGTGGGCCGTGGGGATTCACAGTCGGAGAGAGATTTGCATTGCAGAGAAACCATCGATGGACTCCTGTCATGAGGAATCCAAGATTGTGGATTGAAGCGGACCGCAGAGGACCATCGGTCCGTCGCCACAGATCGGACAGCGCGGGGAAACCCGCTGGTTTGTCGATGGGGTTGGTTCGGGATCGGCACTGTTGGTTGGGCCAAGCAGTTGGATGCAGCGTGCGAGACTTTTCTTTTTAGAACGATTGGCAAGGAAGCCAAAGTGGCGGACGCGCTGAAAAGCGCTGGGAAGAACGTGGAGCAGAAACCGTCGAATGAACTCGACGGCATCCAAAGTCATGGACCGTTGTTGGCCCGTTTGTCGATCGCGATAAAGAAAGGTCACATGACCATCGCCGATGGCAGCGATACGGCGATTGGAGATTGCCACGCGATGGGTGTAGCGGCCCAGATACTCGAGGACCGTAAACCTCACTGCTGGCAATAGCCGTCTCTTTCGGTTTCGCATCACCGCGGCGCGCGGCTTGGCGGCTGCAATGATGTTAGGCGGCCTTCACAGAACCTCCGAGTCGACTCGAATCTGCGCAGGCCACTATATCGATGTGCGATTCACGACACTCTCGCGGTACCGTTGCGTCATGTTACTTCATCCTTTCCAAGATGCCGGATCAGAACGATCACGATCGCGGTAATAGCCAGTCCGAAGGATACCATCGCGATCCAGGGGTTCTCGGTCTGCCGCAACCCAAGGAACTCCGATAATTGCGCTACGAACCCTACGAGGATCATTCCGCCAAGTATGCTGATCGAATAACCCCGAAATGGATGCTTCCGCACGACTGCGTATGCGTAGTAAAAAAACGCCCCGGCGCAGACTCCTTCAAAGGCAATTGCCCATAGCCTTCCGACCAAATCCGGCTCCGCGCCCAGCGCTATCGCAGCGATGGGCAATCCCAAAAAGCAACAAATCACCGCCACAAATCTCTGCCATATCTTGCTATGTCGGTTAGTCATTGCCACCTCCAGTAGGACGTGTTTGCGATCCGCTTTTCAGCGGTCAACCGCGTGTTGGGCGGGTCCGTCCTCGCCTCGTTCAAGGCTCGAAGCCATAATACGACTCCGTCTTCCTTTCTTTCTGCCACAACTTACTGATTCTGGGGTTGCTAAAGAAAAGTTTCATTCCGTTCGACCAAGCTTTCCAAACTTGGCGGTCAATGTAGCCGTGTTTGTAATAGAAAAACTCTTCCGCACAGAGATTGAAGTAATCGTAGAGCGTGTCCAGTTCTGCGGCGTTCAGGGCGTCGTTGTTGTTACCATGCAAGATTCGATCAAGCGGAGCATTCAGCCGGTCGTAGCGCTCGTTGAATTCTTTGAAAAGCTCTTTGAAAAGCTTTACCTCCTCCAGTTTCTGCGTGTGAGCGAAGTACACAAATGAGAGAAAACCAGCGATCATAGCTGCAACAGACTCTGTACTAACCCCGATGGTCGCCCGTAAGGCAAGAACTGTTGCAACTGCCCCGATAATCGCAATCAACCAATAAAAGCGGAATAGAAAACTCTTCATATGCCACAACGTTCAAATGGTCCGCCCAACGACTCAGCGCTCAGCCGCGAGCGGCGCGAGAGTCATTTTCCAAAAGGCGAAACCAACGCGCGCCGCTCGTCGGTCTGCAGCGGCGTGTTCGGCAGCTCACTGCGACTTCTCCTTTTCGGCCTTCGACTTCTCGAGTAACTTTTCTAGCGCTCCGCCAGATTTGATAAAGGATTCGCCCTTGCTCAAGTCTGAATCACTTACGGCTTGCCACTTCAGCGGCTCTTCAGGGAGCAGCACCCACGTTTGACCGGATTCTGTGTCGATGCGCAGCACAGTTTGCAGACGTTTTCCATTCGCGGATTCAACGGTCGCCTGAACTAATTGATATTTTCCCGTTCGTGCCGGTGTGGCTTTGGGGTTTTGCTCGCCCGAAAAGGCTGAGGTCGAAGGGGCCGGGTTCCGTTGCTGCGGGTCACACGATGCCGTGACTAGCAGAACCATTGCGATGACAATTGCTCTTAGCATTAAGGGACTCCACGTTGTCTTGTCTGCCGAACATTATGATTATCCAAACCGCGCTCTCACCCTCAGAGACTACAAGCCGCCGCATATCATTAATTCCGGAAAGAGGACTCATGGCTTGCAACAGTTTGGTGCGAGCGATTTTAGGATAAATCCCGCACTTGGACAACTCAGGCGAAACGCGGCGGGAAAAGCGGTTTTGAGCGGGATATCGTTGAATTCCGGCCAATGGGTCGCTATTCGGGAAGCTCTTCTTCCTTCGGCTCTGGCAACCAGAATGAAGCGATCAGGTTTATCAAATAAACCGATGTGCCGACGGCGGCTGCGACGAGGGCCAACTTCGTCGGAGCGTAGGCGCGGTCGGCGGTAATGGCGAGAGTGGCGGTGACCCAGGCGAAGCATGTACCGACGAGGCGGCCGCCGACATTCATCGCAAAACTTTCGCCGGTGCCGCGCAAGTGGACGGGATACATTCGCGGCAGATAATTTCCCCAGAAACTGAACTGTCCCACTGTGAGCAGGCCTGCGAGGAACATTCCCGGATACAGCAGGTCCAGACTTGTGCGCGCGGCGATGCCGAAAACGAGCGGGAAAACCAGAAGGCCGGGAATCTGGAACAAGCGAATCAGTTTTTGACGGCTGACGATCCGTATGACCAGTAACGCGAGTATGACTCGGCCGATGAGTCCGCCGATCTCGTTCGCGGATGTGACTTTTGCCGCGGTCGCCTGGATGACCTGGCCTGCCTGCGGCGGCGGCAGATTACGCGTCTGATCCTGAACAAGTCCCGGGACCATCTGCGCAACCTGGTTGATGGCCCCGAACGCCGCGCCATACGACAACGCGACCATCAGCGCCGATACAAGAGTCGTTTTACGCAACGCCGGCGCGAAAAGCTCGCCGATGCCCGGACGCTTCAGTGTTCCCGCATCCCGTTTCTGTTTCCAGACGGGTGATTCCGGAAGGAAGGGCCGGATGAGGATCACCGGGATGGCGGGAATCACTCCCGACATCAGCGTGTAACGCCAGGCTGCATGAGGATCGCTGAGTTCGACGCCGAATCCGCTGATGGCCGGAAAACTCGCGGCGTATTGCACGCAGAGTCCGTTTGCTGTCGCCACCATGATTCCGCCGAAGGAAGAAAACGCCTGTGTATAACCGAGGACGCGTTCGCGTTTCACCGGATCCGGAAAAAGTTCGGCGAGCCATGCCGTCGCCGCGACGAACTCGACGCAAACGCCGACGAATACAAAACACCGCAAGACGAGCAACATCTCTATCGATGTGGAATAACCGGAAAAGAATGCGCCCACACCATAAATAAGGATGCTGTAGGTCAGCACCCTCCGACGCCCGAGCAGGTCCGTGAGATAGCCGCCGAGCAGGCCGAAGATGCCCCCGGCAAACGCGGGAATATAGAAAAGCCGGCCGACCCACATTTGATATTCGGGCGATCCCTGTACTGCTCCGGTCAATTCCAGCAACGCCGGTCGAATGACGAGCTGGAGCATGAGGATTTCGTAGGTGTCGAAGGCGAATCCGATTACGGCGATGGCACAAATGAGCCATTGCAGCGGCGTTAGTCCCGCAATCGTCGACTGCGTTCGTTCTTCGACCTTGGCCATGGCGCCCTATTGGATCATGCCGGCCGCGACTGTGTCGTTGTTTTCATCGACGAGGATGAAGCCGCCGGTCTGGCGGTTCACGTTGTAGGGATCGCAGACGACGGGCTGAAGGGTTTTGATTCTCACCTGGCCGATGTCGTTTGATTGAAGCTCGGTCACCGGCGACTCGCGTTCGAGCGTGTTCACATTCAACCGGTAATCAATCTCATTGATGATGGCGCGCACGGTTTTGGTCGTCTGACGCAGGACGTATCGGTGGTTCAGTCGGAGTTTGCGTTCGTTCATCCAGCAGATCGTCGCTTTGAAATCCGTGCGGGAGACTGGAGGCCGGTCTTCGAGCGAAATGATGTCGCCCCGGGAAATGTCGACATCGTCCGCCAGAGTCAGCGTTACGGATTGCCGCGAGAAAGCTTCGTTGAGCGATCCGTCTCGAGTAACGATACCGGTGACCGTCGATCGCGCTCCGGACGGAAGCACAATCACGCGATCGCCGACCTTTACTGAACCTGACGCAACGCGTCCCATGTAGCCGCGGAAATCCGGAAACTCCGGCGACGCGGGCGGGCGGCTGACGAGTTGTACGGCAAAGCGGAAGGGGAGCTGATGCGCCGCATCGTCCACCTGGATCGTTTCGAGCAGTTCCAGCATCTTCGGGCCGTCGTACCACGACATGCGCTTGCTCGGCTCCGTCACGTGATCGCCTTCCAGCGCTGATATCGGAATGCAATACATCTCGGCGCCGCCGATGCGGTTGACGAAATCCTCGAAGTCCCGCTTGATCTCTTCGTATCGTTCGCGTTTGAAGTCCACCAGATCCATCTTGTTGACGGCGACGATGAAGTGACGAATACCAAGCAGGTATGCGATGAACGTGTGCCGCCGCGACTGCGTCATCATGCCGTTTCGGGCGTCGATGAGGATGACGGCAAGATCGCTGTTGCTCGCGCTGGTGACGAGGTTGCGCGTGTACTGCTCGTGGCCGGGGGCGTCGGCGATGATGAACTTGCGTTTGGGTGTGGCGAAGTATCGATAGGCGACGTCAATAGTGATGCCTTGTTCGCGCTCGGCCTTCAGGCCGTCGGTCAGCAGCGAAAAGTCGATGCCTTTGCCGCCCCGCCTTTCGTTTTCGCGCTTGGCGCCTTCGATCTGATCTTCAAACGCGCCTTGTGTTTCGACAAGCAGCCGGCCGATGAGGGTCGATTTCCCATCGTCGACGTGGCCGGCCGTGGTGAACCGAAGAACGTTACTGCTCAAAAGTATCCTTCCCGCTTTTTGTCCTCCATGGTGTTGGTTCCATGGTCGATGATTCTCGTGGACCGCTCGCTGATCTTGGCCGAGACCGTTTCTTCGGCGATTTCCTCCAATGACGAAGCGCACGATGAAACAGCGCCGGTGCACGGCGCACAGCCAAGAGTGCGGAAGCGGACCGACATCGTTTTGGGGATTTCGCCCGGCTTCAGATGCAGAGCGTTGTCGGCCGGTATCAATACTCCATTGCGCTCGACAATGGGTCGCTCCTTCGCAAAGTAGAGCGGCACGACATTGATCTTTTCCATGACGATGTATTGCCAGATGTCGCGCTCGGTCCAGTTGGAGAGCGGAAAGATGCGCATCGTTTCGCCGTCGTCGATCGCGCCGCTATACAGCGACCACAGTTCCGGCCGCTGCCGTCTTGGATCCCATTGGCCGAATGAATCGCGGAGCGAGAACACACGCTCTTTCGCTCGCGACCGTTCTTCCTCGCGGCGCGCTCCGCCGATCGCAGCGTCAAACTGATACTTGTCCAGGGCGTGAAGCAACGCGGCTGTCTTCAACTGGCCGCAGCATCGCGCTACACCAAGTTTCAAAGGATGCGCTCCCGCCGCAATCGCGTCCTCATTCCGATGAACGATCAGCCGCGCGCCGATCTCTTTGCAGAACCGGTCGCGAAACTCGATCATCTCGGGAAATTTGTATCCGGTATCGACATGAAGGAAGGGGAACGGCAGGGGCCCGGGGTAAAAAGCCTTCCGTGCCAGATGCACAAGACAACTGGAATCCTTGCCGATCGAGTACAGCAGCACCGGATTCCGGAACTGCGCAACCGTCTCGCGCAGGATATAGATCGATTCGCTTTCAAGTTCGCGAAGATGTGACCAGTCTGGATTCATTTCGTTTAGGTTTTCCCGTGTTGGTGTAGCCCGCATTCCTTTGTACTCGCTTCCCACCACCACCGGCCCGCGCGAATGTCTTCGCCCGGTTCAACGGCTCGGGTGCATGGCGCGCAGCCGATGCTCGGATATCCCCGATCGTGCAGCGCATTGTAGGGCACATTCTGTGCCCGGATATATTCCCAGACTTCGTCGTTCGTCCAGTCCAGCAGCGGATTGATTTTGATCAGCCCGTTGGCATCGTCCCAGGCTTCGCGTTCGAGCGTTTGCCTGGCCGCCGACTGTTCCCTGCGAAGGCCCGTGATCCAGCTCTTCTTTCCCGACAGCGCCCGCCGAAGCGGCTCGACCTTGCGGACGCCACAGCATTGCTGCCGCTGAGCGACGCTCTTGTAGAACGCATTCGGGCCGTTCTGCGCGACCCAGGATTCGATCGCTGCAGCGTCCGGAAACCAGGTTCGGATCGATATCGGATACTTGTCGCGCACGGTTTCGAGCAGGTTTTGTGTTTCTTCGGGAAGTCGCCCCGTGTCCAGCGTAAAGACTTCGATCCGGCGGGCATGTTGCGCGATGACATCGAGCAGAACCATGTCCTCGGCTCCGAAGCTGCAGGCGAACGCCGTCGGCGACTGGCCGGCCTCAACTTGCCCTAGATACTTGATCAACTCACTTGTTTTTTCTGCGAGGTCCATAAAAATCTTTTTGGGAACCAAAAAAAAGACCCGCTCGATTCAGCGGGCCTCTACCAACCGGATGATGCGACGATGATCACTCCGACGGCGAGATCCCCCCTCGGCTACAACAACAGCAAGCGCAGCCAGACGCAAAAGGTGACTGATTTGATGGGGTGAACAACATGATTGATTCAAAAGGCTTAACCACTGCGAATCATGTTTATAGACTATCCCGCCGATCTAAATCAACTGCAAATCCCCTTACAATAAGTCCATGGCACTTATCGGAGCGAACGAACTCAAGAAGAAGATGTTGATCGAAGTCGAAGGCCAACCCTATAACGTGATGGACGTTTTCTTCGCCACACCGACGGCGCGCGGCGCCAGTACCATGGTACGGACCCGCCTGAAGAATCTCCTGACCGGGGCGGTCCTGGAGAAGAGTTTCAAGACCAGCGAGAAATTCGCGGAACCGGACGTGGAAATGGCCGGCGTGTCCTTTCTTTACA
>Ga0137464_1000535_pt1 | contig 12155 bp, 11 predicted proteins | sample EasRivERMGT814_2_FD_102306 | JGI IMG/M metagenome (GOLD analysis project Ga0137464, IMG submission 102306) | Soil microbial communities from meander-bound floodplain in the East River, Colorado, USA - East River MetaG ERMGT814_2 | ecosystem: Environmental > Terrestrial > Soil > Floodplain ...
CGCAGGCGGCCGTCGAGCCACGGGCCGCCGCCGAGACCGCCGATCACGGGGATGCTCACCGCGCGCGCCACCGCTTCGCCCGCGACCGGCCCCGAGTGCCGGAAATCGAGAGCCGAAGCTCCCGCGTCCTGCAGCCGCCTCGCGTGGTCGACGAGCATCGCCGGGTCGTCCTTGCCACCGTGAATCTCGGCGAACACCGGGATCCCGGCGCGCACCACCGCGCGCACCAGGTCGGGCGAGCCGAGCAGCTTGACCATGTCGGCGCCGCAGTCCTTCAGGCGCAGTGCGGACTCGGCGTTCTGCTCGTGCGCCGGAAGATCGACGCTGACCACCGCGCGCTTCACTCCCCGCCGCACCGCCCGGCACACGATGAGCATTTCATCGATGCTGATCTCGTGCGGGGCCTGGCCCCAGAGGTTGACGCCGACGCTGTCGCCCACCGAAACCAGGTCGACGCCCGCGTGCTCGGCGATCTGCGCGATCGGGTAGTCCCACGCGACCACGCCGACGATCTTGCGGCCGTTCTGCTTCATCTTCCGGAGATCGGAAATCACGGCCACGGTCAATGCTAGCATTCCGCTGCGATGATCATTGATATCCACGGGCACTACACGACCGAGCCGCAGGCGCTGCTCGCGTTCCGCGACAAGCAGCTCGCCGGCCTGGCCGATTCGATGCGCAAGCCCGCGACCAATGAGCTCGGGATCACGGATGAACAGCTGATCAAAAGCGTAGAGCCGCAGATGAAGCTGCAGAAGGAGCGCGGGTCGGATCTCACGATCTTCTCGCCGCGCGCCGCGGGCATGGCGCATCACGTCGGCACCGAGGCGACCGGCATCGAGTGGACGCGGATGTCGAACGACCTCATCCACCGCATCTGCACGCTGCTGCCGGCGAACTTCGCGCCGGTGGGCCAGCTGCCGCAGCACCCGGGCGTGCCGCCGAAGAACTGCATCCCCGAGCTCGAGCGCCTGGCGGGCCTGGGCTTCGTCGGCGTGAACCTGAATCCCGACCCCGCGGGCGGCTACTGGACCGATCCGCCGCTCACTGACAAGTGGTGGTACCCGCTGTACGAAAAGCTCTGCGAGCTCGAGATGACGGCGATGATCCACGTCACCTCGTCGTGCAACCCGGCGTTCCACTACACCGGCGCGCACTACATCAACGGCGACACCACCGCCTTCATGCAGCTCGTCCAGGGCAACCTGTTCCGGGATTTCCCGGCGCTGCGGTTCGTCATCCCCCACGGCGGCGGCGCGGTGCCGTTCCACTGGGGGAGATATCGCGGCCTCGCGCAGGAGATGAAGAAGCCGCTCCTCAAGGAGCACCTGCTCGGCAACGTGTTCTTCGACAGCTGCGTGTACCACCTGCCGGGCATCGAGCTGATGGCGAAGGTGATCCCGGTCGACAACATTCTGTTCGCCTCCGAGATGCTCGGCGCCGTGAAGGGCGTCGATCCGGAGACCGGCCACAATTACGACGACACGAAGCGCTACTTCGACAAGCTCGACTTGAGCGCCTCCGACAAGCAGAAGATCTTCGAAGGCAACGCGCGGCGCGTCTACCCGCGCCTGAACGCGTTATTGAAAAGAAGGCAAAAGTAGCGATCGCGATCGGCGACCCCGGCGGCATCGGGCCGGAGGTCTCGCTCAAGGCGGCGCTCGATCCCAGGGTCCGCGCGCTGTGCGAGCCGTTCGTCGTCGGAGCGCGGGACGTGCTCGAGGCGCAAGGCCTGCCGCTGAAAAAGGTTCGCGTCATCGAGACCGGGCGGCGCGAGTTCCACGTCGGCGAGATCCATCCCGAGCACGGCCGCGCCGCGCTCGACGCGGCGCGCACCGCGATCGAAGGCGCGCTTGCCGGCGAGTACGCCGCGGTGGTGGCGGCGCCGCACAGCGAGACCGCGATTCACGCCGCCGGCGTCGCCTTCGACGGCTATCCGTCGTTCGTCGCGCGCACTGCCGGCCTCGCGCCCGAGGACGGCATCCTGATGCTCTGCTTCCGGCACGCGGGCCGCGAGGTGCGCATCGCGCATGTCACGCTGCATTCCAGTGTTTTGACTTCATTGAAACTGATTACGAAAAAGCGGGTGCTGCGGACGATCCGCGCGGTGCACGAGGCGCTGAAGCGGCTCTCCTGCCCCAAGCCGAGGATCGCCGTCAGCGGCGTCAACCCGCATGCCGGGGAGGGCGCGCTCTTCGGCGACGAGGAAACGACGGCCGTGACGCCGGCGATCGAGGCGGCCCGCGGCGAAGGAATCGTGGTCGACGGCCCGATCGGCGCCGACACGCTGATCCAGCGCACGGGCTACGACGCGTACGTGGTGATGCTGCACGACCAGGGCCACGTCGCGGCGAAGCTGCTCGCGCCCAACCGCACCGCCGCCCTGACCATCGGCACGCCGGTCCTCTTCTCCTCGGTGGCGCACGGCGCGGCTTTCGACATCGCGGGGCGCAATCGCGCCGATCCCGCAGCGATGGTGGAAGCGATTACACGGCTCGTGACTCGTCGACGTCGCGGCCCGCAGACCGCAAGAAGCTCCTAGAAACAAGGCGTTGCATGAGGGCAGGGCGATCGGGGTCCCGCCAGCCCGACGCGCGCGGCGTTCGCACCGTGGCCTGCGGTGCTCTAACTACTTGTCGCAGCGGGGATTCGCGCCATTGGCACGCGGCTTGCGAGAAGCCGTCGACACACAAGTGCGAACTCGAAGCCGGAGCCACCCCATGAGACAGAACCTTCGCCGCGAGCGAACCGTGTTCCTGCTGTTCCTCGGCGCGAGCTTCGTCGCGCTGATGGCCGCGTTGCCGATCGTCACCGCGCAGCAGACCCAGGCGACCCCGAAAAGCGAAGAGATACAGAAGCCCTCGGCAGCGGCCGGCGCGTCCGCTCCCGCTTCTCCAGCCCCTTCCACGAGCGAAACCCCGAGCTTCGAGCAGGCCGACCGCAACAAGGACGGTTTCATCGACAAGTCGGAATCGGGCGTGGTCCCGGGCCTGTCGGCCAACTTCGAGCGCGCCGACCGCAGCAGGGACGGCAAGCTCGACCGCGAAGAGTTCGCTAAGGGGCTCCAGATCCTGCAGGTGCGCCGGTAAATGTCGTTCGATCTGCGCCTGGTCAAGACCGCGACCGATGCCGAGACGGCGCGGCGGCTTGCGCGCGAGGCGCTGTGGCTGCGCAGCCTCGGCCGCGTGCGCAGCCTGGAAGGCCAGTTGCCCCGGCTGATCGAGGAAGGCACGGATGCGGCCGGGCGGCCGTACCTCGTGATCGGCATTCGACCCGAGGGCGATCGGGCGGCGGGCGAGATTCGCGCGTTTACCGACGAGCACGCGCGCTTCCTTGCCACGCTCGGCAAGGCTCGCTTCCGCGCCGCGGATTTCGAGCACTTCGGCAAGTGCCAGTGGATCCAGCGATCGCTGCCCCCCGATGAGCCGATTCTCCAGGAGGCGTACTACGACTGCGAGAAGGCGCTGCTGTACTGGAACGGCCCGTACGTGCTTTCGCAGGGCGACTTCGCGCCCTGGAACATCCGCGCTTTCGGCTCGCAGCTCTTCGTCTTCGACTGGGGCAGCGCGCACGGCGACGCGAGCCCCCTGGACGACGTGCTGCACTACCTGATGATCCAGCGCCGGCTGAAGACCGTGCCGCTCTTGCGCCGCGCGATGGGCCGCGCGCGCGAGTTCGCGCTCGCCGCCTACCCGCAATGGTCCTGGCGGCCGCCGGTGATCGGCGCGCTCACCCTGGTGTACCTGCTCGGCGTGATCGTGCACCGCGAGGCGAAGCGCAGCGACGCGGTGGTCGACGCGTACTGGAAGCTTCTCGAAAAACGCCCAGCCTGGATGAAGGAGAACTAAGAAATGTCGGCAGCAGCTACCGCCGCGGGTTACCTCTACGCTTCCGGCCGCTTGCGCGGCCGCACCGCGCGCGAGCAGGAAGAGGGCCCCAAGGAGATCCGCAAGAAGCCGGAGAAGCCCGCGCCGCGTTCCCGCGAAAGAATCAGGGTCGCCGTCTATCAACCTGAACCCAAGGTCCCGGAACCGAAAAAAGTCCCGAAGATCGAGTACCGCACGCGCCGTCGCTGGTCGGCGGAATGAGCGCTCGCTCGGGAGGCTTGTTCGTCGGGCGCCTGGTGGCGGAAAACGGCATCGGCACGCTCGTCGAAGCGCTCGATCTCTATCCCGGCGCCCGCATCGACGTGATCGGCACCGGCCTGGACGAGGGGCGCGTCGCCGGCCATCCGCGCATTCGCGTGCTCGGCCGCGTCGGCCCGGCCGAGGTCCAGGAGCGCATGCGTGCCGCCGCCTACCTCGTGCTTCCAAGCCTCTCCTATGAAGCGCTGCCGCGGCCGGTGGTCGAGGCTTTCGCCAACGCGCTGCCGGTCATCGCGAGCCGCATCGGCCGCCTCGCCGAGATCGTCGAGCCGGGGCGCAGCGGGCTTCTGTTCGAGGCCGGCTCGGCGCGCGACCTGGCGCGGCGCCTGGCTTGGGCGGAGGCCTTCCCGGAAAAGATGCGCCAGATGGGGGAGTGCGCCAAGGCAGACTACCAGGCGCATTTCCTCGCAGACTGGAGCTATCAGAGACTCTTCGGCGAACGGCGGCGCGCAGCCCGCGTCTAGAAAACCAGAAACGTGATTCAACCCGTCATCCTCTGTGGTGGCTCGGGCACGCGCCTGTGGCCGCTGTCGCGCGAGCATCACCCGAAGCCGCTGCACGCCGTCAACGGCGAGCGCACCTTGCTGCAGGAAACGGCGCTGCGCTGCCCGAGCGCGCCGCTGGTCGTCTGCAACGAAACCCACCGCTTCCTCGTCCAGGAGCAGCTGCGGCGCGCGGGCGCGCGGCCGAAGGCGATCATCCTCGAATCGAAGGGGCGCGGCACCGCGCCCGCCCTCACTCTCGCCGCGGTGCACGCGGTGACCGCGGACGACCCGGTGCTGCTCGCGATGCCGTCGGACCATTTCATCGCGCAGCCCGAGGCGTTCCAGCGCGCGGTGGAGCGCGGCGCGGCGCTCGCGCGCAAGGGGCGGATCGTCGCCTTCGGCGTGCCGCCCGCGTCCGCCGAGACGGGCTATGGCTACATCCGCGCGAACGCCGAGTATGTCGAGGAATTCGTGGAAAAGCCCGACGCGGCGAAAGCGGCGCAATACCTCGCTTCCGGGCAGTACCTGTGGAACGCAGGCATCTTCGCGGTGCGCGCCTCGGTGTGGATCGACGCCATCGGCAATTTTCGCCCCGAGATCCTCAGGGCCTGCGAGCGCGCCTACCGGCAGGGCAAGCGCGACGGCGGCTTCCTGCGCGTCGAGCCGGCCGTATTCGCCGATTGTCCCGCCGACTCGATCGACTACGCGGTCATGGAGAACACCGGCGACGCGATGGTGGTGCGGCTCGACGCCGGCTGGTCGGACGTCGGCGCGTGGGACGCGCTCTGGGGGCTCGAGGCGAAGGACGCCGACGGCAACGTGATCCACGGCGACGTGCACGCCGCCGACACGCGCAACGCGCTCCTCATCTCGCAGCATCGCCTGCTCGCCTGCGTCGGGCTCGACGACGTCGTGGTGGTCGAGACGGCCGACGCGGTGATGGTCGCGCGCAAGGACAAGGCGCAGGCGATCGGCGCGATGGTGGCGAGCCTCAAAGCCGCCGGGCGCGCCGAATGCCTGGCGCACCGCAAGGTGCAGCGACCGTGGGGAAGCTACGACGGCATCGAGAACGGCGAGCGCTTCCAGGTAAAGCGCATCGTGGTCGATCCCGGCGCCGCGCTGTCGCTGCAGATGCATTACCACCGCGCAGAGCACTGGATCGTGGTGCGCGGCACCGCGCGCGTCACGCGCGGCGACGAGACCTTCCTCCTCACCGAGAACGAATCGACCTACATTCCGCCAGGCACGCGGCACCGCCTGGAGAACCCCGGCAAGCTGCCCCTCGAGCTGATCGAAGTCCAGTCCGGCGCGTACCTCGGCGAGGACGACATCGTCCGGTTCGACGACGCCTACGGCAGAGCGAATTCCTAGAACGTGAAGCGGGCGTTGAGCATCACCTGCTGGTATTCGTAGTCGCGTCCGACTTCGTTCGAGGTGCGATCGCCGAAGTCGATCGCCGCGCCGAGCTGCCAGCGGCGCTGCGGCTCCCAGCCGACGCCGAAGCGCCAGACGTGTATCGTCTCGTCGCGCACCGGCGTGCCGAGCAATACGGTGTTCGGGTCGCCTTCGTTCCTCCGGTTCTCGTTGAGGTAGCTCGCCGTGAATACCAGCTTGTACGTTGCCGCCCAGCTTGCGCTGAACAAGGCCCCGGTGCGAATGGCAAAGGGGGCGTCGATGTCGGTGAGCGGAGACGGCTCGCGGTAGGTCTCGAACCTGAAAACCAGCTTGCCCGTCGGCAGCCAGTCGACGCCGCCGCGCCAGGTGCGGCCTTCGAAATCGCGCTCCGGGAGATCGTCGTACTCGCGAGTGGTGTAGCCGATGCGGCCGCCGATGCGCAGCTGGGCGCCGAGAGAGTAGGCCAGCGTCGCCGCGATCTCGCGCTCGTCGAAGTCGTTGACGCTGGTAGCGGCGCCCGTGGTCTCGTCCGTGAACGGGGCCTGGCCGCGGGTGGCTCGGGCGTCGATGCCGAGGACGTTGCCCAGGGGCGTGCGGTACGTGAGGGCGGTGCGCACGGACTTTCCTTCGAGCGCGTCGAACTCATCCGTATCGCGCGACGAGCGGGTGTACTCCAGAGCGCCGAAGATCCGCCAGTCGGACAGGAAGCGGTAGCCGCCGTCGATGAACGCGAGGTCGGTCGTCCCCATGCTCCGCCGCTCGACCTGGAACTCGCCGAGATCCGCGTGCCGGTGCCGGCGCACATAACCGATGTTGCCGTTGGCCTGGTTGCCCAGCTCCCACAGCCAGTCGCCGCGCAACCCATAGCCGAAGTGGTCGATCTCGCTTAGGTGGTTGTAGTCGTAGTACTCGCCGAAGGCTTCGAGCACCACGGCTTGGCGGCCGTAGACGCGGGCCGCGTAGCGCCCGCCGAAGCCGTAGCGGGCGACGATGTCGTCGAGCTCGTCGGTATCGCGGCGAAAGGCATTGCTGTCGTACATCAGCCCGCCATAGGCGTAGATCGACCAGGGTTCAGCGCCCCGGTCGCCGGGCCAGCCGGGAAAGGCGCCGCTCGATGGAAAAGGCAGCGTGTCGACCGTTTCGAAGGCGAACGCAGTTGCCGGCCCGAGGGCGAGCAGTGCCGCGAGGATCCCGCGCTTCATCATGGGGGGTTTCTTCCTTTTGTTCGTGAGTCGGCGCGATTCTAGGCTCGACCTTTTTGTACTGTCTGCCGCGCCTCGACTACAAACGGACTGTCGGGACGCGGCGACAATCGGCACCCCTGCGTTTTGGTGAACTCCTTGATTTTGCAGGCAGTGTAGATCTGGCACGCGCATTGCTGGTCATGTCGCCCCTATGTTGCAGTCACGCCTGCGTGCGGTCGCTTTTCTATTGGTTGCCGGGCCCGCGCTCGCCTGGGCGGCGAGCGCCCTGGCGCCGCGGCAATACGTCGCCACGGGAGGCGTGCTCGTGCCGGCCGGGATGATGAAGGTCCGCTACGAGAGCGCGGACCCGCGCGCCGCCGCCACCTTGGTGCAGGGATTCATCGAGAGCCACAAGGAGGCGCTGCTGGTCGACCCGCCGCTCGTCACGTCCATCGCGCCGAACCTCGGCGGCAACATGGCGCTCGGCGCGATCGCGGCCCTGCTTCTCAGCCTGTTCCTGTTCGGCCGCCGCCCGCGCCCGGTGCGCTCCGAGGGCGAGCTCATCCATGCGCTCGGCGAGCCGCTGCTCGCCGCGCGGCCGCTCGCGCCGCAGCACCTCTCGCGCCAGCTCCTCGCGCACTGGTTCGCGCACGGACGCCGCGTCCTCGCCGTGGTCAGCCCGCAGGACGGGGCCGGCGGCGCGCACGTCGCCGCCGAGCTGGCGCGCGCGGTCGCGCAGAGCGGCGAGGCGACGCTCCTCATCGACGCCGATTTCCGCGCGCCGGCGCTGCACCGCGCCTTCGGCCTGCGCAACCGCGACGGGCTCGCCGACTTCCTCGAAGGCCGCGGCACGCAGATCGCGCACTGCGCCGAGAACCTCTCCGTGCTGGTCGCCGGACGCTCGGGCGCCGATCCGCTCGAGCTCCTGAGCCGCGGGCGGATGCTCGAGCTCCTCGCCGCGGCGGCCACGCGCTACCGCGTGATCCTGGTCCACACGCCGGCGGCGGCGCGCGGCCCGGACCTGCAGCTCTTCGCCGCCTTCGCCGGCGGCGCCCTCGTCGTCGCGAAGCGGGGAAGCGAAGCCGGTGCGCTGACGCGCCTGCGGGATTTGCTCGTATCCTGCAAGGCCCGCGTCGTCGGCACGGTGCTTAGCCCGGCTTGATGGACGACCGCGGCTACGTCGCCCAGGCGCTGTTCGACCGCTTGAGCGGTGAGGGGCTGCGCTTCCGCATTCTCGGCGACAGCCAGGGCTACCCGGAGCGCGCGCCGCCCGAAATCCAGATCGCCGTGCCCGCCGTCGCGCTCGCCGGGATGCCGCGCGCGGTGGCGCGCTTCTGCCACGACCTCGACCTCCAGCTCGTCCAGCTCTCGCCCGAGGACAGCCGGGCGTGGCGCTGCGTGCTCGCGTGGAGCGACGAAGTCGGGCGCCCGCGGTTCATGAGCGTACGCATCTGCAGCGATTACTGCAGAGGGGTGCGCTGCTACCTGCGCGCCGAGGAGTTGCTGGTGGGCGCGCCCGAGACTCTCTTCAGCCACGGCCTGGTCGACGCGGTCGAAAGCGGCGAGCTCACCGCCGAGCGCGCAGCGTGGCTGTCCTCGCTCTGGAACGACGACCCGCGCGGCGCGCTGGAGCGCATCGGGCGCTTCTGGCCCGACCGGGCGCAGACCCGCCTGGTCGCGCAGGCGGCCCGGCACGGCGAGTGGGCCGCGGTGCGCACCAGCCTCGCGGCGCTGCGCCGCGGGCTGCGCCGTGCGCAATGGCCGGATCCGGCCGACCTGGCCGCGCGGCTCGCCGTGGCGGCGCGCAACCTGCTCGAGCCCGCGCGCGCAGCGATCGCCTTGGTGGGGCGCGAAGGCCCAATGCGCGGCGAGGTCATGGCGCAGGTGGCGAAGGATCTCGCGCCCCTCGGGCTGACCGTGCTCGAAGGCACGACGCGGGCGGACCTGCGCGTGGTGTTCGATCCGCCGGGCGAGTTCGCGGGCGACGACCTCGTAGTGCATGCCGGGCGCGGCCTTGCCGCCAACGTGGTCGAGCTCGAGCGGGCGATCCTGCGCTGGCTCGAGTGCCGGGTCGAGCGCCGCTACCCGCGCGCCCTGGTCGGCGAGAACCCGCTCGCGGCCCGCGTCTTGCAGTTCGCGGTGCGGCACGGGATCCCCGGGGTGCAGCTCTTCCTGAACTGCGACCTGCGCTGCCGCCTGGGCTCGCCGGTGCTGATGCCCTATCCCTTCGGCATCGTCATCGAGCGCGGCGCCCGCATCGGCAGCCGGGTGACGCTGATGCACCAGGTGACGATCCTCGGCGCCGTGGAGATCGAGGACAACGTGACCATCGGCCCAGGCGCGAAAGTGATTGGTCCGTTGCGAATCGGCCGAGGGGCGACGATCGGGCCCAACGCGGTGGTGACCGAGGACGTCCCCTCCCACGAGACGGTCGTCGTGGAAAAGCGACGCGAGATTCGCCGCAGCGTCGTGAACGTGTGACATTGGCTCCGGTCCAACGTCGTGGAAAACTCGCAGCGTGATTTTTTACCCGCGTTCGTTCCTGGCACTGTTGCTTGCAGGCTTCACTCTCGTGATCCTGCCGCTGGTGGGCGCGCTCGCGTACTCGGCGTGGAATACCGAGCGCCTCGCGGGCAAGAGCCGCACCGCGGTCTTTAACGCCTCGCAGGCCGCGCGCGCCAGCCGCTCGCTCGTCGACCGCATCGCGGCGATCGAGCGCGTCGCGCAGCAGAAGACGCTGCTCAACGATCCGGAGCTCGCCACCGACTACGCGCGCGTGCACCGCAGCTTCAAGCAGCTCGCCGCCGAGATCGCGCAGCTGCCGCTCGACGACGCGCAGGCGCAGGCGCTCAACGTGACGGTGGAGCGCGAGCAGGGCCTGTATGACCTCCTGACCAGTTCCTCCCTGCCCCGGCTGGACGCGCAGCAGGTCGGCACGCACATCGACGCGCTGATCGACAGCGCGCGCGACGTGCTGGCGATCAACAACCGCGTGGTGGACCGCGAGGTCGAGCGCCTGCGGGTGAGCGCCGAGATGGTGCAGCGGAACATCATCCTGCTCCTCATCTTCAGCACCGCGGTCGCGCTCGCCATCGCGCTCGCGCTCACCCGCTACATTGCGCGTCCGATCACCGAGATCGACGCCGCCATCCGCCAGCTCGGCGGCGCCGATTTCTCGCAGCCGATCGCGGTGCGCGGGCCGGAAGACTTGCGTTATCTGGGAAGAAGGCTGGATTGGTTGCGCAGGCGGCTCGACGAGTTCGAAACGCAGAAGAACCGCTTCCTGCGCCACGTGTCGCACGAGCTCAAGACGCCGCTCACCGCGCTGCGCGAAGGCGCCGAGCTCCTCAACGACCAGGTCGCCGGCCCGCTTGCGCCGCCGCAGCGCAAGGTCGTCGGCATCATGCGCGACAACAGCATCAAGCTGCAGCGGCTGATCGAGGAGCTGCTCGACTACCAGCGCGCGCTGCACGCCGCCGCTTCGCTCGAAGTAAAATCGCTGCAGCTCGCCGTCGTGATGGAAGAAGCAACCCATCCGCACGAGCTCGCGGCGCGCGCCAAGGGGCTGCGGCTGGTGGTCGATTCGGAATCGGCGACGGTCGAGGCCGACCCGGAGAAGCTGCGCTCGATCGTCGACAACCTGATCTCGAACGCGGTGAAGTTCACGCCGCCGGGCGGGGTGGTCTCGGTCTCGGCGCGGGCGGTGGCGGGAGAAGCGATCATCGAGGTCCTGGACACCGGCCCGGGCGTGCCGGCCGAGGAGCGCGAGTCGATCTTCAACCTGTTCTTCCGCGGCCGCAGGACCGAGCACGCCAAGGCCAACAGCTCCACCGTCCGGGTCAAGGGCAGCGGCCTGGGCCTCGCCATCGCGCGCGAGCTGGTCGAGGCGCACGGCGGCCAGATCGCCGTGGTGGCCGGGGGCGCGGGCGGTCATTTTCGTGTAACGCTGCCGCGCCGTTCGGCGCGTGCGCTTGCCGACGCTGCGTAAAGATGCGCCGCAACAATCAGGGCCTCGCGGAAAAAAGAGGTGAGGGTGATGGCTGACGACAATCCCCGGGTGCTGCTCGTCGACGACGACAAGGACCTGCTGCAGCTCATTGCGATGCGGCTCTCGGCCACCGGCTACGCGGTGACCGCGGTGGAATCGGGCGAGGCGGCGCTCGCCGCCCTTGCGGTGTCGCGCCCCCAGGTGGTGGTCACCGACCTTCGCATGCAAGGCATGGACGGGATGGCGCTGTTCGATGCCATCCACCGCGATTCGCCGTCGCTGCCGGTGGTGATCCTCACCGCCCACGGCACCATTCCCGAGGCGGTGACCGCAACCCGCCGCGGCGTCTTCAGCTTCCTCACCAAGCCGTTCGAGCCGAAGGTGCTGCTCGACACCGTGGCCGAAGCGATGCGGCTTTCCAGCCCGCCCGCCTCGGGCGAGCTCGAGACCTGGCGCGCGGAGCTGATCACGCGCTCCTCGTCCATGCAAGACCTGCTGTCCCAGGCGCGCCGCGTGGCGGCCTCGGATGCGAGCGTGTGCATCTTCGGCGCGAGCGGCACCGGAAAAGAGCTCCTGGCGAGGGCCATTCATCGTGCGAGCCCGCGCGCGGAAGCCCCGTTCGTCGCGGTGAACTGCGGCGCGATCCCGGAAGGGCTGCTGGAGTCCGAGCTCTTCGGCCACAAGAAAGGCTCCTTCACCGGCGCCGTCGCCGACCGCCGCGGCTTGTTCCAGGCCGCGCAGGGCGGCACGCTCTTCCTCGACGAGATCGGGGACATGCCTTTGCCTCTCCAGGTCAAGTTGCTGAGGGCCCTGGAAGAGAGAAAAATCCGCCCGGTCGGTTCGCACGAGCAATACGACGTGGACGTGCGCGTGATCGCGGCCACGCACCGCAAGCTCGAAGAGCGCATCGCTTCGGGCGAATTCCGCGAGGACCTGTACTACCGGCTGAACGTGGTGA
>Ga0137464_1000538_pt1 | contig 12097 bp, 8 predicted proteins | sample EasRivERMGT814_2_FD_102306 | JGI IMG/M metagenome (GOLD analysis project Ga0137464, IMG submission 102306) | Soil microbial communities from meander-bound floodplain in the East River, Colorado, USA - East River MetaG ERMGT814_2 | ecosystem: Environmental > Terrestrial > Soil > Floodplain ...
GAGCGAGATATGGGAATGATCGATCGGGGGGACGATGATGCTAGGCCCGACTGGGAAAGGAATCGAGCGGAATCCGGTGTCTGAGGGATTTTGCGACACCATTCCACACGGGGTGTGGCGATCCTGTCGTATTCCCCGGGAAGGTCTACGGCACCCGCGCGATCCTCAGCGTCGCCTCGCCAGCGGCCGAGGCGATGCGTACCAGGTAGATCCCCGCCGGCGCCACGCGACCCTCCGAGCCGCGGCCATCCCAGGACAGGGTGACCGGGCCCGCCGCCCGCCAGCCGCTCGCGAGCAGCGCGACCTGCCGGCCCGCGAGATCGTGCACGCGCACGTCCACCGGTCCCGCGACCGGGAGCGAGAACACCACGTCCGTGGCGGCTCCGAACGGATTCGGCCGGGCGCTCGCTGCCAGCGTTGAGTTGCGGTCCGGGATGTCAGTGGTCCGCAGCGTCGAGCGCACGCGCACCACGGTGTCGCGGCAGAACTCGCCGTGGACCGAGATGTCGATGTCGATGTTGTCCATCGTGCCCGTGTACGGCACCCACCCGCTTGAAAAGTGCTGCGAGGGTGTCACCGGCGGCGGGTCGTTCGTTCCGAGATCGAGCTCCAGTCGATGCAGGTTCGCGGACTGGTCGATCTCGTACGACCCCGAGCCCACGAAGAATACCGTCTGCGAACCGGTGAACACCTTCCAGCGCAAGTCCCGGACGGCGAACCCGCGCACCGGATTACCGGGGTCGATCACGTCGCTGCCCCAGAGCATCATCGAGCCCGCCATGGCGTCGGAGTTCAACACCGGACACACACATGGGGCGAAGCAGCCCCACTCGAACCGGCTGTCATCGTCGAGATGATAGAGATAGGTGGGCGGAAACGTCTGGGCGGCGAGCGGCGCGGCGACGAGCGTCGCGAGGCCCGCGAATACGAGCGCATGAGAGAGCGATCTCATGATGGCCTCCTGGGTAGGGGCACGAGGGCAACGGCAGGAATGATACGCCCGGGATCCGCGCGAGTGGGAGGGGAACTTCGAGGGGCTTGCCCCGCGAGTGGTTAGGCCACCTTCCTCGATCGCTTGAAGACCAAGGTCACCTGGACCCCTGCTCGACCCAGCATTTCGAGCAGGGTGTCCACGCTGAACCGATCGATCCTTCCCCGGGTGAGGTCGCTGACCCGCGGTTGGGTGACGCCCAGGAGCTTGGCCGCCGCGGTCTGGGTCAGCCCCTCGGATTCGATCAGCTTCGTCAGCCGAATCATGAGGTCGGAGCGAAGTCGAAGGTTCTCGGACTCTCGCGGAGAGAATCCGAGGTCCCGGAACACGTTGGTCGTCGAGCGGCGAGCATGGGCAGTCATGATGCTGGTAACCTGCCTCCTTCGAGTTCAACGGCACTATACACATTCTTATATAGCAGGTGAAATGGACGACAGCGAGCTCCTGCGACGGTTTGAGACCCAGGCCATCCCGCACGCGGAGTGGCGGCACCGCGATCACCTCAAGGTGGCCTACCTCTACCTGACTCGGCACGATTTCGACACGGCCGCCACCCGCATGCGCGAGGGAATCCAGGCGCTGAATGCCTCGCACGGCGGGGAGGACTCACTCGCCGTCGGCTATCACGAGACGCTCACCATTGCGTGGCTCACCGTGGTCGCGGCGATGATCGCCGAGTACGGGCCGGGCGCGTCGGCGGACGAGTTCCTGGACTCGCAGCCCCAGCTCTGCCAGAAGAACCTGCTGCGGATGTTCTACTCGCGGGACCGGATCATGACGCCCGAGGCGAAGGCCCGTTTCGTCGAGCCGGACCTGGCGCCACTGCCCCGGAAGCGGCGGGTCGCCGAGCCTGCCGGCTGACCCCCTATATATAGAGGGGCCCCGCGAGCGCTGAGACCCGCTTAGTGCACGCGCGCTGAACCTGTCGGCCCCGGGGCTTTCGGCGCGTCTGCCCCAACGCGGCATTCCTCCGATGCGATTCGCGAGTGCGGCCATTTCATCGCGCACGCGAAACGCTGGTGGAGATCCCCCAAACGAGCGGCGACAGGGCTTTACAACCGCGATCTTCGGGGCCCGTTTCGCAAATTGCGAACGCGCGGCCCCATGAACGCCGGACACTTCGGCCGTTCCCAGGCTCTGACACGCGGTCTGCAACTGCGTCGACGGCACAGCCTCTGCCAACCGGACCCGGACGCTTGCGGTGGGCGCGACGTATCCGCGCCGGCCGAGGCATTCGGATTCATGTCGCCACGCGACTGGGCCAACACAATCGCGCGGCCTTAGGAGGCATCAATGAAGGCGTCGCTCGCGGTCATGACCTGTCTGGTCCTGCTTGGGCCTCTCTCGGCTCATGCCCAGGGGCCTTCGCTGTCCCCGATAGCGAACGTGAATATGAATGCCGGCACCACGTTGAACGTGAACGTGGTCGCGGTCGACGCCGAGAACCGTCCCATCACGCTGACGGCTGCCCTGCCTCCGTTCGGGACGCTGAACACTCCGACGGTCGGCACCGGGGTCGTCGTGACCAGCGTGACGCTGACTCCGACCCCTGACCACATCGGCGATTACTCCGCCGCGGTGATGGCGGAGGCGGGAGGCGTCACCAACGTGAGGGTCTTCCAGATCACGGTCAACGCTTCCGGTTCGGACCGGGCGCCGATCGTGACGGTGTCGCCTTTGGAGGAAGTCACGGCCGGGACGCCGCTCACCATCCAGGTCGACGCCGCCGATGCCGACGGGGACGCCATCACGTCTCTGACCGTCCTCGGCCTTCCCAGCGGAGCATCGTTCGTCCCTAACGCTTCGAAGACGTCTGCGCAGTTCGACTGGACTCCGGACGCCGGCGACGTCGGCGAGTACGACGTCCAGTTCACGGCGGCGAACGCGCTTTCCGGCACGAGCGGGACGCACATCCGTGTGACCAGTGCGCCCACGCTCAGCATCACCCCGATCGATGACGTGACCGTGCCGGGTGGCGGATCCGCTTCCGTTCCGGTTCACGCGTCCGGCGTGCCGGGCTCGACGATCATGCTCACGGCATCCCTGCCGGCTTTCGCGACCCTGAATCCTCCGGGTACCGGCACGGGATCCATCAACACCACGGTGACGGTTTCGCCTCCCAACGGAAGCGCGGGCACCTACCACGCATCCATTAACGCGACCTCCGACGGGAACACCGTCACCGAGAATTTCGACATCATCGTCACCGGTACCGGTGGCGGCGACAACCATGCGCCGGTCCTGACCGCTCCGTTGACGGCGACGGTGGCGATTGGCTCCACGCTCAGCTTCGACGTCACCGCCACCGATGCCGATGGCGACCACGTCGACATGTACCTGAGCGCGCAGCCGCCCGGATCCAGCTTCCTCGATCACGCGAATCTCACCGGCACGTTCGAGTGGACCCCGATTGCCGGCCAGGCCGGGACCTACACGGCGTCGTTCAGCGGTCTCGACAATCGCGGCGGCTCCGGTTCGGCCAGCACGGTGATCACGGTGACGGGCGACGCCGGCCCGGTGAACCACGCGCCGGTGCTGAGCGCCCCGGCGACCAGGCAGGTGGACGAGGGCGCGCACCTTTCGTTCACGGTGACGGCCACGGACGAGGACGGCGACGCGATCGTGATTTCGGCGAACGGTGTGCCTGACGGTGCGACGTTCAACGACAACCACAACAACACCGCCACGTTCGAATGGACGCCGGGCGCCGCGGAGTCCGGCACCTTCACGGTCGCCTTCCTCGGCGATGACGCGAATGGTGGCACGGGCACCGCGAGCACGACGATCGAAGTCCGGAACGTGGACGGTGACGGTGGCGGCGACGACGAGAATGTGATCGCGCGGGCGTGCCTGATCGGCAACTTCATGCACAACCGCGACAAGAATTGCTTCCGCCTCAAGGCGGTCAACCACTCGTTCGACCTGAATGACGTCGTGCTGTCGAGCCTGCGGCTCCGCTTCCACGGCGATTCGATCCCGGCGCTCGGCGCGGAGATCGAGCTCGATTGCCACGGTCACGGTCACGGAAACGGCCATCACACCCTGGGCGACGTGACCGACGCGAATGGCGTGCTCAACAACGGCCACGGCCATGACGACGATGACGACGATGGCGATGGCCACGGCTACGGCGACGACGACGACGACGACGGCGATGGCCACGGCTACGGCGACGACGACGACGACCATGGCGACGACAACGGCGCGTGCGTCGGCGTGAGGTGCAAGGGCAATCAGGTTCACGATCCGCACGGCTGCTGGAAGAAGGACAACTCGTGCGACACGCTCGGTGTCCGCGCCTGCTTCCCGACCGACGACATCGTCCGCCTGCTCCTGGGCGACAAGAAGCTCAACCCCGGCCAGACCCGGAAGCACGTGCTGTGCGCCCTGGTCGATGCCGAGCTGGTGGCCACTCTCAACAGCGGCGCCATGGTCGTGGGCACGTTCAACGACGACAAGGGCCACCACGGCGACGATGACGACGACGACGGCGACGGCCACGGCTGGGGCAAGGGCCGGGGTGTTGCGGGTGGTGACCAGGGCGGCTGGGGTGTCAGCCAGGTCGGAATCATGAGCGCCAAGGCGTCGCCCAACCCGCTCAGCCGGAGCAACCCGAAGACTGAGCTTTCGTTCACGACGGTTCGCGACGGCCGGTTGCGCGTGGTGGTCGTCGACATGCAGGGCCGGCTCGTGAAGCGGCTGCTGGATGAGTACCGCTCCGCGGGTTCGCAGACGCTCGCGTGGGACGGAGCCGACGAGCGCAGCCAGCGTGTGGCCAGCGGCGTGTACTTCCTCTGGATCCAGGCGTCTGAGGGATCCGTTACCCGTCGGGTCACGGTGGTTAAGTAGTTCACGGAGAGTTGTCCACGGAGGCGACCGCAATGAATGCGACCACTGCATCACATCCTGACAGGCACCGGAGGAGCGTCGTCCGCCGAGCAATGCGCCCGGAAGTGTGGCTGGCGCTGGTGCTGGCCGCTCAACTAGGCGCAGCGCCGGCACTCGCCGGGCCGTTCACCCGGCTGCAGGTATTGCTTCCGGGTGAGACCGCGGCGCCCGGTACGACCTCCGGCAAGACCGGAACCCCGAGCCCGCAGACCGGGGGGATTCCGTTCAGCGTCAAGGTCAACGCCTGCGATGATTCGTGGACCGTGGTGACCACGGTGACGCATTCGATCCGGATTCTGAGCTCGGACGCGAGCGCCTCGCTGCCGGCGGCTGCCCAGCTCGTCTCCGGCACGGGGAACTACCTCGTGATCCTGAACGCGGATGGCAACTTCACGATCTACGCGCACGACCAGTCGGACGTCACGATTCCCGACGGCCCCAGCGCGGCGGTTCGATCGCTCGTGCTCCAGAGCCTCGAGTTCGCGAACATTCCGCGCGAGCAGACCGCCGCCGTGCCGTTCGCGGTGACGATCACCGCGCGCAATCCGAACGGCGAGGCCGTGACCGGATTCTCAGGGCTCGTGCGCCTGCGCCAGCTCACCGGCCCCGGTACGGGCCGGATCTCGCCGGCCACCGTGACCCTGTCGGGCGGCCGCTGGACCGGCAACGTCAGCGTCTATCGCGCCGACGAAACCGCCCCCAGCACCGGGACCGCCGTCGTCGCCGGCGAAGTCGACAATCATCCGACTCAGAGCGGCACGAGCAACGGGTTCGTCGTTCACCCCGGGCAATTCCGGCGCCTGCAGATCGTCATGCCGGGCGAGTCGCCGCTTCCCGGCAGCCTGAGCGGCATCACCGGCGCCGCGGCGAGCCAGACCGCGGGGCGCAGCTTCACCGCCAACGTCTATGCGACCGACGACTACTGGAACCAGGTGCCGAGCAATGACGCCGTCCGCCTCGCGTCTTCGACCGATCCCTCGGACACACCCGTCAACGGCACGCTCTCCGCGGGCTTCCGCCAGCTCTCGTTCACGTTCATGACGGTGGGCCCCCAGACGCTGACCGGGACCGACCAGTCCAACGGGACCATCACCCCGATGACGAGCGCCCAGATCCAGGTGGTGCCGAGCGCCGCCGACAACTTCGCCTTCTCGGCGATCGCCTCGCCCCAGGTCGCGGGTGTGCCGTTCACGGTGACCATCCGTGCCACCGACACCAGCGGCAATACCGTCTATGACTACAACGGCGACGCGGTCCTGGGCTCCAACACCGGCACCGGCACCAGCTCGCCCACGCTGATCAGCTTCGTGTCCGGTGTGTGGAGCGGGCCGGTCCGGATGTTCGCCGCCGGCTCCTCGGTGCGGCTCACGTGCACCGACCTCTCGGCAACCGCGCGCACCGGAACGAGCGGGAGCGTCGTCGTGAATCCCGCCACGGTGAAGAAGCTCCAGGTGCTCCTGCCGGGCGAGATCGCGAAGCCCGGAACCGCCGACGGCAAGGACGGCACCCCCAACGCGCAGATGGCGGGGAATCCCTTCTCGATCACGGTCCGCGCGGTCGACGAATACTGGAACGTCGTGAGCGGGATCGGCGACCGCGTGGCGCTGAGCTCGACGGACCCCTTCGCCGGCATGCCCGCCGAGACCACGCTGGTGAGCGGGGTGCTGATCTTCCCGGGCCGGCTCTACAAGAGTGGCCTGCAGACCATCACGGCCCATGACGTGGACAACGCCTCGGTCGCGGACAACACCTCCGGCGCCGTGAACGTGGTCGCCGGCACCTTCCAGCGGGTGCTGGTCCTGGCGCCCGGCCAGACGCCGGCGCCCGGCACCGAGAGCGGTCGGATCGGTGACGCCATCGATCAGTCGATCAACTACGCCTTCACGCTCACGGTGCTCGCGACGGACCAATGGTGGAATCCGGTCGCCGGGCCCACGGACGTGGTGCGGATCGCGTGTTCGGACCCGCTGGCACAGGTGCCGGCGGACCAGGCGCTGGTGAACGGTCGCGCCGAGATGCCGCTGCGTCTGGCGACCGGTGGCTTCTCCGATGTCGGCGTGACTGACGTGACGAACGGGTCCAAGACCGGGAGCACGACGCAGATCCGTGCGATCTCGAGCGGCTTCCACCTGGTGGCGGCGGTCACTCCGCTGACGGCCCAGGCCGGCGCGCCCTTCACGCTCACGGTCTCGGTGGTCAACGACGCCGGCGCGCTCATCTCGGAGATCAACTCCTCGGTGACGATCGAGGTGGAGAACGCGATCACTCACGCGCCGGGCAAGGGGACGCTCTCGTCGCCGCGGTTCCAGCTGCTGGGCGGCCAGCGCGCGATCTCCGAGAACTACACCTCCAGCGAGCCGATCGTGCTGGTGGCCCACGACGACGCCGGGAACGCGCCTGCGACCTCGAACGTCATCGTCATCCAGCCGGGTGCGGCGGCGGCGGTCCAGCTCACGAGCGTGCCGGCCTGGGTGGGCGGCAACAAGCACGGCGAGCTGCGGGCCAAGGTGGTGGACGCCTACGACAACGGTGTCCCCGGACAGCCGGTGTCGTTCGCGCACGTCTCTGGGGGCGGCACGATGACGCCGCTCGAGAACCAGACCGACTCGACCGGCATCGCGCGCGCCGACTTCCTCGCGGCACGCGAGCCCGGGAGCGACCTGATCCGCGCCACCTCGAACGCGTTCTCGGACGACCTGCTGCTCGAGACCGCGCTCGTGGACCCGGGCGCTCAGGGCGGCACCGTCACGAACTACCCGAACCCGTTCCATCCGCCGCTCCAGGGCACGACGATCGCGTGGAAGCTCGATGACCACGCCACCGTCACCTTGAGAATCTTCACGCAGGCCGGCGGCCTGGTGCTCGAGCGCACGTTCTCGCGCGGCGCGCCCGGTGGAACCTCGGGACTCAACGAATGGGTGTGGAATGGAAAGAACGGCTCGGGTCAGACGGTCGCGAGCGGCGCCTACATCGCGCTGGTCGAGGCCGAGGGCGCGGGTGAAACCATCCACGTGATGCGCCGCCGTATGGCGCTGGTGCGGTAGGAGGAGACGACCATGGATCGGAAACTCAACGCCTGTCTCGGCGTCCTGCTCGGCGCCTGCGCAACCTTCACGCCCGCCGCGGCGCAGCAGCAGACCTCCGGCGTCGCGGGGGAGTGGCTCGCCACCTATACGTCCGCCCGCACGCTCGGCCTGGGCGGCGCCTACACCGCCATGGCCGACGATCCGCTCGGCATCCTGTCGAATCCCGCCGGACTGTCGTTCATGGATCAGAACGAGGTGCGCTTCGAGAGCGCGCGCCTGTTCGAGCAGACCTCGATCAACTCGTTCGGGTTCGCGGTGCCTGGCAGCCGCTGGCCGAGCCTCGGGTTCGCGATCGTCTCGCTCGGCACCGGCGACATCGAGCGCACCAACGACGTGAACGACAACCTCGGCTCGTTCAAGGAGAGCGAGACCGCGTACCTCCTGACCGCCTCCAAGTCTGTGACCCCGAAGATCGCGCTGGGCGCCAATTTCAAAATGGTCCAGCAGTCCGTGGAATCGTTCAACGCCGGCGGGTTCGGCATGGACCTCGGAGCGATCGTCCAGGTGTCGCGCGACCTCAGGCTTGGCGCTTCGGTGATGAACGCCGGCGGCCCGAAGCTCAAGCTGCGCGACGTCGAGGAGGCCTATCCCACCCAGGTGCGCGGCGGTGCCGCGCTCACGGTGTTCAACGGCCGCGGGCTGATGTCGCTCGAGGCCGACCATTCGGAAGGCCTCGGGGCGCGGCTCCATGCCGGCGCCGAGTACTGGATCCAGAGCGGCATGGCGCTCCGGATGGGCTGGAACAACGACGGCGGCACCGGCGGGTTCACCTACCGCTTCGCGCCCAACTACGCGATCGACTACGCCGCCGCCGACCACCCGCTCGGTCTCCAGCACCGCATCGGCGTGAGCGCCAAGTTCGGCGGCTTCTTCGCCAGCTCGAGCGCCGAGCCCACGCTGTTCTCGCCCATCGGCGAGCACGCGGAAACCCGCATCTCGCTCAACTCCCGCACCAAGGCCGAACCCGTCACCTGGACGCTCGACATCATCAACAAGTCCGACGACGTCGTGCGCACCTTCGGTGGCCAGGGCCAGCCGCCTTCCCACATCCAGTGGGACGGCAAGAGCGAAACCGGCATGCCGCTCCCCGACGGCATCTACCGCTACAACCTGGTCGTGAAGGACAAGGCCGGCCGCAAGGTCGAAGGCCCCACCCACTCACTCCAGATCTCGACCGCCGGCCCCCAGGGCACGGTCCCCCTCGTCCCACCCATCGAGGTCCAGCGCTAAGAACGGTTGACGCGGGGGAGGAGACGACCGGCCGGGAGCCCATACGCTCCCGGCCGGAATCATTAGGGGATGCCCTCATTGAATCTTCACGACGCGGCGAACTGCACGCTCTTCCCCGGCTTCGACTAGGAAGAAGTAGACACCGGCGTTCGCAGGTAGGCCGTTGGTTTGCCCGTCCCAACGAACCTCGTGCCGGCCCGATCCCAGGACAGCATCGACGAGACGCACCAGCTCACGCCCCGCTATATCCACGACGGAAACCCGCACCCGTTCGGCCTCGTAAAGTGTAATCCCTAAGACGAAGCTCGATGAGGGGTTGGGGGTGGCCGCCTCGATCCTGCGAGGCAACCCGCCTCCTCCACTATGCCTCACGGGCTTGCTCAAGGGGTCGCAGGGGTCAAATCCCCGCTGGAACTCGTCGAAGTCCGTGAACCCGTCGTCATCTGCATCCACGTCGCCGAGGATAGGATTGCCGAGAAAGTCATGCTGGTGCTCTTGGTTTTGTAATGCATGGAGGCAGCGGCTTGCATCCTCGTAGCCGTCAGGCATGCCATCGCCGTCACTATCCGCATTCGTGGGATCGGTAAAGATATGCTCTGCCTCTTCTCCATCGTTCAAGCTATCATTGTCTGCGTCCACTTCCGGGTTGATGAACCTGTATGTCCACGAGTCTCCCGCGAATGGTAAGCCCTCGTTGATATCCACAATGGATCCTGCGGCGAGGCTAACACTGACTAGTCCAAGACCAGGCGATGTGAACCCCGTGAACACGTAGGGCCCCTCGCCCGACCCAGCAACGTCGGTCGCGGGCGAGTTGTTCACCGTAAGACCGGCAGCCGCGACACCAGTCACTGGCTCGCTAAAGGTGACGGTGACGGATGGCAGCGATCCGATGAAGTAGTCCTGGAACGGGGATTGCGCGATGACCTCCGGCGGTGAGGCCAACCAGTCCTTATAGATGCCGTCTACGAATTTGTGCCACGGCCAGAACAGCGGATCTTTAGGGGCAGTGGCAGCATTGTACAGACCGGTGGTGCCACCAACGGCGACGTGGACCTCACCGTGCCATCCCCATTCGACCGCGCAACCGAGAAGTTCGAGGCTAGAGAAGCGAGGAGCCACCGCGCCTTTTAGGCTCTTCTGGCCTGCCTCTGTATCGCATGGCAACCCAAGTCCAAGCCGCTCGTTGGGGCCGCCGTCCAGGGTGAACCAGGTAGGCTTCGCACACGGTCTGCCCCCGCAACCCGTTGCCGGATTGTAGAAAGTGTTGCGCGGGTGCGCGATGTTTTCCCCTGTGCTGGGGTCTTTATCGTCGGCCGGGGGTTTGTCCTTGGGATCCCACGTGAAGTACTCGCCGTAACCGAACTCAGTTCGCCACTGCTGGAATCGCCCGATGAACTGACGGTGGAACTTGAAGAACCCATCATGTGCCGCAGCAGTACTTTTATGTGCTGGCTTTTCGTGCCAGGATTTGTGCTCGTTTACCACCGCGTGCTTGTAAACCGGACCATCGTGCATCAAGGTGTAAAAGTCCCCCGCCTGTTTGTCCGGGTCCGTCGTGTTCCGTTCGACCTTAATGGTTATTTCGTTATGGCACCCGCCAAAGTCGGCCCCGATAACACTCACACGGACTTTTCTGTCCTGCGGTCCGGCATTCTGCGGATGTATCTGATTCGCAAACGGCTTCCAGTAGAAGGCGATCTCTTTCTTTTCGAAGTCGTTCTGCACCATGGGAACGGGCTTAAACCCCCTTGAAACTGCTTCATCGTAGTCCTTCAATATTATTGCCGTTACTTGCACGCCGTCCACGCCCCAGGAAAACGTAAAGGGAGCTTGACCGCCCGTCACTTTGGCCGTGAACTTGACCCATTGCCCTACATTCATGGTTGAACCATCGCCTATGCTCGTTGGCGCGCCCTTATCAGGCGTGGCCGGCGTACCAGGTGGAGTCGGCGATAAGGTCTGGCCTTCAATCACGACTGTGCATGGAGTTGTCTGATTCTGGTTGAGATACTCATGTTCCGCTTGAATCCCGAGCCACTGGAGCTCACGCGTCGGGTCCCCGGGCATCCGAAGCCAAGCATCCTGGAACGGCACCGTAGAGATCCGCCTCCGCGCGTAGGCTTGCGACACAGCCGGCATCTTGGCCCGCACCTCAAGCGCACGAAGCCCGCTTGCCTCCTCCGGCGACCTGGTGGCCTTCAGCGAGGCCCACTTCTCATCCAACGGCTGACGTGAAGTCTCCTCAATCACCAGCGACGGCGCTGCCCAGCCGAGTGTCGGGCCAGCCAGCAAGACACCAACAACTACCCATGGGACGAATCGCATGACCCATCACCTCCGATTGCCGAGGCCGTTCCGTGACGCCCCGAGAACAGCCCCTGCCTCAACCATGGTGCGTCCGTTGACCGAACAAACGGTCGTGCGGTTCGGCGCGCATTGCAGGTTCCTTTCCTGGCGGATCGGGCCATCAGACACCTTGGAGCTAGACATTGGGAGGGGTGGAGGTTCGTAGCCGTTGGTATGCGGGACGTCGGATGATGTTTGCGCTGGTCATAGAACACGCGTCGGATCGCACCCTGAATCTGCGCCGATGCGTGGTTGACGGTGTCGCGTCGCCAGCATGCCGGGCAGAAACCGACAGATTGTGGCCGCGATGTCGCGCGGCTACCGCAGCACATTGGGAGCGCGGTTTGCTCAAAGAACTGCGCAGCTGATCCGCAATTGTTCGTATCCTCCCTGGGTTGGAGGACGGGAGTCTAGTCCAAAGGTCACGGCACTATGTTGCGGCAATTTGCCACGCTCGAACCCTAGAAGTGGTCTCACAAACACCGGCGTAACAGGATGAGGATGCAACCGAGTTGAACGAAGCCGAGGTAGTTGAGCACGTCGTGATCGTGAC
>Ga0137464_1000540_pt1 | contig 12075 bp, 15 predicted proteins | sample EasRivERMGT814_2_FD_102306 | JGI IMG/M metagenome (GOLD analysis project Ga0137464, IMG submission 102306) | Soil microbial communities from meander-bound floodplain in the East River, Colorado, USA - East River MetaG ERMGT814_2 | ecosystem: Environmental > Terrestrial > Soil > Floodplain ...
GAATAGCTGGGGTCACGGTAGTTCACATCGTTCCGCTGCGTGGCAAACCTCTCTTCGAGGTTGACCCCGTTGCTCAGCGGAGCCGGCATCGCCTGCGTCGGCTGACGTGGGCCAGCAGGGGCAGGGGGGGCCGGGGCCGGGGGGGTAGTAGCAGCGGGCGGCTGAGCAGGAGCCGGCGCGGGCTGTGAACCCGGCGCTGGACCCTTCCTACCGCCCTGCTTCCACGCCTCGTATGGATCACTGAACATTACTCGGCCCTCCCGAAGCTGTTGGTGAACGGGTTGAAGAAGCTAGACCCGAGCTTCATGTCCATCTCGGGCGCTCCAGCCATACCAGCCCACGGCGACGGGCCAAACTTCTGGCGCGACCGGGCGATGGCCTCCTTGTGCTTCTGCTCGTACTCTGGGCTAGTCTTGATGTTGCCCTCTTCGTCTAGGTCCCCGTAGGGGGTCCGCACGGTGATGCCCGGCGGTAGGTCCAGAAGGTCCCCTGGACGCGGCATGCGGTTCAACATCAGAACCGTAGGGCCAGCGTTCACGTTCTTCTGATCCTCCTGTGTCCCTGCCTCCTCCTCAGTCGCACTCGACTCAGGACTGGACACCTCTGGAACCTGTGGTTCCATTGGCAGCGGCGGACCGCTGGGACCGACCGGACGCCCATTCACACCCTCATTGACTGAAGGCGTGGTCGGGATGCCCGGCTGCGACGGAGAAGGCGGAGCACCAGCGACCTGAGGCATACGGGGAGCGCCATCGGGGCGCGCCTCCGCACCGCCGTTGGTGAAGCTGTTGATCACGTCTTCGTAACGGGCCATGACTTACTGGAACCTATTCTGTAGCACCTGCTTGAGCAAGCGCTGGAACTCTTCGTCGTTCTGACCGCCTCCGACCGAGCCCATCGAAGGGCCGGACACACTCGCCACCGTCTCTGCGCCAGCCGCGATTCCGGGGTTGAAGCCCTGCCCGCCAGCACCAACGCGACCGCGATTCGCGGACTCGCGCGCTAGACCGGCCGAAGGACCACCCTTGAACCACGCTGCGGGAAGACCGAAGCGCTTGTTGAAACCACCTGTACCTGCCTGTGCGAAGCTACCCTGCACACCACCTGTCGCCTCACTCCCAGCGATGCCGGGTATCGAAGACGCGATAGCCGGGGGAGGCGCGGACGGAGGGGGCGTGACGCCACCCTGGGGCGCTGGATTGGTGTTGGGACCCGGCTTCGGATCTTCGCTCGGAGCCGGCTGCGGCGCTGGAAGACTAGGAGCGCCAGTCTCCGCACTCGCCTGCTGCTCCTGCTTCGGAGTGAAATTGTCGGCTTGCTCCTCTCGGTATCCGCCGTCCGCATCGTAAATACGACTGAACCTCATGTGATCTCCTTAGTAGACCCGTACCTTGATTGTGGCGTTGGCAGTGTTGCACTTGAGGTAGAACACGTCGTTACCCCAGGAACCTCCACTGCTGTCGTACACGATGCAGGCTATGTCTCGCCGCACGACGTCGTAGCCGATTGGCTTTCGACCCAGGCCGTGCGGAATCTCTATCTCTTCGTCGGGTGTGGAGGGCGTGAACACATCGATGTACTGCGCGTCGAGGTTCCCTGCCCTGTACCCACTGGAGCCATTCCCCAAAGAGATGGCACCGTTGAACTTTGCGATGATGATGCGGAGCGCCTGCGTAAGGTAGGATGCAGTCGGCCCAGACATCTTGCCGTCCGACAACGCGATGGGCGGAATGTCTCCCATCGCGCTCTCGGGATCAGGTATGACTGTTCGAATAGCCATTAGTGCGCCCTCGTTGGCCTACGCTCCAGCACTCCTACTTCCATGTGAAGGCCATCAATCGACACGGGGGTTGCGCCCTCGTACTTGATACCGGCCCTCAGAAGCGTGGCGGGGTGATCGTGCGTCGGCAACTTGAACGCCTTCCATGCCGCGTCCTCGATGTCAAGGCTAGCCGTGCGCGTGTAGGAAGGTGTGGTGTCTTCGTCGTAGTATGCGCTGAGCGTGATCGTAGCGCCCGGCACCCTGGGTATCAACGCCCAGAGTTCGCGGAAGAACTTACGATACGCAGGCGCACCGTAGTCGTCGGCCCGCCCAACCCACTCTGCCTCGATCAGCAGTTCGTCGCCGAAGTCGTAGTTGCAGTCGGGGTCGGCGTACTCGTAGATGTGTCCGTCGTAGTGCGTGGAGTACAGAACGTGCTGTAGGTTCTCATCGTAAAAGTCAGACAAGAACTGCGGCGCGTACTCGTCACCGTCATCGCCATGATCGTACGTGGTCCAGGCGTCGGTCTTGTAGTTGTAGACTACGACCTTCCAGTTGAAGCCGGTGCTGTCCTGCGGGATCGCTGCGATGTACTGGCTCAGCGACGGGACGATGCCCGCCACCACCTTGTGTGCCATCGCATCCGGGATCAGGTCCAGGGTGTCACGCATCTTGACCGTGCTGATCTCCACCACGTTGTTGCCATCAGACTTGTAGAAGTTGTTGCCAGTGCCGTACCAGAAGAGGAGCCCTTCAGCCGACTTCATGGATAGCTGTGACATGCAACCGTGCCTGTCGCTAAGCGTCAGGACATTGAAGCTCGACTCGTCGGCTCCAACCAAGTAGTGCATCTTGTTCGTCTTGCCCACGATCAACCTGTCACCGAACGCGTGGATCGCACGGATCTGGTGGCCGTCGTCGGGGTATATGCTGATGATGCTCTCGTCGCCGAATGACTCCGGGAGCAGGAACTCGCTGTAGTACAGATCGGTACCGTCAGTAGCGAACAGGCGCTCACGCCAGATCGCAGCGGTGTGTAGCCCCGTCGGGGGCAGCCCGTTGTCGAAGCTGACGGCTCGGCCCATGTCCGCGATGATCACGTTGTCGTCGGTGAACGTGGTGCTGAAGTTGTCGTCAATGGAGCCCACGAAGAAGTACTCGCCAACCTGGTTCGGCAGTGTTCGGTACAGGCGGCGTGTGTTCACGAACGGGTTGCTCGACGTCTGCACTGCACTCCAGTCGATCAACTTGCTCGCGCCCAACGCCAGCACCAGACTTGCCGGTGACGGGTTGGACTCAGCACCAGTGTCCGAGTTGTAGAACGTGTAGACGCCGTAGTAGTTCGCGGCGGTCAGGTTGCCAGAGCCGCCGTCAGCCAGCGTAGGCCCGACGCTTGGTGCCGCCATGCCGGCGGTGTACCAAGACGACGAGTCCACCCGAAGCATGTCGGTCTGACCCTCGCGCAGTGCGTACGCGTAGTCCTTGTACTGAAACCAGATCCAGGCGTTCGTGCCGCTAGGGATCGACAGAGCGGAAGGTAGGTCGGATACTGTGTCCCCGTCCAGCTTCCCCAGCTTCGACGCCCCACCAGTGAGCAGCGTCCAGTCCCCGTTGGACTCCTTGAACGCGAACATCGAGTAGATGTTCTCGTCCCAGGCACCGTCAGTTGTGAGCGTTCGCACGCCTCCACGCCTGACCAGCTTACGTCCAAAGGGGTACAGGTTGCGCAGCTTCGTCGCCTCGTTCGGGTTGATCGCGCTTATGGGCTGGCCCTCGTTGAGCCCTCCGCCAAGATCAAGGAGATCAAATCCCTGCATCGGCATTACAGCCCCCTAGGTGAAAACGAGATCGGAGTATCGTACTGCTGCCCGTACCATAGAGTAGCGTTCTGCATGATACGCTCCAGCTTCTTCTCGTCCTCAGCGGACTTCTCGTTCGTGTCGCCAAGCAGGAACAGCTTCGCGCCGAGCACGATGCCCCGGTGCAGCGGCAGTTTCAGCTTCGGCTCGTCGGTGTCAACCGTTAGCGTGTGGATCGGACGATGCTGTAGCTCGATGCCGTTCGTCACGCTCGCGCTCGGGGCAGGGAAGATTCCCAGCCACTCGCCACGTAGCGTGTAGTAGTTGGTCGTGCCAGTCGAGTCCTTGATGTCCTCGTACAGTTGGTGATCAAGCTTAGTGAAGGAGGTATCCGAGGACGACGCCTTGAATCCGACACTGATCACACCGAACGTAGGAGGTAGCGGGTACCAGTTCGTCCCTGACGTTGTGTTCATGTTGTCCCAGAAGATCACTGCTTCCGGATCGATCGCTTGTACCTCGCCCTGCCTCTCGTAGTACGACTCGTTCAGTGCTTCGTTCTTCTCTGCTGCGGTCCATTCGACATCATCCACGTCATTGACAAACCGCGAAAGGAGAGTTCGCATGGTCAGTCTGGTCATTAGTCCTCTCCCCTCACGTTAGTCCACGTTGCTGTGGAGTAGACGGGATCTCCGTCGGGATTGTTCTCTCTGTTGAAAATGATCTGCCCACTCGCCCCAGGCTTCAGTTGCGACAGGACTGGCGCTGCCCCCAGACGGGAGCAGCCCAGCCTTGCCACACCAAGACGCGCGGTGATCTTCGTCATGTTGTCACTTGCGATGTTCGCCATGCGTCCTCCTTAGTAGGGTAGCGTGATTCCGTACTTGAATGCGAGCCACTGCTCCCACTCTTGACGCTCAGCCTCGGAAAGGGCGGTGCTGAAGCACATTGCCTCTGCGATGTAGCCGTCCATGAACAGCGATGCGGTCGCGCCACCCATGAAGATGTCGTCACCAGCAGCTACAGACGTGTTGCCAGATGCGACCGAAGACATCGATGCGGTACGCGTATCGCTCTGTCCGAAGTAGAGGTTTCCTCCAGTATGTAGCCATGTTCCAATGTACGCCGTGTTGTTCGTCATGGTCTTCGCAGCAGTGAAGTCCTGGGTGCCATCATAGTTCGACGCACGCGCCTGCTCTGTTGTGACCAGGGTTTCAAATACGGCCTTGACGGCAACTCCGATCTCCGTGATAAAGAACGGATATGAACTCACTGCCGAGGCGCACTTCCAGACGATGAACATTGTTCCGGCCGCAGCAGAAATCGCAGCGCCTGACCCAATGTTCGTCGCATAGATGGCCTCGTTGGTCGTGAAGTAGTACGCCGGGTATCCATTGAAGATGTTGGTCTTCCACTGCGGAGTCCCAACCACCGTACTCATATTGCCCGTCGCTCCAAGACTGCCCCTGTTTGTGGCAATTGTCAACGTTGCATCGGGTGTGTATATCGTCTCGCTATCAGCCTTGTAGTGAATCGTAGGGACCGGGTTGCCCGGTTCCGTACGCGATCCGCCAAGCATGATCACCGGCATGACTACACAGCCTTCTGCGAATCGAACGGATCCAGGTACTCAAGGAACCTCACAAGGACTGCGAGGTTGGATCCAGCAACAGTGCTGCCGACCTGATCGATGTCTGCGCTCAGCAGCGCATCGGTCGTGGTAGCACCATCAGCGCCATGGAAGCAGCGAAGATCATACGCAGCATCCGGCTCGTCTGAGCCAGCGTTGGCGGAGATCGCGATCTCGGGCTTGGTCGTACACATCGTACTCCCATCCTTGTTCACGTCCACCTTCAGTGCCGCGCCAGTAGGAGCGGTCACGATGTACAACTGAACGCTGCGAACGATGGACGGCCGTGCGAACACGTACGCCATCTTCGACGTCCCGGTTGACTGCTGTCCCGAGAGGTATGTCCCAACCGTGCTGTACGCAGTCGGAGTGGGCCTCCACCCCGCAGGTACAACGTTGCTGATCATGGCCGTGACGCCCGAAGCATAGGCGGGGTTCCCCGCGCTCGACTCGACGCTGATCCCAATGGAAATCTTGGTCGCCGTATCGGAGACGGTATGCGTCGTGGAGAGCCACTGCCATGTGTTGTCTCCCGTATGGTAGGAAGTGTAGGTCGTGGTCACACCGTCGGTGATGTACACGCGAACCTGTGAGGCGACCGCGCTCTTGATCCACGCGCCGAAGCCGAACACTTCCTGCTGAAGATGCGACAGGCGTGAGAAGGCTGCGGTTGTGAGGATGTCGTTCTGTAGGGTGAGCGTTGTAGATCCGAACGTCAGCTTCGCGCAGAAGTCACCGACCTTGCGGTTGGTGTCACCGAGCGAAGTACCGGCACGAGCGACTGCGGCTCCAGTGCCAGCCAGGGTCCATCGGGAAGGGGCGGAAGAGTCTCCGTCCGGCCAGATGAGAAAGATGTCATTGACCACCGTGTTGGTCTGCGGAAGCGTCTGAGCGTCCGCTGCGGTGACAAGGCTGGCCTGGGACTTCAGTGTGCCGTCGTTGTTGAGAGAGACGTCCAGTCTACCGTCGAGCGTGGAGATTGACCCACGCGCGGTGATGACTTCATCGATGATGTTCTCTGCCGTGACCGACGGGTTGGCAGTAGAATACAAGTCGGCCTCGATCGATGCCTTGATCGCATCGAACACCGCCTTGTCGATCTCAGTCCCTAGTGTGAGCGAACCGTCATCGTCAACAAGGGCAGGCCAGTTAGAAAGCGCCATGCGCTTCTCCTGTCAAAAAGGGAAAGCCGGGGACAGTCCACTACTTGGGGGTAATGGAGCGCCCCCGGCTTTCAGGGTTTACTCGTTGTTGCTGTTCAGAGATGGAAACTCCGCAGAAGCACTCACGCCCAGCGCCTCTTTGACGAGGGACGCAAACTCCGGGTCTTGTAGCTGCTGCTTGACTGACTCCACCTGCTGCTTCTTCGCGATCTCAACCACGTCACTCAGGAGCCAGAACGTGGACCCAAAGTTCGGGTGTGACTTCAACCAGTCGAGGATCTCCGTATCGGACTCCTTGACATCGTAGAAGTGGTCGCGAAACTGAGCCGCCTTAGGGCGACCCACTGTGACACGTCCAGTGAACGGATCCCTCAGATCAGGCGGGGCCGTAAGCTGGAGGCGCAGGTTGGAGTACGCAGACTGAAAGCGGATCTTGCCTTCAGGTGCCTTCCTCAACCCGAGCGTCCTCTTGGCCTTTTGATCGGCGGCCTGCGCATCTCGAACGTCGCGCGGCCCACGAGCGCCAGTGATCACTTCGGGTGCTTCACGTCGAATCATCTCTATCTCCTTGGTTACTGCTTGGCGTACGTGTAACCGCTAAGCTGCAGCGACCAGACGGAGGTATCCGCGCCGGACGAATCCACGCGCTGGAACACCTTCTCGCCGCTCGCCAACATGCCCTGCGGGAACGCGACACTCGAAGTCTGCTCGGTGGCCGTAGCCGCCGGGAAGACCGCGATCACTCGAACCGTCTCAGAACCGCTACCGCAGTCGCCGGCAGCGTTGCAGCCACCACCCGACCCGTAGACTTCCGAGACAGCGTAGACCGTCGTATCGCCAACCGTGCCGGCGTTGGTGATGACCGCACGCTGATACTGGATGACCGAGTTCGTGTCCGCGAACGCGCCCTTCGCAGGGACATTGCGAGCATTCGGACCGAACAGGTCCCGACCGTCGCCGTACTGGGCGAAGAGCAGGTTGTCGTCATCGAGGATCGAGCTGTCCCAGTAGATCACCTCGCCGATGGGCGAGTTGACATCCGAGTCAGCCGCGTCAGCGACGAAGGCCAGGGTGGACAGGACGTCCGACCGAAGGCCCGCAGCGATGACAGCACGGAAGTAGCCGGTGGCAAACGTGGTAGGCGTGGAGTTGATCGCATCCACAACCTCGCCCAGCGTGTCAGCCGACGCGTCCGACATGGTGATGACCCCACCGAGCGCTCCCGAAACCGGAAGCTCGAAGCCCGTGTAGGCCGCGCCATTGACAACGAACGTGAGCGACGTGGCCGCCGTGGCGACCGTGGTCGTGCTGGTCGGAGTCGCAACCCCGGCCGGCGCGAAGTAGCGGATCACCAGAGCGGGGACAACGTCCGCCGCCTGATTGTTCGCCGAGACCGGCTTCACCTTGATCGGAGTCGAAACCCCGAACGCAGGCTGAGCCGAAACGCTAGCCGCAAGCCCGAGGGCAAGAGCCAGTACTGCAAGAATCTTACGCATGGTCTTTCTCCTAGTCCTTTCTTGGATTAGACAGAGAGGCCGCTGAGGACGGCGTGCGACTGCTCGAACTCGGTCTGGAGACCGCAGTCCGAGAAGTACTCGTACTTCTCGCCGTCGATGTCGTTGTCCTCGCGGTTGGACAGCAGCTTCGTGTCCCGGTTGCGGAGGTAGACGTAGTCAACGTGGTTGAAGTCCACGAGGTACGCGCGGTCCGGATGGTACTCATCGAGGATCGGGCTGGACAGGAGCAGCACGCGACCGTGGGGCGACTTGTACTCCATCGCCGCAAAGCCGATCTGCTTGTCGAGCACCCGGTACTCCAGCTTGTTCTCCGCCCACGAGTTGATCTCGGTCAACCACGGAGCCGAACACAGGAGGTACTTGGTGGCCGATCCACCCTGCAGTCGCCCGCCCTTGCCCCAACGCAGCGCCTCTTCGAGGAACTCGTTGAAGACTCGGGTGTTCAGCGACGTGCCAGTGACGTCCCACGCATTCGACTGGATGGACTGATCAAGGCCGCCCGTGAAGGTAGCCTGATGCACCCCACCGGCCGCCGCGATCAGAGCCCGCTTGCCGAAGTAGAAGGCGTACTCGATCGAGCGCTTGTGCTCAATCGCCTGCCACTTCGTCTCGGTCATCTTGTCGTTGCCGCCGAAGAGTTCCGTCTCCAGATCCCGGCCCGTGAACGCGAACGGGGTACGGAAAATCTGCGTGTAGTTGTACTTCGAGAACTCGGTGATCGACACGGGCGTACCGGACGCAGCGCCGTCCGCGTAGCTCGACCCGATCAGGAGCAGGGTGTCGCCGTCGTTCATCGCAACGCCCGCACCGCCGATGGCGCGAACCACCGTCAGGTCGTTGGACGAAACGCTGGAGACGAGCAGCACTTCACGCGTCCGCGTGTTGAGCAGCACGTCACGAGCGACAACACGGTTGCCGGCATCCACTTCAATCGTGGTGTCGGTATCCGTCTGAGCGCCGTTGACGATCAGAGCGCGAGGCTTCTGATCCTTCTCCAGCCACTCGTACTTGTAGTTGAAAGCCTTCCGCTTGCCCTTGATCTTGCCGGTCAGGGTGAGGAAGGGCGTGGCCTCCGGGGCGTACCAGAGGATCTTGTCCGCCATGTCGATCTTGACGCGAGTCGAGACATGGTCCTCGGGGCCACGGTAGTTGGCGACGATCGTCGGGTTAGGACGCGCGCCGGGTGCAAAGTCTGCCATTTGAGACTCCTAGTGGGTTACCGACGACGCCTTACGCTGAAACCCAGGATCGGGTCTACCAGCGAGGTTTCGTCAAGCATACGTGCAAACCGCGAGTCGTCGGTGGCAGCGCCAGCCCTAGGCGTTGTCGGGCGACCCGAAGAACCACCAGCCTCTAGGCTGGCATCCCCGGCGCGCGGCAACACGTTGGCAGGCGGCGTCACCTGAACCTGCGGTGTGGATGTAGGTGCGTTCACTCCTCGAACGCCACGGTACAGACGGTACATCGCGATCGCCTGAATCAGCGACTGCGGCGTGGGCGACGGATTGTCCATCGTAGACCACAGTTCGGCAATCTCCGTCAGTTCACCCTCGTCTGCTAACTCAGGGAACGCGACGTTGCCGTCTGGGTTACGCAACTCTCCGACTCGTTCGAACAGCGTGCCAACCTCCTGGGCTTGGCGGTTGAACTCAACGCTCTGCGCAACCGGCTCCAGCCTTGGGTTGATCTGCGCCATGATTTCCTCACGAAGGGCAGGAAGCATGGTGTCATGAACCGAGGCCAGGACCTGTGCGGCAAGGTATCGTCCAGCTAGGGGCAGCCCGCGCTCGCGGGCCAACGTCTCGAACATCTCTCCATCCACGTTCTTCAGGGCTGCCTGCAACTGCTGGTCAGCCGTCTCCGCCGTGTTGGGTTGCGATCTTACAGCAGCGGCTCCGGGGGGGTTCGGTTCAGGGGGGGTAGGGGAACGCATCGCCCCCTCCGCCTTGTCCCGCCAAAACCTCGCGTTGTCCGCTGCCTCTCGTGCCAGGGCCTCAGCCCTGGTCACCCGCTCATTCAGAGGCTTGAACATCCCCTGGAGCGACTTGAACGACTGCTCCGCCTCGGCAAGGTCTCCGTATTCCTTGTCGGCGAACTTGATCTTCTTCGGGGTGGGAGCGTCCTGCTCCTTCGGCTTCTGCTCATCCGGGATCGGCGCAGTGTCTAGGTCTTCCAGACCCATCTCCTGCCGCATCTCCCGATCCGCCTCAGCCTGGGCTTCCTTCCGCCCAATCCGCTTCCCGGTCCTATTCGACTTGAACCCAAGCTCCGGGAAGATGTCCTCCCCGTCGTCCCGAGTCATCACGCCCGGCAAACGCTCCTTGCGCTGCCTCGGCTTAGCGGGCGCTACTTCCCCAGGGGCTCCTTCATCTACCCCCCCTGAGCCCTCGCCCCCCGCCGCCTGTGTCTGCTCCTCAACCGCCGGCTGTCCCGCTTCCGGGCTAGGACTAGCCGCCGCTGCTGCTTCCGCCATGGTATCTCCTAGAACACGGGGTCTTCCCCGTATGAGTCCAATGTACCACACCCGCAACTCCTTGTCAATAGCCCACTTACACGATCACCAAAAGTACTGCATTTTCAATAATTTGCGGGAAAGGGCATGCTCCGGCCCGGAGTACTTCAGGGGCAACCGGCTTTCGTGCCACACGGGCTGGGCGGCCCACGCGCACGCGCGCACGACATAACGCACACACGCGCGTTATACCGCGTAGGCGCGACTATGCGCATAGCGTGCATGCGTTCCCTCTAATGGCTTAGGCATAGGCATAATACGCGCGCGTGCGTGTACTGTTGGGGGTCGGCCGCCCTGGGCGGGGCATGTGCGGGCGTTGCGCGTGTGCGCTCAGGCATGCGCGAGCATGCGCGCGGGCTGCGGGCGCGCGTTCCTTTTATGGCGGGGTCTGCGCACGCCTTATAATGGGCTCGGCCGCAACCCCTGATTTTTCAAGGACTTGCGGCGGGGCTTGACAAACCGGGGCGGGGGGCCTAGATTCGTGATTGCTGGGCGGCGGTCGGGCTCGGCGGACGGGGCGAGCGGGGCGGATCAGCCAGCGCTTACCAGGCGTATACAACCTACCGCACCCTACCGGAGCAAGAGCGGTAGGTACTTCAAAGCTCCCGAATGAGAGTGTGTCATGAGCGAGAAGACCTACACCGCAGCCGAGGTGGCCGTGATGATCGCAGCGGCGAAGGCCGAGAAGTCCGAGAAGGCGGTGAAGTTCTCCGCCAACTCGGGAGTCTTCAAGGATCGGAAGGGCGTCGAGCGCCCCTTCGCCAACATCAAGATCGAGGGGAACTTCTACCCGACGAGTCTCAGCTACTCGGCGGCCGAGGCGATCCTCGCCAACCTGGAGACGTTCAAGGCGGTCGTCGCGTCCAAGCCGAAGGTCGAGGCACCCAAGCCGGTGCTCACGTCCGGCGGCGAGCCGAGGCTCGCGAAGTCGTAAAGCGGTCGTAAGTCGGAGTCTGGAGGGGAGTTAACGCTCCCCTTCAGCATCGGACTGACGACTATAGGAGGCTTGATACATGAAGGGTCAACACGACCGGCATGTCCAGGCATGGGTCGAGGACCGAGTGGTGGTGCTCCGTCTGTTGGAGGAGTTGCACGCTCTGAGTTGCAAGCCCTGTGCCAGAGAGATGCGGAAGTCTGCGTGGAGTCTCGTGTGGAGGGCTTGCGGGAGGTAGCTGTGTCGAACGAGTGGATCTTGCTGGTAATAGCCGTATGGACAGCCTATGTAATAGGAAAGGGCGCAGGACACGTAGAGTGTGAGAAGAAGCACGGTACACACTGCGATTGATAGTGTACCTCGTATAGAACACTGTGGGCTTAATAGCCTGCGCTAGATGTGTACCTTGTCCCATGAGGGATTGGCACAGTGTTCTATAGGAGGCACATGAGACAAGATTTGTGGTTCCTTGTAAGAGTGATGGCGTCTATGGCTTTCGGGCTATGGCTCGCTAAGGTGCTCGGACTGACGCTGTAGGAGGCGCACATGCTGAAGCGATTCTCCCACAAGCTGTCCAAGTGGCAGTGGAAGCTGGGCTGCTGGTGGGACGGACTGACGTACAGGCAGAGGGACTTCGCGGTGTACTTGACGCTATGGTACATCTCGATGATCTTCTAGCATGACAGTAGAGCAGAACGATCGCTTGTTCGATCAGGCGATCAGAAGGGCGATCAAGGACATGGAGCGAGAGTACCGCA
>Ga0137464_1000543_pt1 | contig 12056 bp, 7 predicted proteins | sample EasRivERMGT814_2_FD_102306 | JGI IMG/M metagenome (GOLD analysis project Ga0137464, IMG submission 102306) | Soil microbial communities from meander-bound floodplain in the East River, Colorado, USA - East River MetaG ERMGT814_2 | ecosystem: Environmental > Terrestrial > Soil > Floodplain ...
CGCTTCCGGATCTTCGCCATTGACGTGGAAGATCGGAATTTGAAGCATCTTTGCAACATCAGTCGCATAGACGCTCGACTTCGTCTGGGAAGGTGATGTCGTGAAACCGATCTGATTGTTGATCACGATATGCAGCGTCCCGCCGACGCCGTACGCTTCGAGCTGGCTCAGGTTCAAGGTTTCCTGAACTACACCTTCGCCCGCGAATGCCGCATCGCCGTGAATGAGGATCACCATGCCATTCGTGCGCTGTACATCCTTCGCGCGGTCCTCTTTCGCTCGCATACGCCCCAGCGCGACCGGATTCACGAACTCGAGATGGCTTGGATTGAAGCTGAGCGAAAGATGGATCTTACCGCCGGCGAGCGTTTGCCAGTCTGAGCTGTAGCCGAGGTGATACTTCACGTCGCCGCGGCCGCCGACGTAAAGGTCGGGGTCGGCGTCCGCGAATTCACGAAAGATCTGACGCGGACTCTTGCCCATGATGTTGGCGAGCACATTCAGGCGTCCGCGATGCGCCATCCCGAGCACGATCTCGCGGATGCCATGGTCGCCCGCGCGCTCGATCGCGAGATCCAGCAGCGGGATCAGGCTTTCGGCGCCTTCGAGCGAGAAACTCTTCGCCCCGATGAATTTCTTGCGGATGAATTCTTCGAAGATGACGGCGTCGGTCAATCGAGTGAGGATTCGAATTTGCTCTTCATGCGTGAGGCTGACACGATTTCCCGAGCCTTCCATGCGGTCCTGCAGCCAGTACCGGACGTCGCTCGCGTCGATGTGCATGAACTGCACGCCGATCGACCGGCAATAGGTGTTGCGCAGGCGTTCCAGGATCTCGCGAAGGGTCAAAGTCCCGCCGCCGCACATTGCCTCGCACGCAAAGCGGCGATCCAGATCTTTTTCAGTCAGGTCGTAAAACTCGAGATCGAGTTCCGGCGGCTTCGCGCGAGGAATTCCCAACGGGTCCAGCTGCGCCGACATGTGCCCCCGAACGCGGTAATTCCGGATGAGCTGGTCGATGCGCTCTTGAAGGACAGCCGTTGTGGCTTCTTCCGTGATCGCGCCGTTTCCGCTCCGCGCGGGAGGATTAAAGATACTGGATGGCCTGAATGAAGGCGTGAGGGTTGAAACCTTCGAAGATCCATTCCCGTCGGAGAGGCTGCGAAAGTAATCGCGCCAATCCTTCGGAACCGATTCCGGATTCCTCAGAAAGTCCTCGTAAAGCGCTTCGACGAATTCGAGACTCACGCTGTTGGGAAGATCCTGCTCGGCCATACCCCAAGGATACCAGCCGGACAGATGAACCAAGACGCGGCAATCTGGAGCACGACTATCGAATAATCAGTCACGGCGGCGGATCTGTTGTAGGCAAGCGCAGGATCTATCAACCAACTCTGTCTCGAAAGGCGCGAAGCGCAGGCGTCTGGCCGTCTTTCGCGCTTTGCTCAAGCGCATCGACAAGCATTTGCGCGCTAAGGCCCGGCAGAAAACGGCTCTCCATAACCTCGCGGTAAGAGTCTCCAGCGAGTTCGTAGAAACGAGCCGCTTTCTTTTCGAAATGCCAGAGTTCGGGAACCCCGAATGCGGCATAGATTGAAAACTTACTCAGCGATTCATTCGTGATGTCGATCTCGACACAAATATCGGGCGGCGGATCGACTTCTAAACTGGCTTCCCGGCTCCTGCCAATCATCCTTCGCGCGTTAGCCACGTAATAGCAACTATCCGCTTCCAGGCCGCGTGCGAGCGACCGTCGTTTCCAGGTCGTTGAGCCATAATTCTCCAGTTCCAGATTTTTTTGTTCAGCGTAGATGTGAACGAGCCGATCGAGCATTCTCGCCATCGAGTCGTGCTCCGAGAGTGGACTCATGATTTCCAGCTTTCCGCGATCGAAGGTCACGCGGAATCGGGGCCGCTCTGCGAGATCTTCAAGCAACCTTTCGTAGTCGTCCCATGGGACGTTTTGAAGGACCAGGGTTCCACCCTCGGGCAGGTGTTCGATGGCATCCAGGTAAGGTGCAGTCCGGGTGGTCATATCCGCATTATATCCGTGTCGCGAATCAGCGGTACTCTGCCGGCATCGGCTTCGAGGCGGCCCGCGACCGCCATTCTCGGCCAATCCGCCGGGATTCGGCGAGTTGCGCCGGGCTCAGCCCCGCCTCGATGCTGTCGCGTAATTTGATGGCGTCGGTCTGTTGGCCGGCTTTCGAGGACTCGATCGCAAGATCCGCCCACATGTGAGCCTGCACCGGATCCGCCGATGTGCCGTGGCCTTTGGAGTACATCAGGGCGATGTTGTACTGGGCGGCGGGATGATCCTGATCGGCAGCCTTGCGGAACCACTTAAGCGCTTCCTTGAAATCCTGCTTGAACGGCTGTCCCGAAGCATACATTTCGGCGAGCATCACCTGCGCGATGCCCATGCCCTGATCGGATGCCTTTCGTATCCACTTCGCAGCTTCGGAGCGATTTTGCGCGACCCCTTCGCCTTTGTAATAGAACATCCCGTAGTTGAACTGCGAAAGCGCGTGACCTTTCTCGGCAGCCTTGCGATACCACCCGATTGCTTCCTTCAGATCCTGCGGTACTCCCTGACCTCGATAGTAAAGGCCGGCCAATCCCGCCTGCCCGTCGGAACTCCCCTGCATCGCTGCCTTGCGGAACCATAGCTCGGCTGCCTCGAAGTCTTCCGCGACTCCTTCGCCGCGCGAATACATCGAACCAAGATACGCCTGCGCTGCGATGTGTTTGTTATCGGCTGCCTTCCGAAACCACAGGGCCGCTTCAACGTAATTCCGCCGGACACCCTCGCCGTTCACAAGCGCGTAGCCGAGTTTGAACTGAGCGACCGCGTTGCCCTGATCGGCCGCGGCCCGGAACCATTTGACTGCGGTGGAAGGATTTCGCCGGACCTGCTCACCCGACACGGAATCGTAGCCGTTCTGGTAAGCAAGACCCAGCCGGAGCTGCGCTTCGATGTTACCGGACGCCGCCGATTTCTCGAGTTGATCGATTCGGGTCGAGCCGATCGCGTCAAGCCGCTGCAGATCCGTTGCAGTGCCCGGACTCAGGGTCCCCTGCAAAAACGCCATCGCTGTTGAAAGCACAAGAACGAAGGGGGTCAATTCCGGTCCATGCCTTTCGCCTTAATGGCGGACAACGCACCTGGAGCCATGAGGAATTTGATCAGGTCGCGCGCCGGCGCAGCCTGCTTCGCGTTGGAGCTGACGGCCGTGGCCATGATGATGTAGGTCTGCACGTCGGCGGGGAACATGCCGCCGAGTTCCGCGCCTTTCACGGCGAGGATTTCGCTCAAAGGCAGGATTCCGAATTCGGCGTCACCTCGAACCACGAGATCGTTCACTTCCTCGCCTGAAGCGGTTGGCTTCAGCCTTGTCTTGAGAGTCGCCGCGAGACCGAGTTTCTCGATCGTGGCGGCGAACGCAACGCCGCTCGCGCCTTCTTTGGCGAAAGCGATGGATTTTGCTCCCAGCAGAGATCGTTTGAAGGCTTCCGTGTCGCGGACGTCGGGTTTTCTCGCGCCGGCGCGGACCATGATGCCGAGGCCGGTCCGGGCGATGACGGCTCGCGAGTCCGCGGCCATACGGCCCTGCTTGATGAGGTCGTCGATCATGGGAGGAGTAAGCACCGCAACGTCGAATGCCGTACCGGACTCGATCTGCTGTTTGAAGCCGGCGGCCAGACCAAACTTCACGACGACCTTGTGTCCCGTCGCCTTCTCGAATTGCGGCGCCAGGTCTTCCATGACGGCCTTGAGCCCGTTGGAGCACAGGACCTGAATCTCGGCTGCGTTGGCGATGTTGGATTGAAAGAGAAGGAACACGAATAACGTTGCAACGATCTTCATAGCGCCTCCTGAAGTGTTGGGATTGTACTCCAGGTCAGGCTAATGGTTGTCCGTTGCCCGATGGTCCTGGCCCATGGAACATGTCATTGATCGTTGTTCACCGTGCAATGACATGGACCATGGATCAGGACCAACAGATAACCGACAACAGCAGGGGACTAACTACGCGCCCCGACGAACTCCGGCTTCACCGGCTGTAATTCCTGCTGCGCGATCGTTCTCCAGCGCGGCAGGCGGTCCATCACGTCGAGCGTATTGAGGTGTTCCTCGAGGGTGAAGGGTCTCTTGGATGTGATTTCATCGACCAGCGCATTCGCCAGGCTGACGGCCGTCGGCAGGTCGAAGGTTTTTTCGAGAGCGGCACTGGGATTGTGGTGATACGCCACCGCTTCGACGATGGAGTGCGGCAATCCCCACAGGCTGAGAAGGTACGCGCCTACTTCAGCGTGAGTCACGCCCAGCAACTCCGACTCGACCTCATGGGACGCCCTGCCGGTCGTCTTGCAGATCTTTCTCACCTCTTTGAACTGTTCCGGAATACACACGGCCATGACCAGTTTCCCGATATCGTGAAGAAGGCCGGCGGTAAATGCGTTCTGTGCCAGCCGCTGGCCGGTGATCAACCGTTTCGCAATTTTGGCGGTCATCAACGAATGCCGCTGTTCTGCGTTGAAGGAAAAGCCGGATCGGATAGCCGTCGGCTCGAGGGCAGCAAACATGTGAACCGTCAGCGAAAGGTCGCGGATCAACTCCATGCCGAGATATGCCACAGCCTGATCCAGCGACGTGATCTGTCGCGGCAAACTGAAAATCGCCGAGTTCACCAGCTGGAGCGTCTTGGCCGCCATGGCGGTATCTCTTTCCAGAATCCGAGCAATCTTCGTCGCCGAAGCGTCGGGCCGCTCCATGGTGCTCATCATTTCCAGGTATACCGTGGGAACGGATGGTAATTGCTTCACGCCGCCGATCTTTTTCCGCAACGAATCGGTCAGCAGATCCCGGAGCCTGAAAATACGATCGATCGCATTGCACAGTAAATCGGGATTCAGAGGCTTCGCCAGCACCTGATGGGAGACGGGCAGAGCGACGAAGAACGTGTCCGTCTGCGTCTGAGGACAAAGCATGAGCCGGACGATATCCGGGTAATCTTCTTTGATGCGTCCGAGAAGCGTCGCTCCGTCCATGCCCGGCATGTGCATATCGGTGACGACGACATCGATGGGCGTGGTCTTCAAGAGTTCCAGCGCGGCTTCCGCTCCGGCCGTGAAGTGGGTGTCCACCTGGCCATGAAATTTCTTCATGCCCTCCCGATGGGAGTTCAGGATTTCACGTTGATCATCGACGAACAGAATGGTTCTCATGTTGCCTCGGATTTGATATCGGCAACCGTCGACGAAAGCTTTATACGGGCGGGAAATCCATCAAGTATGTGGATACATTAGGGATTTGGGCCGTCGCCGCCTGAGGATCCGGCGAACACGCGCTTGCCGTCACTTAGCGTTACGGTCGTCGCATTCATCGTGTGGGACCCGTCTTTCGCCAGCGATCCGTTCACCGTCACGGAATCCCCGATCTTGATGCTGTCTCTGGCCCAGCCGCGCCGGACGAGGATGGCGGCAGCCCCGAGTTCGACTTCCCAGCTGACGGCCTTTCCGCCGGCATCCTTTACTTCGATGAAAAACCGGGCATGGGGATTGATCCACTCGATCTTGGTGACCGGACCGGTAAATGTGGCGGGCTTGTTCCGATCATATTGGGCGGCAAAGGAGTGGTGCGCAAAGGCGGCGCCGGCCGAGATGCCGGACAGGATCACACCGAAAGCGGCGGCGCGAGCAAATGAAAAGTGTTTTTTCATAATCACTTCGTGGCTCCTACGTAGTGGGTTGCGTCGCGATCCTCACAGATGAATTCGATTAATTCGGTGTCGACCATAACGCGCTGATCGACACGGACGGTGAACGCCTCCGTATAAGCTTTCGGGTCATCGATCGTGACGTCGATTTCCAGAGATCCATATGTCGGCCGGCGGAACCGCTCGATCATTTTTCCTGTGGTCGTCAGCGGGTTGCCGCGAACATCCAGCCAGCCTTCATCTCGGAAGTTCGTAGTCTCGACAACGAGCGTATCGCCTTCCCATTTGCCGACCGAATAGCCGTACCACCACGGGTCGGCATCTTTAGGCGGCAGCGAACGGCCATCCGTGAAGATCTGGCGCAGACCGCTGTTGGCTTCATAGATGATGTAAATCAACCCCGGAGTCTGGACGATCTTCCGAGGCTGCGGATGCGTGTGAAACTGCATGTTTCCCATCGGCAGGCAATGCGCGTCCGGATTGTCTTTGCTGTTGTCTGCCATCCGCTTTTTCACCAGTTCGGCTGCCCACGGCTGAAGAGGCGCGCCACCCTTGATTCCGGAGGCGATATTCCCAAACGATGCAAGCGGCGTCGTTCCCGGCGGCGGCGGAGGCGCAGGAACTGGAGCGGGAGCGGCCGCTCCGGCGGCGGCTCCGGCGGCAGTTCCCTGCCCTCGCTGCGGCGCCGGCGGCCTGTTGTTGTTCCAGATACCGGAAAAATCCACCTTGCCGTCCGCCGTTCTCGGCGGAGGCGCGCTCAGGTTCGGTTTTCCGTCAGGGAGCCTGGGAACTCCCGGAGTTGGAAAAGCCGTCCACTGTGCCAAAAGCAACAGGGCTGCGATGACAATATTCATGAAGACCCCTCCATATGTAATGCCATGTGACACGGCAATCTATCACGGCCCCAACTGCGATGCCAGATCCAGCCACCCGAAAGCTGTACCGATTGTGTATTATTTACGGCACCTCAATGAACGCTCCGGTTCCTTGATTTGCCTACACTTGTTTTTTTTCGGTACACTCGCGCGCTAAGGAGTCCTTTTTTATGGAGAAGGTAAGGATGATGGGGTTGCTATTCCGCTTTCTGACAGGTCTTGCTTTGATCATAAGCGCCGGATCCGCATGGGCATCGCCCCAGGTCACGGCAGCGATCTCCGGGAAAGTGGAGGATGCGTCAGGAGCCGCCGTGGGAGGCGCAACCGTAACCGTTAAGAGTATCGAGACGGGAGCGACACGCATCGTTACGGCGGACGAAACAGGTAATTATCACGTCCTTTCCCTTCCTCTTGGGGCGCAGGAAGTTCGCGCGGAAAGACAGGGTTTTCGCACGGCTGTCCGTACCGGAATCAATCTTGTTGTGGGTCAGGAAGCCATCGTTAATATGCGACTCGATGTCGGTCAGGTATCGCAGGAAGTCACAGTCGAAGCCGACACGGCGCTCGTCGATCTGTCCACGGCAAGCGTATCCGGCGTCGTCAGTGAGCGCCAGATCAAGGAACTCCCGCTCAACGGCCGCAGCTTCGACAATCTCATCACGCTGAACCCCGGATCGATCAATTACACATACAAAAGCCCCGGAACGGTTACAAGCCAGGGCAACACGTTTTCCGTTGCCGGCCGGCGTCCGCTTGAAAACATCTTCCTGCTGAACGGCATTGAATACACGGGCTCGAGCCAGCTTGCAAACACTCCGGGCGGCGTGAGCGGATTTCTGCTCGGAATCGATGCGGTCCGAGAGTTCAATGTGCAGAGCGGAACATACTCCGCGGAATTCGGAAAGCGCGCGGGTGCTCAGGTGACTGCCGTGACGCAGTCAGGAACGAATCAGTTCCACGGTTCGATTTTCGAATTCCACCGGAACAGCGCTCTCGATGCCCGCAACATTTTCGATTTGAATCCAGGCGGCGGGACGAGCAAGGCGGCGCCCTTCCGGCGGAATCAGTTCGGCGCCAGTATCGGCGGACCGATCAAAAAAGATCGGCTGTTTTTCTTCGGAAACTACGAAGGTTTCCGCCACCGGCTTGTCATCAACAGCGTGTCGGTAGTTCCGAATCAGGAAGCGCGACAAGGGCGTCTGCCGAACGCGGTGACCGGGGTTTATTCGACCGTGGCCAATCTCAACCCCCAAATGCTCGGCTACATGGCTCTCTGGCCCCAGTCCAACGGGCCGGAGGTCATGGTGCCTGCGACAGCGCCCGGAACCGGACTTGTGCCGACCGGAACGGCGTATTCGTACAACGGACCCAAACAAACCATCAACGAAGACTTCGCCACAATGAAGGCCGACTACAATCTGCGCGACACGGATTCGCTGTCGGTCTCCTACACGATCGACGACGGCGACAATACGTCGCCACTGGCCGACCCGCTGTTCGGCAACTTCATTTCGCTCCGCTCGCACGTTGCAAGCATTCGCCAGACGCACATTTTTTCTCCCCGAGTTCTGAACACGTTTACCGCCGGTTTTTCGCGCGCGGGTTTCGGCCTCGACCCGTTCACGTTTGTGAATTTCCCGTCGAGCCTTTCGTTCGTTAACGGACAAGGACCGGGCGGCATCATCATCGGCGGCGGCACGACGACGACTGGCGCGGCGGCAATCACTTCGGCAGGGCCGAACAATGCAGCAGGCGCGAGGAATCGCAGGAACCTGTTCACGTTCACGGATGGCCTGCAGATCAGTCGAGGCAAGCACCAGATCAACATCGGGGCGTGGCTCCAGAAACTGCAGGATAACGAGGACACGGCCTCGCGCCGCGCCGGCGTTGCGAATTTCGCCAGCCTGACTGCGTTTCTGCAGGGAACACTAAGCGCGGCCGGTTTCCAGGTTGTGCCGACCACGACCGAGTTGGGTTTCCGAAGCTGGTTCGGCGCGTGGTACGTGGAGGATTCGATGAAGCTGCGGAACAATCTGACGTTTCGAATCGGCCTTCGCCACGAGTTCACCAGCGGATGGAATGAAAAGTTCGATCGGGCTGCCAACTACGTCACGGATGCCAACGGCGTCCTTTTGACCGAACCCCGAGTCGGCAAATCCACTTTCACGGAAAACAACGCGAAGTGGTTGCTCGGTCCGCGCGCCGCTCTCGCGTGGGATCCGTTTGGAAAAGGCAAGACAGCGGTACGCGCCGGTTTCGGAATGTACTACACGCTCATCGACAATCTCTCGTTCCTGCTGAATTCGCTTCCGCCCGCAAACGGATCGATCACTTTTCCAGCGGGGCCGTTATCCAACGTGCCGCTGCCTATAAACAAGGTTCAGCCATTTCCTGCGTGCGGTCCCGGTGTTCCGACGCCTTGCAGCACTTTTGCTCCGCAGGGAGTCGAGGCTGCAGCAAAGACGCCGACCACGAACGAGTGGAATCTCACCATAGAGCAGCAGGTGGGAAGCAACATGGCCGTGCGCGTCGGATATGTCGGATCGTTTGGATATCACGGAATGCTCAGCACCGATCCGAACACGATCCCTGCCCAGATTTGCTCCGACTCCGCCGGATGCGCGGTCGACACCGGCAATCCGCCCACAAGAGTTCCTCAGGGGACGAAGTACATCCCACTGCTGCCGACTCCTCCTTCACCGGCAACATCCGCGCGACCCAATCCATATCTGGGCGCTGGGTTCTTCTGGCTCACCGGCGGCAACAGCAGTTATAACGCGCTGCAACTGGACGTGACCCGGCGATTGGGTCAGGGTCTGCAGTTCCGCGGGAATTACACGTGGGCGAAGAATCTCGACCTCAACTCCGCTCTCACGATTGCCCAGGCGCAGAACCAGCCACAGATGGTGATGGATCGCAATGACGTGCGGCGTGACTGGGGACCATCCGCGCTGAACCCGACTCACCAGGCCAGCATCTCGGCGCATTACGAACTTCCGTTCGGCAGGGGCAGGACCGGCGGCATCGGCAAGCTGATCAGCGGATGGCAGTTGAACGGCATCACGACTCTGCTGAGCGGTTTCCCGTTCACGCCGCAGATCGGCGCTAATCGCTCCGGCGACCTCAACACGAGGAATCCGGATCGGCCAAACATCAACCCCTCGTTTACCGGACCTGTGCTGCTGAAGAAACAATCCCAGTGGTTCGATCCGGCAGCCTTTTCGATGCCCACAGTCCGCACGTGGGGGAACCTCGGAAGAGGAACTCTGCGGGGGCCAGGCCTTCAGACACTGGATCTGTCGTTGCTCAAGAATACTTCGATCACTGAACGCGTCGGACTGCAGTTCCGGGCGGAATTCTTCAACGCCCTGAACCACACGAATCTGGGGCCGCCAAACCCGATTATCTTCTCGGGAGCGGCGATCAGTCCGTCGGCCGGGTTGATCACCACGCTGGCAACGGATTCGAGACGAATTCAGTTCGGCTTGAAGCTGATTTACTAACCAGCGAACCATCTACAACAACGAAACCGGATCGACGTCGATCTGCACACGCGTGGCGCCGATTTTCTTTTCCTCGACGTGTGCCTGCAGCCCTTTGAGCATCTCGTGCAGTGTGGCTCGTGACATCGATTTGATCAGTAACTGGTGTCGATGAACGCTTTTCAGGCGCTCCAGCGGCGCGGGCGCCGGACCCAGTATTCGAACGGCGTTCGAACGCATCGAGTCGAGGAACTCGCCGACGTCGCGGGCCAGAGCCGCTGCGCGCGATGGGTCGCGATCGTTGATCAAAACGCCTGCGAGCGCCGTAAAGGGAGGATAGAACATCGCCTTGCGATAGCGCGATTCGCGGGCGTAGAAATCTTCGAAACGCTGGTGGACGGCCAGCTGAAACGTGTAGTGGTCCGGGAAGTAGCTTTGAATAACGACCTCGCCGCGCTGATCGCCGCGGCCCGATCGGCCGGCGACCTGAGTCAGAAGCTGGAAGGTTCGCTCGGCGGCCCGGAAGTCCGGCACCGAAAGCGGGGCATCGGCGCCCACCACGCCGACAAGAGTCACACGGGGAAAATCATGGCCCTTGGCGATCATCTGCGTACCCACGAGAATGTCGATTGAACCCCTTCGGAATCCTCCCAGGACGCGCTCGAAGTCCCGCATGTGTTTCATGGTGTCGCGATCGACGCGGCCGATGCGCGCATCGGGATACACCTCTTTCAGGTCGGCTTCGAGCCGTTGCGTCCCTTCCCCGACATAGTGGATATACTCGCTCCGGCATTCCGGACACTGCTCTGGAGGCTTCTTCGCCAGACCGCAGTAGTGGCACAGCAGTTTGTTGCCGGCCCTGTGATACGTCATGCCGACGCTGCATGCGCTGCACTGAAAGGTGAACCCGCACTTCCTGCATAAAAGAAAAGCCGCGTAACCGCGCCGGTTCAGCAGAATCATCGTTTGTTCGCCGCGTTCGAGGCGGGTCGCCACCGCCTGGAGCAAGCGCTGCGAGAATACGACCTGCTTTCCTTCGGCCATGAATTCCTCGCGCATGTTGACGATCTCCACGGCGGGCAGCGGCCGGTCCTCAACCCGTTTCGTCAACGTAATGCGCTGGTACTTGCCGGCCTCGGCGTTCCGGAAGGACTCCATCGAAGGCGTCGCAGAGCCAAGCACGACCGCGGCTCTCGCGAGTTTCGCGCGCATGACGGCAGTATCGCGGCCGTTGTATTGAGGGACAGATTCCTGCTTGTAGGTCGTTTCGTGTTCCTCGTCGACGACGATCAGCCCGATGTTCTTGAGAGGAGCGAACACGGCCGATCGCGTGCCGATGACGATCGCGGCATTGCCGGTGTAGATCCGCGCCCACTCGTCGATGCGCTGGCGCTTCGTGAGTCCGCTGTGAAGGATCGCAATGCCGCCGCCGAACCGCTCGGCGAACCGGTCGGTCAGTTGCGGAGTAAGCGCGATCTCCGGAACCAGAATCAGCGACGACTTTCCACGTTGGCGAGAATGTTCCGCGGCTCGCATGTAAATCTCGGTCTTGCCGCTTCCGGTCACTCCGTGCAGGAGCAGCGGATGAAACCCACTTGCGCTCTGAATCGCGTCGAGGGCGATTGCCTGTTCGGCCGTGAGCACCGGCAGGGATGGGGACGAGGGGTCTGACCCCTCGTCCCCTTTCGGCCTGCGTTCCAGGTGCTTCATCAGGATTCCTGGCGGCAGAGCCGCTTTCAGGACCTCACCGATGGGAGCGACGTAGTAGTCGGAAATCCAGCGGCAGAGTTCGAACACATCCGGTCGAAGCAGCGGTTCCGGGTCAACCACTTCCTTTATGAAAAGGATCCGGTGCTCTGATGGCGGCTCACGGCGCTCGGCAAAAACGAAGCCCTCGACCTCGCCTTTGCTGAACGGGACAACGACACGGCATCCGATCCGGACCGGTTCATCCGTCTGATAGACAAATGTCCGGGACA
>Ga0137464_1000547_pt1 | contig 12001 bp, 8 predicted proteins | sample EasRivERMGT814_2_FD_102306 | JGI IMG/M metagenome (GOLD analysis project Ga0137464, IMG submission 102306) | Soil microbial communities from meander-bound floodplain in the East River, Colorado, USA - East River MetaG ERMGT814_2 | ecosystem: Environmental > Terrestrial > Soil > Floodplain ...
AATTCGGCGCACCTCGCGAGTCTCGCGTCGCCGGATTCCGACCGCTGGCTGCCGATTTTCTGGGCCATCAACCAGTTCAAAATCTCGCAGGCCGCCGACGTGCAGCAGGGCGACTGGACGATGCCGCCGGTGGAGACGTCGATTCCGGGCACCGACTTGATGTGGTCGACGACGGTGAGCGACGGGCGCGTCGCCACGGCCTCCCGTGTGACGATGGTGACGCCGGCGGGGGCGTCGACGACGCGGTCTGCGCGGCCGGTCACGGCGGTCACGACCTGGTCGAGCTGGCGAGCGACGGGGGTCGTCGAGATGTCGAGGGTCATGCTGGCGCCGTCGCTTACGTCAACGTCCACCCGGCGAAGCTGGTTGCCGATGAGCATGACGTTGACGCTGTACCGCCCGGCGGCGAGGCCGGTGAGGCGGTACTGGCCGTTGTCGTTGGTGACGGCTTCGGCGCGGCGTGTGGAGCCGGAGAGGGCGACGACGCGGGCGCCGGCTACCGGGGAGCCGTTGGAGGCGGTGGTGACGCGGCCGGCGATTGTCGCGGGAGCGAGAGCGGGCGCGGGCGCGCTAGGCGGGGTGCGTGGCTGCGCGGAGGCAGGTGAGGCGATGCACAGCAGGACGGACGCGGCCCAGCCGAATGCGTTGATGCGCATGACGATACCCCGATGAGGAAAGTGTAGTCTTTCGGATCGGGGGGGAGAGTATCAGTGTCGAGTAACCAGGTTAATACGTAGGACGACGTAGTATGACGACGTACGACGTTGCCCAATCGCGCGACGGACGACTGATGACCGGTCGAAGAATCAATGGAGTCTGACCCCATTGATTCCGTGACTGCCTCGCCGCGGCGTCCGTCCTCATACCGTATGGCAGTCAGCCCCTCCGACCCCTCAGGCAAAGATCGCCTCCTGCGCATCGCGCTGGCCGTTCTGCTGCTCATCGACGCCGCCGTCGTCCATGTCGCAATGCGGGCCGCGTTCCGTGATCCGGGGAACGACCACCTCCTCGCGGCAACCGCGATCGGCGTCGCTCTCGGGCTCCTCGCCGTCGCGGTTGTGATCAAGCCCGGTCGTATCGTCTACGCGCTCGCCAAAGGCGTTGCGCTTGGCGTGATCGGCATGGTGATCGTGTACGGCCTGCTGGGCCAAATCGCGGCCAACTTCGAGAATGGCGGGGCGGCGGCGACCATGCGACAGACGCAGCGCGACATGATAGTCGGCTTCACGATTCAGGCGGCCGTTCTCGTGCTCGCGCACGTGCTCGAGCGGTCGTCGTTGGTGTACGGCATCCTGTCCGCCGTCGGTGGCTTCATCGGCGTGTATGCGATGGGCTGGATGGCAATCGCCATGTCCCTCTTCGCCGAGCCCTTCCTGGAGTTCGCGCGCACGGCGCCTGGCATGGAGGCGCATGTGACGTTGCGCGAATCCGTCTCGCACGTGCAGGCCTGCGCCCACCGCTACGCCGTCGAGCATCCGGAGCGTGGGTATCCGCCCAACCTCGCAGCGATGGGTCCCGCGGGAAGCCGTTGTCTCGACAAGTCCCTCGCCGCCGGACAGGTGGGCGCCATCAGCATCGTCTATGTGAGCGATTCACCCGACGCCACGGGGCGCGTGCCGAGCTTCGTCGTCACCACGCGCGGCAAGACAGGCGACAAGTATGAAGAGGAGGTCGCCTACGGTGACACGTCCGGCTTCGTGCGCGCGGGCGATCCGGGTGGTCCGCCGGAGAAGCTCCGGTTGGCCGACGACGCGATGAGGGTACTCCGCGCCGTGCGCAACTGCGCCGAGCGCTATCGCGAGCTGCACCCGGACGACGGCTATCCGGATTCGATTGGCGTCCTCGGACCGTTGTCGGAAGACTCCGGCCCCGCGGCCTCGCGCCTCGTCGGCTGCGAGTCGAACCTCACGCGCCAGGGGGGGTCGAACGCGAGTCTCAACCGGTTCTCTCACAGGGTCTACACGCCGGCCGGTGGTGGGCCGCCGGTCTCCGACTATGTAGTCGAGATCCGCCCGACGGCGTACGGGGCACGTGGCATCCGCAGCTATCGGGCGACGGCACGCGGTCCGGTGCACGTCACGCTCGACGATCGCGCCGCGACGGACGCCGATCCCGTCGCGCGCGAGTGCGAGTACGATCTGGCCGACTACACCTGTGCGCCTCCCGTGGGAGGAATCGCGCCTGTCGCCGCGCTCGTCGTCGGCTCGGACATCCGGCGCGACGTTCCGTTCGTCGTCGCGGTCCGCGATCTGCGCGACACCTCGGCGCAGCATGCGGCGCCGTATCGCGTGTTCATCGAATGCAACGTGCGCGGCGCGAAGCACGAGCGCTGGCAGCCTCCAGTCGCCGCCGAGTTCGGATCGGCGCCCGAGGCTACGTGTCTCATCGAACGGGACAAGCCGTACTCCAACGGCAACGAGTTGACGGTCCGCGCATGGGTGTTGGACCGTGCGGGGAGCATGACGATACTCGAGGAGACGAGAAGGTATAGCGATCCGTCGGACAGCTAACTGCTGACTGCGTTGCCTAACGGCGTTGCCTTACGGCGTTGACTAACCGCGTGCCTAACGGCGTTGACTGACGGCGCAACAACTTGAACGCGGGGCTAACGGCGTCACTGCCGGCAGTCTTGGGCACGGCTCTGGCGTTCGCATACCGTGACTCATCTCGATGGAGACGTGACATGGGGAATCCAGCGAAGAACACGATTTGCCTTTGGTATGATGGCGACGCCGAGGATGCGGCGCGGTTTTACGCCAAGACCTTTCCCGATTCGTCCGTCGGCGCGGTGCACCGCGCACCGGGAGACTTTCCGTCGGGGAAGAAAGGGGACGTGTTGACCGTCGAGTTTACCGTGATAGGCGTTCCGTGCCTCGGGATCAACGGCGGACCTGCGTTCAAGCACAGCGAAGCGTTCTCGTTTCAGGTCGCAACCGAGACCCAAGCCGAAACGGATCGCTACTGGAACGCGATCGTCGGCCACGGCGGCCAGGAGAGCGCGTGCGGCTGGTGCAAGGACAAATGGGGATTGTCCTGGCAGATTACGCCGATCGTCCTGACGACAGCGATCACCGACCCCGATCCCGCTGCCGCCAAGCGCGCGTTCGATGCGATGATGGAGATGACGAAGATCGACATCGCTGCAATCGAGGCGGCGCGCCGCGGCTGAAGTATCTTCGAGCGCTGTCCGAGCTTTGAGAGGTCTGAGCTCCCACTCCGGGACTCGATGTGCGGGTGTGGTTCGGCTTTAGGAAGACGACAGTCGGGGACATCGGGACTTCAGACATCCGACCAATCGTTCGGGGGAGCGGTGTCACTTGGCGGCCCCCTCGCCCTTGCCGGACCTCGGACGTCGGGCCTCGTTCCTAGTTGCCATTGGAGTACAGCTGAAACGGAGACGTCTGAACTCAGTCGTCTTGCCGAGGGCGAGCCACGTGTCGCACCAACGCCGCCCCCCAAACGCCTGGACCGATGTCAGATGTCCTGATGTCCCCGACTGCCGTCTTCCTAAAGCCGAACCCGACGCGCGCACCGAGTCTTAGAGTGGGAACTCTGACTCTGTCAGTGCCCGCGATGGCGCCGCTGAACGTGCAGTAATTCGCGGGCCGAGCCTGAAACTCGGCCCGCCCTTGCGCGTAAGACGAATTAGAACCATGGTTCTAATTCATGACGGCCGCCATAGCGCACCCGCACGTCCAACCCCCGCTGCAGGACCGCAGCCGGCGCACGCTCGAGCAGATCGGGCGCGCCGTCGAGGAGCTGCTCGCCACGCGATCGTTCGACGACATCTCCGTCGCCGACATCGTGCGCCAGGCGCGCTGCTCCGTGGGTTCGTTTTACGCCCGCTTCACCGGCAAGGACGACCTGTTGCCGTACCTCTACCAGCGATACGACGCCGACCTCCGGCCGCGCATGCAGGCCCGCATGTCATCCATCGATTGGGAACGTCTGTCGCTCCGCGAAACGGTCGTCCTCATCGTCGAGGGGATGATCGACATGTACCTCGAGCGCCGGCACCTGCTGCGCGCCGTCGCGCTGCTCGCCCGCACGCGGCCGGACGAGGTGAGCGCCGAGATGCGCGCGTCGCGCACCGGCACCACGGACATGCCCGCCAAGCTTCTCGCCCGCTTCGCCGACGACATCGCCCACCCCGACCCGCTCCAGGCGGCTCGCGTCGGCTTCTTCATGACGGCCGCCATCGCGCGCGAGAAGATCCTGTTCGGCGAGGCGCCGCACGCCGGCTCGACCGCGCTCACCAACGACCGGCTCAAGCGAGAGCTCGCCCGCATGCTCTACGGCTACCTCACCACGCCTGACTTCTAATCCAACGTGCCATGTCGTTCGACCACAGACTTGCCATCGGGATCGTCACCGCAATCTTTGCGGTGATGTCCACGCCCGCTCTCGCTCCCGCTCCCGCGATCGACTGGAAGCCCTTCACCTTCACCTCCGGCGCGGGCGACACGCTCACCGCCGACTCGGCGCGCATCACGGTGCCGGAGAATCGCGCGCGTTCCACGGGGCGCACGATTCAGATCGCGGTCATGCGGATTCGCAGCACGGCGACGCGGCCTGGCGCCCCGATCATCTATCTCGCCGGTGGGCCGGGTGGAGCGGGCATTTCAGGCGCGCGCGGCGAGCTCTTCCCAACGGTGCTCGCCCTGCGCGGCGTATCCGACGTCATCCTGTTCGACCAGCGCGGCACGGGCGTGACGCTGCCAAGTCTCGTTACGCGTCGCACGTTCGGCGTGCCGCTCGCGGTGTCATCCACGTCCGCCGAAGCAAAGAAGGCGATGATCGACAACAGTCGCGCCGCCGCCGAAGAAGTGCGCGCGCGCGGGATCGATCTCACGGCATACAACACGAACGAAAACGCCGATGACATCGACGACATTCGCCAGGCGCTGGGCGTCGAACGTCTGATCGTGTGGGGGCACAGCTACGGTTCGCATCTGGGACTCACGTACATCCGTCGCCACGGCGCACACGTCGACCGCGCCATCCTTGGCGGGATCAACGGGCCCGACCATCGGCGGCGGTTTCCGAAGGATGGCGACGTCCTCTTCGCTCGTCTCGACAGCTTGATCAAGGCGACGCCGAGCCTGCGCGCGGTGATGCCGGACTTTCTCGGAACGACGCGTCGCGTGCTGGACCGGCTTGCGCAGCAGCCGGCGACGGTCACGGTCGACTCGCAGCCCGTGCTCGTGGGGAAGGAGGACGTACAATCCGTGATCGCCATCTCCAGCGGCGAAGCGGCCTTCGTGCGACGGCTGCCGCAGCTGATCGGCCAGATGGACGCCGGCAACTTCGCGACGATGGGCCGCATGGTGCGCGACGTGATCAAGAATCGCCCCCTCGGCACCGTGATGACGTACATGACGGACCTTGCATCGGGCGTGTCGGACGAACGCATGCGCGCCATTCGCGCTCAAGTGCCCGGCGCGCTGCTCGGCAACGCGATCAACTATCCGTTCGACGATCCGGAGTTTCAGGCGGCGTGGGGCGCGCCGGATCTTGGCCCGGGCTTCCGCACACCGATCCGCTCCAACGTACCCACGCTCTTTCTCAGCGGCACGCTGGACGGACGCACGTCGCTCAGCGACGCCGAAGAGATCCGGCGCGGATTCACGCGCGGCCTGCGAGTCGACGTGAACAACGCGTCGCACAATCTCTACGCGGCATCCCCAGCGCTGCTCGACATCATGGTCCGATTCGCGCGCGGTGAGACGGTGCGCACCGTGACGCTCGATGCGGTGAACGTCGAGCTGCGCGGTCCCGACGAGCAGCCGCTCGTCGACGAGTTGCGCGCGATCATCGCGAAGGATGGCGTGTCGGCGGCAGCGAATCGGCTGCGCGAAGCCGCGAAGCCGGGGTCCGGTCACCACGTGACCGGCGCGTTCGTCAACGACCTCGTGATCGCCTTCGCGCGACAGGATCGCGCGGTGGCCGGCGCGTTTCTCGTTGCGGGGCTGGAGCTCTTTCCCGGCAATTCACAATTGCTCACGCGGCGCGCCGAAGGTGAGGCGGCGGCGGGGAATACGGCGGCGGCGATCGAGAGCTACCGCGCGGCGATCAAGGCGGATGCGTTCAATCAGGTGGCGGGGGTGCAGCTGAGGAGGCTCGAAGCACCGAAGTAAGGAACGCGCGACGGAAGCGGAGAACGGGTAGGAAAGCACGCGACGAACGACGGAGGACGGGTAGGAGAACCCGCAACGAACGACTGATGACGGGCTACGGGCCGTCCTTCGTCTTCCGTCGCGCGCTTTCCTACCCGTTTTCTGTATCCGTTGTCAGACGAATCAAAGGGTCTGACCCCTTGATTCGTTTACATCGCCACGACGATGGCGGTGACAATCAGCGCTCCTGACCAAATGATATCGAGATTGACCCAGTGCGTGCGCAGTATCCTAACTCCGTACCGGTGGTAGACGGCAGCCGCCGCCAAGCCGGTCACCGCCAGGTACGCCGCCGAGTGGAGCGCGACGATCTCGACGCGGCCGCGCACCGCATTCGGAACCATCGACATGACGTGCACCGCGTGTGAGTGCGCGGCGTTGTCCCGCAACGCAAACGGCACGAGCATCAGGCCGGCGCCGTGCGCGGACGCCATGAGCGCCGACCAGACGGTGAGATCCCGCGCATTCACCGTCATGCCGCCGAACCGCGGATGGCGCGTCCGTATCAGTCGCGCCACCCCGAAGCCGAACAGCACGACCGCGACGATCCACTCGAGCGCGCGCTGATTCATCGCCCGTCCCGCGGCGATGGCGAACAGCAGCGCAGCGCACACCGCCGCGGCGTGTCCCAGCGCGAGCGGTGGGAGCGCGCGCCAGACGGCGCGCGCGCTCCCGCTCTGGAGGCCAAGCGCTACGGCGAAGAGCCAACCCATACCGGGGTTGAGGCCGTGCCATGCCCCGAGGAGCGCGACCATCAGAGTACTCGTCATACGTCGCTCACGAGTAGCAGAACGAATCCGATGACGCGTCGCCGCCCTGGAGCCGCACCTGGTGCGGTCGCAGGCCATTGAAGCGCACGAAGCAGCGGTCGTCGAGCGCGAGTTCGCCGCTGTCGCGGACGTCCACCTTCGCCATCCACCCCTTGATTCCATCCGGGTAGAACTGCGCGTCCCACGGCGAATACAGCGAATTCGTCACGTACACCCGCCGTCCGTCGCGGCTCACTTCGACCATCTGCGGGCCGCCGTTGAGCGGCTCGTTCGGCCGCGCGGGATGCGCGGTGCGCTTCACGATCCCGCCCAGCGGGACCCGGCTCACCAGACGCGGGTTGAACGGATCGAACACATCGTAGCGCAGCAGTTCGCCCGTGCCCCAGCAGGAGACGTACAACCACTGGTCGTCCACCGAGAGGTTGATGTCCGTCACGAGCGGCGGCACGGCGCCAAAGCCCTTGAGCAGCGGAGGGAGATCGTCCGCCGACGCGGGTTGCGCCGGGATGTCGATCACCTTGCGCACTTTCCATTCGCTCGACCCGTTGTTCTTGTCGAGGTACCACATCCAGATGGACGATGAGAGATCTTCGAGCGAGATCACCACGCCGACGAAGCCGTACGCACGCGCGGGGTTGTGCGCGGGCCTCAGCTCGAGCGCCATCTGATACTGCTTGCCCAGCTCGAGCTTCTGCGTGTGCACCCGGCGGCGCAGATCCCACACGTGCAACGCGTTGCCGTATTTGCCGGCGAGGAGGAGCTCGGGATTCACGCCGTCTTTCACCATGTTCGGCGTGCCCCACTCGCTCGTGATGAGCGTGTCCTGCCCCAGATGCCACCAGAAGTCGTACGAGAGGAACTGATCGCCGCGATCCTTTTCCCAGCGTCCCTTGATCTCGAACGTCTCGGGATCGAGGGTGAAGATGCCGCCCGGTCCGCCGCCATCCGGCGCGCCCAGCGCGTTGACGAGGACGCCGTCGGGCCCGCAGTGGACTGTGTGCGGCGCCGCGTAGCCCGTCTTCGCCTGGACCTCCGCTCCCTCGATCACCTTCACCAGCGAGGGTCGCGCGGGATCGGGCTTGGTGTCGAGAATGTGAATGCGCGACGAGCCCGTGCCCGGCACGATGAGGTAGCGTCGATCGACGTGCGGGTGCGGCTCGTAGGGACAGAGGCACGAGCTGCATGCATTCCACCCGAAGTGGTGCAGCTCGTTGTCGGCGTTCGGGAAGTCCGTCTTGTAGATCAGCTCTCCGTAGCTCGCGGAGGACTGGTGGAGATCGATGACGCCGATGCCGTCACGCTCCCCCTTGCCGGTGGGATTCAACAGGGCGACGTACGCGAGCGTCTCCTGCGGGGCGCCCATCGCGTCCTTTGGCGACGCGTAGAAGGTCTGATCTGGTTTCCATTTGGCCATGTGAGGTCTCCGAACGGCGGTCCACCGGCTGGTGCCGGCTCAGTCAGAGAAGGCGCAACAATGCGGAAAAGGGGCTCACGTTGGGGCGATGAGGCGATGGGGCTATGGACACCACCGTTGCGGATTTTGGGCGAGTAACGGTCCTGAGCTGACAGCTGACAGCTCGAGCTTTTTAGTTAGTCAGTGGCCTCCGAATCGAGCCGACTCCCAACTGACTCACTGGCTGACTAACTGACAGCTCCAGCTGTCAGCTTTGGGCTCAGGACCGTTACTGGCCGGATCGAGCCCAAATCCCAAGCTACGATAACGACCGGGTGACTACGCACACTGACTGCCCGTTTGACGACGAGCAGCGGCAGCCCCTAATTAGCCCGCATGCCCGAAACTGCCGTCACACAGGCACTGATCGATCTGTCGCGCGGCGATCGCGCGGCACTCGATCGTCTGCTGCCGGCAGTGTACGATCATTTGCATCGTCTGGCCGAGCGCGAGCTGCGGCGCGAGCGTGGGGACCACACGCTGAGCCCCACGGCGTTGGTGCATGAGGCCTACCTCAAGCTCGTGCAGCTCGAGGGGATCTCCTGGCAGGGGCGCAGTCATTTCTTCGGCGCGTGCGCGCAGGTGATGCGTCGCATTCTGATCAGCTACGCGAGAATGCACGGGGCCGAGAAGCGCGGGGGGCGGGACCGCGAGATGGTCCCGCTCGAGAACGCGATCGTCGCCGCGACGGAGCGGCCGGACGATCTCGTCGCGCTCGACGAAGCGCTGTCGCGACTGGCCGCGCTCAACGAACGGCAGGCGAAGGTCGTCGAATGTCGATTCTTCGGCGGGATGGACGTCGATCAGACCGCCGAAGTGCTGGGCATCAGCCGCGCGACCGTGAAACGAGATTGGGCGACGGCGCGCGCGTGGTTGAATCGCGAGCTCGTGGGCGAAGGCAGCGCCGAATGATCGCCGCCGAACGGTGGGCGATCGTCGAGGACCTGCTCTACCGATCGCTGGAGCTGCCGGCGTCGGAGCGCGACCGCTTTCTCGCGGCGGCCTGCGACGACGAACAGATGCGGCGAGAGGTGCTCTCCCTTCTCCGAGCGCATGACGCGGACGGCCCGCTGGCGCCGCTCTCCGACGACGCCGCGCGAACGCCCGCGCTCGAGTGGATCGGTGCCTATCGCCTGGTGCGACAGCTCGGCGAGGGCGGCATGGGCGTCGTGTATCTCGCCGAACGGACGGGCGAAGGGTTCAGACAGACGGTCGCGCTCAAGCTGCTCCGCGCGGGATTCGCCACCGCGAACCTCGCTCCGCGTCTCGCACAGGAGCGCAGCATTCTCGCGCGCCTCGAGCATCCGGGAATCGCGCGGTTCGTGGACGGCGGCACCACGCCGAGCGGACAGCCGTACTTCGCGATGGAGTACGTGGAAGGTGTGAACCTCGTGCAGTACTGCGCGGACAACTCGGTGCCGCTGCGCCGGCGGCTGGCGATTTTCGCCGCGGTGTGCGACGCCGTGCAGTACGCGCATCGCCAGCTCGTGGTGCACCGCGACCTCAAGCCGGCGAACATTCTCGTCGGCGCGGACGGCAATCCGAAGCTGCTCGACTTCGGCGTCGCCAAACTGCTCGAGTTCGATGGCGAGGCCGACGCGACGCAGACGGCGCCGTGGATGACGCCGGCGTACGCCAGCCCGGAGCAGGTCACCCGCGGACGCGTGTCTACGCTCACCGACGTCTACGCGTTGGGAGTCGTGTTGTACGAGCTGCTCGCGGGTCGGCGGCCGCTCGACGTCTCGGGACTTTCCCCGGCGGAGATGACGCGCGTCATCTGCGAGCGCATCCCGGACCCGCCGAGCAAAGTCATTCGCGACACGGCGCCGGTGGGCGCGTCGATCGAAGGGCTTCGGCGTCGCGTGGAAGGTGATCTCGACCTCATCGCGCTCAAGGCGATCGCCAAGGAGCCCGAGCGTCGCTATGGCTCGGCGGGCGAGCTGGGCGACGACCTGCGCCGCTTTCTCGACGGCCACCCGATTTTGGCCCGTTCGGATAGTCTATGGTATCGCGGATCGAAGTTCGTGCAGCGGCATCGCGCCAGCGTGCTCGCAGCCGTCGCCGCCGTGCTGCTGCTCGTGGGAGGACTGGGACTCACGCTTTGGCAAGCGCGCGCGGCGAGACTGGCGCGCGACCGCGCTCAGGTCGCGATGCAGCAGTCGGAGGACGTCACCGCGTTTCTGCTCAAGCTCCTCGAGGCGAGCGATCCGAATACCGCCATCGGCGACACGACCGCCGCGCGCCAACTGCTCCGCCGCGGTGTGACCGAAGCGGAACGGCTGTCCGGCGCGCCGGTATTGCAGGCGCGCATGTTCGACGCGCTCGGCCAGATCTACCAGACCCTCAACCGATACGATGAAGCGGAGCGGCTGTTGACCGGCGCGCTGGAGCTCCGCCGCCGTTTCCTGGGCGTGGGACACCTCGAAGTAGCGCAGAGCCTCGATCACCTCGGCACGTACAACCGCTACGCCGGGGCCTACGCCCGCGCCGAGTCGCTGTTCCGCGAGTCGCTCGTGATCAAGCAGCGCCTGCTGGGTCCGGATCATGAGGAGATCGCGGCCACGCTCGGGCTGCTCGCCTTCCTCATGCCGTACATGGCGAGGGGGGAGGAGTGCGAACGGTACTACCGCCTCGCGCTGGCGATGGAACGACGAACGCTGCCGGAGGGCCACGCCCGCATCTCCGCGACACTCATCCAGCACTCGTCGGCGCTGGGAGCCTTGGGACGATGGAACGAAGCCGAGGTCGATCTTCGTGAAGTGGTTCGGATGCGCCAGACGTTTCAAGCGAACGACCCGACGAGCATGGCGGAGGCAAAGGTCCGCCTCGCCGACTTCCTCGGCTTCCAGCGCAACGATTACGTCGCGGCTGAGGCGCTGTATCGTGAGGCGCTGGCGCTCTTGCAGCAGGTGTACGGCCAACGGCATCTCCGGCTCGTGCACGTGCTCGGGAGCCTGGCCGACCTCCAGGAAGCACAGGGAAAGGGGGATGAATCCGAGCGGCTCTGGCGCGAGATCATCACCATCCGCCGCTCGAGCCTCGGGAGCCCGAACGGCGCCATCGCGTGGAGCATTGGCGGCCTCGCAGCGCTGCTGCACCGCCAGCATCGCTATGCGGAGTCCGAAGCACTTTTCCGTGAGGAGATCGCCGAGTACAGCGCGTCGATCGGCCCGAACCATCCGACGATGGCGGGGGCGTTGGCGGAGCTGGGCGACCTGTTGACCGACATGCGCCGCTACGCCGAAGCGGACAGTCTGATCCTGCGGGCGATCGCGCTCCGCGAGGAAGCCTCCGGATCGAACCATGGACACGTCCCCGCGTATCTCGCGATGCGCGCGCGTCTCTTCGTCGTGCAGGGTCGCTACGCCGCGGCGGAGTCGCAGTTGATTCGTGCTCGCGGGATCGTGGAACCGCAGTGGCCCGATTCGCACGACAACACGAAGGGTGTGCTGCGCGGTTTCGTGAATCTGTACGAGGCATGGGGCCGCCCGGCGGATGCGGAGCGGTATCGACGGCGGCTGGGGCCTAAGTAGTCGGACAGTCGAATGAGCCCGTAACGCGACGTGTTGCGCCTCCTCTTCCTGGGTTCACCAGGAGACGGA
>Ga0137464_1000551_pt1 | contig 11953 bp, 15 predicted proteins | sample EasRivERMGT814_2_FD_102306 | JGI IMG/M metagenome (GOLD analysis project Ga0137464, IMG submission 102306) | Soil microbial communities from meander-bound floodplain in the East River, Colorado, USA - East River MetaG ERMGT814_2 | ecosystem: Environmental > Terrestrial > Soil > Floodplain ...
GCTCGGCGAGCCGGCGACGCGATTCTTCGTCGTCGTCTTTGCGCTCCCCTTCGGATTCTTCGCCCTGCTTTCCGCCGTCAAGGTGATCGGCCTGCACTGGATGCTCGCCTTCGTGCCCTTCTTTTTCGTCGCAGCAGGCCGATTCCTGTCGCGCGAGCAGCTGCGGCGCTCGGTCCTGTACCTCGGAACGTTCAGCGCGATCCACGCCGCCGCGATCGTCGCCGCGGCGATGCTGCCCCTTGACACCTGGAAGAGCACGCGTTTCTACGACGGCATCGTGTATCACGCCCGCATGCCTGAAATCCTTCGGGAGCTGAAACCCTACGGGGAGGAATTCGATTTCGCCACCGACGGATACTCGATGTCGGCAGTCGCGTCCTTTCATGCGCGAGCGCATGTGGCCGTATTCGGCGCCGCATCCTCGTACGCGAGGCACGACGACATTCTGACCGATTTCAGGCGGCTCGACGGCAAGAACATTCTGGTGCTGCGCAAGGATGCGCCCGGCGATGCCGACTATCGGCCCTACTTCCGCTCCGTTGAATACCGGGAGTTCACGCTCTCGGGCGCGACCTTCCATCTGGTCCTGGGGCGCGGATTCGATTTCGCCGCTTATCGGGAGCGGGTGCTGAAGTCCGTGCGCGAGCGCTTCTACGCGATTCCCTGGTACCTTCCTCAGGGACGTTGTTATTTCTGCGAGCGCTATTTCGGTGCTCCCACCTGCCCGGCAAAGGACTGACCCCTTGGCGAGATCGCTCGTCCGCTTGATGCGTCCACATCAGTGGATCAAGAACGGATTCGTTTTCCTCGGCCTGGTGTTCGGCCACGGCTGGGAAGACGCCAGTCTCGTGGCCGAGGTGCTCGCGCTGTTCGCCGCCTTCTGCCTGGTGTCGAGCGCCGTATACGTCATGAACGACATCGCCGACAGAGACGCCGACCGCCTGCATCCGGCCAAGCGCTCCCGGCCGCTTGCCCAGGGCGAAATCGGCGTCGGCCGGGCGGCCGCGCTGTGCGTCGCGCTCGCGCTCGGGGGGCTCGTGCTCGCGGCGACTGTTTCGCTTTCCGCGTTGCTGATCGCGGCCGCCTATTTCGTGCTCAATTTCGCCTACAGCGCGGGGCTCAAGCACGTGGCGATCCTCGATGTGTTCATGATCTCAGGCGGCTTCATGCTGCGCATCCTCGCGGGCACCGTGGGAATCGGGATCCCTCCGTCGAAATGGCTGCTCCTGTGCGGGCTGATGCTGACGCTGTTTCTGGGCTTCGGCAAGCGGCGCGCCGAGCTTCTCGGCCTGACCGACAACGGGAATTCAAACGGCGCGGCCGGCCCGCGCGCCGCCCTGGAAGGCTACAGCAGGGTGCTGCTCGATCGCCTGATCCTGGTCAGCGTCGCCGGCGCCGCAATCGGCTATGCGCTTTACACGGTGGATGCGCGAACCATTGCGCTCCATGGCACCGATCGGCTGATCTTCACCGTTCCGTTCGTGCTGTACGGCCTGTTCCGATACCTTCAAGTCGTGTACACGAAGGGCGGGGGTGGAGACCCCGCATGGGAACTGTTGCACGATCCGCACCTGATCGCGGCGACGGCGGGGTGGATGGGCGCGACCGGATGGTTCCTTGTCGGGTGACCGCGGGCTGCGTCAGGGTCCTGCAAGATTTGTGATCGGTGCGGCGTTTGGGCATAATTCCGCCGGTCACCGGCGCGAGGGGCGGGAGGACGGGCCCGCGCGCGGCGGTTCATCGAGGCGAGTCCGAAGATGGCAGAAACCGCGGAGAGGGCCCGGCTAGCACAGCTGGAGCCGCTGGGCGATGCCGTACAATTCGCCGGCAGGATTCACGGCCTCCTCACGTTCTCGCCGCTTTTCGAGAACTTCAACCTGACGGAAATCCTCTTGTTGAGCCAGTTCATGCAGGTCTACCGCACCGGGCCGGGCGTGGAAATCATCCGCGAAGGCGAGGCGGGCGATTTCATGGTTTTTCTCATCGAAGGCCAAATCGAAGTGTTCAAGCAGGACCAGTGGAACGCTCCGCGGCTGATGGCACTGATCGCGCCGGGGGAGTCGTTCGGCGAAATGTCGATGATCGACGGCGAGCCGCGCTTCGCGAGCTGCATTGCCGCGGAGCCCTGCATGATCGCGGTGCTGTCGCGCGACAGCCTGGCGCGCATCATTCTGGAGCAGACAACGCTCGGGGCGAAAATCCTCATGGAACTGGTGCTTATGCTGTCGCAGCGGCTGCGTCAGACCAGCTCCAAGCTGCTCGCCTACATGGATCGCGAAAAGACTTGATCAGGGGGTCATACCGGCCTAAGAACCTGTGGCACAATACGCGGGGCCGGAGTAGTGGAGGGGTGAAATGAAAATAATGAACGGCAAGGATTTCTGGGCCGGGCTGATGTTCATCGCGTTCGGGCTGGGCTTCCTGCTCGTGGCCCGGAACTATGCGATGGGGAACGCCGTGCGCATGGGGCCGGCGTATTTTCCGACGGTGCTCGGAGGCATGCTCGCGGTGCTCGGCGGGGTCATCTTCTTCCGCTCGTTCCTGTCGAAGATCTCCCATCCGATGAAGGCCTTTCCGTTCCGCCTGTGGTTTGTCGTCGGCGGGCTGATTCTGGGGGTCGTCGCCTTCTACACCCAGCCACCGCGCGACGCGGGGGCGGTGACGCAGATCGCCCACATGCTGCTCGCGGGGGCCTCGATCGGGCTCTTGTTCGCGGCATTCGGGCCGCGGTCGCTATGGGTGATCCTCCTCTCGGTGGTCGTGTTCGGCTACCTGCTCAAGCCGCTCGGCCTGGTGGTCGCCACGGGACTGCTCATCTTCGGCAGCGCCTGGGGCGGGCATGAGTTCAAGACGAAGGAAGCCGCGTTTCTGTTTGTCGCGCTGGCGATCTTCTCGGTCTTCGCGTTCGTCAAGGGACTGGGGCTGCCGATGAACATCTGGCCGGCGTTCCTGGAGTAACGGCGATGGAAGCGCTCTTTGCCAACCTCAGTCTGGGCTTCGGTGTCGCGCTGTCCTTCCAGAACCTGTTTTACTGCCTCATGGGTGTGGTGCTGGGCACGCTGATCGGCGTGCTCCCCGGCATCGGCCCGGTGGCGACCATCGCCATGCTGCTGCCGGTCACTTTTACGCTCAACCCTACTTCCGCGCTGATCATGCTGGCCGGGATTTACTACGGCGCGCAGTACGGCGGTTCGACCACCGCGATCCTGGTCAACCTGCCCGGCGAGTCGGCTTCGGTGGTGACCTGCATCGACGGCTACCAGATGGCGCGCAAGGGCCGGGCCGGGGCGGCGCTCGGTATCTCCGCGATCGGTTCGTTTTTCGCCGGCTGCTGCGCGACCATCATCATCGCGCTGTTCGCGCCGCCGCTCGCCGAGGTCGCGCTGAAATTCGGCCCCGCCGAGTATTTCTCGCTGATGGTGCTGGGCTTGATCGCCGCGACGGTGCTCGCAAGCGGCTCGCTCATCAAGGCGATCGCCATGGTGATTCTCGGCCTCTTGCTCGGCCTGGTGGGCACCGACGTCAACTCGGGCGTGGCGCGCTTCGCTTTCGGGGTCTCCGAGCTCTCCGACGGTATCGGCTTCGTCTCGGTGGCGATGGGCGTGTTCGGCTTCGCCGAGATCATCAACAACCTGGACCAAAAGGAAGCGCGCGAGGTCTTCACCAAGAGAGTGACCGGCCTCTTGCCCACCTGGCAGGACATCAAGGATTGCACGCCTTCGATACTGCGCGGAACTGCGCTCGGCTCGGCCCTGGGCATCCTGCCCGGCGGGGGCGCGCTGCTGGCCTCGTTTGCCGCCTACACGCTGGAGAAGAAAGTGTCCTGGAACTCGGCCAACTTCGGCAAGGGCGCGATCCAGGGGGTTGCGGCGCCGGAGGCGGCGAACAACGCCGGGGCCCAGACCTCCTTCATTCCGCTGCTCACGCTGGGGATTCCCTCCAATCCGGTCATGGCGCTGATGATCGGCGCGATGATGATCCAGGGTATCGCCCCCGGGCCGCAGGTGATGACCGAGCGGCCGCAGCTCTTCTGGGGAATGATCGCCTCGATGTGGGTCGGAAACCTGATGCTGGTGGTCCTGAACCTTCCTCTCATCGGCATGTGGATCAAGCTGCTCACCATTCCCTACCGCATGCTCTACCCGGCGATCCTGCTGTTCTGCTGCGTCGGCGTGTACAGTCTCTCGAACAGCCCGTTCGACGTGATGCAGACCGCCGTTTTCGGGGTGGTCGGCTACATCTGGGTCAAGCTCGAGTGCGAACCCGCGCCGCTGATCCTCGGCTTCATACTCGGGCCCCTCATGGAGGAGAACCTGCGCCGCGCGATGCTGCTCTCGCGCGGGGACGCGACGGTGTTTTTCCAGCGCCCGATCAGCCTTACCATGCTTCTCATCGCGGCCCTCCTGCTCGTGATCGTTCTCGCGCCGGCGGTGCGCAAGAAGCGCGATGAGGCGTTCGTCGAGGCCTGAGTTCCGGGGTTTTCCTGCAGGAGCTTCGGGCGGGTTAGGGAAACTCTGAACAACCCCTGATTTCGTCATTCCCGCACAAGCGGAATCCAGGAATTTCAGCCGCTTGCTGGATGCCCGCGTTCGCGGGCATGACGTTAATCAGAGCTTCCTTAGCGGTTCTTGCCCTGCCGCCAGAGCACATCGCCTCGGCCGCCCTCGCGGTTGAGGACGCGGCCGAGAACGAAAAGCAGGTCCGATAGCCGATTCAGGTAGACCCGCGCCGGGTCGGCGACTTTTTCCGAGGACGACAGGGCAACGACCGAGCGCTCGGCGCGCCGGCACACCGTGCGCGACAGATGCGCGAGGCCTGCCGCGCGCGTCCCGCCCGGGAGGATGAATTCCTTCAGCGGCGGCAGCGCGGAGTTGAACTCGTCGAGGAGCGTCTCCAGCCGCTGCACCTGGCCGTCGGTCATGGTCGCACGGCCTGGAATCGAGACGTCCCCGCCCAGATCGAACAAATCGTGCTGGATATTCTCCAGAACCACACGTATTTTTTCGGGAATCGGCTCGGCAAGCAGCACGCCGATCGCCGAATTCAGCTCGTCGATCTCGCCGAGGGCGACGACGCGCGGACTGTCCTTGCGCGTGCGCGAGCCGTCACCCAGGCCGGTCTCGCCGGAGTCCCCGGTACGCGTGTAGATTTTGGTGAGGCGATGGCCCATTGGCAGAATGGAAATTCGGCGGGCTTGTAATGTATCACGGCCTTCCCGGATGCAGCGGCGCCCCGCCTGCGGGCGTCGCGCGCACTTGTTACCTCGCAGCGTCAAACCATTTGCGCACGGCCACGATGCTGTCGCTTTTCCACAATCATGATGCGAGCGCATTGACCTTGCTCTGGAGCGTGGGCACCGTGGTGCTGTTCGTCGGCCTCGGCAGCCTGGTCGGGCCCAGGCTTCTCGTCTGGTCGGCGCCGCGCTAGGCGCTCCCGCTTCTCCGCCGCGTGCGGCACCCCTTCATCCGGCCTGGACAAGGCGCCCGGTTCCATTCTAGACTGTGCGGTACATAATTAGCTCCCGCGCCTCGCCATGCCCCGCCCCCGAGAATTCGACGTCGACACCGCGCTCGAGCGCGCCATGCAGGTCTTCTGGGCGAAAGGCTACGAATCGACCTCGCTCGACGATCTGTGCGACGCGACCGGCCTGGGCCGGTCCAGCCTGTACGCGGCCTTCCAGGACAAGCGCGGGCTCTATCTGCGCGCGCTCGGCCGATACGAGGAGAACTCCGCCGCGCGGATTGCGGCGGCGCTTGCCCGGCCGGTCCCGATTCGCCGCGCCATCGGCGCTTTCCTCGATCGCATGGTGGAGGACATCGCCGCTGGACCGGGACGTCGCGGCTGCTTCATCGGCAACTGCGCCGCCGAGGTCGCGCGCCAGGACCGCGGCGCAGCGGCGCAGGTGCGCCGCAGCCTCGAGCGCATCGAGGCCGCCTTTCGCGAAGGCTTGGCGCGCGCAAAGGCGCGCGGCGAGCTGGCCGTGGGCGCCGACGTAGACGCGCTCGCGCGTTTTTTCACCGCCGGCATCCAGGGCCTGCGCCTGGTCGGCAAGGCCAATCCCGACCGCGCCGTGCTGAAGGACATCGCCGCCGTCATGCTGCGCTGCTTGGACCCGTAATTTTTTTGCTGAATTCGGACTGATCGGTCCATAACCTGTCCCAAGGAAACCGATATGGCCCTCAAACCCATGCCCTTCGCCCGCCCGCACTTCGGCGAGATCGCCGCGGCGATCGACTTTGCGCTCAGCAAGAACTACCCGGCGCGCGGCGAGGCCTGAGCTTCGTTCAGGACCGGTCCAGAATCGTTTCCCCATGAACAACACGAGGAGGTCGCCATGGATCAACGCGTCAAACCCGCACCCCGGCTCGCGCCGCTGCCGGTGGATCACAATCCGGCGCTGAAGGAGGCGTTCGCGGATTCGATAAAGTCGCTGGGGTTCGTTCCCAACAGCATGCTGATCATGCAGCGCAAGCCGAAGATCGTGAGCGCCTTCAGGCAGCTGTCGGCGGCGATCAACGCCGATCCGGACAGCGAGGTCGACCGCGGCTTCAAGCGGCTCCTCGCGCACGTCGCCAGCCGCGCCGCAGGCTGCCAGTACTGCATGGCGCATACCGCGGGCAGCGCTCCGCGCTTCGGCGTCGACGAAGCTAAGGTCGCGGCGATCTGGGAGTATCGCACCAGCGCGCTGTACAGCGAGGCCGAGCGGGTGGCGCTGGATTTCGCCCTGGCCGCCGCGGCCGTTCCCAACGACGTCACCGACGAGATGTTCTCCGAACTGCGCAAGCACTGGAGCGACAACCAGATCGTGGAGATCGTCGCGGTGATCGCGCTCTTCGGATTCCTCAACCGCTGGAACGACACCATGGCCACCCCGCTTGAAGCGGAGCCTATCGAAGCCGGAGAAAAATTCCTGGCTTCCCACGGCTGGGAGCCAGGAAAGCATCGCCGCTGATCGGCAACCGCCGGACAGTCCCACGGCGTCAGCTCTTACGCAAGGCGGATAAACATGGCACAGCTTCGGCTCAGCCGCATACGAGCTTGCGTATTCGATGCGTATGGAACCTTGTTCGACGTCAACAGCGCCGCTTCCCAGGCAAGAGACGCCTTAGGCGAGCGATGGCAGTCTTTGGCCGACACCTGGCGGGCGAAACAGCTGCAATACACCTGGCTTCGAAGCTTGATGGGACGCCACGCCGATTTCTGGCAGGTGACCGGCGACGCCCTCGACTTCGCGATGGGGAGCCTGAATCTCAGCGACTCGCCGTTGCGCGAGCGTTTGATGGGGCTGTACTTGCGCCTCGAGACCTACCCCGACGTCGAACCCACCTTGAGTCGCCTGAAGGCCCGCGCGATGAAGCTTGCGATCCTGTCGAACGGCTCCCCGAAAATGCTGTCCGCGGCAGTCGAAAACTCGGGCATTTCCGGTCTGTTCGATGCGATTCTGTCGGTGGAGCGGGTCGGAGTGTTCAAGCCTCATCCATCGGTCTATCAAATGGCAGTGGATGAATTCGGCGTTTCTCCGGAACATATTTGTTTCTTGTCTTCCAATGCATGGGACGCCCATGCCGCCAAGGCCTTCGGATTCAAGGTCGTGTGGTGCAACCGCTTCCACCAGGCCCCCGAATGCATTCCGGAGAACCCGGACGGGGAAATCGACACGCTGGCCGCGTTGCCGGCCATACTGGGTATGGAGTGAGGAATCAGCCCGAGAGCCCGGTTCTTCCTATAACTAAGGAGCTTTATATGAGAATCATCCATTCCGTCGCCGCGCTGTTTCTGGTCGTTTCGTGCGTCGTTTCGCCCGGCGCATGGGGCGCCGACGGCCTGCTCTCGGTCAAAAGCCCGCATGGCGCGAAAGACACGATGGACCGTCTGGAGGCCCTTCTCGAGAAAAAAGGCATGACGATTTTCGCGCGCGTCGATCACGCCGCCGGAGCGGCGAAAATCGGTCGGAAGCTCCGCGCGACCGAGGTGCTCATCTTCGGCAATCCGCAAGGCGGTACGCCGTTCATGGAATGCAGCCAGACGGCCGGGATCGATCTTCCGCTCAAGGCCCTGGTCTGGGAAGATGCCTCGGGACAGGTGTGGCTCGGCTACAACGATCCTTCCTTCTTGGCGAAGCGCCACGAGGCAGGGCAGTGTCCGGTCGTGGAAAATCTGAAAAAGGCGCTTGCCGGGTTCGCCCAGGAAGCCACTGCGCGATGAACCGCACTGATTCGCCCGGCTCCGGCGGCTCAACTGAGTCCGAGCGGACCAGCTTCCTGCACGCGTTCTGCCGCACCGATCCCAAGACGAAGATCCGCGTCCAGCCGTTCGCGGAGCAGACGGGCTGACGGTCCCGAGTCATGGGCAAGCCGGACATCGGCAAGGCGGCGCGACCGACGCGGGCGCGCGTCGGCGGCTCAGACAAGGACCGCGCCGAGCGGTTTCGCTCGCGCTTCCCGCCGGCGGCCAAGCGCAGTTTCTATATCCGCAACAAGATACTGCTGCCTAACCGCGAGCCCCCGGTCAACCCCGAGCGGACCGAGATCGCGGATGTCGCGGTTGTGACCGCCGAGATCAAGCAGATGGCTCGCGGCATGGGCGCCGACGTGGTCGGGATCGCCGAATACGATCAGCGCTTCGCTTTCACCCAGGCGGGCGAGCCGACGGACAAATTCGTCATCGTGTTCGGCATCGGCATGTCCTTCGATACCATGGCCGACATCGGCCCGCGGTCGCAGGACGAGGTGCACCGCGTCTATTACCGGCTGGACGACATCGGCGTGCGTCTGGCGCAGCAGATCGCGGCCTACGGCTACTCGGCGACCATGCAGCCGAACGAGGGCGATATTCCGCTGCCGGCGCTCGCTTACCTGGCGGGCCTGGGCGAGCTCGGCAAGCACGGCTCGCTCATCTCCCCGGAGTTGGGCTCCTCCTTTCGCCTGGGCGCCGTCACGACCCAGATGCCGCTCAAGGCCGACGGTCCGAAGGATTTCGGCATGGACGATGTGTGCACGAAATGCGGCGTGTGCACGCGCTTCTGCCCCGGCGACGCGATCAAGCCGGAGAAGCAGACGATCAACGGCATTCTGCGCTGGCACGTCGATACACCCGCCTGCGAACCGTATTTTCATAAGCTCTACGGCTGCAAGATCTGCCTGATGGTGTGTCCACTGAACAGTAAAGGCATCTTCGGCAAGGAATTCAAGCTGGCTGCCAAGGTCTTGGTGCGTGCGAAGAATGCAAAGGGCATGCTCAAGCTGATCGAGGAGCGGACCGATATGCGCTACGAAGATTTCGAACCGCCCGACGACAGAAATAGTGATCCGGAGTAGGAACGGCGCGGGCCGGAGGTCGGCTATCGTCCTGCGCTCCTATTCCCCGTGGTGTAACTTCTTTCCACGTGGGAACGAATATACGGTTGGCGATTCAAACTTGGCTGCGTCCGATCGGGTCTTCCGCGCGGCGCGATTATCCAGGAGAATGACCCGATGCACGCAACGCTTCCCCTCCTTGAGGTTTCCGATTTCCCTGCCATACGCCGGGAGCGCCTGGAAACGCTTCAGGTCAATCTCGGCTACAAATGCAACCAGTCCTGCGTGCACTGCCACGTCAACGCCGGGCCCACGCGCACCGAGCAGATGGACCGCGAGACGGTGGACACCGTGCTTCGCTACCTCGAGGCTTCGGGCGTCGGCACGCTCGACATCACCGGCGGTGCCCCGGAGCTGAACCCGCATTTCCGCGAGCTCGTCGAGCGCGCCCGCTTGCTCGGCGTGCACGTGATCGACCGCTGCAATCTCACGGTTCTCGAGGAGCCCGGCCAGGAAGGTCTCGCGGAGTTCCTCGCGAGCGAGGACGTCGAGGTCACGGCCTCGCTTCCCTGCTACACCGAGGAGCTGGTCGACCGACAGCGCGGCAAGGGCGTATATGAAACGAGCATCCGCGCGATCAAGCGCCTGAACGCGCTCGGCTACGGGCAGGATGGCTCGGGGCTCGCTCTCAATCTCGTCTATAACCCTCAAGGGCCGTCGCTGCCGCCCGCGCAGGAGAAGCTCGAAGCGGACTACAGGCGCATCCTGGGCGAGCGCTTCGGCATCCGCTTCAACCGCCTCTACACGCTCGCCAACATGCCGATCGCGCGCTTCGGCTCGACCCTCATCTCCAAGGGCCAGTTCAATGCCTACATGAAGCTGCTGCAGGATTCCTTCCGCGAGGAAAATCTCGGCGCCGTGATGTGCCGCAGCATGGTATCGGTGGACTGGCAGGGCATCGTCTACGACTGCGATTTCAACCAGATGCTGGGACTGCCGCTCAGGATCGCGGGTCGGCCCGTAGTGAAGCTCGCGGATCTTATCGGGCGTGACCGCGCGGGGAATCCCATCGTGGTCAAGGACCACTGTTTTGGCTGCACCGCCGGGCAAGGGTCGAGCTGCGGCGGCGCGCTCAATGGCTAGAATGCAGCCCGGCCGGTCCTGTCCGCGCCACTACCGCTACTCGCCGGCGGTCTTCGCGCGGGCCGCTGACCTCAAGGCGCAGTCCCTCTACATCGTCGGCGGGCTTTACGGCAATCCCTTCGCGCTCGACGCGGTGCTTGCCATGGCGCGGCGGGAAGGCGCGACGCTCGTCTTCAACGGCGATTTCAACTGGTTCAACGTCGACCCGGCGGAATTCGAAAGCGTCAACGAGACCGTCCTGCGGCACGTCGCCCTGCGGGGCAACGTGGAAACGGAAATCGCCGGCGAAGATTCCGGCGCGGGCTGCGGCTGCGCCTACCCCGAATGGGTGGGCGACGCCGAGGTGGAACGCTCGAACGAGATCCTCGCGCGCTTGCGCGAGCGCGCAAGCGCGTATCCGGAAATACGCGCGCGCCTCGCCGCCCTGCCCATGCACCTTATCGCGGAAATCGGGGGCCTGCGCATCGGCATCGTCCACGGCGACGCCGAATCTCTCGCCGGCTGGCAGTTCTCGCAGGAGGCCCTGCGCGAGAGTCCCGGGCGGGCGCAGGCGCTGCTCGCCGGAGCCGGCATCGACGTGTTCGCGTGCACGCATACCTGCCTGCCGGTGATGCAGGAATTCGCCACGCCGCGCGGAACGGCGCTCGTCGTCAACAACGGCGCCGCCGGCATGCCGAATTTCCGCGATACGCGTTTCGGCCTCGCGACGCGCATCGCGGCCGAGCCCTCCGGGGAAGCCCTCTACGGGATGCGCCTCGGCGCGGTCGTCGTCGAAGCCGTCCCGGTGCGCTACGACCCGGGCGCATGGCTCGCGCGGTTCGACCGCCTCTGGCCGGAAGGCTCGCCGGCGTCGCTTTCCTACCGCAAGCGCATCGCTTCCGGTCCCGCGTACGAACTGGATCAGGCCCTGCGGTTGAGCACCCCGTCCGGGGCCCTCACGCGCGCAGCCTGAGGCCGCCCATGTCGCGCCGCCGGCTGCTGCTCGCGGCCCTGCTCCTGGGTCTGATCGCGGTGTTTTTCGCCTTCGACCTCGGCCGGTATTTCCAGCTCGAGTTTTTCAGGTCGAAGCAATCGGCGATCGAGGAATTCCGGAGCGCGAACCCGCTCGCGGCCGCCGGAATCTTTTTCGCGATCTACGTCGCCGTCACCGGTTTGTCCGTGCCCGGGGCGGCCATCCTGTCGCTCGCGGTCGGCGCGGTATTCGGCCTCTTATGGGGCACGCTGATCGTGTCGTTCGCCTCGAGCATCGGCGCAACGCTCGCTTTCCTTTCTTCGCGCTTTCTCTTCCGCGAATGGGTACGGAGCAGATTCGGCGACAGACTGCGCGCCATCGACGCGGGCCTGGAGAAGGAAGGCGCGTTTTATCTCTTTGCCTTGCGGCTGGTGCCGGCGTTTCCGTTCGTGCTGGTCAATCTCCTCATGGGGCTCACGCCGATCCGGACCCGGACGTTCTACTGGGTGAGCCAGATCGGCATGCTTCCGGCCACGATCGTCTACGTCAACGCGGGTACGCA
>Ga0137464_1000558_pt1 | contig 11852 bp, 12 predicted proteins | sample EasRivERMGT814_2_FD_102306 | JGI IMG/M metagenome (GOLD analysis project Ga0137464, IMG submission 102306) | Soil microbial communities from meander-bound floodplain in the East River, Colorado, USA - East River MetaG ERMGT814_2 | ecosystem: Environmental > Terrestrial > Soil > Floodplain ...
CGATCGCGCCTTACCAGCCGGGCAAGCCGATCTCGGAATTGGCGCGCGAGATGGGCCTCGACGAGCGCAACATCGTGAAGCTCGCCTCCAACGAGAATCCGCGCGGCATCGGCCCGCGCACCCGCGCCGCGATCGAGGCGGCGCTCGGCGACATCGCGCGCTATCCCGACGGCAACGGCTTCGAGCTGAAGCAGGCGCTCGCCCGGCGCTACGGCGTCGACATGGGATCGATCGTGCTCGGCAACGGCTCGAACGACGTGCTCGAGCTCGCTGCGCTCGCCTTCCTCGGGCCGGGCCGCGCCGCGGTGTTCTCGCAGCATTGCTTCGCCGTGTATCCGCTCGCCACGCAGGCGCGCGGCGCGCGCTCCATCGTGGTGCCGGCGCGGAACTACGGCCACGACCTCGAAGCGATGGCGAAAGCGATCGACGACGAGACCTACGTGGCCTGGATCGCCAATCCCAACAACCCGACCGGCACCTTCGCGCGCCACGAGGAGGTGGAAGCGTTCCTCAAGCGCGTGCCCGAGCGCGTCCTGGTGGTGCTCGACGAGGCCTACAACGAGTACTTGGTGCCCGACCTGCGCAGCGACACGTTCAAGCTCGTCAAGCGCCACCCCAACCTGGTCGTCACGCGCACCTTCTCGAAGGCCTACGGGCTCGCCGGGCTGCGCGTCGGCTATGCGCTGGCGCATCCCTCGGTCGCCGACGTCATGAACCGGGTGCGGCAGCCCTTCAACGTCAACAGCATCGCGCTCGCCGCGGCGACCGCGGCGCTCGACGACATGGAGTTCGTGGCGCGCAGCTACGCCGAGAACCTGCAGGGACTGCGGCAGCTCGAAGAGGGCGCGCGCGGGCTCGGCCTCAAGTACATCCCGTCGCACGGTAACTTCATCACCATCCAGGTAGGCAAGGCGCCGGAGATCTACAAGCGGCTGCTGCGCCGGGGCGTGATCGTGCGCCCGGTGGGCGGCGGCTACGGGCTGCCCGAGCACCTGCGCGTTACGGTGGGCACGGCCCAGGAGAACGAGAAGTTCCTGGGCGCGCTCGCCGCCAGCCTCAAAGAATGAAATGAGGCAATGAAGCTCGCGGTTGTCGGCGTCGGTCTGATCGGCGGCTCTTTCGCGCTCGCGCTGAAGCAGGCAAAGCTCGCGACGCAGGTCGTCGGCGTCGGTCGCAACGCGGCGAACCTGAAGCTCGCCCTGGAGCGCGGCGCGATCGACTCGATTGCGCCGGATCCCGCCACCGCGGCGCGCGGCGCGGATCTGATCCTGGTCGCGACGCCGGTGGCGCAGTTTCCCTCCGTATTTGCATCGTTGGCTGATGCAAAGGCGGTCATCACCGACGGCGGGAGCACGAAGCGCGACGTGATCGCGGCGGCGCGCAAGGCGCTCGGCAAGAAGGTCGCGCAATTCGTGCCGGCGCATCCGATCGCCGGCGCCGAGAACAGCGGCGTCGGCGCGGCGAGCGCAGAGCTATTTCGCAACCGGCGCGTCGTGCTCACGCCGCTGAGGGAGAACTCCAAGCCGGATATTGCGAAAGTCGAAGCGGCGTGGTCTGCCTGCGGCGCGCGCGTCTCGCGCATGGACCCCGAGGAGCACGACGCCGTGCTCGCAACGGTCAGCCACCTGCCGCACGTCCTGGCCTACGCGCTGGTGCACGGCGTCGCGAAGCGCAACAATTCCGAGCAGCTCTTTTCCTTCGCCGCCGGAGGATTCCGGGATTTCACGCGCATTGCCTCGAGCCATCCCGAGATGTGGCGCGACATCTGTCTCGCGAACCGCGACCGGGTGCTGCAGGAGCTGAAGTCCTACGCGAACGAGCTCGGCTCCATCCGCAAGCTGATCCAGAAAGGCGATGCGGCCGGGCTGGAAAAGGTCTTTGCCGCCGCGCGGGAAGCGCGCAACAAGTGGATTCGCTCGAGCTGAAGCCCGCGTCGCGCGCCGCGGGCACGGTGCGCCTTCCCGGATCAAAGAGCATCTCCAACCGGGTCCTGCTGCTCGCTGCGCTGGCGCAAGGCGCGACCGAGCTCGACGGCCTGCTCGACGCCGACGACACGCGCGTGATGCGCGAAGCGCTGGCCCGCCTCGGGGTTTCTTTCGAAGGGAATACCGTCAAGGGCGTCGGCGGGCCATTTCCCGTGAAGCAGGCCGACCTGTTTCTCGGAAACGCCGGCACCGCGTTCCGGCCGCTCACCGCGGCGCTTGCATTCAGCGGCGGCGAATACCGTCTCTCAGGCGTGCCGCGTATGCACGAGCGGCCGATCGGCGACTTGGTCGACGCGCTGCGCGGCATCGGCGCGCGCATCGACTACCTGGGGAAGGAAGGATTCCCGCCGCTTGCCGTTCATCCCGGCAGGCTCTCTCTGGAAAAACTGCGGGTGCGGGGAGACGTCTCGTCGCAGTTCCTCACCGCGCTGCTGATGGCGCTCCCGCTTGCGGGCAAGCCGGCGCGCGTCGAGGTGCAGGGCGAGCTGATCTCCAGGCCCTACGTCGAGATCACCCTAAACGTGATGAAGCGCTTCGGCATCGAGGTGAAGCGCACCGGCTGGCGCTACTTCGACGTCCCCGCGGGCGCCTATCGCTCGCCGGGAAAGATCTACGTCGAGGGCGACGCGTCCTCCGCCTCCTATTTCCTCGCCGCCGGCGCGATCGGCGGCGGGCCGGTGCGCGTCGAGGGCGTCGGGCGGGGCAGCATCCAGGGCGATGTGCGCTTCACCGAGGTGCTGGAGCGCATGGGTGCAGATATTTCCATGGGCGAAGACTGGATCTGCGTTTCCCAAAACAAGAGGCTGAAGCCGATCGACATGGACCTGAACCACATTCCGGACGCCGCGATGACTGCCGCGGTGCTCGCGCTCTTCGCCGACGGCCCCAGCACGATCCGCAACGTGGCGAGCTGGCGCGTGAAGGAGACCGACCGGCTGGCCGCGATGGCGACAGAACTACGGAAGCTTGGCGCTCAGGTCGAGGAGGGTGCCGATTTCCTCAAGATCAATCCGGGAAAGCTGAAGCCGAACGTCGCCATCGACACCTACGACGATCACCGCATGGCGATGAGCTTCTCGCTCGCCGCGCTCGGCGGCGTGCCGGTGCGCATCAACGACCCGCAGTGCGTCGCCAAGACCTTTCCAGAGTACTTCGAGGTGTTCTCTGCCATCGTCGCCTGAGGCGCGGGGATATAATGCTTACGATGAAGAAGGTCGTTACACGCGCATCATTGAAGGCTCCGCCGCGAGACCGCGAGTACTGGCTTTCGCGCCCACCCGAAGAGCGCCTTGCCGCCGTCGAGCAGTTGCGGCAGGAAGCCGCCGCGGGGCGCCCCGATGCTGAACAAGGACTTCAGAGAGTTTGTCGAGTTACTCGGCTCCGCCGGGGTTGAGTACCTGATCGTCGGCGGTTACGCACTCGCGGCGCATGGACATCCGCGCTACACCGGTGATCTGGACATCTGGATCCGGTCGACGCCCGCAAACGTAGATCGATTGCTTCAGGCGCTGTCCGGATTCGGTTTCGGCAGCCTTGGATTGAAGCGCGAGGATTTCCTCCAGCCCAGTGCAGTCGTGCAGCTCGGCTACCCGCCTTCGCGGATCGATCTGCTCACGGGCTTGAGCGGGGTGGACTTCGATGCTTGCTATCCGAACCGCGCCGAGATCACGATCGCCGGCGTGCGCCTCCCGTTCATCGGCCTGGCGGAGTTCCGGGTCAACAAGCGGGCCTCGGGTCGAGCCAAGGACATTGCGGACCTCGAGAGTCTCGACGGAAAGGACGGTTAGGAACTCATTCGATCACCCGGCTCGCACGCGCGAGCACGGCCGGCGGTACGCGAACTTTGATCTGCCGCGCAGTCCGGAGATTCACCGCCAGCTCGAATTGCGATGCCTGATCGATCGGAATCTCGCCGGGCTTCGCACCGCGCAGGACCTTGGCCAGCATAAGGACCGGATGGGACCGGTGCGCTATGGATGACCAGTACCCTCGGTTTGCGTACTGCGGACTGGGCAAACGTACGGCCTGATAGCAAGATGCCAGCGGCGCCGGCGAGCAGGACGCCACGTCGATTCATTCGATCACCCGGTCGGCGCGCAGCAGCAGGGACTGCGGGATCGCGAGGCCGAGAGCCTTCGCCGCTTTCGCGTTGATCGTCAGATCGAACTTGGTCGGCGCCTCGATCGGTAGGTCGCCCGGCCTGGTGCCCTTGAGGATCTTGTCGACGTAGACGCTCAAGCGGCGCGCAAGATCGTTGTTGTCCGGGCTGTAGGACATCAGGCAGCCCTGCTCGACCAGCTCGGCCTGCCCGCACGACCCCGGCAACCCGCTCGCCACCGCGAGCCGGCCGATCTCGTGGCGGCGGCCGTATGCACGCGGGCTGCGCTCGACCAGGTATGCATCAGCCCGTTCCTGCTTCAGCCGCGAGAACGCCGACGCGAAGTCTCCCGGAGCGGATTCGACGAGGACCATGGTCTTGCCCCGCCGTTCCGCCGCGGCCCGCATCTTGACCGCGTACGGCCTTTCCCACTCCTCGCGCAAACCGACGAACGCGATACGCCCGGCGCGCGGCGCGAGCTCCAGGAACAGCTCGACGCGCTTGGCTTCGAGATCCTCGTCCACGTCAAGGGACAGTCCGGTGATGGTGCCGCCCGGACGCCCCATGCTCTGCGCGAGACCCGTGCTGATCAGGTGGCTTGCATTCACCAGCCCGACGATCGGCAGCGTCGGCGCGGCCTTGTGTGCGGGCGGCACGAGCAGCGACGAAGGCAGGAAGACGGCTTCCACCTTGAGGCGGACGAAATCGGCCATGAACACCTGTAGGCGCTCGGGCCTTCCTTCGAGCGTTCGCATCTCTAGAACGAGGTTCTTGCCCTGGACGTAGCCGAGGTCGCGCAGGCCGTGGACAAAGGCGCGCACGAACGGATTCGCCGGGTCAGGGCCGGAGATCTCGGCGAGCGCAGAAGTGGTCGCGACAAAACCGACGCGGTGGATTTTTCCGGCGCGCTGCGCTTGACTGAGTGCCAGGCCCGGCGCGACCAGCGTGGCGCAAGCGAACAGAACGCTGCGGCGGTCCGTGATGGGGCTCCCCTCTGCGGCAGAATAACCTCACGCATGTCGGCACACATCCCCGTGATCGCGATCGACGGCCCCTCGGCGTCGGGCAAGGGCACGATCGCAAAGCGCGTGGCCGGGGCGCTCGGGTTCCACTACCTGGAAAGCGGGGCCTTGTACCGGCTGGTCGCCCTAGTTGCACTGCGGCAGGGCCTGCAGGACGAAGCGGCGATCGCCGACGCCGCCGAGCACATGGACGTCGTGTTTCAGGAAGACGAAATTCTCATTGAAGACCAAGACGTTAGCGCACAAATCCGGCACGAGACGGTGGGCAACCGGGCGTCCGAGATCGCGCCGATGCGCCAGGTGCGGCAGGCCCTTTTGACCCGCCAAAGGGCGTTCCGGCAGCCCCCGGGGCTGGTAGCCGACGGGCGGGACATGGGGACCATCGTGTTCCCGGATGCGGCGCTCAAAATCTTCTTGACAGCGAGTCCGGAAATCCGCGCTCAACGCAGGTATAAGCAGTTGATAGAAAAAGGAATCGCTGCTAATCTGGGCGCCCTTTCGCGGGACCTCGCCGAGCGTGACAAGCGCGACGCGACCCGTGCCGTGGCGCCCCTGGTTCCGGCGCCCGATTCGCAAGTGCTCGATTCTTCGGCGCTTTCGATTGAAGAGGGGGTCGACCGAATTTTGGAGTTATGGGCGGGCGGGCCACGTGGCGGCGCCCGGTTTGCAACTTAGCCCGGAGCCCAAGTCTCCGGTTTGAAAAGGTTTTTTCAATTTACATGGCCAGTGTTTCCCCGCAGCCGTCCAAATCCCCCGCCAGCGAATCGTTCGCGGCGCTGTTCGAAGAGAGCCTGAATCGCAAAGAGATGCGCGTCGGCGAGGTCATCACCGCCGAGGTGGTCAGCATCGACGACAACTTCGTAGTGGTGAACGCGGGGCTGAAGTCGGAAAGCACGATCGCGATCGAAGAATTCCGCACCGACGCCGGGCAGGTCGACGTCAAGGTCGGCGACTTCGTCAGCGTTTCCATCGAAGCGCTGGAAGACGGCTACGGCTCGACGCGCCTGTCGCGCGACAAGGCCAAGCGCATGGCGGCCTGGATCGGCCTCGAAAAGGCGCTGGAGAGCGGCGAGAAGATCAAGGGCGTCATTACCGGCAAGGTGAAGGGCGGCCTGACGGTCATGGCCAACGGCATCCGCGCCTTCCTGCCCGGGTCGCTGGTCGACCTTCGGCCGGTGAAGGACACCACGCCGTACGAAGGCAAGGAAATGGAGTTCAAGGTCATCAAGCTCGACCGCAAGCGCAATAACGTGGTCGTGTCGCGCCGCGCGGTGCTCGAGGAGACCGCGGGCGCCGAGCGCGAGCAGCTCCTCGCCTCGCTGCAGGAAGGCGCCACCGTCAAGGGCGTGGTCAAGAACATCACCGACTACGGCGCGTTCGTGGATCTCGGCGGGATCGACGGCCTGCTGCACATCACCGACCTCGCCTGGCGGCGCGTGAAGCATCCGTCCGAGGTCCTCAACGTCGGCGACGAAGTGACCGCCAAGGTCCTCAAGTTCGACTCCGAGAAAAACCGCGTCTCGCTCGGGCTCAAGCAGCTCGGCGAGGACCCGTGGGTCGGCATTGCACGGCGCTATCCGCAGGGAACGCGCCTGTTCGGCAAGGTCACGAACCTCACCGACTACGGCGCGTTCGTCGAGGTCGAGTCGGGCATCGAGGGCCTGGTGCACGTCTCGGAGATGGACTGGACCAACAAGAACGTGCATCCCTCCAAGGTGGTGCAGGTGGGCGACGAGGTCGAGGTGATGATCCTCGAGATCGACGAGGAGCGCCGCCGCATCTCCCTCGGCATGAAGCAGTGCATGCCCAACCCGTGGGAAGACTTCGCACGCGAGTACAAGAAGAGCGACAAGGTGAAGGGCCAGATCAAGTCGATCACCGATTTCGGCGTGTTCGTCGGCCTGCCCGGCGGCATCGACGGCCTGGTGCATCTCTCCGATCTTTCGTGGTCGGCGCCCGGCGAGGAGGCGGTCAAGAACTTCAAGAAGGGCGAGGAGGTGGAAGCGGTCGTGCTCTCGATCGACATCGAGCGCGAGCGCATTTCGCTGGGCATCAAGCAGCTCGAGGGCGATCCGTTCACCAACTTCATCGCCGGCCACGAGAAGAACAGCGTGGTGACCGGCACGGTGAAGTCGGTCGACGCCAAGGGCGCGGTGGTGGACATCGGCGGCGCCGAAGGCTATCTGCGCGCCTCCGAGTTCGCGCGCGACCGCGTCGACGACCTCGCCAAGCACCTGAAGGAGGGCGACAGCGTGCAGGCGATGATCATCAACGTCGATCGCAAGAACCGCTCGATCAATCTCTCGGTGAAGGCGAAGGACCTCGCCGAGGAGACCGATGCGATGAAGCAGCTGCGCACCGAGCAGGCGGCGGCGAGCGCCGGGGCGACGAATCTGGGCGCCCTGCTGCGGGCGAAGCTGGACAAGAAAGACGGCAACCCGCAGCAATAAGACCGGCAAAGGGGAGGAATGGTCGCCATGACCAAGTCGGAACTGATTGCGCGCCTTGCCCAGCGCTACCCGCAGCTGGTGGCGAAGGACGCCGAATACGCGGTGAAGATGATCCTCGACGCGATGACGCAGAGCCTGCTCAGCGGGCACCGCATCGAGATCCGCGGCTTCGGCAGCTTCGGGCTCAACTACCGTCCGCCGCGCACCGGGCGCAACCCGAAATCCGGCGAGAAGGTGCAGGTGCCGGAGAAGTACGTGCCGCACTTCAAGGCCGGCAAGGAGCTGCGCGAGCGCGTCGACTCGGCGACGCCGCAGTCTTCGGCCGCGCCGCCGCAGCGCGCTTCCCAACCGGTCCGCTAGGTCGACAGGGAGAACTCGCGGCGTCTTCATGCGTATCGTCACCTGGACGATCCGCCTCGGCGTTTTCCTGCTCCTGATCGCCTTCGCAGCGAAGAATGTCGAGCCGGTGGTGCTGCGCTTCTATTTCGATCTCGCGCTGCAGGCGCCGCTGGTGCTCCTCCTGCTCGGCGCCTTCGCGCTCGGCGCGCTGTTCGGCGTGCTCGCCCTGCTGACTACGGTGCTGCGGCAGCGCCGGCAGATCTCGCTTCTCAAGAGACCCCTGGAACCGGTCGTGCCGCCGATGCCCCCGCTCGTCTAGCCATGGAGTTCGAATACTGGTGGCTGCTCGGGTTCCCGCTATTCTTCGGGCTGGGCTGGATCGCCGCGCGCATCGACATCAAGCAGATCGTGTCCGAATCCCGCGCGCTGCCGCGCTCCTACTTCAAGGGCCTGAACTTCCTGCTGAACGAGCAGCCGGACAAGGCGATCGAGGCGTTCATCGAGGTGGTCAAGGTCGATCCCGAAACGATCGAGCTGCACTTCGCGCTGGGAAGCCTGTTCCGCCGGCGCGGCGAGTACGACCGCGCCATCCGCATGCACCAGAACCTGCTCGAGCGCGCCGACCTCGCCGGCGAGCAGAAGCTGCAGGCGCAGATGGAGCTCGGCCAGGACTACCTGAAGGCCGGGATCCTCGACCGCGCGGAGGAAGTCTTTGCCCGACTCGAGAAAACCACCCAGGGGACCGCGGCGCGCCGCTTTCTATTGGAGATCTACGAGCAGGAAAAGGACTGGCCGCGCGCCATCGAGATGACCAAGCAGGTCGAGACCGATCCGCGCGCGCTCGCCCAGTACCTGTGCGAGCTCGCCGCCTCCGAGTCGGCGCAGTCGCATCCCGATGCCGCCCGCCGCCACCTCGACGCCGCGCTCGAGGCGAACCGCAAGTGCGTGCGCGCGAGCCTGCTGTGGGGTGACCTGGAAAGAAGCGCCAACAACATCGATCGCGCCGTCGAGCACTGGATGCGCGTCGAGTCGCAGGACCCGGCGTACCTCGCGCTGGTCGCGCAGCGCCTGGTCGAGGCCTACCGCGACACCGGGCGCGCCGAGGAGGGCCTGACGCTGCTCGCGGGCTACCTCGAGCGCTATCCCTCGCTCGACCTGCTCGACAACGTGTTCCAGCAGACGCTCGAAGCGAAGGGCCCCGAGCAGGCCTATGCCATGGTGCGCGACGAGCTGCGCCGCAACCCGACGCTGCTCGGCCTCGACCGCCTGCTCGAGGCGCAAATCATCGCCGCGGGCTCGCCAGACAAGCGCCGCGACCTCGAGCTGGTGCGCAACCTCGTCCATGGCCATACGCGGCGTCTTGCCCGTTATCGCTGCGAGAGCTGCGGCTTCAAGGCGCGCCAGTTCCACTGGCATTGCCCGGCCTGCGGCGGCTGGGAAACCTATCCGCCGCGCCGCACTGAGGAGTTCGACCTTACGCCATGAACGTCACGATCGTTGGAACGGGATACGTAGGCCTGGTTACTGGCGCTTGCCTAGCGGACGCGGGCAACAACGTGTTCTGCCTCGACGTGGACGAGCGGAAAATTCGCGAGCTCAACGCCGGGCGCATCCCGATCTACGAGCCGGGCCTCGAGCCGATCGTGCAGCGCAACGAGGCCGCCGGCCGGCTGCGCTTCTCGACCGACGTGGCGGCGAGCGTGGCGCACGGGGAGCTGCAGCTGATCGCGGTCGGCACGCCGCCGGACGAGGACGGCTCGGCCGACATGCAGTACGTGCTGGCCGCGGCGCGCGCCATCGGCAAGCACATGAAGTCCTACAAGGTGATCGCCACCAAGTCGACGGTGCCGGTCGGCACCGCGGACCGGATAGCGCAAGCCGTGAAAAAGGAAACCGGCGTTCCCTTCTCCGTGGTTTCCAATCCCGAGTTTCTCAAGGAAGGCGCCGCGATCGAGGATTTCATGCGGCCCGACCGCATCATCGTCGGCTCCGAAGATCCGCGCGCCATCGCGCTCTTGCGCCAGCTCTACGCGCCGTTCCAGCGCAACCGCGAGCGCATCATCGTCATGGGAGTGCGCTCGGCCGAGCTCACCAAGTACGCGGCGAACGCCATGCTCGCCACACGCATCTCGTTCATGAACGAGATCGCGAATATCGCCGAGGCCCTCGGCGCGGACGTCGAAGAGGTCCGCCACGGCATCGGCGCCGACCCGCGCATCGGCACCGCCTTCCTGTACCCCGGAGCGGGTTATGGCGGCTCCTGCTTTCCGAAGGACGTGAGAGCGCTGCAGCGCACCGCGTCGGAGGCCAAGCGCGAATTGCGCGTGGTGGCTGCCGTGGAAGCGGTCAACGAGGCGCAAAAGCACGTCGTCGCGGCTAAGATCAAGCGGCGCTTCGGCGACCGGCTGAACGGCAAGTGCTTCGCGGTCTGGGGGCTCGCTTTCAAGGCAAATACCGACGACATGCGCGAGGCGTCGAGCCGCACCTTGATCTCCGACCTGGTCGGAGCGGGGGCGCGCGTGCGCGCTTACGACCCCGCGGCGGGCCACGAGGGCAAGCGGCTCTACCGCGACAGCCCCGGCATCGAAATTGTCGACTCCGCCCTCGCGGCGCTGGAGGGGGCCGACGCGCTCGCCGTGGTGACCGAGTGGCGGGAGTTTCGCAGCCCGGATTTCGCTGCGATCAAGGCGCGCCTCAAGACTCCCGCGATCTTCGACGGGCGTAACCTCTATGACCCCAGCGTCCTCAAGGGTCTCGGCTTCGAGTATTTCCCGATCGGGAGAAAGTCATAGATACCGCCAAGGCGAGAGTGCTGGTGGTGGGCGACGTCATGCTCGACCGCTACTGGTTCGGCGAAGTGTCGCGCATCTCGCCGGAAGCGCCGGTCCCGGTAGTCCTGGTCAACGAGAAGAGCGAGGAGCTGAAGCTTGGCGGCGCCGCCAACGTAGCGTGGAACTGCAAGGAGCTCGGCGCGCGCACGCGGCTGCTGTCGGTCGTCGGCACTGACGAGCCGGGACGGGCGCTCGAGAAGCTGCTGAAGAAAATGGGAGTCGAAGCGAGCCTGCATCACGACCGCAGCCTGAGCACGACGCAGAAGCTGCGCGTGATCAGCCGGCGCCAGCAGCTCCTGCGCATCGATTTCGAGCGCCCGCCCTCGCGCGAGGTGCTCGCTTCCAAGCTCGCGGACTTCAAGCGCGCGCTGCCGGAGAGCGACGTCATCATCCTCTCCGACTATGGCAAGGGCGGGCTGCATCACATCGCGGAAATGATCCGCAGCGCGCGCCGCGCCGGCAAGCGGGTGCTGGTCGATCCGAAAGGAGACGACTATGCGCGCTACAAGGGCGCGAGCATCATTACGCCCAACCTCGCCGAGCTGCGCGAGGTCGTGGGCACCTGGAAGGACGAGAAGGACCTCAAGGCCCGCGCCGAGGCGCTGCGCGAGCGGCTCAAGCTCGAGGCGCTGCTCCTCACCCGGGGAGCGGACGGCATGACGCTGTTCGGGAAGAAGGTGATGAGCATCAAGGCCGAAGCGCGCGAGGTGTTCGACGTCACCGGCGCCGGCGACACCGTGATCGCCACCCTGGCAGTGATGCTCGCCGCCGGCGCCGCGCTGGAAGCCGCGGTGCGCATCGCCAACCGCGCCGCCGGGATCGTGGTGGGCAAGCTCGGCACCGCTGCGGTCACCCACGCCGAGCTTTTCGGAAAACGCGACAAGTGACCTACACCATCGTGACCGGGGCGGCCGGCTTCATCGGCTCGAAGCTCGTCGAGGGCCTCAACCGCCGCGGCATCACCGAGGTGATCGCGGTCGACAACCTCCAGCACTCCGACAAGTTCCGCAACCTCGCCGGCTGCGAGATCGCCGACTACGTCGACCAGGCCGATTTCATCGCGAACCTCGAGCGCTACGAGGGCGCGGTCGAGGCGGTGTTCCACCAGGGCGCCTGCTCCGACACCA